>ERZ1292633.293-Hain-H41-02um-R1-293-length-63468-cov-7_pt2 | contig 46328 bp, 26 predicted proteins | sample MGYA00564406_ERZ1292633 | MGnify/ENA primary metagenome ERZ1292633 (study PRJEB36523, sample SAMEA6512639) | groundwater metagenome | collected 2019-01-08 | study: AquaDiva: Metagenomics assemblies of 32 groundwater samples | reverse complement strand
CACACCCCTCTCCTCCTCTTCTTTTCTTTGCCTTCGCATTCTGACGTGCGCTCTCTCATCTTCTGACTCCGATGTTTCCCCTCACGAGTGTGAGTGCCGAACAAGCCAGTCGACGACCTCGTTGACATTGATTTGCCTCAAGGCAGAAATCGGAATAACGAGCCACGGATTTTCCGTGATGGCGGACAGATTCAAGTCGCGAATGCACTCTTCCTTCGTCATGTGAGGTTCTAAGTCGATCTTGTTAAGGCAAACCAAGAGCGGCAAGCCATGAAGGGAGCTATCCTCCAGCAGTTTGTGCAGCTCCTTGCGTGCGAGCTCCACGCGGCCGTAGTCATGAGCATCGACGCAAAAGAGGATGCAATCGCAGCCTTGCGTGTATCGCCCCCACTCGCTCCGGAAACGCTCCTGTCCGCCCAGATCCCAAACCTTCAGGTTGACGCCCTGCTTCTTGACCATCTTGACATTGAGGCCGACGGTGGGGTACGTTTCGACGGGATGCCCGACGGAGAGCACGTTGAGGAGCGTCGTCTTGCCACTATTCTCGAGGCCGACAAGGCACATTTCGAGCTTTTTCGAACCTCCAAAGAGCTCCTTCATCTTCGCGACGAAGGCTCCCATTGTGAAGAGAACGTGTGAAGGATGCTCTCTCTCTCCCTCTTTCTCGATATATTCGACTGGGAAGCAAGAAGCAGATGTGTTTTTGTTTCAAAATTTGTTGCAAAATACAATAAATTAACTCATCACTTGGGGAAATGGAAATTAACGTAACGCATCGGAAGACGCGAACAAACTGCCGCTTCTCTATGACCCGCGCGCCATCCAAACTTTCTTTGTTTCTATTCGGCTGACCGTCTATTTGGCCTAGCGGTCAACTAACTGACGTCAACAAACTCGGTGGACCCGCCGCCTCCCACCGCCGAAGAAATCGACGCGGTCGACGCACTCCGGTGAATACTGCTGGCTGCCGGCCCCCCCATGTTGGTGAATTCGACCTCGGCGGCCACGCTTGGCCTCACCCGATACACGCCCGACTTCTCGTAGAAGCCGTTGAAGTCCAGCGTCACGAGGAACGGTAAGAACGCAGAGTAGTCCTTGTCCTCGGGTCGCGCGAGGTCTCCCAACAGACGCAGGAAGTCCGCTTGAATGTGCGTAACGGCGTCGTCCGTTTGAGTGACTTTGGCGTCCCAATCGGCTGCTGCTGTTGCCGCCGGCGGTGGAGGAGCGGCTGCTTTCTGAAACGAAGACGCCGTGTTGTTGTTGGCTGCCGCTGCCATGTTTTCAAAAAGCTGCCGTTGCCGGTGGCATACGACGCAGAACTTGAGAGCTAAATCAATAATGAGCGCGAGACACCGGATACGATTTTTGTTGCTGACCGCCAGTCCCTGGAACACTGCTTCGATGAATTTTGCCTTGGCGTCGCTGATGTCGCGCAATGAGTAGCTAGACGTGACCGTGCCGATAAAGGCAGCCCAATGCGGCTCAATCACCGCGTGCATCGCGTGAAATTGAAATTGAGTCACGAACTGCAACAGCAAGTGACGCAGCATCGCCGTTTTCGCAATCAGGGCCGGAACACGCTGGAAGATTGGGATCAAGACACCGTTCTTTGCATAGAACATTGACTCGTAGTTGGACTTTCGTAGGGTCAGATGCAATGACCGCTCGGTGATCTTGAGCCTTAGAAGAAGGCGAAAAATGATGTTCAGCTGAGAAATAAACAGCGGATGGATCACGATGGGCAGAGGCCATGGACAGCTGTACGTCAGCTGCACGTGATCGACGGCACGGCGGGCGTCTGTCGAGGTACCAACAGGCAAACTCAGCCGACCGGAAGAACGCGTCGATCCGACGGCCGCGATGGCGATCTCCGAGGCGGTTTGAGCGCTGGCCGCCACGGCGAGCAGCGTCGTTTCGCTCAGCGAGCAACCTACATCGGCGTGAAACGGGTCCTCCTTCACGCACGCCTTCGCCACCTCCGCCTGCAAGATCAAATTCAGGGTGTAAGCTTTCACCTGCGACGGTGCGCGGTGGAGTAGTTCCCCGGCGGCGTCCAAAAACCCCGACAGCCAATCGCCGCGATCGTGCAGAAAGTAGTGCTTCAGACCGACCAGCCGCTCGATGAGATGGAAGCGGCCCACGAGCACGTGCTGCATCGCTTGGCTCGCCGCTTCGTGCGCCCGGTGGATGCTCGTGATGAGCTCCGTGGCGTCGGTCCAGATCCAAGATGAGGTGGTGGAGGCAGAAAGGTAGGGGGCATGTTGCTGAGCCGATGGCACCGCAGACGCCGCCAGTGCTGACGCGTCGCTCGTTTGATCGCCCGGAACGACCGCGCCGCATTCGCGAAGTGTGAGACACAGCTTTCCACTAGTCAACACGACTACGTCCAGGTTCTCCTTTCTCAGGAACGCGGGGACCTCAGACTTTTTCTTCTGAAATCGCTGTTCCCATCGTATGCGCGGATCGTCCGTTCCCGTGTGATTGATGTCGGCTTCCCGGACGAAGAACTCGCCATGGGGATCGCAGAGCTGGCCGAATAGCACCCACTTGCGCAACATCTCAAGGTACGGCGCGGCGGCCCGCCGGAGGACGAGCCCCAGGAGGTCCACATCCTCCTGGCTGCCCATGGAGCGGGTATACTGCTCATAGAGATGATCGAGCATTTTCGCGCCAAGGTACTTCCCCTTGGCCGGGTCGGAGTCACCTTCGAACACCTGAGCCAAGCGCAGCACGGGGTACGCGAGCTGCATCCCTTGGGATAACACGAGCGATAGCGGTTTGTGCCTTCCCGCTAGGTTTTCGGCGAGCAACTTCAAGTCTCGCTTGTAGGTGCAGCAAATTTCGCGTAACACTTCCCCGACGGCCATGTTGACGACGCTGCGCCATCCGCACTCCGCGAGTGCCGAGGCCTGCAACGAGAGTAGCGCGCTGGCAATCGGGCCGACGACAGGGTCAATGGCGTTACGGATGGCGACCGGGACTTCCTGGGCGAACTGCAGCCTCACTAGCGAATGACCACCGCCAACCTGTCCGACGCGCAGCGTAATAAATGCACCTGAAAAACCGAGCATGGCGTGAAAGCACTCGTCGGCGATAACGGTGTCCGCGAGCTCGTTCGGCATTGACGCATACGAAGACGACGCCACGAGCGGCACGGCGAACGTTCCGATGCTCACAGCCGCGGTCGCATCTGCGGCGTGCCCGCCTCGATGGTTTGGAGGAGGGGAAGAAGCGTAGGGCGCTGCGGCGCCTGGTGACGCACCCCCCACGGCGGACGCTGCGCGTTTGCTCGCCCACACCGTCTCGATGACGGCGATGTCGATGGCGTCGGTGAAGCCAGCTGCCTGAATGACGGCTCGAGTGTCGGTAGCCTGCGCAACGTGTGAAAATGACAAACCGCGAGACGTCAGGGCCGACTCGAACGCCACCCACGCGGTCATGGCTGAATGAGCGGCTGCCATTTCGCGTTTTGCGTATGCTTTCGACGACGGGGGTAAAATAGAGCGACAATATCGTAGTTACTTGTCGATGCCGTGACCTTGGGCGAGGGGGATAAGGGGGGACGTGACAGAAAACACAACACGCATGCCATCCTTCGTCGGTTCACCACCGCGTTGAATGAGCGGAAGTATTGGTTTGGTTGCCACTCGTTCGCGCACCTGCTATGAGTAACATCGCGCGTTGGACGCGCGAGCAGACACAAGATGACAGCACTCCCCCTGATCCTCCCCTTCCTACGACCTTCCGGATGCATAGAACTGCGACTCGCTTGGACGAACACGGCCACCGGATGAAAATCGGTAGAAGAACAACACGTAGAAGGCGATGATGCCGATGAGCAGCACCCACCCGACGGCGAGTAGGATCTTGCCGCGCTCGTAGTCTTGGGTTTCTTCACCGTAGTAGTTGACACTCATGATGCGCATGTTGGTCTGATTGAACTGCATGGTACCGCTGAACCACAGTTGAAGTCGGTTGGTGGTGAAGTAGAGCGTGAAGCCTTGTACGCCGGCGAAGTATTCGCCACCCGCGCTGCTTCCACCCGACATCTCAAATCCTGGAATCGTAGGGACATCACCGAGGTTGAACTTCGGCACCAACGCAAAGGTGTCAAGCCACTGCATTCTAGTGCTGTCTCCATAGACGGTTTGAGCGATTTCCGCTGTGCTCGTGGCGGTGTCCAACCCGATGACGTTCAAGGCCGGAGAGGGAAAGTAACCAAAGCCTATGGACCCTTGAGTCGAGGTAGGAAGCCACACGAGACCGTCCCCCCCTGACGAGCGACTTGTCAGCTTCTTGACATATGCCGCCGTGACGATATCCGTGACGCCTGGGACGAGGTATTTCGTGGGAACGGCGAAGATGATGTCACTATCGACGCTTGCGTAGTAGAGGGTGCCGCCATCGCCCGACATGGCGATGCCATCGACTGGATTTTGGATCTCTTGGTAGTTCTTTCCGTTGACGTTGACGAGGTAGCCGGACTTACGCGTGGTCGAGCTAGGGTCGTAGAAACGGCGCGCCACGCGAGAAATGCGGCTCCAAATGACAATCGCCCCGTCGCCGTTAATGTTAGTGTCCGTCATGTAGGCGATTTGCGAGACGGTGTCGACGACGATGTCATTTAGAAACGAGGAGGTGAACGGCAGAATGTCGTTTGAAAACGTGACATTGTCGCGTAGCACCATCGTGTTGATATCAAAAATGTAGAGCGACGCGGGTCCGTTCATGACGTCGGCCGGATTGCCGGAAAAGAAATTTTGCCGACCCGCATCGATGACCCAAATCTCTCCCTTTCGTTGATCGACGAACACCGATTGAACGTAGGAAAATTTTTTCTGCCAATCCCAAGAAGGCCACGCGGTGAGGGCGGGCTTGCCGCCCACCATCGTCAGCGTGTTCAAGGTGCTCGGGACGCCCGGCTTCCACCGTGGAACGCAGACGAATGTGGTCCCGTTGTAATGATTGACGCCGGTGATGATGTTGTTGTTCGAAATAAAGGCGTTGGCGGCGAAGGCTGCCTGCGCACTGCCCCACGGGCTACCTGAAAAGTCGTACTCGACCGAGCTGAACTCTGCCACAACAGTAGGTTTCACATCGTAGTAGTACGTGAAGCCAGTCTCCGCGCGCGCCACGTGACTGACGAGCGATACGGTCACCCAAAGGAACGAGAAAGCGAGGGACAGCACCGACATGGACGACATAGAGAGTTGAATTGTCGTTGCTGTTCGGGAGAGAGAGGCTAAAGGGCGCACACTGATGTATACTGAATTCTACTTGTTTGGGACTACAAAACCATCGTCTTTCGGAAACGGAAACTCGCCCCCACTCTGTGGGGTCATCCATTCAAGGGAAAAAAGAACGTCGTCGGTGGAGCTACTTTGAAATGAAAAGCAAGGTTGTTTGAAAAAGCGAGCAAGAACGGGAGGAGGAGATATCAGCGTCAACAATTGCGAAAAACGAACGTAAGAACCATCGTCGATTAGGGCAGTCTCATGAAACCGAAAACGTTTTCACGTCGCCGCCATCAGCAATTCGCGGATGCGGTTCATCATGACCGCGAACTCGTGTCCGGCGTGGTCGGCGAGGGAATTCGGGAGCCAGCCGTTCAAGTTCATGCAGCAATAGCACGTTAGCCACAGGCCTCCATCTAAGGGCGGCGGCGGCAACGTGGTTGTCGAGGGATGTGGTGCCGTCGGGGTGGTGGTGTTCGTGGTGGTGGGCAACGACGGTGACGGCGCGGCGTGGAAAGAATACAAGTGATTGAAACCCCGGACGTAGCCCTTCGGAGGGGCACGGATGTCCGCCAAGCGCCGCAAGACATCCGCTTCGGCGGCCGCGGCCGGCGTCTCCGCCGTCGTTTGGAGGCACCGCGTGATGGAGGATTGGGCGAGGACGAAGCGGCTATCCGGCAGCAGTCGATGCGACCTCAGCATCACAAAGTCTCGCGGGCTACACAATGCCGAGAAGGGTTTCAACACCAAGTGACAAATTGGGGCGCGCTGGGCGTTGCCTGCGCCGCGTCGGCTTCGGGACAAGACGCAACGCGGCCTGCCCCCAGATATGTCGCCACGGGCGTGAATGTCAACGCATCCTTGTCGTAGCTGTGGCAGTCCGTGGTGAGAAGAAACGTACCGACGCGGCCGAGGCTGCAGTTCGGCACGTGCACTCGGGCTCGGATGACTTTATGTCCGGCAGCACGAAGCTCCGCCAGCGCAACGTGCGGCTGTTGACGGATCGGCGACTTTCGTACCGTTGATCGATTCGAGGACCACGGTTTCTTTGCCGTACGATCGCAGAACCTCCGCGTCGACGACACGCATCAGGGCTTCGCCGACAGCAGCAGCGTCCGGTAGCGTGCTGAAGTCCATTGATGAAGTGACGCTATGCTGTCCTGCGCAACAAGGTTTTCAAGAAAAGGTATGTCACAAAAATCGGACTGTCACAAAGCAGCAACACTGCCGCGACAAGACACCGACCTACTGCGGCTGCTACAACTGGTTTTTACAACTAGCCCCGCCACGGGCTGCTCATTTAGTACACGACGACGGTTTGAGGACCCCGCGACGGCTTCCTGAAGGTCAGCAACCGCTTCCCGACACGGGCCTGATTTTGCTCCACGGCAGCCACCTCCTTCGTGGTCGCCCACGATTCCCTCAACTGCTTCAACGCCTCCTCGATGAATGTGAAGTCCGCCCCGGAAGGACCGTCGTCATCGTCGTTCGTAGCTGCCCTTCCCTCCGAAGGAGAGGACTGCTGGTGGCCGAAGTCACCGTGCTCCGCTGTGGCCGAAGAAGCCGACGGGATGTGCGGCCTTTCGCCATTGCGCATCGGTGAATCAGGACCCGCGTGGGGCGCCCGGGAAGGGCCCAAGCATCGAACCAGCACGTCAAACCACGCCAGAGTGGTGGCACATTCGCGCGGTGTGTTCAAATGGAAGCAGGATCGGACATCTTCCTCGGAGAGCAACGTCAACGAGGCACCATCAATGCGATGAAATGCGACCGACGCGGCGACGGATGCAGGGGGCGGGTCGGGAGCCGAGCCACAGTCGTCCCTGTCGTTCGCCACTCTGCATCCGTCGCCTGAAGCGTTGTCGTCGTCATCTAGTTGGAGGTGACCATGGACCGCGAAGGCCCAAAGCCTTTCGCGAACCTCCGCAGGGGCGGCGACGAGCGCCGTGACGTATCGTACGAGATCGTTGGTTGCCATCGCGTCCAACTGGTTGAGAGGATAAGGCCGATCGGCGAATGAAGCAAGTAGCGCCAGAAGCGACTCCTCCGGCGACTGGGCCGGCATGGATTCCGGGGACGGTGGCGCTCCGGACGCCCCTCGTGGAGAACACTCCGCTAAGGGAAGGATCGCTTCGTCACCATAGTAGTCCAACGAGCGATCGAGCAACATAGAACAGTGTGAGAAGGTGTGAAGGAATAGGGCCGTAAGGAACGGCCCTATTACGGAAGGAACCTTTCCGTCAACCAAAACCAACCAATCGTTAATGTAGGCACAGCCGTCAACCACTTCCTACATATTTGAGAGAGGCGCTCGTCCCCTGTCGCACACAACACAACGGCCACACGAACCTTGACGCTACGACGTGTGTGTGCTTTTCTTCGGAGATCGATCGTTTGTTTTTTACTGCCAAAAGCACGAACCAGGACCAAAGGGAGCCAGCCGCGCGACGTTGTTATCGACCGGCGCCGCCCGGACGCCTCGCTCATTGAGAAGGCAGCGGAAAGCCATCAGGCGGCGTGTGGTCACCTGACTGCGCACGGCGGCGGCCCGCGGCGACCACAGGCGCTCTGCGATCGCCGCTAAGCGAGGCCACACCGTCTGTTCGAGGTCGGACGTGTCCACGGTTTCGCCCCACTGACACCCTTCCCCTCCGATGATGAGCTGGCAGTTGGCGTCGGGCAGGTCCAGGCAGGGCTCCGCGTCATACATGGATCCCCACGTCACAGACAGGTGGTCCAAGTACCATAGCGACGAGTCGCTCCAAATAAGGCGATAGCCGTGGGTCGTGACGTTGAGCGGAAGCGAGGTGGAGTTGGGCAGCCACTGGTGAATGACGGTGCGCTTGTCCAAGGCGGTGCCAAAGTGATCCCAGATCTCTTGCCAGCCGACGACTGAGCGACTCAGTCCCCATGCGATATTCTGAACGCGCTTCACGTAGTATTCGTATCCTAGATTGGTGTCCATGCCCCGTTCGTGCAGCCACTGCATGATGTACGGCGTTTGCTGCCAGCAGTATGGGTCCACCTCGTCGCCGCCTAAGTGCATGAACGTTTCCGGGAACAGGGACGCAAACTCGCCGAGTAAGGATCCGACGATCTCGTAGGTCCGGTTCCTCGTGATGTCCAGCGCCCAGTTGTTGACGTTGGCGCTTGTGCAAGACGGCACCGGGCACATCTCGGGATATGCAAGACACATCGCCGCGGAATGCCCAGGCGTGTCAAGTTCGACCATCACGCGCACGCCGCGCTCCCGGGCATACTCAACGACGGCGGCGACGTCGCTTTGTGTGAATCGCAGTGACGGGGCGAACGCGGTCTTCGCCCCAAACCGCGGGTAGTTCACGGAGTCATAAGGAAAGGAGATGGCATCGACGATGTGCCAATGGATCGTGTTGACCTTTGCGTAGGTGACGGAATCCACAATCGCTTTGATGGCCTTCACGGGAAGGTAGTGCCGGGAGGTGTCGATCAACAGGCCACGGTGGGGAAACCTCGGCGCGTCATGAATGAGCCACGGCGCGTGCCGAACTTGAAACGTTTGCGTATCGAAATCAAAGCGGGTCAACTGGCTCAGGGTTTCCAACGCGTGGTACATCCCGTAGACCGTCGCGGCCGATATTTTGACGACCGTCGCGGTGGGCGGCTGGCCCGAAGGGACAATCAACGTGTACGATTCCGAGACGTTGAATTGAAGCGGCACATCGACGTTTGCGATGGACACCGCGACGCTGTGAATGAAGGCGACACCCGGAAAATTGGAGCTATTCGCTGCCTCATGAACAAACGTGCGAGAGAGGAAGCGGTTCCAGCCGTTTTGAATGTCCCTCGTCAGCGTGGTTCCGTCAGCTAACGTCAGGCGTAGATTGGCACTGACGTGCATCGACGAGGAGCCGTTTTGAAAGCTGCGCGGGAGCGGCCAAATTGGCGGAAAAGCAGCGTCCTGGTTGCCGCGAACCAGTCCGCTGACCAGCACCACCAAGACTGCCAGCAGCATGAGCGGGCGACACGACGGCAACGACACCGAAGGGTGCATCACACGATGTGAGGGATAGTGGAACGAAAGCGTGGGTAGACTACTTTCGGCGATCAATATTGACGAAATGAAATACTGGACCAAGTTCCCAGCGCGCAATTCAATGACCCCCTTCCCTGTTCACGGCAAAGTTGGCAGAGGAGCAAAGTTGGCAGAGGATGTGGAGGAGAAGGAGGAGGAGGAGGGTGGACCGCTGTGCTGAAGTCGCCCGACGACGACGGATTTCGGCAGCGACCGCTCGCGAAAAAAAAGTCACTGTGCCTTTCTCTCTCACCGTCGTTCGACGGGGCAGCTCGACAGCAAAGTAAAAAGTCACAACCAGAAGCAGCAAAAGCGGCACGCGCCTATTTGCGACGCGCGGCATCTGCCAGCTGGTGGTTGACGTCCCGATGCACCATTTCGTCCGCTCGCAGCAACACGAGCACGTCGCGCAGCGTCATCCCCCTCGCCACGTCGTCGGTGTCGTCAGCTCGTGCCACCGATGGGCGCAACTCCGAAGAGACGATGCCATCAGCAACCGACGAAGGAGGACGAGTATCCCACGGGGGAGGAGACGCGGAGACGCCCGCCACGCGGTTCCAGCCCCAATATTCGACAGCCGACGAAGGCGCCTCCGGGTTGGGCACCTTTCCCGCGTCGACGTCGTTGATGCAGTGCGTGAGCAGTACCGTCCGCTCCTCGCAACAATACGCTGCCAGGCGAAACGCAAGCGCAGGGCAAAACGCCTGCAGGGGAAGCAGCAAAATGAATTGACACGCATACACGACGCCGAACGCCAGCCGTTCGAGGCGACGCCACTCGTTCGGGTTGCCGCGCGTCGTCAGTTGAGACACGATGACCGAGTGCATTGCGCGATTCTCAAACTCAGATGACAAGCGTCGGTGATCGGAAGGGGAGGAGAAGCGACACCCCAACACGGCACGCCAACCGGACACGGACGAAGCCACATGACTCGGCACGGGATTCAGCGCGGTCAAGAATAGCGCCCGATGCAGGAATCGCGGCCGAAAGCAGCGGTCCCACAGCCACCGATGAACGTGAATCCACCATATGAGAGACTGCTCCACGTAGCCGGCGGGAGGGACATGAGTCAGCGGGAGTGTCTCGAGGGACGCGCGCCGCAGCGCATCGAACGCCACGTGCGGAGTGGACCATCCGCGATACGTCCGGGATTCACTCGGATCCGGCGCCGGGGGGCGTGGTGGGGCGGAAACGTAATACCGGTCCGCGCAACTCCTTGTCACTTTCACTCGGCCCTTGTTGCCTTCCTCCTCCTCCGCGCTAAGGGAACGTAATCGGCAAAAAAGTCCGGACGAATCAAACGTTCTTCGCGGCGGCTGATGACCAACAGAACCGCCGCAGAGGATGAGGAGGGGGCACACTGCTGGCGATGATTGACGACGACGGGCGCACGCTGATGATGATGACCCCAACGACGACGACGACAACGCACACCACCGAGTGTCACTGGGACAGCAAATGGATCTCGTTGAACAGGCGAGCAAGCTCATGAGCAACCCACCTCTCTTTCGGCCGAAGGAAAGAAAATGAAATGGTGGGTCAAGGAAAACCGATTGGCTGAGTGTGTGCGCGGGCGCGCGATCTTCGCTGATTTTCAGACAAACAAACGCTGTGCGAAAAGGGCCCGTCGGCGCCGTTTTTCCACCTTGTTTGTTAAGTCAAAAAGGGTTTGAAAAGTGTGAAAGCGCACAAAGCAAAAAACCAAACAAAGAGAGCAAATTGTTCGCACAAAGCAATTGAAACAGTAACCGGTTCACCGTGTCGATTCAATCACGTCTTCACACCTGGTCGGTGAGGGGGAGGCATCGATGGGAATCCAGTGGCGGTGTCGCAGTCGACTAAAATCGCAAGAATGAAGCTGAAGGGCTTCATGGGAGAGGTGCGCACACGTCCAGGGGTCCCCCAGGACCGGAAAGCGCTGTGCAGCTGGGTAGGTCGTCGTCCTCGTGGCGGGCGCGAGTGGAAGATACGACAGCACGGATCACACTGGGGGAGGCAGGCGGTTCGTCGTGGCACGACTCGTCGCCTCCGGAGGAGAGGCGATCATCGCGCCCGCGGTTGTCAACCAGCGGTACGGTGGTCAGTGTGGCCTCGTTGGTTGAGTTGGCGGCGTCTTGCGCGATGACGGTCAAGGAAAGATCGGTGTCAATCATGAAACGAGCTATCACTTCGTTTCCGCCGCCTGTCCACAATCCGCGTAGCACGATTTCAGGGAGCGGCGCAGCACTACACCCTGGTCGCACCACGGTCAAAGGCAGTCTCGAGCCGGCGAAGAGCTTGACCTTAAGGGAATGCTGTCCGGGTATAATTGGAATCCGAGTGTGGACGACCAACGGTAACGCTGCATTCTCGGACGTGTGAGTGATCACAGGTACGACCACACCGCAGTCGGTCTCGTAGCCCACCGATATCGCAGGCTGAAGCGGCGAGTCTTGCGCTGTGGTCGAGGCACCAAACAGGGACGAAAACTGCTCGTCACGGTGAACACTCGCACAGCTGAGGAGCAGCGGTGACCGTCCTGGCAACGGGCGAACGGAGATTCGCGTTTCTCGCGCGCGGCTTTCCTCCGCTAACAGGATGTGACCTTGAATATCCTCTTCCGTAAAAAGTTGCCCTCTTGTGGTCGATGAGATTGCTTCCACCTTGTTCGTTTCGTTGGCAGTGTCCCAAACGGTTACGTGCAAAATGGAATTTTCGTCCACGTCGAATATAATTGCCACAGTTGCGCCGTCAGGTGATAAGTCAGCGATCGTGACCGATGCCGGCCCATCGCGCCAAGGGAGAGGATGTGGGCCTACTCCGCCTGCAGCACCTCCTTCCAGTAGAGGCGTTTCGCCGTACACGGGCGTGATCGTGACCGCCGTTTGGCCCGTCACCGTTGGCAGGTACATGCGACGACGTGTCGGAATTTGTGTGTTGCGCTGTATCACGGGGAGCACGACACCACAGTCGGTTTCGATTCCGATCGTGAGAGGCACGACATCGACGAGGACAACCCGCCCATACGAGCCACCCAAAGAAGTCGCGTCGTCGTCGGATGAATCCATGGAGACTTCCAGATTGCTTATTGAGCCAGCCGAAAGAGTCGGGGGATTACCTGAGGAGACGCTGCGTGACATTGAGCGAGAGGAAGAACCGCTTGCCTCGGCTGAGAGTGATCGCATGATGTAGGATTCCAAACGTTGCCCCCCAGAGGTCCTCTCGGGGTTCGAATCTCCCTCCTCGCGGCTTCCAGACGAGGCCAGCCGTTTCCCTTGCCGTGACCGGTGATGGGCCTTTGGCAGGTCATCGACAGCGGCCACGCCAGCGATCACGGGTCGCCGATCAGCGCGGTGGAAACTGAAAAGAGGCACCTCGTGCTTTTCGCTGTCGAGTGTAACCGTGCCGGAGAGGCACTGCTCATCGGGCCCGCCCCAGTCCTGCAAAGCCGTGTAATACACCTTGGTTCGTATTTCGAGGGTCGTCCGATCACGCCCAAAGTAGTGCACGGACACGTTGTAGCTGCCCTCCGGCGCAACAGGGAGAAGGTACATTTCGGGTCCGAAGCCCGCGACGACGTCTTGCGTCAACGTGCCCCCGATGTCCGTGTGCCGGTTGCCGTAATAACAAATGGTCCCCGAAGGCTCTCGAACTTTCAAGTCAACGTCGGTGTTATCGGTGCTCCACTGAATCGTGACCACTAGTTGCGGCGGCGACGAGGAGCCGCCGATCACGTCCCGCATCAACTGCTTCCGCCGATCCACCAGAAACGTCTGAGGCACGGGGGCGGCTGCCCCAACCGAAACATCTGGATTCGGTCGGAACGCGAAGCCTTTGCGCTCCGCGACATGCAGCATCGCCGCGTACTTCACTCGCGCGATCTTGTTGAATTCACGCCAATGACTTGGCCAGTCGCCCCCCACCGCCACCTCATACCACACCGTGGCGACGTCGAACTGCCCCAGCTCGCCCGCAATCGACGCCAGCGCGAGCAGCGTGTGGGGTTCATGCGGGCGCGCGAGCAGCACGCTGCGACTCTGGGTGTAAGCTTCCTTCAAGAGGCCGAAATCCATCAGCGTGAGCGCCACGTCTCGAGCCAGGGCTGCGTCGCCAACGTCCAGCTCGACGAGCGACGACAGCGACCGCAAGGCGCGAGTAAGCGACGCTCGCGACCGCTCGTCCGAAGAAGACAACTTCCGACTGGCCGTGGAGTTGATCCATCGCTGCGCGTCACTCATCCACGCTGTATACGAGCGGCGGACGTCCTCCCGCGGAACGGCGGCGCCGTGAGCAGTCGTTTCGTTGCGCACGCCCTCGACGCCGTCAGCCAATTCGTCATTGTCCGAAGGGGAGGAGGAAGAGGAACGTCGTGCCGAGGCGTTGATGATGCCCCACACCGCCTCTGGGATGGCGACATCGACGCCAGCATGGTCCAGCGCGAACTGCACATCGTCACGGAGAGACTCGGCTCCATGGGCGATGCGTGCCCGCGAGGCCGTTTCCGCAGACAGGATCGCCGCGACCGGATGCTGAGCCACCATCTCCCACGCTTTCGCACTGTCGGTCAGCGGGTCGATGCCGAACGAGGCGTAGTCCGCGGCGCTTTCCAGCATCAATAACGACGCCGTCGCGCCGACGACACGATACCGCATGGCGTAGGCACGGGCGACTTCCTCGCGTCGGGGCAACAAGTCGTCGAGCCGTGCCACGGCCGCTGCCCCAAACGCCCTGATGGCAGTCTGGGACGAAATGCGATTTTGAGGCGCAATGTCGAGAACCAGGAGTGTCGCGTTGACTTCACCGGGGAGTCGGACGTGCAAGAGCACTTGCGCCGGCACCGCTGAAGAACGGCCGACGATTGCGACCCGCGGCTGACCGGCGAGCGAAAGTGATCGCGAGGGAGACGCGAAGAAAGCGTCCGCTGCCGCCTGACCGGAGACATCCAGGACGCGAACGGCATCGAGGAGGATGACCGGTGCCGCCATCAGCGCCAGACTGCGAGCGACGTCGTCGACAGGAAGGAGCTGACCGCCGGACGCGGCGGCGACACTGGTGGCAACCGCCGACGCGCGACCGCCTGAATTCGGGTGGATGACGCAATGCGTTTGGACGTTGGACTCGCGCAGCAGGTCCACAATGGCGGCCCTTGATTGCTCCCCCCACGTCGGGGACGCGTCCGAAAGCAATACGACGACAAGTCGGCGAGGTGGGCGCTCGGTGGCGGTCGACCACGCTCCGCGCAGGCCCGCAAGGTAGGCAGCATACACGTCTGTGGCGCCTTCCGGCCGCAGCGATCCCGCGAACGCCGCCGCCGCCTTGCGCCCGGCCTCATTGTTCGGCGACCACGAACCGCTTGGCGCCATCCACCACTGCGGTGCTCCGACATCGAAGGCCATGATGTTGAATCGCGGAATCCGTTTTCCATCGTCGGCTCCCAACAAGGCCACGAGGTACTCTGTATAGTTTCCCAACGACCCATCGACGCCGCTTGACAAGCTCGTGTCCAAGAGGAATAACACGTCCGGCGGAGTGGTCACCGTAGCGCCGCTGTCGACGGTCAGGGCAGAGGTGGGGAGCGGGGCGTCGATGGCGAAATGCGTCCGTTCCGTAGGGGCGAGGGATGTGTCGCTTCCGACTAGCGCTACCACATCATCACGTGGACAAGGAAATTCAAAATGAACGACCGCGTCCGCGCGCAGCTCCACGTGCGACTTACCGGTGAGATATCGCCCCTTCCCAGCGGGCTGGGTGCGGATCGAGTCGAGCTCTGTGGCTGCAGAAGCATGACTGACGTTCGCGGGAGCAATGGCGCTGTTGACGTCGAGGCGCACCGGCACGGCATTTCCTGGTAGGCCGATGTCGAGCTGATACCGAAAATCACCATCGTTGACCTGCCGCGACTGCGACTGGTTGACGAGAACGAGGTCGACGTCGTAGCCGAGAACAATGCGATGTCGCTGACCTGGCACGAGGGGGAAAACAGAGAAGGCAAACTCGCCCGTGTCGGCCACGGCTTCCAGCAGCGCGGGGTCAACACCACGTCGAACAGTGTCGGCGAACGCCCGGGTGGCAAGCGCCTTCGGTACCATGACGGCTTCTTTCAGCTCCGCGTCGGACGCCAGGAACGAAGCTCGGTGACTTCGAATCGTGGCCGGATCTAAATCCCAAATCGATGCCATCTCTTGCTCCTTGACTACGGAGGAGCCGCTGGGCATATCGAGGAACTGCCACGTCGACGAGCTAGCCTCACGACCAAATGCCATGTAGAAGGGCGACGCGCCCGTGGGAAGGCCGAGTCGTACGCGACCAGAAAGAGCGGCCGATTGATTATTGGTGACGAGGCAATCCAGCACGACTCGGGCGCGGTGGTGATCGACGCGGACGGCGACTTGAACGGCGTCAATCGGGAGAAGCGTCCCTCGACCGACGTCCACCGTCACGCTGTGCGTCGGCTTCGCGGAGGCGGCGGCACATCCAACGACCAAGATGAGTCCGAAAACGAGCAGAATTAGCAGCATTGCCGGCGTCGCGACGCGGCCTGACCTGGGAAGACGCATAAGATGACCGATTCTTGTACTCAGGACGGAAAGGTTTTTGGGTTGTCGTTCGCTCGCTTTTGAAGGAACAAACGGGGTGGAGCGATGTGGAGGTGCGAAACCACACAACAATGGGACCGCTGACGTTCGTTCACTTTGTGAACACACGGGGCGTTGCTTTGACCCCACCACCCAGAGGCGTCTCCCCACTATCAACATGCTTTGGGAACCCCTCACAACCAGTCTGTTGTGAATAAAAGGGCGGGCGGGCAGTACTCTGGTACGGCGGTGAACCATGAAGAAAGGAGAGGAGGGCGGTCCAAGAAGGGAAGAATAATCCGTTGACTAGGGGGGCAATCCATCGGGTCGGGTCTGCAACTGAGAAAGTGGCCGACGACGACGGAGGAGGAGGAAGGTGATTCGGGGGGTAGGAAAGGAGGTAACAACATGCGAACTTGATGATGGGGGAATCACCGTCCGTGTCGCACCAAGAACTAAGAAGGGAAGGAGGCGGAACTCCCCTCTCTCTGTCTTGGGGAAGGGGCTTTTGTTTCCTCCTTCGTTTCAACTCAATGAAAAGCTTCCCAATCCATCAGCGACCGCGCGTTTCAGCTGCTGTCGCAACACGGCACACGAACTATACTCCGGCAGCTTCAAGTAATGGAAGCACGTGTTGACCGTCGGGAGCGACGCGTCGATCAGCGCCTGGCGACCGACCAACTCCCCGCCGGGCGACCGCGGCGACGCGAGTGACGATCGGGGGATGGGTGAGGCTCGGATGGGGGACGCTGCAAGGGGATTGCCCCGCGGAGACACACCGATCCCAGCCTGGACGGCGGGTGCCGCGGCATCCGTAGCTGGGAAGGCATCCTCGGAAGGCGCCGGCATCGGCGGCGGTGGTCGCGTGGGCGTGGCCGTTGACGGCGAAAGGTCAGGGTCTCGTCGCACGACGGTCAGCTTGGGGTGCAAGCCACCCTCGTCCACGGAGTCTCTTCCGGATACGAACAGCAAAAACGCTCGTTGCCACTCCGCGCTTTGCTCCGCGATTACGTCCGCAAGCCATTTTACGACCGGAGAGGCGTCCGTGTACCCATGATCCGTCATCACGCACGTCAGCACGTCGTCCGCGGTGCGCCAAAGGGGTCCTTGCACGCCACGCAATAGCAAGTCGCATTCACTCGCGGAAAACAAGGTCATCGACAAAGGCGGCAATAGGGCGGCGATGCCATGGCAAACGGCTTCGACGGCGGCTTGGTACCGAAAACCGAAGTAGACGCAGCGAACGGCTGCGGCAAAGTCGAGCGCATTGGCGCACGACACCGGGCGCCGCGTCGTGGCAACGACCTGTGGCCTTGAGGTTGCGCCACACCAAGCCGCGTCCGTGGACTGGAACATGCGACCAAGCAGCGGGCACTGCTCCGATCCCGCAAGGCAAATGTCACCGAAGAACCGATGATGCGGTGCGGACTGCGGCCGACCGTGGGATTCCGACGACGTCGATTCATTCCGCTGACCGTCGTCTTGGTGGTGGTCGTGCCGCGTCGGTCCGTCGCCATCGTCTGGGCCGGACGACGGCGGGGCCTGGAAGGGATGGGCAAGTAGCTCGTCGAGAGCGATGTCAGTGCCAGGCAGGCAGTAGTCGAGAGCCAGTTCCTCCACCAGGTCGTGCGCGGCGTCGCTTTGAGCTGCCAACTGCTCGACCTGTCGCAAGGAAGATTCGAGCGCCGGATCCACGCGGTGCATCAGCGCCGAAAGGGGGGTGCCTTGCACGGCGAGACTGCGGCGGCCCCCAGACATCGACGCCAGGGCGAGATTCCAGGGCGCGGGTTCGCTGCTGCTGTGGTTCGAGTTGAGTATCGTTTCGATGAACACAGGATGCAACGGCAAGTTGATATGCCGCCCTTCTCGCAAGCAGCGTCCTAGCAGGCGGCCGAGCGCCTCGTAGGGAAGCAAATTCTGCATGGCGAAGATCGGGTGAGGGAACAAGGTATCGGGAACCTCAACGGCCGAAGGGGCTGCCGCCACGGACGCGCGGCGAGGAGCCATGAAGGCGCCTCCAACCCACACACCTGCGCCGTGGCCAGAATCGGTGGAGTTGTCCGCGCGGGATCCCTCCGCCGGGGCCGAGACGGGGACAACTTGTGACACCCTGCGGCTTCCCGTGCTAGGCGCGGTCGCCGAATGCGACGGGCGCAACCACCAATTTGGGGCGCGCCGCACCTCCTGTGCGAGTAGGGTGTAGAACTCATTGGTGGGTCCGATGCCGGTCCCCGCTTCGTCGATGAAGTCCGCCTCGATGGGGAGTGGCGCGCCGCCGACGGACAGCAGGTGACACAGCCCCTCCTGCAATATTCGTGACCGGTTGACGTGGATGCGCTGCTTGGCGATCATGAAGGAGTTTTGCCTCCTCGACTGATGGATCGCCTGGTTGACGAGGAAAAGGCGGGCGTCGACCGCAACACATTGAAACACGGCGCGCCGGCGGTCGAAGGAAAAAAGCCGCGGGTGGCTCCAAACGGCGGCGATGGCCGCGTAGCTGACGAGCGAGCGTGTGGAACTCGCTTCGCCGAGCACGGCTAACGCGAAGCGCGGGCACAAGAGATGAAGCTGCGCCACGGCAGCGTTCCAAAGTCGCAGGGTGAACAGTCGAGAGGGCGAAAGGCCGTCGTGTCCCGTGGCAACCACAGCACCGGGGTTTTGAGGGGGCGGAGCAGCGTCGACGATCGAATCCGACTTACCGCGACTCAGCGGCCGCAACTCCGTCAGGATGTCAAGCGCGCGCCGCAAGCCCTGGTGCTCCGGGCAGCCCATGACCGATCTCAGCTGGTGAATTGGCGAGCAGTGATAGCCGATGAAGGGCGTCAGCCGTGGATCGCAGCAGGCGCCTGGCCAGCGGCTACCACGCGGTGGTTGCCTTCGTAGGACCGCGAACCTCAGGCAGGGTTGATTGTTGATGAGCGCCACGATGCGGCGCGCCATGGAGGTGGTGAGCGGCGCCAGGGCGTCCAGGTGCGGATTGCTGTAGAACAAGGCATCGATCAGCGCCATGGAAGGCGCGAAGAGAGGGACGCACGTCGCCCCGGCGAGCAACACGACGTCGATCGCGACCGGCGGGGCGTCTCCGCCGCCGCGCGAGCCTTGCGCTACGCGACTGTCGGCGGTTGTGGATGGCTGCGACGCGGTATCGCTTTCGGGTGCGGCCGCGTTGGCGGCCGGTAAGTTGACGCTTGTGGGACGACTCGGGCTTTCGGAATCGTCTGCCGTCGCGCCGGCGTTGGACCGACTCGGGCTGCTAACCGCGGCACTGCCCGGGAGGAGCGTGGCGTGGTCGACGGACGGCGTGGAGCTGCCGCCGGCAGATACGATCGACACCGAGTTTGAACGACTGACGGACACGACCTCGACCAACCGGCGGCTGACGTTTTTGACAACTTGCGACACGGAGCTGAATGGGTAAAAAATGTTCGTAAATTCAGAGAGCAGCAACTGGACTCGACGTGTTTCAGGGAGGTCCAACAGCCCCGGATAGCTGGCCTCGAACCCCCGGCAATCTTCTTCCGACGCCGCCACGAAGCGAACATTCATCGCCCGCGATAACCGCTCGATGAACGAATGGGGGACGTTCTCAGGCTGCGCGGAGCCGTCGAGGGAGGGTCCGTAACCGGTGATGTCCGGCACGCCCATCTTCCACGTCACTAGGCGCATCAGGTTCGCTCGTAAGTCGGCGCTAGCGTCAGGATTCGTTCGCAAAAAACGCCGCGTTTCGGGACGCGAAATGTGCTGCGCGATTTTTTCAAGGCAGCTTGAGATGACGGTCTCCTGCGTCACGGCGTGCTGAAAGTTGCCAACGACTTGGGCGCTCGCGTTGAAAAATTCCTGCGGCGACATGCCGCTGAACGCCTCGGCGACGGACACGAGGGAATTATCGGCCGGGATGTCCTCGCTCGTGGGGCCATCCCGGACGACGTTCAGCGACCTGGCCAGCAAGCTGCACTCGTAGCGAACGGTGAGCGCGAGTTCGGTCGGGGTGGGGTGAACGGGGCATTGGAAGGCCACGGGCTGCACGAGCACGGCGGTAGCCATCAGCAGACTCTCATCATCCTGGTCCTCCGAGGCATTGACCTCATCCGCGCGAGACTCCGACTCGTCGCGGGTCCACTCGGACATGTCCGCAGCGCTGCAACTCGCACTCACCCCGGATACCGCCGCGCCGCGATCATCCGGTACGCCGAATAGTGGAACGACGGCGGCCGGCGGCAAGACGACGTTCGCCGTGCTCATAGAGTGACTCCGAGTGCTTCGCCGTCGACCCCCTGAAACGCCGTCGCTCTCCTCGCTGGCGTTTTCGGAGGAGCCTCCGTCCTGGCCGCGGCGAATCCGCGTTTGACGCTGCGCCTCGAAAGCGTCGTGTTCGAGAAACAACGGGTGCCGCACGACGGTCCTGAGCGCGAACAAGATGGATTTGGGAAGCACCGAGGCCGCATACTTCGGCCCCAAAATGGCCACCACGACCCGCAATGATGACACGCAGGCCAAGAAGGTCACGGCTACGCCACACAACTGGCGTCCTGTCTCCCGGGGCAAGTCCACGCTTCGCAGTACGAACGGCACATCCGCGTCAGTGGTCTCAAGGCGACTGAGGCGCGGAACGTTGCCGCCGCCGCCACGGTGGGTCCCACCAAGAGAAGCCCCCGCACCGCCGCTGCTGCTCCGCTGGTCATCGTCGTGCGCGACCGCCATGACCGGGACGAGGGCGTCAATGAGTCGCGGGGAGATGGGCGACACCAAAGATTCCCATCGCCGCTTGTCCGCACTCTTCGTGGCGACCAAGTGCCGTCGCTGCACCGCGCTCAAAATGCGTGAAATGGCAAGACAGATAAGGCACACGAGGCGCGGCGACACGGTGCAACTGAGCAATTGTAACAGTCCGGGAAGGACAACGGCCATGCACGCGGCGACGGCGGCCTCCCCGGAAGGGCTCGCGGCGTCCTCCCACACCGCTTTGGCGTACATGGACAACAGTACCTCCCGGACGTCATGGCATGCGCGAATGTCCTTTCGTTGTCGCTGAGGTTGCCATGAATCGTCTTGGTGGAACGCCATGCGGCGGGCGGCGTGGTGGTCGTCGTCCTCCGTTCCCGACCTCAAGCCGGTGGCGAACGATGGAGAGGTGGTGCTCGATGGGTCGTCTTGGTCCCGCAGCGGGGGAGGCGACGTGGTGGTCGTATCCTTCTTGACGCAACACGAAAACAAGCGCCTGAAAATACCGCCGCAACCGCCGCCGCCCGCCCCTTGCCCTGCTGGCGACGTTTGACTCCCAGCGCCTTCGGAGTGCGCCGCATCGTCGTCCGCGCTGTCTGCATCATTATCGCTCTGCGCGCCGCCGGCGGCGGAGGACGCGTCGGATCCCAACAGACGAATGGCCATCGAAGATCGCGTGAACAAAGGGCCCATCACCTCACCAGTTCGTTTCTCCTCGCAATGACATTCGGTGGCGGTCAAGGCGCCCATACGGCGGAACACAAAACCCCTCGAAACGGCATTTCGCAGAATGGGCCGTGCCAAACCGTCCCGTGTTTGATGCCGCATGCGTTCGAAGGATACGGCGGTCGCGCGCAGGCCGAAGGGAAGGAGATACGCCTTCGACGATTGTAGCCACTTTTGGCGTTGATACTCGAGCTCCGTTGTCGTCCGAAGGTGCTCGTCCAGCGCCGCGTGTTGCCTCGCGTCGTCGATAAGAAACCAATCGTACGTCGGCAACAAGACGCACCTCGCGTCGTACCCTTGGCAGACTTGTGGCTGCGCCGGAGCGCCGCCATCCTCGCCCGCCAAACCGCCGTTGTTGCTGTTGCTGCTCTTCGACATCATTTCATCCGCTGCCATGTGACACGGTGGCAGCAAAAAGACAAAGAACTCGAGAATGAAGCTCACGCCGAGCTCGTTGTCCATCAAGCTGGCGAAGGGATCGGTCCTAATGCGGGTGGTTTGCGCCGTGCCGTTGGCACCGACCGTGATATCGGACGGGGTGGTCCACCGGTTGCCTTGCAAGGTGTGAACGGTCGTCGTGTCGCTTTGCGCGGCGAAGGAATGCGGCTGAAACGCGGCCCCTCGGTGATGCCGCGGCGACGGATTCAACGGTCGCGGTGCCGCGGAGGCGGCGACATTGCCAAATACATCGTCTGCGATCGTTGCACCGCCCGCGCCATCCTCGTCGTCGTCGTCGTCATCGGACGCTCCGGCGGCGGCTGAAAATAGCCGAAGCATAACGGCCACCAGCCGGGAGACAATCGAATCGCCAGCGCGATGGCCGTCGTGTGTTTGTGCGTTGTGGTGCCCTGCGGGGGTACTAAACAACAACGCGCGAGAGCGGAGGGGCGATGCCAAGTGCATTGCGACCAAGACGGCGATCGCCGCTCTTCTCGTTTCGTTCGCGTGCGAGATTTCCAGTTCGTCTGCCGCTTGAAGCACCCTCACCGCGGCATGAGCACAGGCCAATCCAAAATGTTGAAACACATCGTGGGCATACTCGCTACGGAACGCGATACGATCAAAAATGAAGCAAATACTCGCGCATAGTTGAATGATGTCGTGGCCGTTTCGGTTCCCCGTCACCGCGGCAGCGGCGGCCCCTCCCGCTAGGGATTGAAGCGCATCGAGACGATCGTCAAGTACCGCAAAAATCACCGGTATCGCTTGTTTCACGTCTGGCCAGGCGTCCGGTGAGGCAGCGGCCAGCAAGTGGTTCACTCCCTCGAGAGCAAGCGAACCGATCCGTGGTCCCGGAATGTGCACGAGGCCAATCATGGTGAGCAGCGCGCCCCTGGATAAGAGGACGCTACTGAGATCAAGTGACATCGCGTCGAAGCATCTCACGACGTCCTCGGCGAGTTGGGGCGTGGTGCATAGACGGTACACATTGCTCGCCGTCATGAGCAAGTAGTCCAGTAATCCGCATTCCACCACATGCTCCGCGGACCGTGGAACGTGTTCCACGAACAACGAGACAACGCGGATGGCGTAGCCGTGCACCGTGTCCAAATGCGTCAATGAGTAGGTCTTGCACAGCAAGATGTCGAGCAGCTCCTTGAAGAAGTCGTCCGTGGAGGAAAGGCTTCGGGCAAAGTCATCCGAGGCCACGCACAGCAGCGAGCACATCTCGGCCAAGACGGCGCACAACACTTCGTCATCCCCAGATTCGCGAGCCTCCCTCAACTCTTGCATAGCGAATGACATTTTTTGTTTGTGACGGTTGGATCCTCCTAATGACGGGGGTATGATATTGAGGTATGGACGGCGGAGGAGTGTATGGGGGTACCCTGTTTTTGTTGTGCGAGAGACTTGACGAGGTTGCCGGTCGCAAAATGCTATTCGAAGGGGGATAGCAAACAAAGCGGCAATCAAAATCACAGAGACGAGTTGCGATGGAAATCGGCGTCTTTTCGCCCATCGAGTGGTCCTCTCCTATTTTCCAGTGTTGGGTTCGTCGCAATGAAACTACCCTGAAGAACGAAACCCAATCCGAAACACAACACACCACCACGAAAATTGCCGACCACGGCGGACGCGGGGCTAGATGATCCAACCGTTGCATCACTATTTCCACATCTTCTTGGCCTCCATGTCGCGGTCCTTGTCCTTCTGCATGACTTTCGCGCACGAAAGCTCGAAGTCTTCTTGCGTGATGTGGGTCCGGCGTTCGCGAAGGGCGTACATACCAGCCTCCGTGCAAATAGCCTTCAACTCCGCTCCAGAGGCGCCGACCGACTTTTGGGCGATGGCTTTCAGATTGATCCCCCTTGTGAGATTCATCCTTCGCGAATGAATTTTAAGAATTTCAGCGCGTGCGGGTTCATCCGGAGCAGGAAACTCGATCTTGCGGTCGATGCGTCCTGGTCGCAGTAGCGCATCGTCTAGCACGTCCAGGCGGTTCGTCGCCATGATGATTTTAATGTTCTGCGAGCTCTCAAAGCCGTCGAGCTGGTTCAATAGCTCCAGCATGGTGCGCTGCACTTCGCTGTCGGAGTGAGCGCCGCCATCCCCACGCGTGCTGCCGATGCTGTCAATTTCGTCCATGAAAATGATCGACGGTTCGTGCTCGCGCGCCATGACGAAGAGCTCGCGAACCAGCCGGGCGCCTTCGCCAATGTATTTTTGCACAAGTTCCGTGCCACTGACTCGGATGAACGTGCAGTCGGTGTGATGCGCAACGGCACGTGCCAGCAACGTTTTCCCGGTGCCAGGAGGGCCGTACAAGATGACGCCTTTCGGTTGGGCAATGCCGAGCGCCTCAAACAGCTCTGGGTGCTTCACGGGAAGCTCAATGACTTCCTTAATCTCCTTCACTTGCTTCGAGAGACCACCGATTTCGTCGTAGGTGGTTCCGGACGACTTTTCGACGCGCATGAGTGACACGAGAGGGTCCACCTTGGACGGTAAGATGCTATGAATCACCGACGTGGAATTGCGCATCGCGACCCGCATGGTGGGGGTCAACAGCGAGCTGTCTAGCTTCTTGTCGATTTCCACGACAAGTTTGCCGTTGTCTGATTTCACGAGGGCACGATCTTTCCCCATGACGCGGACGATTTCGGCCACGCTGGAATGGCCATCCAGGAGCAGCTGCAGTTCCTCTTTAAGGGCACGGACGCGGCCGTTGAGTTCGGTGCGTTGCGCTTCCAGCCGGGCGTAATCATCCAACTTGCGTTTTTCCACAGCGCGCAGTTCGTTGACTCGGCCTTCGAAGTAGCCATGCACCGTGACAGTCCCGGCAGCGCTGCTGCTGGTGTCGGCCATATGCGAGAGAGAGAGAGAGAGAAGGGTCACGCGCACAAACCGATTGGTAGTGATCGCAGGCCGATAGCTTCACGTGTAGAAGGAGGAGTCAAGCAACGACGTAGCGTGTAGCCCGCGTAGCCTAATTCCGATGAGCCGGCGATCAACAATTGGTTCCGACTGACTGACAACGCGACGTGATTCGTGTCTATGTCGCGTCAGCAAAAAAAAAAAACAAGTCACCAAAAACCCAAATCTATCGACGACTCCGTTGTGCAAATCGCGCCGAGACTAGTAGCTCTATATCGGGATTGTTCTTGGAGGCGGAATACGAAAGAGAAGAACAGAAGGCAAGAAAAGCACATCTACGAATCCTGCACGTCTATGTTGTTCGACGATGGCAGCCGGAAGGGGTAGAACACATCCTCGTCAACTTCGGGCAGCACCGAAGGCGGAATGATCCTGCGCTGACTGAAGTCCGCGTCGTCCATCCTAACGAACGACACCATGAATGAAAACGCCACGCGGGTGGTCGCGGTGCTCGACGTTGGCGAGTAGCTCTCGGTGACGTTACGGAATTTCCAAACGCCGAGAATGGGCCGGACGCTGGCTCCGACGATGACGTCCTGCGGGTTGTACACAGGTCCTTGCCGCGTCACCAAAATGGTCCACCGCAGACCCACCACGAGCCCGGAGCATTGGCGTCCGACCGCGTCGTAACCGTTCGTCGCCGGATGCTCGTTCAACACAGCGGTCGCACCGTCCACGGTCACCCACTCTGATGCCGCCTCCGGGAGGGAGTCCGCAAAAGCACTCAACCGCGAAGGCAGCGTAAAGGACACCCCGGGGATCTTCAACGCGGTGCTCAGTAGGTCCTTCGACGTGAAAGCACACACGCTCCTTAGCTGCACCTCGGTGAGCGCGATCATACACGACGCCGCTTGCACATCATGCAAGAATCGCACACCTTTAAACCCCGCGCCGCACGACCCGAATGGGAGGACCAGTCCGACGCCAAGCACGTTGATGGCGGAGGACTTTCCATCGGCAGAGGTCGCGATGTCACCCGCAAGAAGGCGCGCGCTTCTGATGTAACCCGGACGACCGACGCGTGGTAAGCCAGAGGGCAGCCTTACGCCGAGGCCGGAGGCGTCCTTTCGGTAGAATGTGACGCGCGATGTGTAGACGTACTTACGATTCGCGGATTCGGCGACATCGGCGATCGTGAGCCGCATTGTGGCGTTAGAAATTTGAGCCCTTCCTTCCACAGGGTCCCAGACGTACTCAATCAGGAGATGTTGGCCAACGACGGCACTTCGACAGACGTTGGCGCCTGACGCCTGCTGTGAGAACGACGTGGCCCGAGGCAGATTAGGGGCCAAGGAGCCAGACGCATCGCCGTTGTTGGAAAACAGACGGTTGATCAGGTCCATCGGCCGCACATTGGCACCGTTGATCACCGTTTGCTCGGTGTTAGCATCCACGATGGATATTGCCACGACGGCTCGCTCCGCTTCCACCGCGTCCAAGCCTGCGCGACCTGGCGGCAGAATCACGGTGTACTTGTGACGGTCGATGTTGAACCAGCTGCGAGAGGTCGCCGTGCACAGGCTGCGGAGCGTGCCCTCGACGCTGCACGTCGCAAATTCGTTCTTCATGAAACGAGTGGTGTGGGTCATTTGACACGAGCCATCCACGGGGTGCGCGACCGGTGAGCGCCACTGACCCTCCGTGCGACGGAGGGCGTACGACGAGCCCGTCGCCACGGCGGCCAAAAAGGGAACCGAATCGCGCGGCTTGAAGAACACCGTGCCGCCAGCGTTGCCCGCTGTCATGGCGGTCGGCCAAGATGCCGGGGGCTCCTTCGTGGCCAGCACGGAGAGCTGCTTGGCGACCGCGGTCGGATTGGGCGGGACGTGGTACATGGTCATGGACGACGGGGTGTTGGCATTGATCACACAAATCGCCCCTTCGAGTGGCACGGAGCGAGTCGCGTACTCTTGCGTCGTACGCACGAGCTGCGTGGCCGGGTTGGGCTCGTAGCACCGGAGAAGCTGCGCTTGTGCCGCGGCTTCCTTGATGCAGCGACTGAACATCTTGACTTCGCCAGCGCAATCCGGGTCGCAGCAGCAGTTGAGGTCGCAGCTCTCGGTGAGGTCGCACATGCATTGGCCAAACGCCTCCGACTGAGCGTTGCGAGCGGTCGATGTAGTGCCAGGGGCAGGGACATCCGACCACGAGGTGAACGTGAACTGAGTGACGTTCGCGGACGCCAGTCCCGAGAAAGGACCATGCATCACCATGAAGGTGGTGAGCAGCATGACATAACACACGATGGCGACACGCCGAAGGGACGTAACAGGGGAAGTCATTCCTCGTCGACCCGTTGTCTTCTTCTTCTTCGTTCCTGGGAAGAGATTAACAGGAAAAAATTCACACCTCGATGCATGAATGAGACTGCGGTCTCTCTTCCCCTTGGGGGGAGGAAGGAAGGAGTGTGCTCCATTGAAGTTTCCAACGGCAGAACGGAAGGGGTGCGATGTGTGAGAGATGTTGATACTTGAGATGTCTAGGAAGGAAGAATCCGAGGGGGGGGGGGAGTGGTTGGGGGTGCGCTCACGCACTCCGATGGCAAAGGCTATGTGCCCCTCGGCTACGGCTCACTGATGCCGGTTCACATCGAATGGAATAGGATCCACCTGAAATGTTCTGCGCCGGGCGGGTCGCTGCCCACTGCGACATCTCGCTCCACCGCGCTTCTTCTTTGACACTTGGTTGTTGGCGCTTCGCATCGACATCGACGTGGATGCGCCGGGCATGCGGGGCATGTCAGGTGTCCCTCGACATGAAGCCGGCACGAAGCTGCCCGCTGCCGGGGGGGCCCTATTCCAAGACTCGCTGTGAACAACCAGACGCAGTGCGGCAACGTCTTCCGAGCGGAGGCGATCCTCCGGGAACCGCGAAAACGACTCGTCGCTGTCAGAGTCATCATCCGCGTCGTCCTGCCACTGGTGCGATGGGCGTCGTGGTGCCCCTGATCCGAATGAGCTTCCGATCGGTAGAGTGGCCAGTTGATGACCATTTTTGCCCATCATCGTTGTGACGCCGTCACTGCGACACCGTGTCCGTGGGGCATGGCGACGGTCCATCGGCCGGGCGCTCTTCATGGTGGTCGAGCCTTCATCACCAGTGAACAGCTTCTTCTTGACGGTCGCCTTGGCGATCGACAGGGTCGCCATGTCGAAGAGCAAGGTAGGGGATTCCGCGCGGCAATTTCGGTCGCTTGAAAGGGCCTTCTGCGGTGCACTGTCCATGGTCGCCACGTATTCGTCCGTGGCCGCGGCGTCGTCGTCGTCCCCTACTCGCGGAGCGCCGCGTGGCGTCAGGGGCCGCGGTGGGGTCGTTGTGCCTTCGACCACGACGCAATCATCGCCAGATGGGTCGTAGGCCGCAGCGGATGGAGCCGTGACGGAAGAAACACGGCGGCGCGGCGGGCTGGCAAAAAGAGCGGCAGCATCAGCGCTTCTGGATGCGCTGTTGGCATCATCCGGGTTTCCGTCGTCCAGCGGCCACGGCCGATAGCGGCGGTGCGCGACGGTCCCTGGGGGCGTGGCGTCTGCCTTTGTCACCGCCACGGCCGCCGGCGAGGCAGGAGGTAATGCGTGCCCGCCCCATTGCGGGGTGGTGGCGCTAGCAGGAAACGCCCACCCGGCTGCTTGATACATACCAGCGGCGGCGGGGGCGACCGGGGGGAAACCGTTAGCCTTACGCACACAATCGCCGCACTAAGCAACAACAAATTGGCAAAGGATTGACAATGCAGACCTTGGACACCCATGACCATTCCGCACGCAAAAATCGATAACGACTACGAAAGAGAGAACGCGACAAATACCGACAGGGGGTGAGAACAGTCCAGAAGTACAAAATGTCACCCGCTCCTATGATCGTGCCGCACAGACATCACTCGCTCGCGCGAGCTAGGCGTTCCCGGTAGGCGAAGCCGTCGTCGCCGCTGCTGAAGGCTTCGTCTCCGACGTCGTAGAAGTCGTCGGTAAGTCGCCGGGAATCAAATACGCTGGTGCCAATTTCGCCACGCGAGGTACGAATTGTCGACCCTTGACCACCGCATTTCGTCGTTCGCGCTCCTCCTTCACGCGCTTTTCCTCCCTAACGTAGTGGTTTTTCTTGGACATCTGCCGGCGGATCTCTTCGAATTGTTTCTCGACGACGCCGCCGCTGTGCCACGGCGCGAGCCGCCGAGGGGAGTCATCTCGCTTGGCGGCCGGAATCACCTTCTCGCCCTGCATGCAATGGTGTTTGATCGGCGTGTTGTGGCGGATGTACTCGGCCACTGAGCTCGTCGCCGCTTTGGAGGCGGGTCGTGGTGAACGCCCCGGGCTGACCGTGCCCGGACGGGCGCGCTCGGTCTCCTTCACTAAGTCTGAAAATGCGGTGTGCACGCGAGAGGTCGTTGACCGCCAATGCGTTTCGCTCTTGCGACTTTCAAGCCCCATTTCGACGATTCGCCGGGGCGACACGGGGCTGGAACTGCGGTCAGCCCTTTCCGCTGCCTCGCGGAACTTCGAGATGGTGCCCCCGAACCCAAGTTGCGCGGCCATCGCTCGGTGGTCTTTGATCTCTGACCACGATTCCAAAGGCGATGCATTTCCCGCTGCCTTGGCGTCTGGCTGCGGGGCCGGCGGGTGAATGTCGGTGTATCTTGGCGTCACGCTGCGGAACGCGGGGTTCACGGGAAACGTCTCACGCCTGACTTCCTGGGTATGCATAGAGGCCGTGGAGTCTTTTTTCGTGTCGAGATATCTCGCGGCGACACCAGCATAGGGACTGTTTGACCGACTGTTTTTTCTTTGCCGCGATGTGAATGCCAGCTGTTTCCGTGGTGGTGGTGGTGCTTGAAAAGTGTGTGTGTGTGGGGGTGGTGGGGTCGTAAAGACCAAGCGGCAACGTCATAGACACCAAAATCTCTCTGTCATGTATGCTTGACACGTGAAAGTAGTGCGTGTGTGAATTATGCCGGACGTTTCAGCTGCGCTTCGACATGTCGCCAAATGTCAGATTCCTCATCCTCCTGAAAATGTCCACATTGGTCCAGCTCGACGTAGGTCGAACGCCGTGCCAATGATGATGCGTCGCTACCAGGCGTAACGGGCTGACCGTTGAAAGCAGTCGATAGACCATCAGCCACGCGACGGGCGCACTGAATCGGCACTAGGTGGTCATCGCGAGAATGAAATTGAAGAACCCACGGAACGTTTTCGGCCATCGCCTTGTAGTTGAACGGTCTGTTGAAGTATCCACTCTCGCGTTCCAGGCGGTCGCCGAGGTCCGAGTCATAGGCTGCGACTAGGACACAACCGGCGAAGCGAAATTTTTCCATCAATCGCAAGGCGCAGGCGGCCCCGCTGGAGTGGCCAATGATGAGCGTCCCCTCGTCCAGGCCTAGCTCATTACGGCAAAAATCGGTCCAGATGCTTTCATGGGCATACAGCGGATCGGGGAACACCGGGGTGCGGATGTCTCCCTCTTCGGAGAGGCTGTCGGGTTCCAATTGGGGACCCAGGGCGTCCTTGACGCAGCGAGTTAGCCAGCCGTACCACATGCAATCCGATAGGTCCGCCACGCCGCTGCAACCGTTGCCGGGGATGAGAATGACCCTCCGGATAGCAGTACGCACAACGGGGGCGGCATCCTGCGGCGGAGGCGGGGCAGCCATTCTGTATGTGTGAAAGAATCTACAGTCCTCAAATAAAACCGAGAGACTCACCCGCGTCAACCGTTCGCACCGTCACCCTTGCGACAACGTGCCGCAATTCCACGCCCCTTCACCCGGGCGGCATCAACCCTCACGCTAACGGAGGGAAAGCGATCGAATCACGAGCCGCGCAAGGTCGGTCGTGGCCTTGCCGTCCGACCGACGCCACGCGGCCTGCTGTGACACCCGAGAGAGCGCTCTCAAACACGCCAATAGTCTCGACGTGGACACGGCGAGAAAAGGATCGGTCTTCGGAAAGTCGCGGAACGGACCAGCCAGATCCACCAAAACGGGAACTAGTTTGGAGAGACCGATGTCTCTAACTCGACGTGATCGCCGTCCGGCAGCCATGACCGCGGCCAGCAACACGAAGGCACCCTCGAGGTCGCGGGAGGCGCCACCACGGTAGTCGGTCGCTAAAAGAAGTGCGACCGCGAAAGGTTCGACAGGACCGACTGGACACCGCGCCAGCCACCAGCAAATGGCGGAGACCGGCCGCATGCGAATCCAGTTCTCTGCCCACACAGGAGGAGCCCCCCCCGACCCTCCGCCTTCCTTCCCTTGGGCCACAAGCGCAGTTAAGCTGAAACGGAAAATATCCGCTGCCAGATCGCAGGCTTCGGAACGAAGCTGAACCATGGCCGGAGATGGTTCTCGCAAAGCGCCGACCCCTTCCGCGACGCGAGTCTGCCTTTGACCAAGCTGCACTAGGCGAAATAACGCGAGGAGTCCGTACATTAACGCGTCCGCATGATTCCCTGTGAGATGGTCCCGTGACGGATGGTGGGTGGGTTCCATGACAGGGGCACATATGCTCCGGAGGCCGTTCAGGCACCGCTGCGCGACCGCACTGAGACTCTGTTGCCCCGTTGCTTCGTTCAGTCCATTCGCATCCGTCCAGCGCGATACCGACGCCAGCGCGGCGGTCACACCACACAGGGCCTTCGAGCAAAGCAACGCGTTCGTCGCCGTTCTCCTGTGACTCTTGTTTTGTCTTTCTCGAGCGGCGATGACGACGACGGTGCCACACACGGACGCGACCACGTCGATGTAGACGTGACAGAGATCGTTGACCGCTGCGGACACGATCCGCTCCTCACCACCTACACCTCCACGTGCAACGATAGCCTCAAAGCGAAATCCTAAATTCGCCAGAGCCCGAGCGAGCCCATCACAATCGTAGCAGTGGTGCGCGCGACCGAGCGCTGCATGGAATTGACGCATCACAGGAATTAATTTTTCGACGAGGTGTGTCACAGTACCCTGATCGCTGGCGATGCTGGCGTCTCCAGCGACGGCGCCTTCACACATCGCAGCATCAGGGACGATGGCGGTGAGCGCGTGAAGAACGGGTATCAGCAGGCGGCTGGACACCCGGGCATCGGTCGCGTGGTGACGGCGATGGTGGTTCGCTACCGGCTCTCCATTCAGGACGCCCTTCAAAGCGGCCATCATTAACATTTCCCAGAAGTCGAAGTCGGTGTCGGCCAGCAACGTTTCGCGGAAACTTCTTCGCCACTGACTGGGTGCACCATGACTCGTGAGCGACGGCGGCGACGAGGACGAACGGTTGGTTCGGACCAGCGAGGCTGACAAGGGCGACGCCGCGTTGTTTTCAGCCATTGCCGTCGTCATCGTCGCCAGCAGATCGGCGGCGTGCGCCGCACGGCAGTGGTGTTCTTCCTCAGAGAGGGCGTCGTGTGGTTGCGACGCGGTGGTGTCCATCATGCCGTAGTCGCGAACGGTGTCCTCCGTCCACACGATGAGAACCGGTTCGTGGGCAACGGCCCAAAGCGGTGGAATGCGCACGATGCCACGGATGACCGCCGCACGTTCGCGCCGTTGAGACACGTCCCCCGTAGCGGCGTTGGGCTCGGCCGCTGCTCCTCCTTCCCTGTGGCGGCTGCTCCCGTGTGCCAGGGGCTCGGTCAGGAAGGCGGTCACGTACGGACTGATGGCGCTGGCCAGCAACGAGGTGGTTGAATCCCACAACTCAGCGATGGGGCAAGGCCCGGTACCGCCGCCGCCGAGCTTGTCGAATTTCATGGCGGCTGAGGCTCGGCACCAGATCGCCAACTTTACCCCACGACGCGCAATCTCAGCGCCGGCCGAATGCCAGAGACACAAGCCATTGATCAAGACCGCCAAGGGTTGGCCTGTCAAGGGCACCAGCGAAGACGAGGGGGCTGAGGCATGGCCCCCCTCGCCGACCGCCGTTGGCTGATCAGCCGCCGCTCCCGCGTCGTCACGGCGGCCGGGGTCTGCAGGTGACCAACGGGAAATGTGATTTGCCGTCGCCCTGATCATTGCTCCAATGACGCACGTGGCATCCACGGCGAGTCGTTGGATTCGCACGTCGGGACTGTCAAGCCACGTTGCAGCGAGTCTGGCCATCCTTCCTGACACATGAACCATCGCGGCCAACGTAGCCACTGAAAGTGGGGAAACGGCCCTCACGAGCCACCGGTCGGTAAACTCAGAGCAGATGCCACGCGTCGCGACGAGCACGTCTCCCATCCAGGCGTGAACCGCGCCACCATTCGGGGCGGATGCGCGGGTGTCGGTGATGACAGTGTCGCGAGACAGCGAGAAGAGGGTTTTCAGGATGCTCACGAGGTCCACTGGCTGAAGGATTGCACGTGCGCTCGGGGGATGATTGCTCACGCGCCGGGCAATTTCGCCGACCATGCGGTGGGTAAGTGGCTCGCCTCGTCGCAGGTCACCTTGACCTTTCCGCACCACCGCAACCGGAGAGGAGGGGTGCGGTCCAGGGTCTAACCATGAGGAGGTGGAGGAGGGCGGCTGCAACCGAACCGCCGCGTTGAACGAAACGGCCACATCACGGGACGGCATCGTGCATGCCAGTCGTACGGCCCGAGACAGCAGCGCTGTCAACCGCGGCGACGCAACGGCGGGCACCATTGGCGGATTGACGATGGGCTAAACATGAGAAGGGGGAGGCCTCAACACACGACTACTTGGTAGACGCACAACGCACGCCAAAGTGCCGGAGGGGACAACAAAAGAGGCGTGGGGCCGGTCGGTGTCAGAAGTCCCTCGCGGCGGATGGACTTTGGAACGCTCGCACATGTTTTACCCTGCTGCTACCGACGCTGTGGGAGGGCGACAAGTTTGGCCGGGGACGGTGCCGCGACTGCCTGTGGCGGCGCTAAGATTACCACCGGTGATCGAATCACGCCCAGCCTCCGAACTTGTGGCGTATACTGTTCCTCCAGGTCACCGCACAGGAACAACGAAGCGAGCTCCGTTGCAGCCTCAACGTCGCCCGGCCGCAGGGATGGCAACTCGGACGGCAACTGACATACCTTCGATCCGATGCTCGTGTGGAGCATGATCATGTCGAGTGAGGTGGTGCGTGATGACCCGGCGTGCAGCCTTCGGTGGAGAAGCACGTGATGCCCGACGGCGCTCGGCGACGACCACCGCGGCGAACTCGACGTCGGCTCAGCGTGGACGACGACCGCGATGCTGACGGTTGCCGTCGCGAACCGGATCTTCATTGACGTGCCCCCGGGGATCGTTGCCGAGCACTCCTTGCCTCGCACCCTGGCGAGGTGGAGGAGCGCGACCAGAAACGTCGTCCCGACCGCGGCGTCGAGGCAGTGCACCATCGCCTCAACCGGCGATCCTGATGTCGCCAACGGAGCGCCGAGCGGAGGGTGAAATCGAACGCATCGGCCGAGCCGCGCGCTACCGTCAAGCTCCTCCTGTGATTCGACCGTGAAGACGCGGTCACGACAAACGTTGCAGAAGAGCACCAGGCGGCCGCTCTCGTCGCGTTCACCGGTCTCCTGCAGCATTTCGGCGAACTGCGGGCAACGGAAGGCAAAGTCGCAGTTTTCGATCGGATGCAGCTCCACGTGCGGGATCGGACGCATCCGCCGCTCGGCGTCGCGCAGCAGCCGAAACGCCGCCGGGGAGCGTGGCAGCCACCGCCGGCGGCCAAGCTGCGGCCATCGAGCCGCAGCCAACGCTTCCCACAGCTCGACTGAGTTTTCGAACGCCTGGCTCCATGCCAGCCCGACCCGCCTTAAGGCGGCCGCTCGGGCAGCGCTCGCCGCCTCGAACGCCATCACGATGCCCACGACGCCGTATGGCCACTGCCGATCGCGCGCAGCCATATCGTGTGAACGGAGGAGAGAGCGTCGTGCGCGTCCCGAAACACGATCTTGTCAGACAAACAAACCGGTATCGGTAGCGACCGCGTTTGATCTAACTTTCTTTGGCCGCGGATGGACTTTGGAACACTCGCACATTTTTACCCCGCTGTTACCGACGTGGTGACTTTGCGGCTTGGACGGCGTCAAGTTTGGCCGGCGGCGGTGCCGCGACTGCCCGCGGTGGCGGCGCGGTCACCACGGGTGCACGACGCATCACGCCCATCATTCGAACTCGAGGCGCGTACTGTCTTTCCAGGTCACCGCACAGGAACAACGAAGCGAGCTCCGTTGCAACCTCAACGTCGCCCGGCCGCAGGGATGGCAACTCGGACGGCAACTGACATACCTTCGATCCGATGCTCGTGTGGAGCATGATCATGTCGAGTGAGGTGGTGCGTGATGACCCGGCGTGCAGCCTTCGGTGGAGAAGCACGTGATGCCCGACGGCGCTCGGCGACGACCACCGCGGCGAACTCGACGTCGGCTCAGCGTGGACGACGACCGCGATGCTGACGGTTGCCGTCGCGAACCGGATCTTCATTGACGTGCCCCCGGGGATCGTTGCCGAGCACTCCTTGCCTCGCACCCTGGCGAGGTGGAGGAGCGCGACCAGAAACGTCGTCCCGACCGCGGCGTCGAGGCAGTGCACCATCGCCTCAACCGGCGATCCTGATGTCGCCAACGGAGCGCCGAGCGGAGGGTGAAATCGAACGCATCGGCCGAGCCGCGCGCTACCGTCAAGCTCCTCCTGTGATTCGACCGTGAAGACGCGGTCACGACAAACGTTGCAGAAGAGCACCAGGCGGCCGCTCTCGTCGCGTTCACCGGTCTCCTGCAGCATTTCGGCGAACTGCGGGCAACGGAAGGCAAAGTCGCAGTTTTCGATCGGATGCAGCTCCACGTGCGGGATCGGACGCATCCGCCGCTCGGCGTCGCGCAGCAGCCGAAACGCCGCCGGGGAGCGTGGCAGCCACCGCCGGCGGCCAAGCTGCGGCCATCGAGCCGCAGCCAACGCTTCCCACAGCTCGACTGAGTTTTCGAACGCCTGGCTCCATGCCAGCCCGACCCGCCTTAAGGCGGCCGCTCGGGCAGCGCTCGCCGCCTCGAACGCCATCACGATGCCCACGACGCCGTATGGCCACCGCCGATCGTGCGCAGCCATATCGTGTGAAATGGTGAAGAGGAGGGTCCCGTGACAGAATCTTACGGTTATTTGACAAACAAAAGTCTTCCTTCCCTGATCGCACGGGCCAAATTGCACAGGCTGCTTTCTGGAACCGCGAGGACACTACGAACGAACGAACAGGGAAGACGCGTCGTCACCCGATTGACATGAGCAGGCGAATGTAGAAAAAAGGAAGAAGCGAAGACTAACCGGACGCGAGCAAGAGCAGCGGCAGGCCACCTTGAGGAATCGTGATGGCCATCTGCGCCGCGCCTGTCTGGCACGACGACGGTTGAAACCAATCGCACACTTGCTTCCCGGCAAAAGGCAGATTTGGGATGTTGCGCGTCTGGGACGAGGCTCCGTTCGTCGTGCAAACGAGCAGCTTGCCGCGGACGAAGCAGTAGATCGTGTCGTCCTGCCACACTTCACGAGCATCGTACTGAGACACTTGCAACTGCTCGTGGGCGGCGTTCAGCGTTTGCAAAAAGCGGTACATGTCGGTGTTTGTATTGTAGTTGGTCGGCCAGAGCGCTTCGCGGCAGTAGTTGCCGTCGATGCCTCCAGAGAAGAGCTGTTCCGTGCCGTAGTAGATAATCGGGATGCCCTGCGTGAATAGGACGTGCGTCAACGCGCTCTTGTAGGCAGGAATGTTGTACGTCTGATTGAGAAACCGATCATTGTCGTGATTGTCGACGAAGTTGGCTTCCCATCGTGAGTGTGGGTACGTGAGGACGTCGCGCCACGTCTGACCGAGTTGATACATGCTCTGCCCTTGCTGAAAGACATTGCGAATCGTGTAAAACAATTCATAATTGAGCGTCGACGAGACGCCATTTCGAGCGTAGTTGACGTTGCAACTCAAGTCGGCCCACACTTCGCCCACAATGTACGTTCCAGTGGTTTGCGTGACGTTGGTCCAGAAACTATTCTTGATGTACATGACCGTGTCGGCGCGGATGCCGTCGAACTGAAACTCTTTCAGTAGCCACTGCACGTACTCCACGAGCTTGTCCTGGACGAAGGGCACGTCCTGATCGAGGTCGGGGAGGTCGCAAAGGCGGCAGTGCTGAACTTGGTAGCTCTCACATTGATACTGCGTGACTTGGCAAGGTGCATGGTAATGCGATGGGGAGTTAAACGGAACCACCTGACTGAAATCCGTGCCGACGGGGCCCACGTGATTCAGCACCACATCGACCATCACCCAGACACCGCGCGAATGGGCCGTCTGAACGAAATTCTGCAAGTCTGAATTGGTTCCAAAATGGGGATTGATCTGGGTGAAGTCCGTCGCCCAGTACCCATGGTACCCCTCATGATAGTTCACCGGCACGGGACTGATCCATATCGCGTTGAAGCCCATTCCGACAATGTAGTCTAACTGCTGCGTGATGCCGTTGAAGGTGCCTCCGCAGTACAGATTGTAGTCGCAAGGGGGGTTCGGGTCCGTCGCATTGTCGTTGTTATGAGACTCCTGTCCGCGCCGTCCGGTAGGGGCTACCGCAAAACGGTCTGTGAGCAGCTGATAGATGCGGCGGCCTTCCCAAGCGTGAGGCGGCTGCATGCCGGCAACGAAGGTGTCCGGACTGGTCACCGCACGTGACGACAGCAGCACCAACAAGCCCGCGATACACGTCGTGAATCGTCGCATCGATATTATTTGTCACGGAAGCCGATCTAAAAAAAAATTTGAAAGAGGAAAGAAAAAGAAGCCCAGAGCGATAAAATGAACGGTCTGTTCAGCAAAACAATCAGTCAGTCTTTGAGCAAGAGTGACATCACTTGGCGTCCCGCTTCCCTTACCGCAGAGATGCACTAAATTTACACACACCGCATCCGAGGGAAGAGCGGTGATCATCTAAAGGTAGCCGTCATCGGACGATTCGTCGTCATCCCCGTCGAGGGCGGAGTTCACGCCACGAATCGACGGTACCTGCTGCAGGCGCGACGTGCTCACCTGGCGGCCTGTGACGGCGGCGTAGCGTTGGTCCACGTCGTGCTGCGCGGCGAACCAGGCAGGCGAAAACCGGTTGGCGACGCCCGGGACTTCTGCGTCCCCGTGCAGCAGGCTCGATGCACCGTGACCCAGCGTGATGCTAAGCACCCGGGGATGCGGACGCTCCGGCGCTGGCAAGAGCTCAGCGAGCACGTCCGGAGAGGCTCCTTGCTTCGCGTGTTGCTGCGCGTAGAGCTCCAGCTGCTGGTTGCGATTCGCGGTCGCGTTCACGTCCGCGACGGCTTTGCGATATAAATCTTGTACGTCGTATCGTCGCGCGGCCTCATCGCCTTGTTGCCTCTGAAAGGCGGCTCGGGAGGCGAGCAGCAGCAGGCCCAGATGTTGACGGCGAGCATCGGAGCCCACGAAGGCAGCGAATGAACCCGGATCCGGAGGCCGCAGTGGAAGACCGAGTTCCTCGTCGCGCCAACGAACGGCCTTTTTCACAATGGGTGGGTTCAGCGCGTTGCGCACGCCAGCGATGGTTTTCAGGAAGAGATTGATGACCGTCGACAGCGCGAGCAAGCCGACCTGAAAAGTGGCGGCGACGCCCACGAACGGCGTGAACCGTGCATCGTAGAGCGACACGAGAGCCAAAATCGCCTGGACGAGCAGCAGCACCGCCACGGCAATGGACGTCGAACGCACGATGATGGACATGTCCGGACGTATGACGGCCACGTATGCCAGATGAAGAACCGCGATGAGGATGACGAGTGACGCCGACACCGTACAACCAATGACATACCGGGAGCGAATGACCATCGCGATAAAACATGCCTTCAATCCGCTTTCGAGGAGCCACAACCGCGCGATGGGGCGGTGGGCGACGCCTTTCCTCAGCTCGCCAATGAATACTGCGAAGCTACCCGCGGTTCCAGGAATGGCCAGATGAAGGACATGCGGAACGGGGAAGAGAAACCAGCCGACGAAAAATTCCGACAGACCAAATTTAAAATCGATGCTATCGGATGCCGAGAACGCAATGACGGTTGTCAGCGTGGCGATCGCGGTCGGCAGACCGAAGGAATATAGCATGCGGCAGAGGTAGGCGACTCCCTTCGTCACCAGCGCGCCTTTGGATAGCTGATCGCAAGCGAAGAAGAATAGCAGCGTGAAGAGGATCGCGGCCGTGTAGGCGCCGAGCAACATCGAGGCATTTCCTATGTGGGCGGCGAAGGTCGTATTGCCAATGCGAATCGACTGAGGGATGAGGTCGGCGACCGCGCCGCTCGTCGGCTCGGGCTTTCCGCTGCGGCAGTCGACTAACAGTAAAATGTTTTGCAGAGCGATGACGCTTCCGCCGGCTGAAGGAGACGCAAAGCCGCCAGCCACGGCCGTGGCGCTGGCGATCGGCATCACCACGGCCGACGCCGTTTTCGACAACGCGACGTCGGTGGGATTCTCTCCGATGGACGACGTCCCGTTGGTGCCGGAAGGACCAGGCGGCGTCGTCGTGGTGGTTGTGTCCACTGGCCTGATCGTCGTCGTCGTCGTGACGTTGCCACCGCTAGTGGGTGAAGGAACCGCCGTGGTTGCGTTTGTTGAGTCAGGCGCAGCCCGCGCCGATTCGCTCGGCGATGCCTCGATCGATGTCGACCAGGACGGGAAAGTCGTCATTGAACTGTCTAAGGTCAAGGTATCGGACAGCGACTTGCGACGTGACGACGTGCGTTCACCCAGAGCGGTCTCCGTGGCTGTGCCACCCGAGCGGGTCTCAATTTTAGTGTACGTCCGAGAAGGTTTCAGCGACCGAGATGCCGTCCACATTTTGCCAGGCTTTTCCTTGGTACGCGTGATTCCAAAACGAGGCGAGATGTCGTACTGGCCAGTGAACGTTGAATCCGGCAACCCAGACATGCACACGCTGCGGTACTTCTTTGTCGGATCGCTTATGTCAACGTTTGAAAGCAGCCACGCTCCGCCCGACTTCGTATATCGAAGCGCCTCATCGGGCGCTACGACGGGAGAGACCACGATGCCGCTGCAGTTGTCTGGTGCGGGACGCAGACAGGCATCGTCTGAGGCATCCATGACGCCCAAACCGGCCCCGGTGCACGCGGCCGCCACAGTGTACATCGGGCTCGTACTCCAACAGAAGATCGTCGACGGGGATACCTTTGTGGCACCCATCCAGAGGCCACCGAGTGGCGTTTCTAACAGCAGGCGATTCACCGCCAGTTGTTGCTCCACGGTGGTCACGTAAGCGACCCGTTGATAGCCCAGCGAGCGACACACCGCATCGGCACCCGAATACGGGTGGGTTGGTGCCGCATCAGAGACGACGAGTTTCGTCGGGTGACCAACGCGGACGGTCACGTTCGCCTCTTCCAAGGAAATACCCGTGCGCGACGCAGTGACCACTTGCAGCTCTCCTCTGGACAGTCCTCGGATCACGTCGGGCTCCATCAACGGCCAGCCGTAGTCTGCCCCTCGCGGATAGCCAGCAGGCATGTCCCGAAAGTAAAACTGTAGCGAGGGTACACGCTGACCGACGGCGTTAGAGTTCCATATCTCAAAGACGTAAGTCCATCGGTTCACGTGGCCAGTGTGCAGCGCTTGAAATCGTGACGTAGCGGAACGTTTGCCCGCGCCAACCGCCAGGCCGAGGGCCGTCAGTGCCTGCAGCAAAGAAGAGTGAAACGCGAAGGTGACGTCGGATGTGGTCGGGACCGGCGCCGACGACGTGACGCGAACGGTGGCGGTGACCACGATGGGCAAGTAGATGGTGCTCACATTCAACAGGTTGGAAGGAGCACCAGGAAGAATAACGGAAATTCCAGGAAACGGGATACCGATCACTCGGCCCTCGACCCCAAAGGCGACCAGGTGCGCAGAGCGCAGTCGTCTGAACTCGACGCGACAGATCGCCGATCTTGAAACGAGACGCCTATCAGGCCCGTCGTAGAAAGCCGTCGCTCGCTCGCCGTTCAACCCGACGACGCGGTGCCGCAAAGTTGACAGAGGCCGCTGGTCGCACGCCGAATTCATCGTGGACCACCAGCAGCACACGACAAGCATCATCACCAACAACGAAGGGCACGCGACTGAGACTCTAGCCGCCTCTCTTGGGCGGTCGACGACTTTCTCCGCCCAAAAAGGGTGCCTCGGCGACATGCGGACATTTTTTTCTCCCCACAACGCTACACTCTCTGTTGATTCAATTGAACAAAAAATGCGCACAGAGAGATTTGCTTCTTCATTCGCGCAGGCCCTGTAATGACCAAGGACGTACCAAAGAGGAAGGGGAGACCATTTCGTTCGGAAGACAGACAAAACGCGGCGAGAAAGAGACCACGACGTAAAAGACGTCCGCTACCTACGGCTTCGGGGCCACTGGTTTCTGCTGCAACAGGTCGTCCATCTCGGCGCACAGCCACTGCATGCCGTTCGTGAGGCCAGGATCCCACGACACCGCCCTGTTCTGCGGCATCGTCACGTCGCATGACTCCACTCGGTACTTTCGGGATGCGCTACATAGCCGCGGCAGTCCCAAGGCCTCTTCGACGTATTCGGGAGTCATACAGTCGTCCACTCGACTGTTGTTGAGCAACACCAGCATGGGAGCCCACTGCAGTTTCCGATGCTTCAGCACGTCCTTGACGTAGCTGTAGAGTTCGTCGGTGACGTCGTCGCGAGCGGCGTCGAGCACCACCACGACTCCGTGCAGCTCGTCGCACAGTTCGGTGAAGTGGCGCCAGTTGGTACGTTGCTCATGCCGGCCGCCAACCTCGTGGAAGCCGATGACCCAAGTCGCGAAGGTGGCCATTTGAGTCGACGCCCCCATCGTGGGAAACGTCGGGGCCGCAAAGTTGCCCTTCAGGTGCTGCACGATGAGCGTTTTGCCGACGTTCTCGAGGCCGACGATGAGCACGTCGCGCCGGCTGCGCATCGCCAGCACGGCCTCCGCGGGCATCAAATGACACAGGATGGCACGGGCGACGTCCCGGAATGACACGTGCCCCCGGCGATCGTCGCGAGTCGATATTTGCCGCAGTTCCGCCTCTGGAATGTAGGCTTCGGATGCCTGAAACTCGCAGTATTCGCGCAGCAAGTGTAGCGCCGCGTCCAGCCTGAGTTGAGACGCCGACGACGGCATCGCGGCCGCTTGACTGCTCTGTGACGCACCATCGTCGTCTTCTCCTCCCGCGACCGCGACTTGTGCTGTCGTGCTTGACGAAAGCCCCGACGAGCTACTCACATTCGCTGGATTGGGCGAATTGCTGAAAACAGAGAACATGACACGGCACTTTTTGAGTGTCACGGTGCCCACGCGCAGGAGGTCGTGGCGAGACAGCTTCGACTTGGGAAACGCCGCCACCAGGGCGTCCAGCCCGGTGCGAATGCCCTCGGCTTCGACTTTCATTTCGGGATCCGCTCCCTGAGAGTCATAGATCATATTGACAATGTCGGTCATGCTCAGGACGCGGGCTTCGGTGGTACGGACCGCCGCGACCGCCTCACCGACCTCGTCCGCGTAGTCGTACTCATCGTCGTCATCCTCATCGGCGTGCTGTTCATCGACGCCGTCGTCCTCATCCTTCGCGGCGGTCGCGAGGGCGATGTTCGCGGGCACGGAGAATACGCCGCGAAACCAGACGTCGAGATGCGACATGCCGAAAGAGCCCGCAACGTCGACAGGCGCCGTCGCGTTGGGATCCTGGCAGCGAACCAGTACCACTCCCGTGTTCGTGGCTGACGCTTCAAGGGACGAGGACTCGTTGTTCGCGAGGGGAACTGCCCCACCAGCCGATCGATTTCGCCCGATCCGGGAGGGCGAATGCCGCGACGACGTCATGTTGACGACCGAAGATCCAAGCGGCGGTGCCGGCGAAAGAACGGATAAGAGGAAGCATTCGCTGAAGGCACCTCGTTCGAAAAGCGGCGTTAAAGCCGATGCGGCGGAGCCACCAATCACGCCCGTGGACGCGCCCGTCGCCGGGTCATCCGGGGCCGCCGCGGAGGCGACTGCGTGCGGATGCGGTGAAAAGAACACCTTGAATGAGCGGACACACGCCTGGAGGGTGGGAAGCAGGCCGACGGCCAGTAACGATGAGGCCAATCTCGCGTATCGATCGACGAGAACGTTGGCCGCTCGTCCGATAAGTTCTGGGAGTTGCTGCGGGGTTGGCGCGATGGGGCAGGAGACGATGCGGACCAAGTCATCGTCGCCTCCTCCCCTGCGATCAGTGGATGATTCGGTCGTCCACCCACCCGCCTCGGCCACGGACTCGACCGCTAGGACATACAAGATGGAATTAGGTAAGGTCGACCATGCGACCGTGACCCCCCCGGTCACCGGCAAAACGGTAGATAATCTAGACTCAGCCGACCGGCACGCGTCCGCGACGCGAACAACCTGCACAATGTCGACCAGCTGGTTGGTTAAGTCGACGAACATGTTGTCGCGGCGTCGTTTGCTGGCATCGTCCGGCGACGCCAGACCCTCCAGCGCGGCGCTGAGGGCCACGGACGACTGCGACGCGAATGAGCCCGCGGTCACGGCGCCCGAGCCGCCCCAAGACGGTGTGCGTCGGAGGGGAGCCAAAATGGCCAAGGCACTATTCAACGCGCTTTCATCCTCCGGTGCCCACGTGCGGTGCTGTACGGCGACGGTGGGGTGGTAGCGATGCTTGACGCAATGCGGGTCAATCTTCACGCTGACGCCGACGATGCCGCGACGCAGGCAATTCGCCGTCGAATCGCTCTCGACGCTTCCCAGGAGAAGACCGCTGCTATTCCGCGGAAGGAGAGGGTCGACGCCCAAGGCTGCGGTTGACGTCGACGACGCGGTTGCCGCGCTCCGTTGCGATTCCATCACACTGACGATCACCTGATGGACATCGGCGAGCAGTTTGGCGTTGATAAAGTCCAGCACGTAGCGCTGCACCGCGTCAGAGGACTGATCACACCCCGGGCTCCAATGAATGCTGATGCGGAAGTCGCCGTCGTGCGATGAGAAGCCCAGCAGTCGGGAGATCGCCTCGAGTTCTTGCTTCGCCGAGCGATCGGTGGTCGTCCAGCCCTCGAAGGACGGGTCGCGCCATAACGTGGAGGATAACATCGCCGCGGCCTCGGCAGCGTCGATGAGCGCGAATCGGGCCGACAGGGGTTCACCGGTCATCAGCACGCCGACGATGAGCTGCTTGGCAATCGGGTCGAAACTTGTTTCGGCCGCGGGTTCTTGCAGCCGAGGACTCGTCGGTTCGACCCTCCATACATTCAACCGGACGGTGTCAAAATCGCGCGCTCTGAGTGACGAGCCCGACTGCTGAAGTAGGCTACGCACGAGGTCGACCCCCTTCTCGAGCCCTTCGATGACTGCAGGGTAGTAGACAGGTGGAATGTCGGCCAGCTGCTCAACGTTCGCATCCACGGCCTTCACACCGAGCTCCTTCCTCCAATCCCGCAGCCGATGTCGTAGCAAGGCCGTCATGGATTGCAGCCGATCGTCGCTGCGCAGCGATCGCATCATCTCGAGCACGCCGCTGAGCCACTCGTCGCGTTGCTCCCGCGAGCGCATCCGGAGCTCCCGGGCTTTGCCACTACGAAGGGCAATGATCAGATGGAAGAACTTGTTGGACTTGTCCGACGACACTTGCACCGATTCGATGTCGCGTGCGTCCATGGCGCCTTTGGCTTTGAGCGCCTGGTCATGCTTGAAGAACTCGATCGAACGACGGTCGACGTCCGCGATCCAAAAATGAGTCTGCCAAGGGGACCCGAATGTCGCGGCCTTTTTGATCTTGCGCGATTGCAGATAGCCGACCAGTCGCCGAGGAGGGGCGGCGGCGACGGAGGTGCTAGCGACTAGATTGGGTCCCAGGGACGGCATGGAAATGAGACCGGCACCGCCGGTGGGGACCGCCACGTTCGCACCAGGCGATGCCATCAGCAACATCGAGTCATTTTGCGCCATACATGCGCTGCGCTGCCCGTGGAAAATGATTTTGGTGTGTGAACAATACCGATACACTAAAATTGAAAACAACAAGAATGATGCGATTTCCTTTCCTTTCGAAAGATCCAAAAACACTGAATGCTCCTGTTTGGCCGCTTCGGAGAAGACCACACTCCACTTTTACCAGTCTATCCATTCAAAAAGTTCGAACCGAGACGTGGCCGTATTCGGTTGCAGCCCTGCACCAAGAAAGACCCGGTGGGGGGACGACCGACACGTCGCCAACAACGGGTCACGGCCGCCGAGCTGAGGGGCTGCAACAACCGCCACGGATTGACCCAGTCCGAAATGGCAACTGGTGATGGTCTGCGTCGGTGGCGCACCACAGACGAGTTGCCGCGCGAAGGGTTCGGTGCTAGTCAATTCAACATGTTCGTGGTCGTCTTGAGCCCGCCGCGTCACCACGCCGATTTTCACATCCACAGGTAGGTCGTTGAATAACGGCGATGCGCCGCCAACGAGGGCCCAGGATCCCCCCACGGAGAGTGGCACGGCGGAGTGGCATACGCGTCGCAGGAGAGGATGCTCGCCGAGGCTGATCGCTTGGCCGCGATCGGTTGTGGCCCCTGTGACGACCACAGCGTCGGCGAGCGCCTCTCCCTGGCAAGAGCCCCCGATCATCAGCATCGTCCACGAATCCTCACGACCGGCCCCGACACCATCACGATGCCCATCGTCGTCACCACCAAAAGACATCTCTGATCCGCCTGTGCGAATAACGAGCGCCGCGGCCATCTCGCGCCGCAGTGACGAGGCGAACTCGATCACGCGCGTCCACGAGCGACTTGCGACGTCAAAGATGCACGCATCCGCCAAGGGCGAACCATCCGTGTCCGCTCCGCCGACGACGGCGATGCGACTGCCGCCCACCCAACCGGCACCGCATGAGTGTCGCGGACGGGGTGACCATCCCACCGTCGCCGCTGAAGCTGAGGCCGCGACGCCAGGGGAGGTCGCTATGCCAGGGGGGGACATGTCTTCCCACTTGGCAACGTAGCCTCCCCGGGGCGCGGGGTCCCTGGTGCGGGGCGAGGAGTGGTCTTGCACGACGGAGATGGTCACAACGCCATAGCTGGTAACGAGGCGAGGCGTTGGTAAATACACACAACCGCCGAACAGAAAAAAACGGCCGACAACGGTTCCCCCCTCCGCACAGCTGGCAGTTGCTGGCAGCGTCGTGCCCGGTGAGGGCGATACGATGGAGGACGAACCTTGAACCCCCGGCGGCAGGGACACCGCGGCATGGTTGGTGCGCCCTTCGGGTCTGACGTTCGACGAGGACCCAGCGAAGGACAGCGGGCGGAACCGCACATGCCCGCCGGCCGTTGCTCTCCGTGGTACCACCAGCACGTAAGACGTTTCCTGAACAATGCCGAAGGCATCGCAGCCACCGAACAGGCAGAGAGCGGCCCCCCCCTGAAGGCTGTGGTCGTCGTCTTCGGGAATCGAACGGTGGAGGCCGTTGCTATCGTCATGCGCCAGAGGACAAAGCGTGTGGCCTCCTCGCGACGGCAGCGACGCGCCGAGCGGAAACGTCCATTCGCGCCACATGAAAGGGGAGGGCTACCCACGATTCGTATGGCTGGGAAAGGAAAGGGGCGTGTGCGAAAAGAAGAGAACGAAAACAATGCTCGCCGATGGTTCACCACTCACATCCTCGGCCAGGGGGGG
>ERZ1292633.286-Hain-H41-02um-R1-286-length-63851-cov-9_pt3 | contig 46446 bp, 47 predicted proteins | sample MGYA00564406_ERZ1292633 | MGnify/ENA primary metagenome ERZ1292633 (study PRJEB36523, sample SAMEA6512639) | groundwater metagenome | collected 2019-01-08 | study: AquaDiva: Metagenomics assemblies of 32 groundwater samples | reverse complement strand
ACGCCCTTCGCGTCGGTAGCGATACTCGAGAAGTTGGCGCTGTTGAAAATCGCGCTCTGCAGGGCACCTGCCTTGAGCAGCGCCTCTTCCGCCTGCTTGCGCGCAGTGTTATCCGTGCCAATCAACAGGTAGCCGATGACTCCATCTTGATCGTCGCGCAGCGCGGTGACCGACACCACTGCCGGAAAGCGGCTGCCATCCTTACGGATATAGGTCAGCTCGTAGATATCCTCGATGCCGCGTGAAGCCTTGAACACCAATGCATCGAAGCCTGGCGCAATCGGGGTTTCGAGTTCGACGCTGAGTGCTTTCGCACGCGCGATCACTTCCTGCGGATCGGAAATGTCGGCCGGCGTGATCTTGTTCATCACGTCGCTGGCCGTGTAGCCCAGCATGCGTTCCGCGCCGACGTTGAATATCTGAATCACGCCCTTCGCGTCGGTAGCGATACTCGAGAAGTTGGCGCTGTTGAAAATCGCGCGCTGCAAGGCCCCCGCCTTAAACAGCGCCTCTTCGGCCCGCTTGCGTTCGTTGATGTCATTCATCACGATGCGGAGTACGGACGCGCCATTGTCCTGCGCGACGGTGATGGAAAGTTGCACCCAGATTTGCGTGCCGTCGTTCACCATCCGCAGCTCGCACTTCTGCGGTTCACCGGTCATGCTGATCTGTTTGTGCAGCAGGTAGTAGATGTCTGCGTCTTCCTTGAAGATAAAGCGGGAAATCGGCTGCTTGACCAGCCCGTCCCGGGGCAGTCCCAGCAAGGTGGCGGCGGTGATGTTGGCCTCCAGGATCAGCCCCGACTCGCTGACGGTGCAGTAGCCCACCGGCGCCAAGTCATAGAGGTCAAAATAACGCGCCCGCAAGATGTCCAGTGCCTCCTGCGATTCGCGCAGTTCCACGTTCTGCACCTCCAACTCGACCTGTTGCGTTTGCATGACATGCTGCGCTTCATATTCCTCGGTGACATCGCGGAACACCAGCACGGCACCAATCACCTGACCGTTGCGGTCGCGAATCGGTGCGCAACTGTCGGCGATATCGCACTCGCTAGCATTGCGTGCAATCAGTACGGTGTGGTTAGCCAGGCCCTGTATCGTGCCATGCGCCAAGGTTTCCATTACTGGGATAGTGGCGGGTAGCCGGGTTTCCTTATTGATGATGTGAAAAATCTCGTCCACTGGACGACCGGCGGCTGATGCCTGCGTCCAACCGGTGAGTTGTTCGGCTAATGGATTCAGAAGCGTCACACGTGCTTCGGCATCGGTGGCGATCACTGCATCGCCGATGGAGTGGAGCGTCACAGCGAGCTTTTCCTCGCTGACCTGCAAGGTGACGTTGGCCTGTTGCAGTTGTTTATTCGTCTCCTACTGAATCTCAAGCAAATGCTGACGCTCTGCTTCGACCTGCTTGCGCGCGGTGTTGTCGGTGCCGATCAGCAGGTAGCCGATGATGGCGTCTTGATCGTCGCGCAACGCGGTGACCGACACGATAGCCGGGAAGCGGCTGCCATCCTTGCGGATATAGGTTAGCTCGTAGATGTCCTCGATCCCGCGTGAGGCCTTGAACACCAATGCCTCGAAGCCCGGCGTAATCGGGGTTTCGAGCTCGACGCTTAATGTTTTCGCACGCTCGATCACTTCCTGCGGATCGGAAATATCGGCCGGCGTGATCTTGTTCAGGACGTCGCTGGCCGTGTAGCCCAGCATGCGCTCGGCGCCGACGTTGAAGATCTGAATCACGCCCTTCTCGTCGGTGGCGATACTCGAAAAGTTGGCGCTATTGAGAATCGCGTTCTGCAAGGCCCCGGTTTTAAGCAAGGCCTCCTGGCGTCGGACCTCGGTGATGCCTTCCGCCGTGCCGGCGGCGGGGTTGATAATGGCGGAATCTCGGGGGGGGTTGGGCATGACTTACCTATGTTAAAGCGCGAATGAGTCTGGCGGATCGCGCGGCCGAAGGTGCGAGCAGCACCTCATCTACTTATACGCTCATCCTGCACATAAAAATGCATGCTTTCGCTTGCAGACGTCGGGGAGGTAAATGGAGTCCGTGGATAAATTTTGCGCAGCCATGGTTAATCGTAGCGATCAAGCCCGCCACTCACCGTGCGTTAACGCACATAGGGCGGAGATTTAATGCCAAGCGTGACGCAGGGTGAAGGATCAACCGTGACTGGCTGAGGGCTGTTCCTGGCGATTACGCACATCGCACAGCAAACGATCGTGTTCTTTTTTCACCACCGCATAGCATTCACACACACGGGACTCCAGGCCAGACCGGTCCAGCACGGTGATGTGGCCGCGGCGGTAACTAATGTGCCCCGCTTGCTGTAAATGCCCGGCAGCCTCGGTGATGCCTTCACGCCGCACGCCGAGCATGCTGGCTATCAGTTCCTGCGTCATGGTCAATTCATTCGAAGGCAAGCGATCGAGGGTCAACAACAGCCAGCGGCACAGTTGCTGCTCCACCGAGTGGTGACGGTTGCAGACCGCCGTTTGGGATACCTGCGTCATCAGCGCCTGGGTGTAGCGCAACAACAAGTGCTGCATGACGCCGGCGCGGCGCCCCTCGGCGCGATGAAATTCCTCCATCAGCAGCCGCGCCTTCAGCCGGTAGCCATAGCCGCCGGTAGACACGACGGCCCGGCTAGGGGTGGTCATCCCGCCCATGAAAAGCGGAGTGCCGACGACGCCCTCATTGCCCACCCCCGCGATTTCGGACGATGCGCCGTTCTCCATCACGTAGTGCAGGGACACGATGGCGCTCGTCGGAAAATAGGCGTGCTGCAACAGGCCGCCGGATTCATAAAGCACATCGCCCAGCGGCATCGCGACCAATTCCAGATGGGGTGCGAGGTGCTCGAATTCAGCCGTGGGCAAGGCGGCGAGAAGATAGTTTTGATTGGGACTCTGCGGGTTATCCATAAGCGGTCTCCGAATGATCGCCTGAGTGGCATGAGCATCGCGCGTACAGCATACACGCTTTGCATCATAGGCTTGTTACCGCACATAGCGCGCAAGTAACAGATTTCCTTATAATTTGTTATTTATAGGATTAACTTCCCCAATTTTCCAGTCAGCCTCACGTGACGATCATCACTCCAGGTTTTATGGTTGACTCACTGCTAGGGATAAAGAAGCTGAACCGCTTGTCCTACAATAGCGGCGCACAAACAAAACCCTGCCGAAGCAGGGTTTGTCGTGGCGGATGATTTATCTCAACCGTGCCGACGTCGACTCAATCCAAGCCCCGCGAGTCCGAGTCCCAACAGCGCCAGCGTGGCTGGCTCGGGTACGTTTCCGCCCCCGTTGTTGATGCCACCGCCCCCGTTGAAGCCCCCGCTAGTCTCATACCCCGTACCCGCGCAGAGACCGGAGATGGTGTCGTTAATCATCGTCACCTCAGCCGTGTGCGCCAAGGCTCTGCCGCAACCGATGGTGACGCCGTCATTCATGATGATGCTCGTGCTTGCGAGAATATTTCCTGCGAACGCAGTGTTTGTGTCAAGGGTCGCGGTACTGCCGACACTCCAATACAGCCCGACACCGGCGCCTGTCCCTACGTTAATCACGCTCACTGACGAATCAGGCGAGGTGATCAGCGACGAGCTGAACAGAAACACCCACAGCGCGTTGATGTCGCCCAGACCGTCGAGCGTGAGCGCTCCCGTCAAATTGCTTATTGCATAGGGTACCGTGTAGACGCCCGGATTGAGCGTGCCGGCTAGCGTCAAGTCCCCGCTGACCAAAGTGGTGCCAGGCCCCATGCCATTCAGCGTCGTTATCGCCCCGACGAGTTGCGTGTCAGCAAGCGTCGCGAACGCATCGCCCTGGTGGGCGGCTCCTGTGAAGGTTCCCGGGCCCTCATTGGCCAGCGTTCCGAAAAAGCCCGTGATGCCGGTGACTGAGGAGTTGTTGGAGACGCCAAGATTTCCGCCAAGGGTGGTCGGCCCGGTATTGGTGACCGACGAGGCACCGAGGACCGCGAAGCTCGCCAATTCCGAACTCAGTATTGGCGTGGCCCATGCTGGGGAGGCGCCGTAAAGCGCACCGATCACTGCCAATGACAGTGTCGACAAGTATTTTGGTGTTTTCATCACAGACCCTCCTAAATTGTTATTTGTTATGCATCGATCGTTTAGTGATGATCCTTTCCTTTTCAATAGCGCTCTGTTCGCTAGCGCACTTATCAAGCAATTTTTTGGAAGGCTACCTACTTAGGTGGCAACTTTGCCGACTGAAGGCGGGCTATTTTTCTTCTGTACCCTGAAAAAAATAAGGCAGGGTCGCCTTCGCGCCCTGCCTTATCTGACTCAGACCTACCCAATATTACTTGGCGGCTTTTTCTTCAACCTTGGCCTTTTCCTTCGTGGCCGTGGCTTCGGCGCCAGCTTTTGTCTTAGTCGCTTTAGCTTCGACTCCAGCTGCTTTCTTCGCTGCCTTAGCCTCGGCTTGAGCCTTAACCAGGATCGCTTTTGCGTCACTGATCGCCTTATCTTTGGCGGCCTTCGCATCCTTCACACAGGCTTTCTGATCGGCAGCTGGCTTCTTCTTGCAATCTGCACTGGCTGTTTTGTAGTCTGCCTTGGCATTCTTCTCGGCAAGCTTGAAGTCAGCCTTGGCGTCCGTTTTCTTCTCGGTCGCGGCGGCGGTCGCCTTGGTTTCCTTGGATTCGGCCTTGGCGTCCTTCTTCATTTCAGTCGCGGTGGCTTTTTCGGTTTTGACTTCAGCTTTGACTTCAGCCTTGGCTTTGACTTCAGCCTTGGGAGCGTCTGCTGCGGCGACGTTGAAGCTCATAGCGGCCGCAAAAACTGAAGCGATCAATACTGATAACAATTTGCTCATGGAAAATCCCCCTAAGAAAATGATGCGTGAAAAAACATGACTTTGGCCTTGCTTTGCCATAAACGCTGGCCGATCAACCTGGTTGACACGTTCTCCATGCTTACGGGCCGGTAGTTTGCTCGCAGACTGGGGCGCCCAATCGTGTTTCAGGCGACGCCGAGCGGCCTAACCGGCTTCATCCCAGTGAAACTTGTGCAACAGGCGGTGCAGCACGGGGATAAACACGAGACCGGCTGCGACGATGAAGACCAGGCCGGCGTACAGCGCATAGAGCCCGGCAAAGACCTTCCCGCCATCCGTTCCCGGCGCATCCACAGGCCCCATGCCGCCGAGCAACATGGCGCTGTTCAAGAACGCATCGCGCCAGGCCAGATCTTCGAAGTAGCGGTACCCCGCCATGCCGATAAAAAGGGACCCCAGCAGCAGACCCATTGCGCCCGCGATGTGGAGCGCGAGACGTCGCAAGAAGTGAATGCGCGGTAGCGGCGGGTGCTTGCGTGATTCGTACATGGAATATCCTGTCGCGGCGCCACTCAATCGGGAGAGAGCGCAGGTCTGTTTGGCGAGCGGACTATTGCGGGCGGGCGCATCGGCTCACCATCGGCAGATCGGCGTCCGCTATTACCGGATATTAAAGTCGTCCGCCGAATAGCCCGATCAAGCCGATCACAATCAAATAGATTGCGACGATGTAGTTCAGCATACGCGGCACCACCAGAATCAGAATGCCGGCGATCAACGAAATCAGCGGGGTAAGGCTTATAGTCATGTTCATGTTTATCTCCTGGGTTATGAATGAACTGCTGGGGGTAGTGCCATTATTCTCACTTCGACCGCGTGCTCCCGGCGATCGTCGATCAGTGGAATGATTTTGTCGGGGCGTTCGACGCCATCCACCGTCACGCGCATCGCGCCGCGCTGTGCAGCATCGGCGGCTTCCATTTGCGTCACAGCGATATGGTAGACCGTCTCCCGATAGCGGTAGTGCAGCTTGAAGGCTTTCCACTCCGCGGGCAAGCAAGGCGTAAAATAAAGTTTGTCCACTTCCAGCCTCAGGCCGAGCAGGGATTCCACGATCAGCCGGTACATCCAGCCGGCCGAGCCCGTGTACCAGCTCCATCCGCCGCGGCCGGCATGCGGTGTGACCGCATAGACATCGGCGGCGACCACGTAGGGTTCGACTTTGTAGACCGCCACGCCCGCCGCCGATTTTGCATGATTGACCGGATTGATCATAGTCAACAGCTCCCACGCGCGCGCACTGTCGCCCAAGGCGGCGAAGGCCATCGCGGTCCAGATGGCTGCATGGGTGTATTGCCCGCCATTTTCACGCACGCCGGGAACGTAACCCTTGATGTAGCCCGGATCCATATCCGACGTGTCGAACGGCGGATCCAAGAGTTGGATCAGCGCAGCATCGTGCCGCACCAGACGCGCATAGACGGCATCCATGCCCCGACGCGAACGCGCTTTATCGCCCGCGCCGGAGAGCACCGACCAGCTTTGCGAAATCGAATCGATCTGGCATTCGGTGTTGGCCGCCGACCCCAGCGGGCTGCCGTCGTCGAAGTAAGCGCGGCGATACCAATCGCCATCCCAGGCATTGGCCTCGATACGCTGACGCAATTGCGCGGCTTCGGTGCGGCATTGCTCGGCAAAGGACACGTCGCCCACGTGCTGGGCCAATTCAGTGAAGCGCGTCAGCACTTCATATAAGAAGAAGCCGAGCCAGACGCTTTCACCCTTGCCGTGCAAGCCCACCAAATTCATGCCGTCGTTCCAGTCTCCGGAGCCGATCAGCGGCAGGCCATGTTCGCCAAAGCTCAAGCCATAGCGGATGGCGCGCACGCAATGCTGGTACAAGCTGGCTGTTTCGTTTGAATGTCCGGGCAGATCGTAATACGAGTCTTCCTCGGGGCCGACCGGACGGCCTTCGAGGAAGGGACTGGATTCCTCCAGCACCCCGGTATCACCAGTGCACAGCACGTAGCGGCACACCGCCAGCGGCAGCCACAGATAATCGTCGGAACAATGGGTGCGCACGCCGCGGCACGACGGCGGATGCCACCAATGCTGTACATCGCCTTCTACAAACTGATGCGCTGCTGCCAACAGCAACTGCTCGCGCACGCGTTGCGGCTCGGCGTGAATCAGCGCCATCACATCCTGCAACTGGTCGCGGAAACCGAAGGCGCCGCCTGATTGATAATAGCCGCTGCGCGCCCACAGGCGGCAGGCGAGCGTTTGGTACACGAGCCAGCCGTTGGTCAGCACGTTGAGCGATGCGTCGGGCGTTTCCACTTGTACCGCGCCGAGCGTGCGGTTCCAGTATTGCCACACTGCTTCGAGCGCAGCGTGCGCGGTAGCCGATCCGCGGAAGCGGCGCACCAGCTTGCGCGCGTCATCAGCGCCGCGTCTGCCGGCTTGGCCCAGGCGGAACACGATCTCGCGTTCTTGCCCCTCGGCCAAATCGAAGCTCACTTGAATCGCGGCGCAAGGATCCAGTGCCGCTCCCGCCTTACCGGAAAGCCGCGCGCGATACATCGCCGCCGGATTGTTGAGCGAGCCGTTACGGCCGATGAACTCCGCGCGGTCGCAGCTGATCGTACGGCTTGCATCATCCACATCGAAGAAAGCAATGCGGTCGGCGAATTCCGTGTTGTAAGGATTGCGCGCGAACAGCGCGCCGCTGTCGGCATCCACTTCGGTCGTCACGTGCAGGGTCGATTTTGGCCGCAAATCGCCCAGCACCCATTCCACATAGCCGGTCGCGGAGAGGCGGCGCGGCCGGCCCGAAGCATTGCGTACTTTCAATACCGAGAACTTGACTGCCGCATCCAGGGCCACGTAGACCCACAGCTCTGAGATGATGCCCCCTTCGCTATGTTCGAACACGCTGTAGCCGAATCCGTGGCGACTGACATATGCATTCGCGCCGCGACAGGGCAACGGCGTGGGCGACCAGAAATGACCGCTCTCTTCATCGCGCAAATAAAACGCCTCGCCGCTCGCGTCAGACACCGGATCGTTGTGCCAGGGCGTGAGCCGAAACTCATGCGCGTTTTCGCTCCAGGTATAGGCCTGACCACTCTCGGAGATGACCGTGCCAAAATGCGCATTCGCCAGCACATTTACCCACGGCGCGGGCGTCACTTGATCGGCTGTGGTGGTAATGACGTACTCGTGCCCGTCCGGCGTGAACCCGCCCAAGCCGTTGTGCAGGATGAGATCGCGCCGCACCTCAACGTCGGCCGGGGATTCGGCGCGGTGGTTGCGGGTCGGCTGCAAGCGCGGCACCCGCACCTCCCTCAAGCTACGGCGGTTGATCTGTTCCGCCAACGTTCCCCGGCTGTCGCTGATAATGGCGCGCGCGACCGATTGGAACAGAATGCGGTCTTCATTCGATATCTGTTCTGCGGAGCGCACGAAGATGCCGCCCGGTCGGTCGATCACATGCGCTTCGATCCCCGCGGCAATCAAACCGATAATTTGATCTTGGAGCAATTGCCGGTAACCGGCGTGGTCTTCGTTCCAGATCACCAGGTCCACCACCAGCCCTTTCAAACGCCAGTAGGCGTGCGCCTGCACCAGTTGCCGCACCATTTCGATATTGGCCGCATCGCCAATCTGCAACAGCACGATGGGCAAGTCGCCGGAAATGGCGTAGCCCCATAAGCCGGATTGCCCCCGGCGATTCTGCAGCAGAATGCCGGCGTCGGCGCGCAGCGCGGCGTTGGCATAGACCACGGAATTGGCCAGGCGTCCGTAGAGTTGCGCATCGGCCTCGCTGGCATTGAGTTGGCGCAACACCACTTGGGCATGCGTCCACGCGAGTTCGAACACGCGATCCGCAAGCCGCCTATCCTGATATTTTTCGGCCAGGCCTAACACTGCGTCGCGGGTTTCTCCCATGCCGGTCACCATATCGATGATGGCCGTTTGTTGCGGATCGAGCGTGATGGTATGGCGGATAGCGACAATCGGATCCAGCACCGAGCCTTGGCTGCCGGAGAGTGACGCCGGTGTACCACTTAACGCTTGCGGGTCGGCGGCGGTGCGGCCGCGGCCGATGAATTGCATGCGGTCTGTCTCATAAGAAATTTCCTCAATGTCCGCCCCGTGCACCGCCATCAGATGCAACATCCACGGCACTTGCTCGCTGCGCGAGCGCGGCCGGCGCGTGCAGAGTATCGCCTGGCGTTGCTCGATGATTTCGGTTTGCACAAACAGATTGCTGAACGCTGGATGCAGCGCGTCCGTGGCAGGTACGGCAAGCACCACTTCCGCATAACTCGTCACCGTGATGGTGCGGCGGGTGTGGGCGCGGTTGGTGAGGTGGACGCGGCGCAGCTCGATATCGTCTTCCGGCGATACCACGATCTCGGTATGCGTCTCGAAATCGCCATCGCCAACGAAATCCCGGCGGCGAAATTCGGCGCGCCCCTCGGAAAAAATCGCTTCATAATGCTGCGGCATTTTCAGTGTCGGCTGATACGCGGTCGACCAGATTTCTCCGCTGCTCACGTCGCGCAGATAACAGAACGACCCCCAGTGGTCGCACGTTGTGTCTTCACGCCAGCGCGTGACGGCGAGATCTTTCCAGCGGCTATAGCCGCCGCCGGCGTTGGTGACCATCACGTGGTAGCGGCCGTTGGACAACAATTGCACTTCCGGTATCGGCGTGTCGGGGCGGTTGAAAACGCGAATCGGCGCTTCCGCAGCACCCGAAGTCGGTCGAATATCGGAGAGTTGGGCCGTGTGCGGAAACAGCGCCGTGGCCCGGGGAATTCGCTCCTGCAGCAACAGCATGGTCGCCTGGAACAGCGGGTCCGACTCGAAGCGCTTCTGCATCGGACGATCCAGCAGCAGATAGGCCAGGGAGAGCAGGCTCATCCCCTGGTGATGCGCCATGTAGGACTGCACCACCGTGCTCGATTCCCCGCGGCGTTGACGCGACGGGGTGTAATCGATGGCTTCATAAAAGCCGAATTTTCCTTCCAGCCCAAGTGCTGCGAGTCGCTGCAGATTCAGGCACGCCGCCTCGGGCGCCACCATCAAGGCCAGCGCCGAGGCATATGGCGCAATCACCAAGTCATCGGCGAGTCCGCGTTTGAGTCCCAGACCGGGCACGCCAAAGGCGCGGTACTGGTAGTTGAGGTGGACGTCGACCAGGTGGTAGCCGGATTCCGACATGCCCCACGGTATGCCGCGCTGCCGCCCATACTCGATCTGCCGCTCCACTGCCGCCTGATAAGTCTGATCGAGCAGCGTGTTATCAAAGGTCGGCATCACCAAGAGCGGCATCAGGTACTCGAACATCGATCCGCTCCACGACAAAAGAACCGGTTCGCCGCCGGCGCTGGTGAGCAGCCGTCCCAAGGCAAACCAACTCTCCTGCGGCACTTGTCCCTGCGCAATCGCGACGAAATTAATTAATCTCGCTTCGGATGCCAGCAGGTCGTAGTAACTCGCGTCGCGTCGCAGCTCATCCACGTTGTAGCCGATCGCCAACAGACGCGACGCCTTGTCGTACAGAAAGCCATACTCCATGCATGCAAACGCACTGGCTTGCAGGGCCAGCTGTTCGACCGCCGCCATCCGCTCCGTGGCGCGGCTGCCGGCTACCGTGATGCAGCTTCGAAACTCATGCAGCCACTCAGTTTCTGAGTCGCCGAGCTGCTGTTCGATTACCGGAAGTACGCCCGCTTCAAGTCTTGCCAATTCGCGTAGCGTGGGGATTGCACCGATACCGGGGTAGTCGCCGAGACCGCTGGGTGCTGCCGGCAGCAATAGCCACGGCGCGAGAAACGTCAACTCATCGAGGGCGGCGCGGCATTGCCGGGTCAGCGTCCGCGCCCACCAATGCGCATCGCTCTCAGTAGCCGTCTCAGAGCGCACTGCGCTGGCGTGATCCACGGTCGGGTGGTGTGGGGAACCCTCATCGACTTCTTTGTATATTCCGTTTTGGCTACGACTCAGCTGAAACTTGGTCTCCGCTGCAACTGCGTTTTCTTCTCCTCCGGTCGACATTCGCTCGGCGCTTTTTTGAGACGCCATGGGGACAGCATCGAGGCTGTCGGCAAATTTCGCCGCGCGTCTCGCCAGCCGGTCTAGACACTGCCACGCTTGCGCGAGCGTGCTTGGCCGGGAAGCGCATGCGGCCTCGAACTCCGCCCGAAATTGAGCGAGCGGGGCCGACGGGGTGCTTCCCGCAGCCTCCACCAGAATGGCCAGCGTGTCGTGCAGTCCGTCAAGCCATCGCGCGCCCAGGATAGTGTCGTCGGGAAGTGCGAGCAGGCCCGGCCGCAAGGTCAGCAGATGGCCCGCGAGGTTTCCGCTGTCCACCGTCGAAACATAGATCGGGTGCAGCGGTTTCAGCGATAAGGTGTCATACCAGTTGTAGAAATGGCCACGGTGGCGTTCCAAGTCATGCATCGTGCGCAGTGAGTTCGCCGTGCGCTCGATGAGTTGCCCGGCCGGAATGTAGCCGAAGTCGTATGCGGTTAAATTTGCCAGTAGCGCCATTCCCATATTGGTCGGAGAGGTGCGATGCGCCACCGAAGCGCCGCGATACTCCTGATAGTTATCCGGCGGCAGCCAATGATCTTCCGGGCCGACAAAGGTCTCGAAGAAAGCCCAGGTCTTGCGCGAAAGCTTGCGCAGGAAGACGATCTGCGCGAGCGTCAGCCGCGCTTCGCGCCGCACCAGCGGTTGGCTGAGCCACCAAGCAAGCGCGGGCGAGCCCAGCCACAGCAGGAGGGTAGGCGTAGCGATGGCGAGCACCGCAGGCTTGAACAGCAGGAGATAGAGCGTTGCGGCAACGGCGATCAGCGGCGCGATCCACATCGCGCGCAAAGCGGCGGCGAAGTCGGTACGGCTGTTACGCGCCGCTTCGCCCGAAGGATTCCATTCGAGCAGCCGTCTGTGCGTGAACAACATGCGCCCCGCCGTACGCACGATCGCATCCAAGCTGAAGGTGGCCTCATAGGGCAGGCATGCCAGGGTAAAGGCCGCTTGTGCCAAGCGTTGCATGGCCGCGTCGCGTGCGGCGGCAAGATGTTGACTGAACAGCACCTCGCGCGGCTTGTGAAATATTTCCAGAACCGAGGCGATCAAAGGCGGAATCAGGATGATGCCGAGCACCGCCAAAGTCCAAAACCCGGGCGAGGCCAGCAGGGTCCAACCCAACAGCAACAACAGCGTCAAGGCCATGGGCACCAGACTGCGCCGCAGGTTGTCGAAGAGTTTCCATTGCGACAACCATGACAGCGGGTTCTTTTGCCGGTGCGCACCCGCACCGCGAACGCGCGACAGCAGCCACCCCAGCAACTGCCAATCGCCGCGTATCCAGCGATGACGGCGGCTCACGTCCGCGCTGTAGTACGCGGGATAATCCTCATACAAATGCACATCGCTCAAGAGGCCGGCGCGCGCATAACATCCTTCCAATAAATCGTGGCTGAGAATCCGGTTCTCGGGAAAGCGTTCATTCAATGCCCGCTCGAACGTATCCACCTCATAGATGCCCTTGCCGATGAACGAACCTTCGCCGAACACGTCTTGGTAAACGTCGGAGACGGCGCGGGTATAGGGGTCGATGCCGGGGTCGATGCCATTCAAGCGCGCATAGCGCGAGCGGTTAGCACCTTCCAGGCTCACGCTGACACGCGGCTGAAGAATGCCGTAGCCCGCGCACACCCGCTGCCGCTGTGCGTCGTAGCCCGCACGATTCAGCGGATGTGCCATGGCGCCCACCAACTGCCGTGCGACGTCACGCGGAAGCTGCGTATCCGTGTCCAAGGTGATGACATATTTAATGTTAACGAGACAAGCGATATCGCCGGCAATGCGCGAGAAGCGTTCGCCGGCACTACTGAGCATCTCGCCGCGCAGCAGTGCATTCAAATCCGAAAGCTTGCCGCGCTTACGCTCGTAGCCCATCCAGATCCGCGCTTGTGGATTCCAGCGGCGCGGACGATGAAACAGGAAAAAAATATCATTATCCGCCGCACCATATTTTGCGTTCAGCGCCTCGATGCGCGCTGCCGCCAGCCGCAACAGCGGCTCGTCCTCGGCCAGCGTTTCTTCCGGTGCGTCTCGAAAATCGGTCAGCAGGCCGAAATATAGATTGTCGTCCCGATTCGCCAGGAAGCGCACTTCCAGCGCCTCGATCAGATCGTCGACATTCTGTGGGTCAGTGAGCATCGTCGGCACCACCACCAGCGCGCGCGATTGCGCCGGAATGCCGGCGGAGAAATCCATGCGCGGCAGTGGGTGCGGGCGCACCACCAAGGTCGCCAGCCAATTCACCAAGGCAAGCGCCAACTGACTGGTGGACAGCAGCGCGAGCAGACCGATCGCCACCTGCATCTCGCCCGATACGCCTTGGGCCATCGCCAACAGGCTTGCGCTGAATAGCAGCGTGAGCAGCGCGATCGCGCCGAGGTACAGGCCCAATGGCCGCCGGGCGCCTATTTTCGCGAGTCTTTCGGCCAGGGAAAAGCGCACCTGCGCCGTGGTTTCGAGTGCGTGCAAGCCCTGGTCGATTAAATAGAAGCCGACATGCGCCGCGCGTTCGCCGCCATCCGGCTGAACTGGCTGTGCCGCCCGGGCCGTTTGCGCGAGTTGGATCGCGCGCAGCGCGACTTCGGCTTCGGAGAACGGGCTGGTTTTCGCAAGCTTCTCAATCGCATGTCGATAGCGATCGCGGGTAGCAAAATCCATCTCAGCGTAGGCGCCGTCGGGATCTTTGCGTAGCGTTTGCTCGACGATACTCATCGTTTCGACGAACTCGCGCCAATCCATCCCCCCCAGCGCGCGCAGGCTACCGATGCTGTTGCTAATGGAAACTTGGTCGGCAGCCTGCTGTTGGTTTCCCGATTGCACCAACTGCTCGATGGTCAGACCAGACTCGGCAAGTAATTGCTCAATCCAGGTCAACGGTAAGGCCAAAGCGAGACTTTGTCCTTGCAGCAGGCGCGTAAATTCCGACACGAAGGGAGTCGACATCGGTGGGTGCGAGCGCGCCATGTCCGCAATCACCAGCACCAGGCTTTTCGGGTCTTTCTCCGCGACCGTCGTCATCTGCTCCGCCCACGTGGCGGCGAGGTCGCGATCTACGCGGCCGGCAGCGATGCGCACGGCCACACGCCGCAGATTCTCGATCAAGGCCAGCCGCAGCATGATGGGGATGGCCCATAGTTCGCCCAATTTGAGCACGCTGGCCGTCTGATAGGCTGCGACGAAACGGCTGAGGCTTTCCGGATCCACCCGCCCATCGCCGTGCGAGATAATCTCCAGCGCGATATCGTACACACGCGGCAATCCAGCCGACGGTCCGTTCAACAAACGCGGCAATTCCCGACTGTAGCCCTTGGGCAAGTGGCGCTTGGCGGTACGGATTTGCTCTTCGATCAGATAGAAGTTATCGAGCAGCCATTCGCTGGCCGGCGTAATCTGCTGATTCGCTTTTACCGCCGCCGTGAGCCGGCCACAGACACCGATCAAGACCGCTTCATTCGCCGCCAAGCGCTTCAGAAGCTGATCCTGCGGACGTTCCTGCGTCAACTTGTGTGCGGCCGCGAGACGCTTGCCATACTGTTCCATCTGATCGGCGCTGAATAACTCCGAGCGCAGCGGGGGCTCATCAAAGGAGCGCTTGAGGGGAATGCCGCCGTCGCGCAAGTGCGCCCGCAACTGGTGCAAATAGTGGAAAAAACGAATGTCGCTGGTTTTCATTTAGAGGCGCATTTCTGTGCAGACTGGTCGGTTTCTGGAAGGGCCGAACAGACTGTTGGATGTGAAGGAAATCGGCTGCTAGGTCTCGTTACCGCTTGGGCTATGGCGCAAGCACGCCGTTTTCGAGATAGGCGGCATCGTAGGTCAATACGATCTGTGGGTCGGGCAGGACGAGTTGCTCGTCTTTACCCGCGTAGTGCAGCCGGCTGAGCATATCTTTAATGATGTTGAGCCGCGCCAATTCTTTGTCGTCAGCGCGCACGATGGTCCACGGCGTCACCGGGTTGTGCGAACGCGTCAGCATCTCATTGCGCGCCAGGCTGTATGGCTTCCATTTCTTGAGCGCTTGATCGTCAAGCGCGCTGGTTTTCCATTGGGTAAGCGGATCTATCTTACGCTCATTCAAGCGTTGCCTCTGTTCAGCCTTGCTGATATCGAGGTAGTACTTGAGCAGTTTAATCCCCGAGCGCACCAGCATGTGCTCGAATGCCAAGACCGAAGCCATGAATTCTTCGTGCTCCGCCTCGCTGCAAAAACCCATGACGCGCTCGACGCCTGCGCGGTTGTACCAACTGCGGTTAAACAGCACGAGTTCCTGGGCGGCCGGCAGATAAGGGACATAACGCTGAAAGTACCACGCGCTACGATCTCGGTCGGAGGGCTTGCCGAGCGCCACGACACGGGTTTCGCGCGGACTCAAATGCTGAACGATGCGCTTGATCGTGCCGTCCTTGCCGGCGGCGTCCCGGCCTTCGAATAGGATCAGTATTTTGTCGTTGCAGTGAATGAAGTGGCGCTGTAGCTTAACCAGTTCAATTTGGAGTTGGCGCAGATTGTGTTTATACGTCTTCTTATCCATTGCAGGCGCAGACGCATTGACTGCTTCTTGTTTGCTTTGCTTGCCCATCGCTTGCCCCACGAATATTTTCTCGCTATCACTAAACGCAGTTCGCTCACCGCCAAGAAATAATCCAAACGGTACTCAAAAACATTTCTCTCAATGGTTAACGAAGGTAAGCGCGATTACCGCTTAATTCCTTGCTTGGCGTGGATCATCTAAGTTTTCCCAATAGCATGCATTATCATGACTCAATGCTTCCATTACCTCATCGGACAATGCATTACGCTCTGTCTGCGGTGCTTCATCCTTACCGAGTACAAGCCAGGCAACTGCGAAGCCGATACCAAAGATCAGCAACGTCGGGATAATCCATATCCAACTGTATCCGATCATCGTGCCATTTTCCGCCATACCACGACTGATCGTTGCCTCTGTCATAGCGCCACCGTCGAGCAGCAGAAACAGCACCACGATGACGCCAATCGAGATGACGAATATTTTTTGTATGGTTGCGTTCATGGGATAAGTCTCCTAATAAAGGTTCACACGGTCTATCGCCCTAAGCTATTTTTTGCGCTCATGTCATGGTCGAAATCGGACCCGCACACGCTGCATTAGCCGCCATAACCCTAAGCCACTGACCGCGAAAGTCAGCAAACGCCGCGGACGCCACAGCGCCAAGATGGCGACAGGTAGCAGTAATACCCCGGGATGGCTTTTAAGATAGCGAATGCCCGCGACGACTTTATCGATCATCAGCGCGGCAGGTCGCAACGCAGCGCCTTGTTGCGCGAGCGCAGCGCGCTCGGCGCCGATTTGCGCGATGAGCTCAGTGCGTTTGTGCATCAAAGCGACCGCCTTCGCTTTCATGATGACGAATCCAACTGCTGCCGATCTTTATATAGTTCGCCCAGGCTCGCTTCGAATAAACGCGGCCTGGACTGAAGCTGGGCACGCACCGCACTGAACGCAATGCCAGCGCCGATCAAAAACAATAGAGTGAGTCCGCCGATAGCGTGCAGCCGGTAAGGCGTATCCCAATAGGCCGCGATAACGAACAGCAGCGCTAGGATGAGCGTGGTAAAAAAGAAAAACAGCGCCATGAAGGCGCTGTACACAAGTGTCGTCAGCCGCAGCTTTTCTTCGGCAAACTCGGTTGAGAACAAGGCCAGCCGGCTATGCAAATGCGCAACGATGCTGCCCAGCAGATGCTTGGCCGAATCGAACACGCCGCCTGGCGCTGCACGGGTAGAATCGGTGTCATGTTCCACAGGCCGACCTCCAAATAACGATTAACGCCTTGCGGCCAAGAATCCGATGAGCATGCCGACTGCGGCAGCGACACCCACTGCCGTCCATGGGTTTTCATGCACGTAATGATCGGTTGCCGTAGCCGCCTGCTTGGCTTTTTCGACCACGCGATGCTCGGCTTCCACCAAACGGGTCTTGGCGTACTTTAATTTCTCGGCAAATTTTGCGCGCTCTGCGGCAAAACCTTCCCCCGATACATGCGCCGTCGCTTGCAGTAAGGCTTCAGCATCGCTGACGATCGATTTAAAATCGTCGACCACTTTACCTTTGGTCCGATTGAATTCGTCTAGTGTTTGTTCCATGATTGATTCCTCCTGTGGGTTGCGATAAAGCTCAAGTGGGTAGTTTCCATCTTCATTCCAAGTTGCGCTGTGCGCTAGCGCACATAAGGCGGGAATCGATCAATCAACGGGGCCTATCGGCCAAGAACCCATTAGTCGGACTGCCGTTTGCGATCGCGCCAGAATCGGTACATCAGCGGTTTGACGCTGATGCCGTGGGCGAGAATGGACAGCGTCACCACGATGAGGGTTAGTTGAATCAGCTCCAAGGCCAGCTGCTCGGGGAGACCATGCTGGATGGCATACATCAGGTAGTACAGCGAACCGATGCCGCGCACGCCAAACCATGCCACCATGCCGCGCATGCGCCAGACCGCACGGGTGCTCGATAAGCCGACCAGGACACTGATCGGACGGGCGACAAAAAATAAAAATAGCGCCAGCGAGATTGCCCGCCAGCTCCAGGAATCGATAAAGAGCATGCCGCCGATCAGGAGAATCAGCACCACTTCGGACAGCCGTTCAAGATGTTCTTTAAATACCAATGCACCTTCGCTGACGGTCGGCGGTGTTTCGCTATCGGTGCTATCCAGTGAATTCTTCGGCAACAAGTTTATTGCTGGCAAGGGATCTGGCGCAGCGCTTACACCGGCTAGCTTGAGTTCGGTTTGTCGTAAAGCGACGGCCGCGAAGAATACGGCTAAAAAACCCCAAGCGTGCGCAATGACGCTGAGGCCATACACCACGCCGATCAGCCCCAAGCCGAGGAAATCATAGATCAGTTCGCTCCTGGGCGATGCGCCGCGCAGCTTCCAGCTGAGATGGGCCAAGGCGGCGCCCGACGCGATGCCGATTGCGACGCCGGCGACGGTAGCCCACAGTACATCCACTAACACCCATTGCAGCCCGAATTCGCCGAGCTCGTGCAGGCCCAGCATGCCCAGGCCCAGCATCACGAAGGGAAAAGCGCTGCCGTCGTTCATGCCGGCCTCGCAGGTTAAGGTGAAACGGAGCTGATCACGGTCATCGGGGTGTCGAATTTGCACATCGGTTGCCAGCACCGGATCGGTGGGTGCGAGGATGGCCCCCAGCAGGACACCGGCGCCCAGCGGGAGGTCTAAGAGGTAGTACGCGAAGGCCGCAACCAAACCGACGGTGATCGCCATCGACACGGTTGCCAGTAGCATCGGGGTACGCCAGCGGGCGAAGCTGACCGGTACCGGCATTTTGATACCAGCAGAAAATAGGGAGATCAGCACGGCCACTTCGGTGAGCACTTGCAACAGCGCCGATTCTTTCAGCGGATTGAAGTGAAACACATTGAGCACGGTGGGGCCGACCAACAAGCCCACCGCCAAGTAGACAATGGCGGAAGTGATGGGCAAACGCTTAAGCGCCGCCGACGTGAGGCCCATGAAGACCAATAAGCCACCCACGAGCAGGAACCACTGTGCGTCGGTCAACACATAGGCTTCTGGAACCAATAAATCTGCATTTTCCACATCAGCACCGGAAAATAGTTCTAAGGAATCGCGCGCACCATGCCAGCCTCATTCCCCCAGCAACTCCGCCACAGGATGCAATTGCTCCACATGTTGCGACACGACTTTTACGATGACGATGATCGGAATACCCAACAGCATGCCCCACACCCCCCACAGCCAGGCCCAGAACAGCAGCGAGACAAACACGGCTGCCGTATTCATTTTGGCGAATTTCCCGGTCATCCAAGTGGCGATTAAGGTTCCGACGAATGTCGCGATCGCCAGCGATGCGCCCGCGGCCACTAGCCCCATGGAAAACGAATCGAATTGCATGAAAGCCGCCATGCCGAGGATGACTGCGGTGAGGGCTGGGCCCGCATAGGGGATGACATGCACTAATCCGGCGGCGACGGCCCAAGCCCCGGCGTTTTCCAAACCGATCCAATGCAGCGCAATCCAAGTAAGCAAACCGACCAGCACATTGGTCACCAACAGCATGAACATGTATTGCTGGATGGAATCGTTGATGTCATCCAGGATATGCACCGTGATCTTTCTTTTCGTCAGCGTCGGCCCCGCGAGCCGCACCAGCTTGCGTTTGAACATATCGCCGCCGAGCAAGAAAAAGTACACCAAAAAAAACACCATCGTCGCTTGACCCATGAAGGCGAACACTCCCCTGGAACCCACCCAAAGGAAATTGCTTAGCTTGAAGCTGGGTTGGTCGATCACGACATGCGTGGCGCGCTGCTTGGGAAGTGCCGACAGGTCGGCTTGGGTGGTTGCTTTTTCGATCGTGCTCGCGGCGGCTTGTACATCCTTCATGTTGCTGAGGGGACCACGCCGAATCTTGTCGAGTCCTGTCGACAATTTGCTGGCCGCTTCGGGCAACTGCGCGAGTATTTCTTGTACTTGCCCGCGCAGCGCATAAGCGCCAAACACGAGCGCGCACATCACGGCCACCATGACTAGGCTGGCGCCCACGACGCGCGGCATCTTAATCCGCTCCAGCCACACGACGAGCGGATTCAGGGTGTATGCAAAGAGTATCCCGATCAATAGCGTGATCAGAAACGGCTGCGCCCAATCCAGTGCAAATACCAACGCGACCGTCGCCAGGATGCCGAGCGCAACGCCGCGCGCATCTACGGGCAAGTGAACAGACAGCGGGATGGCGTCGGCGATCTTGGCGGGCGGAAGGATATTATCCGCCGCAGGTTCGGATGCAGGGCGCCCGCTTGTTTCTGTTGGAATGGGCGTAGAAATCATGGGGCGCTGCCGGCAACGAGGCGCAGAACGCCCGCTGCGGATGCGAAGTTTAGCGCTTGGTGCCGAAAATCAAGAGCGCGCCGCCAATGGCGATGGCCCCTACGCCAGCCCATACTGGGATATTGACCGTCTCCTTGTCTTTTACCGACAGCTCGATCGGGCCCAGTTTGGCTTCATGCGTTTCCTTGGTGTAGGTAAACCCACCGTACACCAAGCCCAGTGCGCCGGCCAGAATCAGCGCGAGTGCGAGTACTTTGATAGCGTTCATTTGTTTCTCCTTATGGTTAAAAAAGCCGGAACCCGACTAGGGGATATGCCGGCCCAGCCTAAAAGCAAACAGGGCCATTACGGTGGCGCTCACTAAAAGAATATGGATAAATCCGCCCAAGTTATATCCAAAACCTAAGGCCATCACCCATAGCAAAGTAAATACGACCGCAAGCGTGACGAACTCGTTTTCCTTATACGCCGGCTGAAAGCTGCGAGCACTTGTAGGACGATTATATTCGGTGAGAAAGGGGCTTTTATTCATCAGGATTACCTTAATGTGATGATGGCGTTTAGTGCCACAAAGGCATCAGGTAAAGGGGACAGTTGTTGTTTCAACAATCCCCTTGCCTGATGCGCCACCTGATCTCCGCGCGAAAGACCGCCCGAAGAACCTAGGTGGAACACCATTACTTCAGTCGCATGTCGTTCTTGACCGAGACCACACCCTTCACACTGCGCGCAAGGCTAGCGGCTTTATTGATACCGTCTTGGGAACTGACAAAACCGCTCAATTGCACGACACCCTTAAAGGTTTCAACATTAATCTCGGCGGATTTCAGCGTCGGCTCATTGAAGATAGCAGCCTTCACTTTGGTGGTGATGACGGCATCATCGACATATTCGCCGGTACCCTCTTTTTGCGGCGTAGATGCGCAACCCAGGAAAGACACCAACAACACGCCCAAGAAAATTGCGGAAAAATATTTATTAAGTTGTTTCATGACATATCTCCTTAGTGAGTTTAAAAACAAATTTGAAGCCAGCTTGAAGGGCGATCAAGGCGCTGCTTTTTGTTCCCCTTGATTCGCCTTGCAGCGCACCTGAGCTAGCGCGTTATAGCCGCCCCATTAAAAACAAAATGAGTACGATGATTAATATCGTGCCCAGTACACCGCTCGGGGCATAACCCCAGTTTCGGCTGTGTGGCCAGCTCGGGATCGCACCAAGCAGCAACAGTACGATCACAATCAACAGTATGGTTCCTAACATTTTTCTTCTCCTCTTAAACGTAATCAATAAGCACCGCTTGGCTTACTACTGCGCCAACCGACGTCGTGAAATCAACACATCGGTTATTAACCTAGCGTAGAAAACAGCTTAGTCGCAACCTCAGAAACTATCAGTGCGGTAGCGTACATAAGGTAATGTCTGGTAGCTTGCCACTAGCCGAATTTAACTATAGCCAATATTCCACGAGCCGTGCCGCCCACTCTTTCAATCGGATCAGAAATGATCGTTGCTCCCAGCGATCAAGATCGATGGCGTCGGACTGCGCCAAATCCTTGGCAAACATGGCATCCATTTGCCGGGAAAAATCACGGCCCAGAATCGCCGCATTAAGTTCATCGTTATGCAGGAAGCTGCGCCAATCCAGATTAGTGGAGCCGATGGTCGACCACACACCATCTATGGAAGCGGTCTTGGAATGCATCACTGCGCCGCGTCGTTCGTAGATTTTGGCGCCGGCACGCAACAACTTGGAATAGTGCGAGCGCCCGGCGTGAAATACCGCCCAAGAATCGGTATGACTCGGCAAAATCAACTTCACCTTGACGCCGCGCTGCGCTGCATCGGTCAAGGCCTTGAGCAATTGCGGATCGGGTGCAAAATAGGCGTTGGTGATCTGTACCTGCTGCTCCGCATTGTCGATCGCGGATAGCAGCGTGAGATAAATCAAGCTATGGGGGTCGGCGGAGGCGCTGCCGATGGCGCGCACGATCTCGTCACCCTGTTTGTCGAGTTTGGGGAAGTAGTTTTTCTGAGCCAGCGGCGGGCCCTTTTGTTTAGTCCAGGTGTCCATGAACAGCTTCTGGAATTCCGCCACCACCGGCCCTTCGAGCTGCAAGTGGGTGTCGCGCCAACCGACGGTGCTCGGCCCCTTTTTTCGGGCTGACTTAGTGGATGGGCCGCTGGAATAAGATTCGCTGATATTGATACCGCCGATGAAAGCGATGCGGCCATCGATCACCAGCAACTTGCGGTGGTCGCGGTTATTGAGCAGCCATTCTTTTTTATTTCCGGCCAAGGGGTTGATCGGATTGAACTCGAGCAACTGGATGCCGCCGGCACTTAAGCGCGCAAAAAATTCCTTAGGCGTATTCAGGCAGCCGACGCTGTCGTAAATCAGGTTGACTTGAACGCCAGCGGCCTGTCTTTCCAGCAGCAGATCGGCGAACTGTTTGCCGATGTCGTCGTCTTCAAAGATGTAGGTTTCCAGATTGATGTGGTCTTTAGCCTTGCCGATGGCCGCGAACATCGCTTGGTAGGTCGCTGGCCCGTCTTGCAATAGGACGAGCTTGTTGCCCAGCACCAGTGGACTATCGGCGTTAATCGCCTGTTCCATGGCCAGGTGCTTTTCCAGGATGTCGATGTCGCCGGATTTGCGCTTGAGTTGCCCGATGATGGTGGCGCTCTTGCTTTCGGAGACAGGGCCACGCGCATTCTCGAACTCTACCGCCTGGGGGGAAATCATTTCCTTTTCGAGTGCAGCGTCGGGAAGACTCGCGCATCCGGCACAAGTGTAGATGAGCAGACCGCATACGGCCAGCACCATACGCTTGGCTGCCACGGTAGCGCTAGCCAATCGCGATTGCGGTGCTTGGGGCAATCCTTGGTAGGGCATTTTTTCTACCCTTCTCGTTGTCGCAACAGCCGGGTCCACGATGCTTAGCTGGAACGATTCGCCTGGGTGACATAGCGACGGCGTTTGTCACGCCGTTGCGCACCTCATTTAGTCGTTCGAGCGAATTTCACCGTTAACGACTTTCACGCGGTCGCCTGCTCGCCAAGACGTTGGTTTGGTCTCGGTGAATACCCGGCTCGTTCCGTCGTTTAAACGCACGACAGTTTCATAACGTTTGGTCGTGTCCACACGCTTCTCAATCTCGTTGCCCACTATCGCACCGCCCACCGCACCGGCCACGGTCGCGACGTCTTTGCCGCGGCCGCCGCCGACCTGATTGCCAAGCAAGCCGCCCACCACAGCACCGCCAACGATACCAACGGCGCCGCCGTCACCGGGCTGGACGATCTCGCGTGTCGATTGAATAACGCCACATTCGGCGCAGATCGCTTTGGCGTGAGTGTTGCCCGCCACCTGTGTTGGGGTTGTACGTGTTTTTGCGCCAGGGCTGCTTGGTTCAGCTCTGTCACCGGGGTTGCCGATGGAGCTGGGGATCCACCCCATGAAGGCGGCGATGCCGACGATAGAAAATAAAATGATGGCGATGCCTGCGATCCACATCAGGGGCGGCGGTGATTTATTGATTTGCGATGTCATGCTGCTTTCCTTTTGTTTGTGTTGTTTCGAACGATGCTTGCGGCGCTGTCAAAGCCGCTGCAATTCACGCTTTGCGATGTGCACACCGCTGTCGAAACCTAAGAACAGTTTAGTCTTACCCCTGCATTCAGTCGGTACGGTAGCGCACACACTAAGACGTGCGTCGGTATGCAGACAAGCCAGCGTTTTTTCTAATCTTTCGGTTTGAGTTTTCTATTTGTTTGCAAGGGGCGCAAATGGATGGGTTGTCTCACTCTGCATGGCCAATCTATATGAGTGAGAGGGTAGGTGGCTTGCTGTTCGCTTTAGCGTGAGACATATCGAGATCGGCTTGCTGAATCAATTCCTCGCCACTTTGCTTGTCGCCGTGATAGAGGGCGGTACCGATACTTGCCGTTAGCGTAATCACCTGGCCATCGATCACGTAAGGCGCGGCTAATTGCGCGCGGATTTTGTGCACCGCTGCGTCAGCACTGTGTTGTCCTTCAATTTCCGGCAGCATGACGACGAATTCATCGCCCCCATAACGGCAAGCGGTGTCTGCACCTCGGATGTTGACGGCTAAACGCATGGCTACCTGCTGCAGGAGACTGTCTCCCGCGATATGCCCCAATTTGTCGTTGACCCATTTGAACTGGTTCAGATCGATAAACATCAGCAGCACCTGTTTGTGCTGCCGAGTTGCTTGTTGCAGCGCCTGATGCAGGCGGTCTAGCAGCAAGCTGCGGTTGGGCAGACCCGTCAGTTCGTCGTGATAGGCAAGCAGACCTTCCTGCTTTATTTTGTGAGAAAACCGTATTAAATTTCGCCGCAGGCAAGCATTGGATGCCGCCAACAATTTAAATTGCTGCTGCGTACCATTTATCGTTGCTGTTATTGGGCTATTGCGCATGTTGCTGTGCTTTCAAGATGAGCGGGCGCTCTGTGGCTGTAATATTTTGCACGTCGAATACGATCTGTTTCTTCATAATAAGCTCTCCTAAGGTGGGTTTCGAGGCGTCCACGGCTTCTACGTATAGCGGTTCTAAAATGCCATCGTGAAATTACGTCTGGGACATTTTCAAGCGCGACTGATGCGGCTCGCAGAACATTTGATACCGCTTAGCGCAGATTCCCTTCCCAATCGCAACCCCAACCCTTGGCACGGCAACGATAGCGTTGCACCGGGGTAATCAAGCTGATGAGCCGGTCAATAAAACGACGCCGCACGCGTTCCACGGGGCCCTTGCATTTGGGGCACACGCGCTTTTGCTCAGGGTGGTACGCGGGCGTACTTGGCTGATAAGCCATAGGCAGCGTTATCTATTAATCACTCTCAGCAAGACAACTACGATCGCGATTACCAACAGAATGTGAATGAACCCGCCCATGGTGTAAGAGGTTACGAGCCCCAGCAGCCACAAGATGAGCATAACGACGGCAATGGTATAGAGCATGACCCGACCTTTCTATTTTATGGTCTAGGCAGACAGCCGCGCCCACATCCATGGGACTGGCGCGGCGGCTGCGTAGATGAAGCGATGTTATTTGCTGATCTCGTGGCCAATGACGCCGCCGACCGCCGCGCCACCCACCGTGCCGACCGCGCTGCCGCCGGTCAGGACGGAGCCGCCCACCGCGCCGACACCGGCGCCGATCGCGGTATTTTTATCCTGCTGCGACATACCGGCACAACCCGCCAGACCAAACAGCAAACTTACTGTTACCGCATTCACTGCAAATTTTTGTATCGTTTTCATTTGGAGTACCTCTCAGTTAAACATCCGGTGCTAGGGAAATTCCTACCCGGCGGCTTATTTGCCGTATTGCATCTTTGCTTGGTTCATACAGCTTTCCTTGGCGTTGCCCGCCAGCGCATCGCATTTTTCCTTCGCTACGGCAAAATCTGCGTCACGCTTATCAGCAGCTGCGTCCTTGCGCGCTTCGCTGCCCTTTTCTTTCGCTTTCATCTGCGCCTCAGAGGATGTCTCGTTGGCCGCCGCGTTTGCCTTCGAGGTTTTCAACTGTGTTTTGGCGTCGGCTTTGGCGCGCACCAGGGCGGCTTTCGCTTCTTTCACGCAAACGTCTTTAACGTTACCGGACTTGTCATCGCACTTTTCCTTGGCTACCGCATATTCCGCTTCCGCCTTAGTAACGCTGACTTTATAGGTCGCCTTTTTTGAGGGTTTGTAGCGCGCATCGAGTTCAGCATTTGCGACCTTTTCTTTGCCTTTTGCTTCGGCCATGCAAATATCTTTAGCGTTATCGGCGAATGAAGCACAGGCGCCTTTGGCGGTTTTGTATTCGGCCCCGATGGTTTTCTCGGCTGCCTTATACTCAGTCTTAGACAGGTTTTGCGCCAGGCCATTAACACTATAGGCAAGGCTGATTGCCAGTACGATTGCGCTGAGTTTGAATTTATTCATGGTGATGTCTCCTTTAAATTGTCTATTTAAGATGAGGGAATAGGGCGCGGTATCCGCGCCTACTCCTACATCGCATTAATGCGTTTGATCTTTCTGGCGATCCTGCCATTCGGTAATCTGCTTTTCTGCTTCGTCTTTAGTAATGCCGTAGGTTTCCTGAATCTTCCCGGAAAGGTGTTGGCGCTTACCCCCAATCACATCCAACTGATCGTCAGTTAGCTTGCCCCACTGCTCTTTGATATTGCCTTTGAGTTGTTTCCAATTTCCTTCAATACGATCCCAGTTCATTTTGATTCCTTATCTTAGGTTAACTATCGTGACGGTCTGCTCTGCACCGAATCCACTGGGGCACAGCAACCTTTCTGCCTCAATTATTGTTTAGATTAACGACAGCGTCTTACTGCGTCTGTGCGCTGGCGCACAAACGACAAACCCTGCCGAAGCAGGGTTTGTCGGGTGCACTACAACCATGCCGCCCACTGGGCGGAAGAGCCGGTACAGCGGTTACGCCAATACTTTAGTTATCACGGCCATGGCCTTTGTCGTGTTTATCTTTCTTATGTTTCCCACCATTATCATCCCTGTTCTCGTCACGGCGGTCATCCCGGCGATCACGATGCTGCTCCTGGTAACGCGGCACATACTCGCGGTTGTACCAGCTGTCTTGCACAAAGTAGACCCGCTCGCCACAAGCGTTGTATTTGTGGCAGTGCTTTTTCCAATTTTTGGCGTGACCCGGCGGCACGCGCATATAGATTGGCGGGCGCTCCACTTCCCGTACGATGACTCTCGGCTGACGATAGATCACTTGTGGCGGCGGATAGCCGCCGATGTCAATTCGGCCATAAAAGCCGGGTTCGCCGATGCTAACCGAGACGCCAACGTCGGCAGCCAATGCCGGGATGGTCATGGTGGTAGCGGCTACCGCCGCTGCAATCAGTAAACGTTTCATGTTGTACCTCCTGTTGTTAGTGGTGCTTAAATAACGTCCGTAGACATGAGTGGATGACTTCCCTTTGTAACGATATGTAAGTTCAGGGAGATCAATTCGCTGCAGCGATTATTTGGTGCCGCTTACCTCTATATCCACTCGACGGTCAGGCTGCAGGCAGGTAATAAGCTTCTTGCTTTTAGGCCCAGTACAATCGCCAGGTTTGGTGGTCGGTTGAAGCTCGCCCTTGCCCTCCACGGTAATGCGATTAGCAGCGATATCTTTGCTCACGAGATAATCTCGTACCGCATTCGCACGTTCCTCGGAAAGCTTCTGATTGTATTTGGTACTACCGATGCGGTCCGTATGGCCGGTAACATGGATCGCGTCATAGCTCACGCCATTGAGATCCCTAGCCAAGCCGTCCAACTCCAACTTGCCTTCTGGCTTCAACGTGGATTTGTCGAAGGCAAACAGTGCATCTGCCGAGAAACTAACTTTTTGCGGCGCCACTTTTTGGGGCACGGGCGCCGGGGTGGGCGCTAGCACAGGTGGCGGCGTAACCGCTGCTAGCTTGGGTGCTGGCGCCTCCACTTTCTTGACGAGATCGGCATCGCATTCTGCGATGGCCATCGCCGGCGTCCAGTAGCCGGTGCGCCAACATTGGCCATAGTTGTTCTTAACCACGGCGCCGCGCGAATCAAGCAGATAACCTTGAATTTTATCTTGAGCGATTGCAATGCCTGGCAATAATGCCGCAACGATGCTGGCACAAATGAGTGTTTTTGTAGTCGTCATGATTGTTACTCCTGTTTTTCTGAATGGCGTGAGCACAGACCATGATCGAAAAACATGAGCCGCCACACCGTTATGCACGCTCAATTGCATGCATTAAATTTCAGCGCCACCGTGTATAGCGTGGCCGTCATTTACGAGTGTCATGCTGCGCTATTCTTCCGGAGCAATCTGTGCGCTAGCGCACGTAGGGCAGCCACAACGATCAGGCACGATAAGAAAAAGAGAGGCGGGAACCGAAAAGGAACCGAAAGGCCGGCAGGCGCTAACACGCCGCAACCTGGGTGATTGATATGATGGTGGGCCCCCCGAGAGTCGAACTCGGCACCAACGGATTATGAGTCCGCTGCTCTAACCAACATGAGCTAGAGGCCCAATAAAAACTGGCCGGGAATGCCGGCCAGTTTTGAGAACACTTTTATTCGTTTTCCAGGAAGCTGCGCAGGCGCTCGGATCGGCTTGGGTGACGCAGCTTACGCAGCGCCTTGGCTTCTATCTGACGTATTCGCTCGCGCGTGACGTCAAATTGTTTGCCGACTTCTTCCAGGGTGTGGTCGGTATTCATTTCGATGCCGAAACGCATGCGCAATACTTTCGCTTCACGCGGGGTGAGCGAATCCAATACTTCATGCGTCGCATCGCGCAAGCTTGCATACAGCGCTGCATCGCTTGGCCCCAGGGTGGCCAGGTCTTCGATGAAATCGCCCAGGTGCGAGTCTTCGTCGTCGCCGATCGGGGTTTCCATTGAGATCGGCTCTTTGGAAATTTTGAGGATTTTGCGAATCTTGTCCTCGGGCATCTCCATCTTCTTCGCCAGTAGCGCGGGATCGGGCTCTTGCCCGGTCTCTTGCAGAATCTGGCGCGAGATGCGGTTCATTTTATTGATGGTCTCGATCATGTGCACCGGGATGCGGATGGTGCGCGCCTGATCGGCGATAGAGCGCGTGATGGCTTGCCGAATCCACCAAGTGGCATAGGTGGAAAATTTATAACCGCGGCGATATTCGAATTTATCCACTGCTTTCATCAAGCCGATGTTGCCTTCTTGAATCAGATCCAGGAATTGCAAACCGCGGTTGGTGTATTTCTTGGCGATGGAAATTACCAGACGCAGGTTGGCCTCAATCATTTCACGCTTGGCGCGGCGTGCTTTCGCTTCGCCGTTGGACATTTGGCGTGAGATTTCTTTCAAATCTTTGATCGGAATGCCAACACGGTTTTGCAGATCGTTCAATTTGGTTTGATAGTCCACAATGTCGTGCTGATGACGCGCGAGCATTTCGACATAGGGCTTGCGTGCGCGCATCTCGCCAGCCAGCCATTGCGTATTTACCTCATTGCCTGGGAAAGATTTAATAAAATGGGGACGTGGCATACCGCATTTTTTGACGCATAAATCCATGATGCCGCGTTCATAGCTGCGGACTTCTTCCACCAAGCCGCGCACGCTGTTGCACAAGCTCTCGGTTTGCTTCGCGGTGAAGCGAATGCTCATGAGTTCGGTGGAGATCTGACCTTGCAGCTTTTTGTAGGCGCGGTCTTCGGTGCCTTTTTTCTCTAACGCTTTCACCATCTTGATGAACAGCGCTTGGATGATTTTGAAGCGCTCCATCGCATCCGCTTTGAGTTGGAGCAAGCTGGCGGTTTGCGCGGCGGCGGCGGCGCCCTCTTCCTCTTCTTCCGACACTTCTTCTTCGATCGCGGCTTCTTCCTCCGGCATTTCTGCAGCCACTTCTTCTTCGGCGTTCGGATTAATCAAACCGTCGATCAGCTCGTCGATGCGCATTTCGTCGCGGTTTACTTTATCCGCGAGTTGCAGCATGTCGGCGATGGTGGTCGGGCAGGCGGAAATGGCCAGGATCATGTGCTTCAAGCCATCTTCGATGCGCTTGGCGATTTCGATTTCGCCTTCGCGCGTCAGCAACTCGACCGTGCCCATTTCACGCATGTACATGCGCACCGGGTCGGTGGTGCGGCCAAATTCGGAGTCGACGGTGGTCAATGCCCGCTCGGCTTCTTCCACCACATCCTCGTCCGCTACCGGTGGGGAAGCTTCGGTCATGAGAAGCGATTCAGCATCCGGCGCTTCGTCGTAGACCTGAATACCCATCTCGTTGATCATGCTGGTGATGCCTTCGATCTGCTCGGCATCCTGCATATCATCTGGCAAGTGGTCGTTGATTTCGGCGTAGGTGAGGTAGCCGCGCTCCTTGCCAAGCATGATCAGCGTCTTCAAGCGCATGCGGCGCGCTTCTAGATCGTTTTGCTTCAAATCCATTTTTTCGTTATCGGCTGCCATGTGACCGTCCTGAGGTGCGCAAAATTTCGCGTAAAACCAATAATTATACCAAAAGACCTGAGCTTAACCAAACCCCGCCGCTTATCCCGCTTAAATCGCGCTACCCGACCCGCCCACCGGCCAATTCACGGGTTAAAGCCTGTTTTTGCTCTGGGCTCAAGGCCTGAGTCTTGGCCAGCGCGAGCAGGCTGTCGATGCGCTTTTGCCGGGCCTGGGCACGCAACTGGGCAACCGCGCCATTAAATTCCTGCGCCACATCGAAAGCTTCGTCCCAAGCCAGGGCTTCTCCCGCCACCTCGGCCAGCAGCGCTTCTTCAGGCGCGCCGCGCAACGCTTCCAATATCGCTGCATAGGTACCGATCTGCGGCTGTTGCTGGATTAATTCCAACACGCCTCGCAACACGTGCGCCTCGACATTCTCCTCATCCAGCGGCTCCATGGCCGCTTCGCGCGCGAGATCCGGCCGCAGCAACACCATGCGCAGCAATTGCCTCGCGAGTGACGGCGCGCGGCGCGGCTTTACCTTCGGCGCGCGCGTGGGCATGGCACTGGTTTGCGGTAGCAAGCTTGTCAATTCGGCAGCGGATAAGCCTGTCAGTTCCGCCAGACGTTTGCGCAGCATCATTTGCAGCGCGGGGGCGGCGATTTTCTCGATCAGCGGTTTGGCGGTCTGCACCAGTTTGGCGCGGCCTTCATCGGTAGTCAGATTCACTTCGCGCGTGATTTCCTTGAACAGGAATTGGCTCAAGGTGAGCGCGTTGCTATAGCTCGCTTCGAATCCGTCTTTGCCCACTTGGCGCACATAGGTGTCGGGGTCCTCGCCTTCGGGCAGGAATAAAAACAACAGGCGCGCAGTGTCGGTCAGCGCGCCGAGGCTGTTTTCCAAAGCGCGCCAGGCAGCGCGGCGGCCGGCTTTGTCGCCATCGAAACAAAAAATAATTTCGTCCGCCGCGCGCAGGAGTTTTTGCACATGCACCGGGGTGGTGGCAGTACCGAGGGTGGCGACGGCGTATTCGACACCGTGCTGCACCAGCGCCACCACGTCCATATAGCCCTCCACCACCAGCACGCGGCCAGCGTTGCGAATCGCATTGCGCGCTTGGAACAGGCCGTACAACTCCTGGCCTTTTTGGAACAAAGACGTTTCCGGCGAGTTGAGATATTTGGGTTCGCCCGCGCCCAGCACGCGCCCGCCGAAGCCGATGACATTGCCGCGCGCGTTGAGAATGGGGAACATCACCCGATCGCGAAAGCGGTCGTAGCGCCGGCCTTCGTCGTTTTCGATAATCAAGCCGGTTTCGACCAGCGCGGATGAGGTGGCGTAATCGGGGAACACCGCGCTCAGGTTTTGCCAGCCCTCGGGGGCGTAGCCCAAACCGAACTTGGCAGCGATATCGCCCGACACGCCGCGGCCTTTGAAGTACTGAATCGCCGGATCGGAGAGTTTGAGCTGATCGCGATAGTAGCGCAGCGCCTGTTGCATCGTCTCGGGCAGACCGGCGGCTTGCGCGGCGCGGGTGTCTTGCTCGCGCTGCGTGGTCTCCTGCGGTACGGGGAGGCCGATGCTCTTGGCCAACTCTTCCACCGCCTCGGGGAAATTCAGGCCCTGATGCTCCATCACGAAGCTGATCGCGCTGCCGTGCGCACCGCAGCCAAAGCAGTGATAGAACTGTTTGGTCGGGCTGACGCTGAAAGAAGGGGTTTTTTCGTTATGGAACGGGCAGCAGGCGACGTAATTTGCCCCGGCCTTTTTGAGCGGGACGTAGCGCTCCACCACGTCCACGATATCGAGACGATTCAGCAATTCCTGGATGAAGGATTGCGGGATCATTTGACGGAAATAGAGCTGCGATGCGCCACCGGTTAGCCGGTCAGACGGGCTTTGACCAGCCCGGATACGCGGCCCATGTCGGCGCGGCCAGCCAGCTTGGGCTTCAACACCGCCATCAGCTTGCCCATATCCGCCGGGCCTTTGGCACCGGTTTGGGCGATGGCTTCTGCAACGATCGCCTCGATTTCCGCCTCGCCCATCTGCGCCGGCATATAGGCGAGCAACACCTCCACCTCGGCTTGCTCGATCGCGACCAAGTCCGGCCGTGCGCCTTTTTCGAACTGAACGATGGATTCTCGACGCTGTTTGAGCAACTTTTCAATCACCGTCAACACTTGAGCATCGCCCAAGGTGATGCGTTCGTCCACCTCGCGCTGTTTGATGGCCGCCAAAAGCATGCGGATGGTGGATAACCGCGCGGTCGCTTTGTCGCGCATGGCCTGTTTCATGTCTTCGATTATTTTTTCTCTGAGGCTCATATTTGGAAAGTGTCGGTCATGGGGTGGGGCGATATTTTCAACACGCTGTTTTTAAATGATTTTTATTTAATTTAGTATTCAGATTGATGCCTGATCATAGCATCGGCCGAATTGATTTGAAACCGAGGCTTAAGGCATGGAAATTGCCTCCGTTAATACAAAATAGTCAGGAGTAATTTATATTTTTTGCTTAGCAAAAACCATAACCATAACATGCTCAATTATTTCAATTCTGGCTTAAGGCTCAAACTGGTGCTGCTGGTAGTGGCGGGGATTGTGTTCGCCTTCACCGTGATTGGCGCTTTTCGCGTACATACCGAAAAACAGCGCATCACCGAAGAAATGCGCCGCTCCGGCCAGGAGCGCGCGGCCATGGTCGCGGAGGCGGTCGCCAATCTATTGGTCGGCTACGATTACAGCAATATGGAATCACTCGCCGAGCGTATCGTGCAGCAACAAGACGTGCAGCACGCGATTATCCGCAACCGCGATGGCAAAGTGATGGTGTCGCGCAATAAGCCCAGCCTGCCCGACCAGGCAACCTTATCATTCGAATCCCCGGTGGTTTTTTCGTCGGAGCAAATCGGCCGGGTTGATTTGCAAATCTCCCTCGCGCGTATGGAGGCGGAAATCTATCGCACCTATCGCGACGTGATCCTGGAGCAGGCGTTCTTTGGTTTATTTCTCGGTCTATTGATTTATTTTGGCGCCTCGCGCGTGATCGTGAAACCGATTACCCGCATTAGCGAGCACATGAAAAATATTCTCAACAGCAACGATGCATTGTTGCCCGAAGCATTAGATATACGCAGCAGCGACGAAATTGGAGATCTGGCGCGCATTTTCAACAACTTGAATCAGAAGGTGTTTGAAGCCCACCTGCGCTTGCGCGAAAAAATTGATCTTGCCGGTAGCGCGTTAATGAAAACCAACGATCAACTGCAACAACGCTCTCAGGAATTGGAAAACCGTACACAAGATTTGGAAAAAGCCTTAACCCTGCTGGAGAAGCTGGCGGTTACCGATAGCCTGACTGATCTGAGAAATCGTCGCTATTTCGATGACAATCTGGCCGCCACGTTTGCGCGTGCGCAGCGCTTCAATGAACCAATTTGCTTGATCCTGCTCGACATAGATTTTTTCAAGCAAATCAACGATACCTACGGTCATGCCGCCGGTGATACCGTACTGCAAGCGCTGGCGCGCGCCTTTAAAACGCGTACGCGTGAAACGGATATCGCAGCGCGCCTCGGCGGCGATGAATTTGCCTTCCTGCTCTATCGCACACAGCGCGAGGAAGGCGTTTTGTTCGGAACCGCTCTCCTGGCCATGCTGCGCGGGATGCCTTTCAAGTTTCATGATCATGAAGTGACTGTCGGCTTATCCATCGGCGTAGCATGTAATCATGATGATATCCACAGCATCGAGGCGCTTTACGGCGCGGCCGACGAGGCGCTGTATGAAGCGAAACGCCGCGGCCGCAACCAAGTCGTCGCCCACCCATTTGATACTCAACCGCATGTAAAGCTCAAATCTGTGTAAATGATGAAAGAGGAAACCGCATGAAACACTTGCTCACACGATGCTTGATTAGTCTTACCGCGATGGGGTTGCTGACCCTCCCCGCGCGCGCGGTGCCGATAGGCGCTGAAGAGCTCTACCTGGGCTCCGTCGCGATGGATGTACCGGCGGCGATGGTGCAGCGGCTCACCCCCTTGACCGCTTATTTGAGCAAGAAAACCGGGATCAAAATCTCATTCCGCGCTTCGCCCAACCTCGGCTCGGCGGTGAATGAACTGGGCAAGGATTTCACCCAAATCGCCTATCTCACGCCCGTGGCCTTCGTCGAGGCGCATGATAAATACCGAGCCCGCGCGCTGGTCTCGCCCCTCACCCATGGCAAGGACACGTTCAATCTGGTGGTCGCGGTGCGCCAAGACAGCCCGATTCAAACCATGGCGGATCTCAAGGGAAAATCATTTGCATTGGGGGATGAAAAAGCGCTGCTGCAACGCGCGGTGGTGGTGGGCGGTGGCGTGAAGCTGGAGGAATTCTCCAAATACAGCTTCCTGAAACACTACGACAATATCGCCAAAGCGGTGCTCAACAAAGATTTCGACGCCGGCATTTTGAAGGACACGAGTTTCGAGAAATATGCGCCGCAGGGCTTGCGCAAAATACACACCTCGCCGCCGCTCTCGTCTTATCTGTTCGCGGTGAGCGAACGTCTGCCGGCGGAAACGGTGAAAAAATTGCGCGCCGCCTTCCTCGAACTTAAAGCCGATACGCCGGAAGGAAAAGCCATCCTGACAGAATTAGACCCGGCCTATGATGGCTTCGTCGTAGCAGAAGACAAGGACTACGACACGATCCGCAAACTGATCGCGCCGTTCCAAGCGCCTGCCGTCAAATAAGAATCACAAAAAAACAACGCCCCGGAGGGTAAGCCCATCCGGGGCGTTTTGCGTTGGTGCTGAAGCTTAGTACAGCTTGGGCGGCAGCATCTGGCTGCGGATGCGCTTGTAGTGGCGCTTTACCGCAGCGGCCAGCTTGCGCTTGCGCTCCGAAGTGGGCTTCTCATAGAACTCACGAGCACGTAGCTCGGTCAGCAGCCCGGTCTTTTCAATGGTGCGCTTGAAACGGCGTAAGGCCACGTCAAACGGCTCATTTTCCTTCACGCGAACGATCGCCATGCAACAACCCCTATCTGAAAAATCGCTGTCAAAATCAGAAAAGCGCGCATTCTACCAGCTAAACCAAGTTTTTCCAAGGCCGGTTAACGTTTTGCGCTAGAATCCCGCCCCATGTTAGTCCTGGGCATCGAAACTTCCTGCGACGAGACCGGTATCGCGCTCTACGACACCGAGAGCGGCCTGCTCTCCCACGCGCTGTATTCTCAAGTCCACATGCATGAGGAATACGGCGGCGTCGTGCCCGAACTGGCCTCGCGCGACCATATCCGGCGCGTATTGCCCTTGAGCCGACAAGTATTGGATCAAGCCGGGCTGGAGTTGACTGACCTTTCCGCTATCGCCTATACCGAAGGCCCAGGCCTGGCCGGGGCCTTGTTAGTAGGCGCCTCCATTGCCGCCAGCCTGGGTTTTGCGCTGAAGCTTCCCATCGTCGGGGTGCACCATCTGGAAGGCCACTTACTCGCACCCTTGCTCGAACCCGACCCGCCCGCTTTTCCCTTCATCGCGCTGTTGGTCTCCGGCGGCCATACGCAATTGATGCGCGTGGATGGCGTGGGCCAATATCAACTCCTAGGCGAAACCTTGGACGACGCCGCGGGCGAAGCCTTCGACAAAAGCGCGAAATTGATGGGCATGGGCTATCCCGGCGGCCCGGCACTGGCGAAGTTGGCCCAGACCGGCCAGATCGGGCACTACAAGCTGCCACGACCGATGCTCCACAGCGGCGATCTGAATTTCAGTTTCAGCGGCTTGAAAACAGCGGTGATGCTCATCGCGAAGCAACCCGCTTTGAATCACGCCAACCTAGCCGCCGAGGTGCAGGAAGCCATCACCGACGTGCTGGCCGCGAAATCCATTGCCGCCTTGAAACAAACCGGCTTGACCCGCCTCATCGTCGCCGGCGGCGTCGGCGCCAATGCACGACTGCGCGAACGCTTAAGCCAAGCCGTGCCACCGGGCGCGGCTGTGTATTACCCGAAACTGGAATTTTGCACCGACAACGGCGCCATGATCGCCTTCGCCGGTGCGATGCGGCTTAAAGCTGCCGATACGCGCTATGGCTTTAGCGTGAAGCCGCGCTGGGATTTGGCTGAACTGGAAGCGCCTTAATAAAAATCGTCACGGCTTGCCGTGTAAGGTATTGACCCACCTACCCAGCGTCTCGTTACCCGTCAGTTGAACCAACATTTCCGGGTAAAACATCACCACATACAGCACCAATAACACCACGACCAGCAGCAAATGCCCGAAGATGCTTTCTGGCCGCAGAAAGCCCCAGTATTTCATCGCCAGGAACATGACGTCTTTTTTGTGCTCGGTCATCTGCCGATAGCGGCGCAACATCGTCGCGGCCATATAGGCTAAATAGCCTGCGGCGAGCGAGATAAACACAATGCGGAAGATACCGAATAAATCGACCGTCCCGGCCGAATAGCGGTGGTACATGAGTGACACGCCGCCCATCAGGAACGAGGCGCCCACTGCGATCAAAATATTCATGAACAAGCGCCGCCGTTCACGCGCGATGTCTTGTTGGCGCTGGACAAAAAACGAATCGACCTCGTGCTTGAAATACTCTACTTTTTCTTGCACCAGTGAGGTGATTTCCTGCTTCATCATATGCACCCGGTCGTCGATGGTTGCACCCAGTTTGTCCGCTGCGTAATCGACTAATTCTTTTACGTCGCTCTTGGTAAACTGGCGCTGGTCGTGTAGTTCATTGGAAATTTTATCGAGTTTGGTGTCGATTTTCTCGCTGGTATGCTCGACCACTTCGCGCAGCTCGGTGCTGGCATGTTCGATGCCGTCGCGCACCACGCCATTCAGCTTATCTGCGGCACGATCAATCGCACTCTCTGAGACCTTGACCAAGCTCTCGCGCGCGTAATCCATTTCTTTCTGAAACCAGGTCATGTCTTTCACTCCTGTGTTTTCTTAAAGCCACTTTCCTTGCCTTGCAGCAGTTTTTGGATATTCGCGCGATGGCGCCAAATCAGCAAGCCGGATAATACGATCACCGCCCCGACATAAAGCTTGTTCAAGAAAATAGCCGCGTACAACGGTGCGAGCGCTGCCGCGAGCAAGGCGGATAAGGATGAATAACGGCTCAAGGCAAACGTCAGCAGCCAGGTGGCTATTATGGCCAGCCCGAGCCAAACATTGAGCGCGAGCAAAATGCCAGCGGCGGTGGCCACGCCCTTGCCGCCTTTAAAGCCGAAGAACACCGGATAAATATGGCCGATGAACACGGCCAATGCGGCGGCGGCGATGCCGAGATCGCCCACATCCCAACCCGGCGCTAATTGTTGCGCCAGAAACACCGCGCACCAACCCTTCGCGCCATCGCCAAGTAAGGTCAACACGGCAGCAACTTTTTTGCCGCTACGCATGACATTGGTCGCACCTGGATTGCCGGAACCATATGAGCGCGGATCGGGCAGCCCGAACGCTCGGCTCACCAACACCGCGAAAGAAAGCGATCCAATCAAATACGCCAGAATGATTAACGCTATCGTGCCCATGAGAAAAGCCTTAAAATTGCCGCTGTTTTCATTCTACGCAAAAATCCCCGTGGACGTTATATTCCTGCACGAATACAAATTGGAGCTGGTGATCGGTATCTATGAATGGGAGCGCCATTTGCCGCAGACAATTCAACTCGATATCGAGATCGGCCTACCCGCCAGCCGCGCGGGTGAAACCGACCGCGTGGAAGATACCATCGACTACGGCAAAGTAGTGCAAGCCATCGAAGCCAGCGTGAAGCAAAAACATTTTGATCTGCTGGAAGCGCTGGCCGAGCATATCGCGCATCTCATTCGCACCGATTTTAAATCGCCCTGGGTGCGCATCAGCCTCACGAAGCTCGGCATGCTGCGCCATATCAAGCGCGTGGGGCTCACCATCGAGCGGGGCTGTCAATCCTAACGCCCGACACCGCCTTGATGGCAGCGGTGATTCTGCTTCTGGCGTATTTTATTCGCGGTATCTCCGGCTTCGGCTCCGGACTGGTTGCCGTGCCACTGTTAGCCCTGTTGTTTCCCCTCAAGTTCGTGGTGCCCTTCATACTGGTCATGGATTTCACCGCGTCGATCGTGCTCGGCAGCGTCCATCGCAAGCAAGTCGATTGGGCTGAACTCAAACCGCTGATCCCCGGCGGCATCGTGGGCGTGGTGCTAGGTGTCAGCTTACTGGTGAATTTGGATCAAACGACGCTACTCGCGACCTTGGGTTTATTCATCATTGCGTTCGCACTGCGCAGTCTGCTGAATCTGCATGGCGAAAAACTGATCTCGCGGCTATGGGCGCTGCCGGCGAGCCTGATCGGCGGCATGGTGAGCGCCCTATTCGGCACTGGTGGGCCGCCCTATGTGATTTACCTCACGCACCGCATTCGCGATAAAGGCGTATTCCGTGCAACGACTTCGCTGCTTTTTTTGATGGAGGGCGGCTTGCGCGGCGTGGTGTTTGCGCTTGCAGGCTTACTTTTTCAGGAGGGCTTGCTCAATGCTTTTCTCGGCGGCCTGCCGATCATGGCGTTCGGCCTCTGGTTAGGCGGCAAAGTGCATGTCGGTATCTCAGCGACACAAATGGTGCGTCTAATTGGTGGACTGTTGTTAGTCAGCGGTACATCGTTATTGTGGAAAGCTTGGCATTAGCCGCCACTGCACACCTCACCCGCGCGGATGATGCTGCGCGTGCAACTGCTTGAGGCGCTCGCGCGCGACGTGGGTGTAAATCTGCGTGGTGGAAATATCAGCGTGGCCGAGCAGCATTTGCACCACACGCAAATCGGCGCCGTGATTCAGTAAATGCGTGGCGAATGCATGGCGCAGGGTGTGTGGTGAGAGCGGTTTGCCGATACCGGCATGCCGGGCATGGCGCTTGATGAGATGCCAAAACATTTGGCGCGTCATGGCCGCGCCGCGCCCGGTGACAAACAAGGCATCGGTTTGCTTGCCGTTGAGCAATGCTGCGCGCGCGCCAGACAAATATTGCTTCACCCAATCCAGGGCCTCTTCCCCCAACGGCACTAAGCGCTCCTTCGAACCCTTGCCCATGACGCGCACTACGCCCACATCTTGGCTGACTTCGGCGATTTTTAAATTCACCAATTCGGAGACACGCAAACCACTGGCGTAGAGTGTCTCGATCATCGCCCGATCCCGCACCCCCAACGCAGTATCGAGATTCGGCGCATTGATCAAAGACTCGACTTCGGCTTCGGACAAGCTTTTTGGCAGTCCACGCGGCAACTTCGGCCGCTCGATTTGCAGCGAAGGATCGGCTTGAATTTTGCCTTGGCGCAGCGTGTACTGATAAAACCGCCGCACGCTGGAGAGCAGCCGACCGGTGCTGCTGGCTTTCATGCGCGGCGCGTGTTGCGCCAGAAATTCCAGCAGATCGACATGGGTCGCGCTGTATAACGTACTACCCCGAGACGCTAGCCAGGCGGCCAGTTTCGCCACATCGCGCCGATAGCTGAGCAGGGTGTTTTTGGCGAGGCCTTCTTCTAGCCACAAGGCATCGCTGAATTCATCGAGCAGCGCTTCCACCGCGCTGCTCTCCGTAATGCGCTTAGCGCTGGTAGCCCTCATGGCGTAGCAGCCAGTCCTTGATTGCAAGCGGCGCGCCACTGGCATGATGCATGAATCCGCCGGCGCCGTTTTTTGCCACCACGCGATGGCAAGGGATGATGAGAGGAAGGGGGTTGGAGCCGCACGCCTGCCCCACGGCGCGCGGACTGGAACCCAGTTGTTGCGCGAGCGCGCCGTAGGTCGTGGCTTGGCCGCACGGAATTGCGCTCATGGCTTGCCACACTTTCATTTGATGCAGGGTGCCGGATTGCCGCAGTGGCAGATCAAACTGAAAATCGGCGTCGTGCAAATAGGCCTCAATTTGCTCACAGACTTGACGCGTCAGCGCAGCGCTCGGCGCCAGGGTGGCTTCACCAAGCGGCAGAAAATCGATGCCAGCCAGCTTGCCTTCTTCCACACGGATGCCCAGCACCGCGAACGGCGTCAGATATTTTGCAGCATAGTCGTAGGCGGGTTTCATTTTTTTCGTTTGACCGGTTTCAAAGGCAGAGCCTTTTTCACCGGCTCCTTTTGCGAAATGGCGCCACGATAAAATTGCATGGCATCATCCTTGAATCCAGCGCGTTCCAACGTAGCCACAGCGCGCTGCAAAGCCTGCGTCGCCAATAAATCGGGGGCGCGCAGATCACTCTTCAACACCGCTTGTGCATAAAAATCCGCCGCACCGATGGCGTCTTGGCGCGCTTCCAATATGCGGCCAGCGCTGAAATACAGCTTGCGCGCCGCCGGCTGCGGCAGGCCATTGGCAGCACGCGCAACGAGGCGTTGCAACTGTGCAATGGAAACTTTTTCGCCCCAAGGTGCGGCATTGAACAGCCGCACCGCAGCCTCCTCCAAGGATGTATTCAGTAGCGCGGCATAGAGCCGGCTGAGCGCAGTCTCGCGTACACCGATGCTCACGCCATGCTGTGCGACATAAGCGAAAAGCGAGCGCGCACCAAGCGCATCGCTGGTCTCGGCGCGCAAGGCCAGCTCCAGCCATGACGCATCATCACCTTGCAATAACTGCTCACGATTACCCAGGCTGTGCGCTTCTTTCAGGTAGGCGCGCCACAATTGCGCTTCCGTCTGCTCGGCCGCATCGGAGAGACCCAATAGTTGCTCCAACGCGCCAATCTGCATCCGATTATCTTTCAACATTTCAGCGCCATCGGCGATGAGCGCGGCATAGGCCGTGGCAGTCGGCTGTTTTTGCAGCGCCGCGCGCGCTTGTGCGATGGCCGCATCCGGCGCGATCAAACCCACCTGCATTTGCAGCGCTAGGGTTGCGGGGCTCGTGGGATCAAGCTCGGCCAGCCAAGTCATGGCTTCGGTCGCACGCGCTTCGCGCAGTAGCCCTTGGGCGAATTCCGCTGCCACTTCCTTCGGCAGCGGTTGAAAATCTTGCTGGTAACGCAGCATAGCGCGGTAGGCTTCATCGGCCTTATGCTCGATCAGATAGGAGCGGATCACTAAGCGCCGCGCCCATTGATGATCGGCGGGGTTGAGCTCGAATCGCCAAATCAGTTGCGCCAACAAGGCGCGCGCCGCAACGCCTTGCTGCATTTCAAGGTGCGCCCACGCAGCGTGGCCCAGCGTTTTTTGTTGAAATTCACGCGGCGCATTTTGGGGATAGTGCTTAGCACGCTCGATGATCTCGGCCGGACGATGCGTATCGGAGAGTAGTGTTAAACGCAGCGATTCCCAATCGTACCAGCCCGCCACATCGGATTTTTCCGGCTGGTCGCGCACCACACGCGCGTAGGCCAATTGCGGCGCCCCGGCTTGATACAGCTGCTGCGCAACGGGTAGGGAATCCGCTGCGGAGGCAGCGAAAGCGAGGGTGAGCAGGGTCAATAAAACCAGGGCGCGCATGATGCTATTCTACCCGCCCAAAAACAAAACGGGCGACACCAGGTCGCCCGTTTTATGCGGTGGTAAGCCGAATTTACTGCGCGGCGACTGCTTTGCGCGCGGTGAGTTTTTCTTTAATACGCGCCGATTTACCGGAACGTTGACGCAAGTAGTAAAGCTTGGCGCGGGCTACGTCGCCCTTGCGTTTCACTTCGATGCTGGCGACCAAGGGCGAATAGGTTTGGAAAGTACGTTCCACGCCTTCGCCAGAAGAAATTTTACGCACCATGAAGGCAGAATTCAGGCCCCGGTTGCGCTTGGCGATGACAACCCCTTCGAACGCCTGCAAGCGCTCACGGGTACCCTCCTTCACTTTCACTTGCACCACGACGGTATCACCCGGCGCGAAAGTGGGGATGGTCTTGCCCAGGCGGGCGATTTCTTCGTTTTCAAGCTGTTGAATCAGGTTCATGGTGACACTCCTATTTCCGTCGTACCGTATCAAAACGGCTCAATCAAATTCTTGCTCGCGTTTTACTTCTTCTAACAAGCGCGCTTCCTCTTTGGACAGCGTGCGGCGTTCCAACAACTCCGGGCGCCGTGCCCAGGTTCGCGTTAACGCTTGTTTTAAGCGCCACTTGCGAATTTCTTCATGGTGCCCCGACATCAACACCGGCGGCACCGGCATGCCTTCGTACACTTCAGGCCGCGTGTAATGCGGCGTATCGAGCAAGCCGTTTACAAACGAATCTTCGACCGCTGAATCCGCATCGCCCAAGGCACCGGGCAAATGGCGCACGATCGCGTCGATCACCACCATCGCCGCCAATTCACCACCTGACAGCACATAATCGCCGATGGAGAGTTCCTCATCCACCTGACGCTGAATTAATCGTTCATCCACACCTTCGTAGCGCCCCGCCAAGAAAATTAATCCTGACTCAGCAGTCAATTCCATCACCACCTTGTGGTTCAGGGTTCGACCTTGCGGCGAAAGGTAGAGCACTTTCGGCCTGGCGACCCCTGCTTGGCGCTGCGCGGCTTTGGCTGCTTCAAGCGCTTTTTCCAGCGGCTCCGCCAGCATCACCATCCCAGGTCCGCCGCCATACGGCCGGTCGTCCACGGTACGGTAGTTATCCGTCGTGAAATCGCGTGGATTCCACGTTTGCAAATCATACAGCCCTTGCTCCAAGGCGCGACCGGTAATACCTTGCTTCGCCACCGCATCGAACATGGGCGGAAACAGGGTCACGACATCGAAGCGCGGTTTAATAATCCGCTCCCCAGTCCACCTGGATCGTGCCACTTTGCAGATCCACCTCATGGACTACTTGGCGCACGAAAGGGATCAAGCGTTCCCGTTCCCCACTTACGACCAGCACGTCGTTCGCACCGGTTTCCAGCAAATTCTTGACTGTCCCTAAGGTCAGGCCTTCGGTATTCAGCACCGTCAGGCCGATCAAGTCAGACCAATAATATTCATCGCGGCGGGCTTTGGGCAGTTCGCTGCGAGGAACGGCTACTTCCATTCCGCGCAAGCTCAATGCCGCCTCGCGATCTTCAAACCCTTTGAGCTTGGCTACTACTTCGGTGCCTTGCGCTCGGGCTTCGAGCACCTCATAGGTTTGAAAGCTGCCATTCTTGCCCAGCCACCAGGTTGCGTAGCCGGTCAGTCCCGTGTTCGTTTCGGTATAGGGATGAACCTTGATCCAACCCTGGATGCCGAACGGGGCGGAAACATGCCCCATCGTAACCAATTGCTCAGGCGGCAGCGGCGTTGGCTCGCTTAAGCAGCTTAGCAACGGTGTCGGAAAGTTGTGCGCCTTGACCCTGCCAGAAAGACACGCGGTCTTTGGCGAGACGCAGGGATTCGGTGCCTTCAGGCGCCTTCGGATTATAGAAACCCACGCGCTCGATAAAATTGCCATCGCGGCGGCTACGTGAATCCGTCACCACCACGCTATAAAAGGGACGCTTCTTTGCGCCGCCGCGTGCAAGTCGAATGACTACCATGATTATTTGCCCAATAGGAATGCGGAAAAGCGCGGGATTTTACTGGAATTCCCGCTGCTAAGCAAGCCAAAAACCTGGATCGGGACTTCCCCGGCACAATTTCAGCCAAATTTTAAAATAACGTCAATAATCAGATGGTTGTTTTATAGCGATGGGCGCGGGCAACCCTAAAACTTTAGCAAAATCTGCCGATACCTAAGCTATTCACTCTTTCGCCGTCCATGCGCAGCATTAATTAGGGATACGTCATGTTTTCTGCAATCCACCACTGGTTCCTCGGCCTCAGCATCCGCTGGAAGCTGCAATTAGGTTTTTTTGCCGTCACCATGCTTACCACCCTCTACAACCGCTGGATCGCCTCCAATGAGTTGCAGAAAATGATCCAGATCGCAGAGCAGGGAGGCGTGAGCGCATCAGTCACCCAGCAGCTACACAATGATTACACGGCTTTTCTCTATAACTCGATCTGGGAATCCGGCATCGAGTTTGCGCTGCAATTCATATTGATCGGCATTCTCGCCAGCCTATTCGTCAAACCGATTCAAACGCTCTGCACCGCGCTCAAGGCGGTGGAACAAGGCGACTTGACACAAGAAGTGCCGAATCGCTCGCGTGATGAAATTGGCCTGCTCGAGCGCAGCTTCAACAACGTGCTGGCGAAGCTGAATAACATCCTGTGCAACATCGAAGGCAGCGGCCGGCAAATGAGCCAGTCGGTACATCAAATTTCGGCGATTTCACGCGAGATCAGCGAGATCAGCAAGAACGAGCATCGGCGCTCGGAAGAAGTCACCGCCGCGACTGACCGTTTATATCAAATCTCAGAATCGGCGCAGCAATTGGCCGATCAGGCGCAAGCGAATTCGCAGCGAACCGAACAGCATGCGCGTGACGGGTTGGCGACGGTACAAACCAATATCGCGGAAATGCAGCGCACGGTGGAGGAAGTCAACCGCGCCGAACACGAAATCGGCCAGCTCGGCGCGGCGGCGCAACAGATCCATACCATCATCGACGCGATTCACAACATCGCCGGGCAAACCAACCTGCTGGCGCTCAATGCCGCGATCGAAGCAGCCCGCGCGGGCGAGGCGGGACGCGGATTTGCCGTGGTGGCGGATGAAGTACGCAATTTGGCGGTGCGCACCACGGCCGCGACCAGCGAGATTACCCAAATCATTGCTACCCTCAACGACAAAATCACCCAAGTCACCGACACCATGGATCAGGTGGTTCAGGCCAGCCACGCCAACCAGGCGCGCGCCCAGGAAACGGCCACGGTTTTTGAGGTCATGGCGGGCGAAGTGACCCAGACCGCTGCTGTCAATCACGACATCTCCAAGGCGAGCCGAGAGCAGATTGAACAATTTGAACACCTGCGAAAAACTTTGGATAATTTATTCGCGACCCTGCAAGCAAACTCGGCCAAGGTCGAAGTCACCGCAAACATCGGCGACGATTTGCATAAAGTGACCCACGGTCTCAATCAACTCATGACCGGATTCCGCTTCGAGCACTTCGCCGAAGGTGCTGAGCGGCGTGAAAACGAACAACGCAGTCACCCGCGCTTCGAGCAAAGCTTACTGGTGCATGTGCTGCAAAATGAGGAAAAATCAGATGGCATCTCCAGCGATTTAAGTCTTTCCGGCATGCAACTGCGCACGCATGAAAAACTTAACCCGAAGCAAGGCCTGAAACTCGACATTCTGCTGCCCCAAGAGAACCGTGAGGTCTACGAAACGCAACAACCGCTGCGTATGCACGGCCGGATAGCGCGCTATTGGAGTTCGGAAGATAACTATTATTACGGTATTGAATTCGTCGATATCGCCGAAGCGGAAAGAAAAAAACTCAAGCGTTGTTTCGATTTCTTCAACAAAAAAGCCGAATACGCTTGAGCGGGCGGTTTTAGCTACCGAAACACAACTTGCCTTGGAATGGGCCCCACTGGCCGAGCACGTTATTGAAGGAATAGATGGTTCCTTTCGCATTTTGATACACGCCATCGCCGCCGGTAACAATTAACTGCTCGGTCGCCGCGCCCGCGCCGATTACGCCCACATCTGCGGTAAAAATCCGGCCGCCGGGGAAAGAAATCACACTGCGTGCGGTAAACACGCGGCGCGTTTCTGGTAAGTTGAACTCATCCGTCGTCGCCACCAACCCACCTTCGTTCAGCACCGTCGGCGATTGGGCGACGCTGTTAGTGATCGGGCTAATCATCGTCTCGAGCGTCAAGCCCGCATGCCCAGCGCCTTTCAGCAGGCCTGTCACCGCCACGCTAAAGCAGGTTCCCGGCGCCCCAAGGAAAGCCACCCCGGTAACATGCTGCGAAACTTGGCAAGCCAGATCCGGCGTCAGCTTCACCCAACCCGCCATTGGAATGCACGTCTGCGCCTGTGCGCCGGTCATACCTGCGCTCAGCAACGCTAAGCACATGATCGATTGTTTCATCACATCTCCTCATTTTGATTTGAATTTGGATAACCAACACCCTTGAAGCAGGCGCGGAAAATATGAAGCAATATCTGCGCCATTGTCATATCGGCCTGTCATAACAGACTGATGGCGATTTTCCAAAAATATCAAACGAGATAAGTGTAAAAATATTCGACAAGCACGGCGCTAAATCATGCCAAGCGAAACGAGGTTTTTAAGCAATGGTATAGTGGGCTCATGTCAGAACACGCACCAATCACCGCGATCCTGCTCGCCGGCGGCGCCGGGCGGCGCATGGGGGGCGAAGACAAAGGGCTGTTAAAGCTCAAGGACAAACCGCTAGTGGAATGGGTGTTGGCACGGATTCAACCGCAAGTGGATGAAATTCTGATCAGTGCCAATCGCAATCTCGATATTTATGTCACCTTCGGCTACCCGGTGTTGCCCGACAAAACTGAAGGCTTCGCCGGGCCCTTGGCCGGGATCGCACGCGGCTTGCTCGATGCCAAGCACGAGTTCATTCTTTCCGCGCCATGCGACACACCGTTCCTACCGGACGATCTGGTGGCGCGCCTGCAAACCGCGCTGGAACAAGGCAACGACGATATGGCCATCCCGGTGGTGGAAGGAAATCCGCAGTACGCGATTTGCCTGATGCGGCGTCGAGTCGGCGCCAATCTGGCGGTGTTTCTCGCCCAAGGTGGGCATCGGGTACAGGAATGGCAAGCGGGGTTGAAATGCGCGCAGGTCGATTTTAGTGACGCGGCGCCCTTCTTCGTCAATCTCAACCGGCCGGAACAACTGACCGCGCT
>ERZ1292633.484-Hain-H41-02um-R1-484-length-46557-cov-8_pt1 | contig 46557 bp, 42 predicted proteins | sample MGYA00564406_ERZ1292633 | MGnify/ENA primary metagenome ERZ1292633 (study PRJEB36523, sample SAMEA6512639) | groundwater metagenome | collected 2019-01-08 | study: AquaDiva: Metagenomics assemblies of 32 groundwater samples | reverse complement strand
CGTTCAACTGGGTCCACGGCGTCTACATGGGCGCCACCATGGGCTCGGAGACGACGGCGGCGGCGACGGGGCAGGTGGGGGTGGTCCGTCGCGATCCGATGGCCATGCTCCCGTTCTGCGGCTACAACATGGGCGACTACTTCAACCACTGGCTGGAGATGCGCGCGCAGATTCCGCATCCGCCGAAGATCTTCATGGTGAACTGGTTCCGCAAGGGAGGGGACGGCAAGTTCGTCTGGCCGGGTTACGGCGAGAACATGCGCGTCCTCAAGTGGATCGTCGACCGCGCCATGGGGCAGGTCGGCGGTCGCGAGACGCCGGTCGGCTGGGTGCCGCGCGAGGGGGATCTCGACCTCTCCGGCATGGACATCGCCAGCGACGCCTTCCGCGAGGCCACGGCGGTGCGCGTGGAGGAGTGGAAGCGGGAAATCGCGATGCAGGCCGACTTCTTCAAGACGATCGGTCCGCACATGCCGCGCGTGCTCGAGCTGCAGCGCGAACTGCTGGCGGGCGGGCTGGAATACGGCGCCCCGATGGGAGAGCCGTAGGGCCCTACGTCCTAGACCGCGAATTCCTTCGGAATCGCCGCGGTTAGGTTCTCCGGTCCGGCTTTGGTCACGAGGACGTCGTCCTCGATCCGGATTCCGCCGAGCGGGATGAGCGACACAGCCTTGTCCCAGTTCACGCAATCGGGGTAGCGCTTGCGCCGGTCGGGATCGTGAAGGATCGCCGGGATGAAGTAGATTCCCGGCTCGATCGTCATCGTGTAGCCGGGCTGGAGCGGGAAGTCGGTGCGCTGGTTCTTCCGCGCCGGCTCGGTCCGCTTGGGGCGCCCCGGCAACGGACCGCTCGCGTCGCGGACCCCGAGCCCGACCATGTGCCCGATTCCGTGCGGATAGAAGAGCAGGTGCGCTTCCCGCTCGATGAGCGAGTCGACCGAACCCCGGAGCAGATCGAGCGCCACCAGCCCCTCCACCAGATCGCGGCAGGAGCCGAGGTGAACGTCCACGGTCTCGGCGCCGGGGACGCACGCCGCGACGGCGCGCTCCTCCGCCCGCCGGACCACCTCGAAGAGCTCGCGCTGAATCGTGGAGAAGGTTCCCGACGCGGGATAGGTGCGCGTGACGTCGCAGCCGTAGCGGCGAACCTCCGCGCCGGCGTCGACGAGGACCAACTCGCCCGCCCGCGCCGCGCGTCGACCCGGCGTGAAGTGAAAGACCGCCGCGTTCGTTCCGGCGCCGACGATGCTGCCGTAGCAGGCGCGATCGGCTCCCGCGCGGAAGAAGGCGCACTCCAATTCGATCTGGATCGCGCGCTCGGTGGCGCCGGGCTGGATCACCTCGCGCAGCCGGGCATACCCGGCCTCCGTCGCGCGGATGGCCTCGCGCATGCGCGCGATCTCGGCTTCGTCCTTCGGGCGCCGCGCGTGCGTGAACCGCTCGCGCGCCTCGGCCGCGCGGAGCGCGTCGCCTCGCACGCCCGGTAGCTCGCAACCGAGCGGAACGATCGCCCGTCCCCGCCGCGCCGCCAGCCAGCCCGGCAGATCGCGCGTCGGAACCGTGCCCGGCTCGTTGACGTCCCTTCCTTCCCAGACTCGTTCCCGCTCCGTCACTTCCGGAACGAAGTCGACCCAGCCGTCCTTGGGGTCGTACGCCAGCACCGCGCCCGGCTCCTCGCGGTCGGTCAGCCAGAAATACTCGGCGTGCGAGACGAAGGGGAAGGTTTGATCCATGCCGCCGGGAAGGCCGACGGGCTCTCCCGCGGCGATCAGGAGAATCTCGTCGTGAAGATCGAGCGCCTCGGCGGCGCGGCGGCGGCGGGCATCCAGCACGGCGGCATCGAAACGGGTCGAGGCATCCATCAGAGGATTCTCTTTCCGAAGAGGCTCTCGGCCATCTCGACGGCGAGAATGCCGGTGGCGTTCCGGTGGTCGAGAAGCGGATTCACCTCGACCAGATCGACCGAGACGATGTCGGCCAGGTCGCCGATCATCTCCATGGCGAGGTGCGCTTCGCGGTAGGAGATGCCGCCGTCCACCGGGGTCCCGGTGCCGGGCGCGTCCTCGGGGTCGACGACGTCGAGATCGAACGAGAGGTGGATCCCGGCCGTGCCGGTGCCGGCGACTCGGATCGATTCGTTCACGATGTCACGCATCCCGCGCTCGTCGATCTCGCGGATCGTGAAGGCGGTGATGCCCGACCGGCGCAGGAGGTCGCGCTCGCCGGGGTCCAGGTCGCGCACGCCGATGAGCACGGTGTGCCGCGGATCCATCTTCGGAGCGCGGCCGCCCAGGTTCACGAAATCGGGATCGCCGAGACCGTGGAGCACGGCGAGCGACATGCCGTGAACGTTTCCCGACGGCGTCGTCTCCGGCGTGTTGAAGTCGCCATGAGCGTCGAACCAGATGAGCCCGATCTGTTTTCCGAGCCGGTGATAGTGATTGCTCGATCCCGAGACCGATCCGATGCCGAGGCTGTGGTCTCCGCCGAGGACGATCGGTGTCCGCCCCTCCGCCAGGCTCCGCTCCACTTCCAGGCGAAGCTCGTCGCAGGCGCGGAGGATCGCCGGTTTGTAGCGGATGGTGCTCGGGCCGACCTCCAGCGTCTCGGGAATCATCACGTCGATGTCGCCGTGGTCGGTGACCTTGTGGCCCAGCCGCTCCAGGTGTCGCTCGAGGTCTGCGACACGGATGGCCGAGGGGCCCATATCGACGCCGCGGCGTCCCGCGCCGAGGTCGACGGGGCAGCCGATGATCTCGATCTGTCGCTGGTTCTGGCTCATGGGAGGGCGGAGTCTAGCAGATCGCGCGGAGGGTCGACGGGGTGCTGCGGGGTACGGTGGCGGCTAGCGTGGGCGGCGCGGACGACGCTCGAAGGGGAGCGCCTTCCGGGGCCGGCGGCCTCCGCGACCGTCGTCCGCCGCCTTGGCGGGAGAGGACGGTCCGCTGACGCCCGATGAGGAGCCGCGCGACGTGGGGCGGTGGCGCGGGCCAGAGCCCGATCCCGACTCGTAGCGGGGTGCGAAGTGCGAGCCGGACGGCTCGGCGGTGCCGCGCGCGTCGTAGTCGAAGTCGGGAACCATCACGCGGAGAATCGTCGTTCCCATGAACCGCTCGATCGCCACGACGCCCTTCTTCTCATCGGGAGACATCAGCGTGAAGGCGTCTCCCGAGGCGTCGACGCGGCCGGTGCGGCCGATCCGGTGAACGTAATCCTCGGGCGTGTGCGGTACGTCGTAGTTGATGATGTGCGTGATGTCCTTCACGTCGATCCCGCGCGACGCGATGTCGGTGGCGACCAGGATTTGCACCCGTCCGCGCCGGAGATCGCCGAGCGCGCGTTCCCGCTGTCCCTGCGACCGATTGCCGTGCAGCGTCGCCACCGAGAGTCCGCGGCGCTGAAGCGCCCGGGCCAGACGGTCGGCGCCATGCTTCGTCCGCGCGAAGACGATGACGCTTCCGACCTCGGTGCGACGGAGCATCGCCTCGAGCAGATCGGTCTTCCGATGCTTCGGAACCGGGTAGACCGCCTGCGTGATGCCGGCGGCGGGACGGCCTTGGGGCGCCAAGTCGATGCGCGCCGGAATCTTCATCGCTTCCTTCGCCACCTTGTTCAACTCGGGCGGCATGGTCGCGGAGAACATCATCGTCTGCCGATCGGTCGGCATGAGACGGAGAATGCGCTTCAGGTCGGGGGCGAAGCCCATGTCGACCATGCGGTCGGCTTCGTCCAGGACCAGGATGCTGATGTCGTCGAGCCGGAGCGACATCCGACCGTGCAGGTCGAGGAGGCGTCCCGGCGTGGCCACCAGAAGGTCGAGTCCCTGCGTCTTCAGCATCTTCTGCTGGGGAGGAAGGGGCACGCCGCCGAAGACGACGCCGACGCGGAGATCCGTGAATCGCGAGTAGTCGCGCGCGTTCGTCTCCACTTGGGCCGCGAGTTCACGCGTCGGTGTCAGGACGAGTGCGCGAAGCCGCTTGGGGCCGCCGAGGAGACGAGCGAGAATCGGAAGGATGAAGGCGGCCGTCTTCCCCGTGCCCGTTTGCGCGGCGCCGATGATGTCGACGCCGGTGAGGATCAGGGGAATGGCTTTCGACTGGATCGGCGTCGGCTCGACGTAACCGGCCGCGCGGACCCCTTTGACGACTGCAGGTGGAAGACCTAAGGCTGCGAAAGGCATGGAGGCGCATGATACTCGGAATCGCCGTCGGTAGGTGAGAGAATCGTAAGAGTGCCGGTAAATCGTTGCCGGACGGCTCGAACGAACCGGAAGGAGTGACCACCGCATGTCCGCCGCTCTACCGAACGCCACTTCGAAATCGGCGCGCCCGGCCGCGACCGAACACGCCCCCTACTACGGGAAGTACACCTCCCTGGTCCCCGACGGATCCATCGTGGAGACGCTCCGGACGCAGATGGCGGAAACCGCCGGGCTTCTAGCAGGCGTCCCCGCCGGCAAGGAGGAGCACCGCTACGCCGAGGGGAAGTGGAGCGTGAAGGAAGTGGTGGGGCACATGGCCGATACCGAGCGGGTCTTCGCCTATCGACTCTTGCGGTTCTCGCGCGGCGACGAGACGCCGCTCGCGAGTTTCAACGAGAATTCGTACGTCCCGGCCGGCGCGTTCGGGGCGCGGACGCTGCGGAGCCTGGCCGAGGAGTTCCGCGCGGTGCGGGAGGCGACGCTCCGGCTCCTGGAAGGATTGGACGATCGGGCGATGTCGCGGCGGGGCGTGGCCGCCGACAACCCGGTCACCGTGCGCGCGCTGGCGTGGATCATCGCCGGGCACGAACGCCATCACGTGGCGATTCTCCGCGAGCGCTACGACGCGTAGGCGGGCGGCGCCTGCGCGTGGAAGTCGGTCCGCCGCTGGTAGGCCTCTCCCAGATCGAGCAAGAGCCCCTCGTCCCACGCCGACCCCATGATCTGGAATCCAGCCGGCATGTGGTTCCTTCCGAAACCGCACGGAAGCGCGATGGCCGGAAGCCCGCAGCCATTGCCGAACGCGCCGACGGGGTCGGGGTAGGGGAGCGTCTCGAAGAAGTCTTTCGCGATCGGCGGGGCCACCGAGAGGAAATTCGGCGCCACGATCACGTCGTAGCGGCCGTAGAAATCGGCCATCTTCTCCTGCATCACGCGCCGCATCCTCAACGCCTTCACGTAGTCGGCGCCGGTGAGCGCACGCGTGACGCGTTCCTGGTGCGGCGCGTAGACGTCGATCAGTTGAGTCACGCTGCCGTCCCGGAAGAATCGCTCGAAGGCCGAGATCGCTTCCGCGTAGAGGAGGGTGGTGGTCGTCTCGGAGGCAGGGAAGTCGGGAAGCGAGGTCTCCTCCAGGGAGAGCCCCAGGGCCTGGAGCGTCTCCACGGCCTTCCGGAACGCCTCGCCCACTTCCGGCTCCGCCCCCTTCGTCGTCGCGAAATCGGAGGGGATGACGGCGGCGCGAAGCCGTTTCAGGTCGCGTCGCGCCGGATCGAGGCGGACCGGCTCGTCGGCCGCGCTCGGATCGTCGGGGTCGGGGCCGGCGATCGATTGGAGAATCAGGCGGCAGTCCTCCGCGCTGCGCGCCAGCGGCCCGATCTTGTCGAGCGTCCAGGAGCCGACCATGCCGCCGGCGCGGCTCACGCGGCCGTAGGTCGGGCGTAGCCCTGTGATGCCGCAGAAGGCCGAGGGGCAGAGGATGGAGCCCCACGTCTCGGTGCCGATCGCGAACCCCACCAATCCCGCCGCGACCGCCGCGCCCGATCCCGACGACGATCCGCCGGTCCATCGCTCCGGGTCCCATGGATTTCTGCCGGGGCCCTGGAGCGAGGCGTCGGCGTAGCGGTAGCCGAGGCAGCCCGCGAATTCCACCATGGAGAGTTTTCCGAGGAGGATCGCTCCCGATTCCCGGAGACGCCTCACGACAGTCGCGTCGCGGTCGAAGCGCTGGTCCCGCGTGGGGCGCGCTCCCCACGTGGTCGGGGTGCCCACGGTGGCGAGGAGATCCTTCGCTCCGTAGGGGACGCCATGGAGCGGACCACGGATCATCCCGCGGGAGATTTCCCGCTCGGCCAGACGCGCCTGCTCCATCGCCAGTTCCGGCGTCACGGTGGCGAAGGCGTTCAGCGCTGGCGCGTGGCGGCGGATCCGCGCCAGGTACCCCTCGGTGAGTTCCACCGGAGAGAGGCGCCGCGCCCGGATCTCGCGGCCGAGTTCGGACGCCGGGAGGAAGAAGATGTCGTCGCGGAGCATCAGCGGGCTCCACGGCGCGCGCGCATGGCGCGGAAGGTGACGGCGGGAGCGCTCCCCGTCGGGAGTTCGTAGCCGCGCACGACCTTCAGCATGTCGGCGATCGCGCGCTCCTGAGCGCGGAGCTCACGCTGAATCGTCGGGAGTAGCGGCTTCCGCGGTTTGGGAGCGACGGCCTTCGGCGCGGCTGCCGCGTTCGCGCCGGGAAGCGCGGTCGCGATCATGGCGGCGCCGCTGGCGGCGAGAACGTGGATGAAATGGCGGCGGTTCATGGGAGGACGTTCGGCGCTCATCGGAAGGCTCCTGGTCTCGCGTGCGACCATGCGCGTCAGCGGGTGACGCCGGGACGACGCCGCGACTCTAGCGCCAGAATCCGGCGAATTCCAGCTCTGCCAAGATTCGCCGATGGCGCGGAGCTTGGCCAGCGTGAGCAAATGTTGAAGGGGCGGCCCGAGGAAGTTCCGAAGGGAGCCTCCGCAGCCGGCGCAGCCGGCGAGGACAGCGACCGAAGGAAGCTTGCTCGGACCGCCCCCACCGCAGCGGTCCGCGTACGGTCCGCGTACGGTCCGCGTACGGTCCGCGTACGGTCCGCGTACGGTCCGCGTGCGGTCCGAGTACGATCTAGCGCAACTCCGCCAGCCGGTAGAGCCGCTCCACGTTCGACTGCGTCCATGCCTTCAGCCGCTCGACGTCGGCCTCGCGGCCGGGGCGCGCGGCGAACTTCCCGCTCTGCGGATCCTTCTGCACCATGTGGTGGAACCGGCGCTGCAGGCCGAGGAACTCCTCGACCGCCGGCCGTTCCGCCGCTTCGAGCGCGCAATCCTTCACCGAGCCGCCCTTACCCTGCTCCCAGACGAAGGCCGGGTAGGTGCCGCACTGCGCGCCGAGCTCCGCGAGGTGGACGGTCTCCCCATCGTCGAACTTCCAGCCGCTGATGCAGGGCGCCGGCACGAAGACAACCGCCGTGGTGGGACACGCCAGCGCCCTCTCGATCGTCTTCACAAAGAGTTTCCCATGCGCCGGACTCACCTGCGCCACCAATCCGGCGCCGGCGGCGATGGAGAGATGGATGTAGTCGAGCGGCAGGCGCGGATTGCCCATCTGCGCGGCGCCGACCGGCGTCGTGCTCGTCTCGGCGAAGGGAGTCGTGGCGGGCGAGTACTGGAAGCCGGTGTTCGCGAAGATCTCGTTCACCAAGACGATCATCGTGATGCGCGACTGCCGGTAGATCGTGTGGAGGAGCGAGCGGAGCCCGATGGAGAGCGCGCCGCCGTCGCCGCTCGCGGCGATCACCTGGATCGGACGCTCCAGCGCGCCGTGCTCGAGGAGCATGTCGGAAACATCGCGCGCCGCCTCGGCCAGGGTCGGCGCCGATTCGAAGACGTTGTGGATGATGGAGAACGATTTGGCGAAGTCGTCGGGGGAGCCTTCGCCGCGCCCCCACGCCACGACGTTCGGGAACGCCAGGCTCGAGACCTCCGCGCACGAGGTTCCGATCGTGAAGATCGTCTTGGTACCGTTGTCCGAGACGCGCCCGACGTTCTGGAGCGCGATCGATTCCATGCAGCCGGGGCAAAGCGTGGAGCCGGGACGGAAGCAGGAGTCCCGCAGCGCGATCTCCTTGTAGCCGCTCATAGCTGCCTCCCTTCGTGGAAGACTGCCCAGGGCGGCAAGGCGCGGCCCTCCAGCGCCCCGCGCCCGTGGTCGAGCATCTGCTCCCACGTGATCTCGGAGACGTCGGCGCCCCCGATGCCGGCGAAGACGCTCACGATGCGCGGCGGCGTGGTGAGGTCGGCCAGCGCGTCGGCGACGTCGAGGGTGAGATGTCCGCGCCCCTGATGGTGCGCCTGATTCACGACCAGCACCGCCTTCGTCCGCTCCAGCCGCTTGCGGACCGCGTCGCGCGGGAAGGGGGTCAGGAGCCGCATGGCGATACCGGCGACCTTGAGCCGGGTGCGCTTGGCGTACTCCTCGCGCACCGCCTCGAAGGTTCCGAAGTCGGGGCCGAGGCTCACCACCGCGAAGTCGGCCGCGCCGTCGTCTCCGAAACCGACCGCGTCGAAGAAGGCGAGACCGGGTCGGCCGAACTGCCGCTCGAAATCGGCGCTGATCTGCGGGAGGACGTCGAGGACCCGATCCATTCGCCGCTTCTGCGACACCTTGAAGCCCTGGAAGTGCCGGGACGTGACGCAATTGCCGAACGCCGTGTCGCCGTTCACCAGTCCGGGGAACGGGCATGGTTTGATCCAGCGGTCCTGGAAGGCATGGATCTCCCGGTCCGGCTCCACGACGAGGCGCGCGTTCCGGTGGCTGTCCTTGATGCCGTAGTAGCCCGGCATCACGGGTGTCATCACGTCGTGATGCATCCCGAGACAAGGGGATTGGATCACGGTGTCGTAGATCTGCTGCTTGCCGCGGCAGGCAATCTGGATGAAGCCGTCGTCGCGGTGCGCCAGCGTGTCGGAGGGGTCGCCCTCGATGCAGAGCGGGAAGTTCGCGGTCGCGCGATAGACGTCGATCAGAAGCACGTTGCCGAGGCCGCTCGCTCCCAGGGAACGAGTGGTCTCGGTCATGTGGTCGAGGCCGACGCTGCTCGTCGCCGTGGGGAAGATGAGGTCGCGGCAGGCCGCCGCGGCGCCGACCAGGTAGTCGGCCACGGCGTGCTCCGCCTCCATCAGCTTCACCCGCTTCTTGCCGCCCACCTGCTGCGAGATGTGCGCCGCCACCGTCTCGATGTACTTCGTGGACGGGGTGATGGGAAATCCGGCGAAGAGAATGCAGCGCCACATCTGGAGCGTGGCGAGGGCCGCCGCCGTGTTGCCGTCGGCCGTGATCGTGTCGCGAGTCTCGTGGAGAACCTGGTGCGCCGCGCGCACCGGCTCCAGATTCAACGCGCCCGGATAGATCTCACCGGACGGCGTGGTGTGGTGCGCCATCGGCGCGGCCGGAACGATCGATTCTTTCACGACGACAGCACCTCCTCCCAGCGATCCTCGAACGGAACTTCCTTGAAGAGATGCTCCGGACAAACGGCGATGCACTCGCCGCAGAGCTTGCAGAACGTGCCGATGTCGACGCCGGTGACCAGGAGGCCGCGCTCGGTGTCGGGCACGAAGCGGATGATCCCTTCGGGACAATTCGTGATGCAGTGCGCGCAGCCGGTGCAGGCGGTGGCCGGATCCTCGAAGCGGAGCCGGAACCCGCTCGGCGCGTAGTCGGCCGTGCGATTCGACTGCGAGAGGCGAAGCGGCGTCTGGGCGCCGACGGGAAGGTCTCCGTACCCGGACCACTCTTGAAGCGGATGATCGTCGGGGCCGGCCTCGTCGAAGATTCCCTCGCGAATCGATTCCGCCGACGCGAGGAGGGCGGCGCGGTTCCGCTCGAGGATCGCTGCGGGGATGCGGCGCTTCTTCAGTGTTTCCAGGAAGGCGTCGACCATCTGCTCGACGCCGAATCCGCCGATGGCGCGCGCCGCCGCGATGTAGAGCGAGACGTTTCCGATGGCGTGCTTCAGGTGCTTCGTGCCGATGTCGTCGCCGGGCACCGTCACCACACGCCCGGAAAGGTGGTAGTGCCGGGCGCACTCCTCGGGAGTATGGCGCGTGTTGAAGACGAACGTCCCGCCCGGCGGGACTCCCTGTGCGAAGTCGACGGAGCGGGCCGCTCCCTCGTCCATCAGGACCGCCATGCGGGGACGAGTCACCTCGCAGGCGGCCTGAATCGGCCGCCGGCTGATCCGGAGGAACGAGCGGATGTTTGCCCCACGGCGCGCGCTGGAGAAGAAGGGCCACTCCTGCACGTGCATGTCGTCGTCGCGAAGCATGAGGCTGGCGAGGCTCTGGAAGGCGAGGACTAGCCCCCCCCCAGCCTTGCCATCCCCCCGAACCTCGAGAACGGAGGTTCGAATGATATCCTGCAGATCCATGGCCTGCGCGGGCGCTTTCATGGTGGGCCTACTTCTTCTTCCAGAGAATCGCGTGGCCGGGACATTCGGCCATGATCTTCTCCAGCCTTGGGCGGTGCGTCTCGTCCAGCTCGGAATAGACCTCGGCGACCTCCTCGTCCTCGACCTTTCGGAAGGCCTGGGGGAGGAGTTTGATGCAGTCGCCGCACTCGGTGCAGAGATCCTGGTCGACGATGAACAGGGGCATAGTGGGCATCGATAACCTCCTTGGGTGAATTCCCGCCAAGACTTTGCCACAATGGGGCTTCGGCGGGTCCGGGTACTTAGGTACCAACAGGGATGGACCCAATGCGCCATGCGTCTCCGGGTGGGGGCGGCCGTACCTTATTTCGCAGGGGATCTAGGGAGGCGCGCGCCGTCCAGGATCGATGGTGCCATCCTCTCCCATTCGGACTCGAATCGGAGCGCGTCATGTCCGAGCCAAAGCCGGACCATATCGTCGAATCACCTGCCTCTTCGCCGTCCGAACCAAGCGCTGCCAGACGACGTTTCCTGATTCGGTTGGGACTGCTCGCGGGAGCGGGCCTGCTTCCTTTCGCGGGACGCGCGCTCCCTTCGGGACGAGGCCGGCCCGCCCGGCTCGAAACGGCGCGCCCGGCGCTGGGCACCTGGGTCCGTGTCGTCGCGGTCGACGGGGACGAGGCGCGGGCCGCCCGCGGCATCGAGCGGGCCTTCGGCGCGATTTCCCACGTGGACCGGCAGATGAGCATCCACCGGACCGACAGCCAGCTCTCGCGGGTGAACGCCGCCGCGGGCGAACGGGCCGTCGCGGTCGACGCCGACGTTCTCGACGTCGTGGAGCGAGCCCTGGACGGCGCAAGGCGCACGGCCGGACTCTACGATCCGACCATCCTACCGCTCATGCGGCTCTACGGCTTCTACAATTCCAGGCGGACGCGCTATCCAAGCGATCGGGAGATCGCGGCGGCGCTCCGCGTGACGGGGCATGAGCTCGTCTCGCTAGACCGGGCCGCGGGAACGCTCGCGCTCTCTCGCCGCGGCGCCTCGCTCGATCTCGGATCGATCGGGAAGGGGTGGGCGCTCGACCGGGCCATCGACGCGCTTCGCGCGGAGGGGATTTCCTCGGGACTCGTCGACGTGGGCGGAAACGTCTACGCGCTCGGCGTTCCCGACGAGGGCTCGGCCGGTTGGAGCATCGGCGTCGCGCATCCCGCGACCGGCGCCGTCGACCGCCGCTTCACGCTTCGGGACGAGGCGATCGCGACGAGTGGAAACGCCGAGCAGTCGCATCGTCTCGGCTCCGCGTTCGTCGGCCATCTCCTCGACGCGCGTCGCGGTCGTCCCGCGGACGGGCCGCTGAGCGCGACCGTTCGCGCGCGGACCGGCGTCGATTCCGATCGCGGCTCCACCGTGGCGTTCCTCCTCGGTCCCGGCCGCTTCGGCGGATTCCCGGGCGCCCTGGAGGCCCACTTCATCGGGTGACGATGGCGACCGAGCGGATCGAGCTGAAGACCTTCGGGCGCGGCGGCGTCCACCCGAGCACGCACAAACGCGACACGGCGCTCCTGGCGGTCGAGGCGATCTCGCCGCTCCCTCCGGAGGTCTGGCTCCCGCTGGTGCAGCACCTGGGCGAACCGGCCGTGCCCCTCGTGAAGAAGGGCGACCGCGTGGTCCGCGGGCAGAAGATCGCGGACGGCGGAGCGACCGGCGCGCCGCTGCACGCCACGATCAGCGGAAAAGTGAAGCCGATCGACAAGCGGCCTCATCCGACGCTCGTCTCGGTCGACTCGATCATCATCGCGCGGGACGGCGAGGAGGAGCAGGAGTTCCCCGAGGATCCCGGCTGGCGCTCCCTGGCGCGCGAGGAGATGCTCGGACGGATCCGCGAGGCCGGCATCGTCGGCCTGGGCGGAGCCGCCTTCCCGACCTACCGCAAGCTGACGCTTCCTCCCGGCGCTCGCGTCGACACGTTCATTCTGAACGGCGCCGAGTGCGAGCCCTACCTGACTTCCGATCACCGCCTGATGCTCGAGGAACCCGGCGCGATCGTGGAGGGAGCGCTGGCCATGGCGCGGCTCCTCGGCGTGAAGCGGGTTCTCGTCGGCATCGAGGCCGACAAGATGCCCGCCGTCGAGGCGCTTCGCACGGCCGCGCGGGATGTTCCGCTCGGCGAGCAGACCTTCGAGGCCGTGCCGTGCGAGGTGCGCTATCCGCAGGGAGCCGAGCGCCAGCTGGTCACCGCGCTCACCGGCCGCGTGATTCCGCCGCGCTCGCTCCCGTCGGCGGTGGGCGTGCTCGTTCAGAACGTCGCGACGGCGCAGGCGGTCCATCACGCCATCCGGTACCGCCGCCCGCTCCTCGACCGGATCGTGACCGTGAGCGGCCCGGGCGTGCTCCAGCCCAAGAATCTCCGCGTGCCGATCGGCACGCTCCTCCAGGCGCTGGTGGACGCCTGCGGCGGCATGCGCCCCGACACGACGCGCCTCATCGCCGGGGGACCGATGATGGGGCGCGCCCTGCCGCGGCTCGACCTGCCGGTCATCAAGGGGATGAACGGACTTCTGCTCCTCACCGGGCGCGGCCCGATGGAGGATGGATTCGGCCCCTGCATCCAATGCGGCCGCTGCCTCGACTCCTGTCCGCTCGGCCTGGAGCCCGATCAGGTCTCGATCCGCGTGGAGGCGGGAAGGGTCCTCGACACCGATCCCTACGGGCCGCTCGATTGTTACGAATGCGGCTGCTGCACGTACGTCTGTCCCTCGGGGCGCCCGCTGCTTCAGTTCATGCAGGTGGCGAAGTCGGCCTTGCGCCGCGCGATCGAAGTGAAGGTGAAGGTATGAGCGACGAGACCGCGACCGCGACGGGAGCAGGCCGGAGCGAACCGACCTTCGTCATCGAGCCGGGACCGCACGTCCATTCCTCGGAGACGACGTCGAAGATCATGTGGACCGTGAACGCCGCGCTCGCGCCGGCGGCGCTCTGGGGCGTCGTGGTCTTCGGATGGCCCGCGCTCGCGGTCCTCGCCGGCTCGATCGCCGGCGCGCTGGGCTCGGAGTGGGCGACCAACCGGCTCCTGAAGAGCCGCACCTCGCTCCGGGACGGGAGCGCCTTCTGCACGGGTCTCTTGTTGGCGATGACGCTCCCGCCGCTCCTTCCCGCGTGGGCCGCGTTTCTCGGCGGCATTTTCGCCATCGTCTTCGCGAAGGCGATCTTCGGCGGCCTCGGTTACAACCTGTTCAATCCGGCGCTCGTGGGGCGCGCCTTCCTGATGGCCACCTTCCCGCTGGCGATGACGTCGGGATGGTTCAGCGCCGCGCCATGGTTCGGCGGGGTGGACGCCATGACCACGGCGACGCCGCTCGGCGCGCTGCGCGAGCGGGGGATCGAGGCGGCCATGGGCGTCATGGGCGGGCCGGGATCGCCGACCGTGAATCTCCTGATCGGGCTGAGGCCCGGATCGATCGGCGAGGTCTCGGTGCTCCTTCTTCTCGCGGGGGGCGTCTTCCTCCTGGCGCGGCGGATCATCTCGCCGACGATCCCGCTGGCCGTCGTCGCGGGCGTCGTGCTGACCACCGGCGCGTCGGGTCACCTGGGGCTTCACCTCCTGTCGGGTGGGCTCTGGCTCGGAGCGCTCTTCATGGCGACCGACTACGTGACGTCGCCCAGCACGCGGAACGGCCAGATCGTCTTCGGGCTCCTGATCGGAGCGCTCACTGGAGTGATCCGGCTCTACGGCGGTTATCCCGAGGGAATCTGCTACGCCATCTTGATCGCGAACACCATGGTCCCGGCGCTCAATCTCTGGTTCCGGCCGCGCCGTCCGGTCTTCGCGGGAGCGCCATCATGAGCGATGTGAATCCGACCGTCGTGCCGGGCGCGGCGGGCGCTGCGGGCGCTGCGGGGGCCGCGGGGGCCGCGGCTGGTGGGAGCGGTGAGCTCTGGCGCATCGTCGCCTCGATGACCGCCACCTGCGCCATCGGCGCGGCAATCCTGGGTGGCATCTTCATCGCCACGGAGCGCTACGCCGAGGAGGCGCGCGTGCGCGGCGAGCAGCGGGCGGTGGCGGAACTCCTGGGTCTGGAGGAAGGCGCGCAAGTTCTCGAGGTGAGGCAGTTCCTGAGCCCCGCGCGCGACGCGGTCGTCTACCAGGTGCCCGCCGTGGAGGCCGCGGCGGGCCGCGAACTGGTCTTCGCGCTCGACGGCACGCTGCTCCGCGATGGCGCGCTCGCCGGCACCGCGGCGGAAGCGGAAGCGGCGCGCGACCTGCACTCGTTGGGACGCCTCTTCATCGCGACGCGCGAGGGCGCGCCGGCCGGGTTCGTGGCCGAGGGCGAGTCGCGCGGGTACAAGAACCGGATTCGCTTCTTCGTCGCACTGAGCGCCGACTGGAGGATCGCGGGGGTGCGGGTGGTGGAACACGAGGAGGATCCCGGGCTCGGCGCCGAAGTCGCCACGCCGTGGTTCCAGGGGCAGTACGTCGGGCGCGATCTCGCGGCCGTCCCGCGGCTGGACGTGACGCGCGACCCGATGCCCGAGGACTGGCGCGGGGCACTCCGCGCGCGTCCCGGCGCCGCGGCCGGCGACTGGACGTCGCGCTTCGGCGCGCTGGAGAAGCGCGAGGCGGAGAAGCCGATCTACGCGGTCACCGGCGCCACAATCTCGAGCCGGGCGCTCACCGACGGCGTGCGCGCCACGATTCTCCACTTCCGCCGCCGCTGGGAACTGATCGGCCCGCGGCTCCTGGTGCCGGTCCCGACGAAGATGGCGCCATGAGCCAGCCGATCCTGCTTCGGGAGCGGCCCCCCAGCGCCCGAACGCTCTTGATGAACGGTATCTTCGGAGAGAACCCGGTCTTCCGGCTGGCGCTCTCGCTCTGTCCGGCGGTCGCGGTCACGACGACCGTGGCGAACGGCATCATGCTCGGCGTCGCCGTGCTCCTGGTGCAGGTCCTCTCCAGCGTCACGGTGGCGCTCACGCGGAGGGGTATCCATCCGCGCGTGCGGATTCCGGTCTACACGATCATCATCGCGGTCTGGGTGAGCGCGATCGACATGGTCCTCGCCGGCTTCTTCCCTTCGCTCTACGCGCAGGTGGGGCTCTACGTGAAGCTGATCGTCGCGTTCGCGATCATCATTTCGCGGCTGGAGGTCTTCGCCTCGCGCATGCCGCTCATCCCGACCTTCTGGGATGGCCTCGGCATGGGGCTCGGATTCCTCTTCGCCCTGATCGTGATCGGGGTCTTCCGCGAACTCCTGGGGAGCGGCGCGATTCTCGGCTACGCCGTGGTGCCGGAGAAGCCGCTGCTCTTCTTCGCGCTCCCGGCGGGCGGGTTCTTCTCCATCGGGCTCCTGATGGCGTTCTTCAACATGATCGAGCGGTGGCGAAACGGCGGCAAGGCGCGGGCAAGCGGGGGAGGAGGCGGCCATGGCCACGGTTGATCGGCCACGGGGGACGCGGCGGCTGCGACGTCTCTCGCAGCGCTTCTCGCTCTGGATCGTCGTCCTCGCCGGCATCGTGCTCCTCGTCGCGGGAGTGGCCTCGGCCGCCACCGCGGCATCCGCGACCTCCGCGGCCCCGGCCGCGGACGCGGACGGCGGCTTCATTCGCGGCGCCCGGATCCTCGCGCCCGACCATCTCCGCCTCCAGCTCGCCGGCCCCGTGTCCGCGCTCGACCGGGCGAACTTCCGCCTGACCGACGACCGCGCGCCCGACGTCCCGATCGACATCCGCGACGTCGTGGCGGAGCCGGGGAACAAGATTCTCCTGACCGTCGGCGAGCGGCTCGATCCCTCGGCGGCCTACCGGATCGAGATGCGCGATCCCGCCGCGTCGCGAGCCGTTCGTCCGGCGCCCTGGGCGCTTCTTCTGACGGTGGTCCTCTCCTCGGCGCTCATCAACAACTTCGTCTTCACGCGCTACCTGGGGCTCTGCATCTTCTTCGGCGTTTCGAAGAAGCGCGACACGGCCGTCGGGATGGGGATCACGTTCAGCATCGTGATGATCCTGAGCGCCATGATCTCGTGGGCGCTCTTCTCGCTGGTGATGGTGCCGCTCCAGATTCGCTTCCTCCAGATACTCATCTTCATCGGCGTCGTGGCGTTCCTGGTGCAGGCGCTCGATACGATCTTGAAGAAGACCCATCGCTCGCTCCACCAGAAGTGGGGCGTCTACCTGATGCTGATCACGACGAACTGCATCATCCTGGCGGTGCCGCTGCTGAACGCCGCGGCCGACTCGGGGCCGGCGGAGTCGTTCGCGCTGGCGCTGGGCTCGGGTATCGGGTTCGCCATCGCGCTTTTCTTGATGTCGTGCGCGCGGGAGAAACTGGAACTGGCCCGCGTCCCCGTCGCCTTCCAGGGACTCCCGATCGCCTTCACGCTGGCGGGGCTCTTCGCCCTGGCGTTCATGGGCTTCTCGGGGCTTTCGTTCCTACGGTGATCTCATGACCGGCACGCCGATCCAGACCGCGCTCTACGGACTCGGAGTCTTCACGTCGATCGGCGTCGTCTTCGGCGTCTCGCTCGCGGTCGTGGCGCGCCGCTTCCACGTGCCGAGCAATCCGATCGTCGACCGGGTGCGCGAGACGCTCCCGTCGGCGAACTGCGGCGCCTGCGGCTTTGCGGGATGCCAGGCCTATGCCGAGGCGGTGGTGGAGCGGATGGACGTCTCCCCGAACCTCTGCATCCCCGGGCGCGCCGCGGTGGCGGAGGCGGTGGCGCGCCTGTCGGGGAAAGAAGTGGGTACCGTGGCCGACCGCATCGTCGTCATGCGCTGCCACGGCACGAGCGCCTTCGCACGCGAGGAGTCGCGTTACGTCGGGCTCGACACCTGCGCCGCCGCGTCGCTAGTCTTCGGAGGACCGAAGGCGTGCAAGAACGGCTGCCTGGGGCTGGGCGACTGCGTCCGAGCCTGCCCCTTCGATGCGCTCTACCTGACCGACGGCGGGATCGCCGCGGTCGACTACGACAAGTGCACCGGCTGCGCCGTCTGCGTTCCGGTCTGCCCCAAGGAACTCTTCCAGATCTATCCTCGCGACCGGCGGATCGAGCTATCGTGCGTCGCGAAGGACAAGCAGGCGGTGGTGCGCTCGACCTGCATGGTCGGCTGCACGCTCTGCCGAAAGTGCGTTTCCGTGTGTCCGGCCGGTGCCATCGAGTGGGATGGCCGGACGATCATCATTCACCACGACGTTTGTCTCGCGTACGGGCCATCTTGCAATGAAGCGTGCGTGGACATCTGCCCGAGCACGATCCTGCATCGTATCGGACAGCGCCCGCGCCCCGAGCCCGTCGAACAGCCCGCGGAGGTATGAACCGATGAAACCGCCGGCGTCCGCGCCCGCACCCGCCGCTCCCGCGCATTCCGGCCCCGGGGCCGGGACCCCGCATTCCCTCGTCCTCGCGCTCGTCGGAAGCGGCGGCGACGGGGTCGCCCTCCTGGGAGATCTGGTGCTCGGCATGGCCGCGCGCCAGGGGCTCTACGGGATGATGGTCCAGTCGTACGGGCCGCAGATCCGTGGAGGCGAATCGGCGGCGATCGTCCGGCTCGCCGACAGCGAGGTGCTGTACGAGGGGGATCAGGTGGACCTCCTCCTCTGCTTCCGACTGCGCGACCTGAAGCGCTTCCAGGGAGCGCTCCATCTTCATTCGGGAAGCGTCGTGGTGATGGACCGGGAGGAAGGGGGGGATCCACCGGAGTGGCTGGGCCGCACGGTGGAGCCGCCATTCCGCTTCCCCTTCGCGCGATTCGAGGATGGCATCGAGGTGGAGGGGCCGCCGAAGAACATGCTCGGGCTGGGGCTCCTATGCCGCGTGCTCGGATGGCCGCAGACGCTCGCCGAAGACGCCCTGCGGCGCCGCTTCGGCCACCGCCGCGAACGGCTGCAGGCAAATCTGGAGTCGCTGGCCACCGGGTTGGCGGTGGAGAAGTTTCCCGCGCGGCCCGCGCCCCTCGGGAAGGGAACCGGCCTCTTCGCCGAGACCGGGAACGAAGCGATCGCCCGGGGCGCCATCGCCGCGGGGCTGAAATTCTTCGCGGGTTATCCGATCACCCCCTCGTCGGAGGTGATGGAGACGCTCATCGAGGAGCTGCCCGCCGCGGGCGGCCGGGTCGTCCAGGCGGAGGACGAAATCGCCGCCATGGGAATGGTGCTCGGCGCCTCCTTCGGCGGCGTGCCGTCGATGACGGCGACCAGCGGGCCGGGGCTCTCGCTCATGACCGAGATGATCGGGCTGTCGAGCATGGCGGAACTGCCGGCGATCATCGTCGACTGCCAGCGGGCAGGCCCGGCGACCGGAATGCCGTCGCGCACCGAGCAGTCGGATCTCAATCACGCGGTCTACGGAGGACACGGCGACTTTCCACGCGCGGTGCTCGGCGTCTTCGACGTCGTGCATGGGCGCGACATCATGTACCGCGCCATGCTCCTCGCGGAGCGTTACCAGTTGCCGGTGCTCGTTCTCTCCGACGCCTACATCGCGCAGCGGCGGCAGATCCGCGACGCCGAAACGACGCAGCGGCCGGCCCCGCAGCGAGAGCGCTGGACGGAGGCGAGCGGCCCCGCCCGCTTCGACCTCACGGCGGCGGATGGCGTGAACGCCTTCCGCGTGCCGGGCGACCCGGGCGGCACCTATCTGGCCGCCGGCATCGAGCACAATCAGGAGGGATTCCCCACGGCCGACACGACGACGCACCACCGGATGAACCAGAAGCGTTTCCGGAAGCTGGAGGGGATCGCGAGCGAGACGCGCGACTGGTTTCGCACGCTGGGGAAGGACGGAGCCCCGCGCGGGATCGTGGCATGGGGGAGCGAGTACGGGCTTTTGCGCGAGTGGACCGCGGCGCACCCCGACTATCGCGTCTTTCTCCCGGAGATCATCCACCCGTTCCCGCTGGAGGCGTTCGAGACGTGGCGCCGCGGGCTCGAGTCGATGGCCGTGGTCGAGATGAATTTCCAGGGCCAGTTCCACCGCTATCTTTCCAGTCTCACCGACCTGCGCGGGGTGCGCCGCGTGACGCGGAGCGGCGGCACGCCGATGACCGCGGCCGAACTCGACCGCTATCTGACGGAGGCGACGGCATGAAGGCGAAAGACTTCCGCTCCACGCTGGAGCCGGTGTGGTGCACCGGGTGCGGCGACTTCGGCGTCCTGAAGGGACTCACCTTGGCGCTCGCCGATCTGGAAATCGCGCCGGAACGTCTGGCGGTCATCTCCGGCATCGGCTGCTCGAGCCGCCTGCCGGGGTACACGCGCTCCTACGCGTTCAACTCGATCCACGGTCGCGCCCTTCCGATCGCGAGCGGGCTGAAGTTCGCGCGCCCCGAGATCACCACGATCGTCGTGGGCGGGGACGGGGACGGCTTCTCGATCGGGCTCGGGCACATCCCGCACGCCATCCGGCGTAATGTCGATCTCACGTACGCCGTGCTCGACAACGGCATCTACGGACTGACGAAGGGACAGGCGTCGCCCACCTCCTCCGAGGAGTTCAAGCGCGACCGCGGGCTGGCCGGCGTCGAGGAGCGTCCGCTCAATCCACTGCTCCTGGTGCTGAGCAGCGGCTGCGGTTTCGTCGCGCGCACGCACGCGGGAAACCTTCCGCATGTTCGCGAGATGTTCCGGGCGGCCATCGAGTACCCGGGATTCTCCTTCCTGCACGTCCTGGCGGGCTGCGTGACGTACCAGGGACCGTCGTACGCCGAGACGATCTACCAGCGTTGCGACATGCTCCCGGCCGACCACGACCCCACCGACCTATCGAACGCGATGGAGATCGTCCGGCAGGAGCGGTTCGCGCTGGGGGTCATCTATCGGCGCCCGCCGGAGAAGGGCGCGGGAATCGGCGAGCGCGACCTGGCCGCGGCGGCGGGGGTTTGGCCGGCCGTCGGGACGCCCGAGGCGGCTCGCGAGATGCCGGGAGAGTGAGGGTGGCGCCGGGCGGCCGCTTGGCGCTTGGGCGCAGTGGTACGTGAGGAGACACGCGCAAACAATTGCGATGCAGCTGCTTGCAGCTTCGTTAAGATTGGGCCGTCAATCCCTTTCGATCGCGCCGGCGATGCCGATATTTCCTGGATATGCCGCGGTACCCATGCGCGAAACCAGGAGGGATCGTGTCCCAGTCCACCTCGATCAAGCAGCTGATCGGCATCCCGCTGAACGTCGTGCTCTTCCTCTTCCTCATGGTGATGGCGTGGGGGAGCTACGCCGGCTTCTTCTCGCATCCGACCCGCATCGGCGTCGTGATCATCCACTTCCTCATGCTCCCGGTCATGACCTTCTCCACCTCCGGCCGGAGCCGCGGGGAGAAGCACCAGGCCGACTGGAAGCCCTTCTTCCCGCTCCTCATGTTCCACTCGCTCTTCACGGCGTGGGTCATGCCGTACATGGACGCGCGGAGTATCGGGGTCCTTCCGGGGGGCGACGCGCTTCGCTGGGTGGGTCTCGCGTTCCTGGCCTGTGGCGCCGCGCTTCGCGTGTGGCCGATGATGGTTCTCGGAAAGCGCTTCACGTCGGTGGTGGCGCGCCAGGAAGGGCACTCGCTCGAGACGAGCGGGCTCTACGGATTCGTCCGCCATCCTTCCTATGTCGGGATCATCCTCATGGACATCGGCTTCGCGGGGATCTTCCGCAGCTCGATCGCCCTTCTCCTCCTGCCGGTCGTCTTCTGGATGTTCAAGCGCCGGATGGACGTGGAAGAGGCCTTCATGACGCAGGAGTTCGGCGACGACTACCGCGAGTACATGAAGCGGACACCGCGTCTCGCCCCCGGCCTCTACTAAGTGCCGCGCGGCGGATAGAAACGCGACGGGCCGCGGAGGAACTCCTCCGCGGCCCGTGCTCATTTCGTATCGAACGAGTCCCGCCTACTTCGATCCCCACGGAAAGAGCGACACGCCGACGCCGGCCACGAGCCGGTTCGCGCTCGCGTTGAACTCGCCGTTGGCGTTGGCCTCGTGCTGATAGCCGAGGCTCATGTTGACCGAGGCGCGCTCGCCGACCGGGACGCGGACGCCGCCGGCGATCATCGGCGCCAGCACGGCCGTGTCGTTCATGGAGAAGCCGTCGTAGAAGAGGGCGCCGAACCCGGCGCTCACGAAGGGAACGACGCTTCCCTGGCGCGCGAAGTTGACCTGGACTCCCGCCGTCGCGCCGAGCGACGTATCGCTGTCGCCGTTGACCGACTCGTGCCGGATGAGGAATCCCCCCGTGACCTCGTAGCGGTCCGAGACGAAGTAGCCGATCGTGGGCGCCACGTTCAGCTGCGTGAACCGGTCCACGTTGCCGTACCCCTCGCGCTTGAAATTCTGATGCATGAACGATACCGACGGCGCGAACTCCACCGACCCCCGTCCCACCTGGCCGGCGTGCGCGAAGGCCCCGGACACGAGCGAAACCGCGGCGATCGCGCCGGCAGCGACAAGACTCTTCAGCCTGATCTTCATGCGTGGCACTCCTTCCCCTCGTTGCCTGGATTGTCGTGCCGCCTCCCCGACGGCGCGGCGCATGACTCGCGATAAAGCAAGATCCGAGCCCGGGGTTGGCCCGGCGCTTGCAGCCTTGAGAACGATCATTGCTTCTCTCCAACCAAACAACGAGGGTGTCATGTCCTACGGGCACGTCCCGCAAGACGATGGTCGTTTCGCGCCTCGCGCCGAGGAGCCGCCGCGCGCCGTGCAATCAGCGCGCCGCGCGCGACGCGCCGCCTGGCTCGACCCGGCCACGCTCGCGATTTGCGCGCTCGCCGCGTTGCCGCTCGGCTGCGGCGATCTCCTCACCACCAAGCCGCCGATCGGAACGCGCTTCGATCAGCCGCTGGACGGATTGAGCAACGGCGAGCTCGGCGACTTCCAGGACGGACAGACGCAGTTTCGCCGCGCGTTCTCGATCTCGGAGGGGCTCGGCCCCATCTTCAACAACGTGTCGTGCGCTTCCTGCCACAGCGGCGACGGCCGCGGCATTCCGAGCAACACGCTGACGCGGTTCAGCCGCGGCGGCGACATCGCTCTGGCCGAAGGAGGGCCCCAGATCCAGGACAAGGCGATTCCGGGCGCCGAGCCGGAGCGCCTGCCGGTGGGCGTCGAGGTCTCGCACCGCCTGCCGCCGCCCGTCTTCGGCGTGGGGCTGATCGAGGCGATCGCCGACTCCGCCATCCTCGCCCACGAGGACCCGGGCGACGGGGACGGCGACGGCATTTCGGGCCGCGCCAACTGGGTCACCCCGCCGACGTTCGTGCCGGCGACCGAGCCGGGCGGAGGGCCGGGGCCACGCGTGGGGCGGTTCGGACGAAAGGCGCAGGTCTCTTCGCTCCTCCAGCAAACGGTCGACGCATACCACCAGGACATGGGGATCACGTCGTCGTTCCGCTCGGTCGAGAACACCAACCCGCTCTCGAGCGTCGTCGTGCCGGGACTGGATGGCGCTCCGGATCCCGAGGTGGGCGGGCAAGCGGTGAACGACGTCGTGCAGTACATGCGGATGCTGGCGCCTCCCTCGCCCGGGGAATCGACGCCTCGCCGGGAACAGGGCGCCGCGCTCTTCGCGGCGGCCAGGTGCGTGTCGTGCCACATGCCGTCGCTCCGCACCGGGACGCACGAGATCGAGGTGCTCGCCGATCGGGACGTCGCGCTCTTTTCTGACCTTCTCCTTCACGACCTCGGCGACGGTTTGGCCGACAACCGGCCCGATGGGAGCGCGGACGGCCGCGAGTGGCGCACGGCGCCGCTCTGGGGGCTTCGCATCGCGCGCGAGTTCCTGAACGGGAAACTCTTCCTGCTGCACGACGGACGCGCGCGGTCGGTGGAGGAGGCGATCCGGCTGCACGGCGGCGAGGCGGCGGGCGCGCGCGACGCGTTCGCGGCAATGCCGGCCGCCGACCGCGCGGCGCTCCTCGATTTCGTGGAGTCTCGATGAGCGCCGGGCAGCCGATGAATATCCACGTGGCGCCGATGGTTCTGCTTCTTGCCGCGGCGGTTTTCCTGACGGCGCCCGAGGCGCGCGCGGGATCCACGGTTCGCGTCGCGGCGCCCCCGGTGGGCGGAGAGTTGCCGGAGTCGCCGATGCACGGAAATCCGGAGGTGATCTCCTGGGGCGGGCACGGCGAACTTCGCCTGGGGCACGACCGCGTGCGCGGTACGTCGGATCCCGAGTGGTTCTCGGTCGGACGCATGAACGGCTTCGCGCGTGCGCGGCTGGCGGCACGCTGGCGCCTGGCGGGCGAGGGGACGTGGGACCGCGCCACCGACGACTTCGTGCTCGAGCGCGTGGAACTGACCTATCGCTGGAAGCGGACGCTCCACGCGCACGGCGGGATCTTTCCGGTCCCGCTGGGGAGGACGAACCTCAGCCACGACGCACCGCGAAACGACTTCGCCGAGCACTCCCTGGTGGCGACGCAGCTGGTCGGCGTGCCGAATGCGATGCTGGGTCTCGGCGTGCGCGGCGCTACAGGCGGCGGCAAGCGCCCCATGACCTACGAGGTCGATCTCGTCACCGGCTTCTCCGACGGCCTCATCGTCGACTCACCGGGCGGGACGCGGCTCCCGATCGGGCGGAACAACTACGGGGACAACAACGGCCTCCCCTCCGTGGTGGGGCGGATCGAGTTCCATCCCTCGCGCGATTCCGAATGGGGGATCGCGGCGGAGAGCGGCCCGTACAATCAGACCGAGATCGGCGGCGTGACGGTGGACGGCAGGCGATGGGTACACCTGATCGTCGCGGACGGCGCCACCGACTTCGCGGGCCTTCGACTGGCCGCGGAGACCGGGATTGCCTTCGTCGACGTGCCGCCGGGCCTCCTGGGGCTCTACGCCGAGGATCAGTGGGGGGCGTCGGTGGAGGCTTCCCGCACGCTCTGGGATCCGCTCTTCGGCTCGTGGCGCCAGAGCGCGCTTCGCGTGGCCGTGCGCGCCGACGCGGTCGATCTCGACCGGGGTCTCCAGGGGGATTCGCGGCACCGTGTCTCGGCCAGCCTCAACATCCATCACCGGCCGCGGGCCGTGGCCCGCTTCGGGTGGTACTACGAACTGCAGCGCGACCGCTTCGACAACGAGACACCGATTGCGGGGCTCACGTTCACGGCCGCGGCCTACTTTTAGCGGGGAGTTTGGCGGGCGCTATCCGCGGCGGAGCTTGCCACGATCGACCTTGCCGAGGTGCGTGCGGGGAAGCGAGTCGACAAACGTGATCTCGCGGGGGTGCTTGTAGGGCGCGAGACGCTCCATCACGAACTGCTTCAGTTCCTCCTCCAGGCCCTCGCGCCGCTCGCGGGCGACGACGCGCGCTACCGGCTTCATCAGCCCGTTCGCGTCGGCCAGGCCGACCACGGCAGCCTCCGACACTGCCGGGTGCTGAAGCAGGCACCCCTCCACCTCCTGCGGCGCGAGCCACTTTCCGCCCACCTTCAGCATCTCGTCGCCGCGGCCGTGGTAGGTGACGTAGCCCGCCTCGTCGATCGCGATGAGATCGCCCGAGACGTACCACTCGCCGCGAAACGCCTGTTCGGTCTTCTCCTGATGCTGCCAGTAGGCGATGGCGCGCGCGCCGCCGCGCACCCAGAGCCATCCGGTCTCGCCGCGGGAGACTTCGTGCCCCTCCTCGTCGCACGCCTTGATCTCGAAACCGGGCACCACCGTGCCGAGCGTGCCGGGCTTCACCGCGCCCGGGCGGTTCGAGATGAAGATGTGCCACATCTCCGCCGTGCCGAGTCCGTCGAGGAGTTCCACGCCGAACGTTGCCTTCCAGCGATCGTAGAGTTCGACCGGGAGCGCCTCGCCCGCGGACGTGGCGAGCCGGAGCGTGGCGAGATCGCCCGATGCCGCGCGCGGGTGCGAGACCATCTTCTGGATCATGGTCGGCACGTTGACGAGTACGGTCGCGCGATGTCGGCGGATCTTCTCGAAGAGGATCTCCGCGGTGACCGGTTCGGGGAATAGGACCGAGGCTCCACCCGCCGCAAAGGTGAAGAAGAGGTTCGAGCCTGTGGCGTAGCCGAAGTAGAGCTTCGGGACCGAGATCGTGATCTCGCGGTCGGTGTAGCCGAGGACCCCTGACCCGTACTTCTCGGTCGTGAAGGCGAAGGAACGATGCGTCTGGATGACCGCCTTCGGGCGCCCGGTCGTGCCGCCGGAGAAGAGCCAGATGGCGGGGTCGTCGGGGTGGGAGGGGAAGGTTTCGAGTTCGGTGGAAGTCGCCGCCAGCCGCCGCGTGAAGTCGGAGGCATCGACCTCGATCACGCCGCGCGTGACGCGCGAGCCGCGCGCCGCCTCCCGGAACGGCGCCGCGCTCTCCGCGTCCGTCACGACCAGTCGCGCGCGCGTGTAGTCGAGGAGCGCCGCGATGTCGGCGGCCGGCAGGCCGGGATTCACCATCACCACGACCGCCCCGATCTTCAGCGTCCCGAAGAGGGCGCCGACGTAGTCGGGCCCGTCGGGGAGGGCGATCATGATCCGGTCCTCGGGATCGGCCCCGGCGGCCGCCAGGAGATTCCCGTAGCGGTTGGCCAGGGCGTGAATTTCGGCGTAGGACCAGGTGCGGGAGTCGGTGAGGATGGCGGGGCGATCCCCGCGCCCCTCCCGGAGGCGGGCGTCGAGGAAGAGGCTGGCGATGTTGCCGATCTTCCGGCGTTCCGGCGGCTCGATGGTCATGGTACGTTTCCCGTTCGCCGCCCACTATGGACGCCTGCCGGGCGGCGGGCAACCCCGGACTGACCGGACCGCCTGGACCAAGGCGCGGGAGTCTCCTTCGATGCTGTTGCGGGAGTGGGGCACGATGACGTGGGAAGAGGCGCAAGCCCTCGATCCCGCGCGTGTCGTCGCCATTCTGCCGGTCGGCGCGGTGGAGGCGCACGGGCCCCACCTGCCGCTTTCGACCGACGTGATCATCGCCGAGGCCATGGCGCGCGCCGGGGGCGATCGTCTGGCCGCGCGCGGCTATCTTCCGCTCCTTCTTCCCTCGCTCGCCTACACCGCCGCGCCGTTCGCGGCGGCGTTTCCGGGGACGCTCTCGATGACGCCGGCGACCGTGACGGCGCTTCTGCTCGACCTCGCGCGGGCGCTGACCGCCCGCGGCGTGGCGGCGCTCGCGATCGCGAACGCGCACCTGGATCCGGCGCATCTCGGTTCCGCCGCCGCGGCCGTCGCCGCCGCGCGGGAGGAGCGCTGCCTTCCGGTCGTCGCTCCCGATCTCACGCGGAAGCCATGGGCGCCGCGATTGGGAGAGGAATTCCGAAGCGGCGCCTGCCACGCCGGCCGCTACGAGAGTTCGATCGTGATGGCCGCGCGTCCCGAGTTGGTCCGCGACGAGATCCGCCGCGCACTCCCGCCGAACCCCGCCTCGCTCTCCACCGCGATTCGCGGCGGATCGCACACGTTCGAGGAAGCTGGCGGCCCGCGCGCGTACTTCGGCTGGCCCGCGGAGGCGACCGCCGCCGAGGGCGAGGCGACGATCGCGACGCTCGGGGATATTCTCGCCGAGGCGGTCGGCGAGGCGCTTTCGAAGTCGGGGAACGCGTGAGCGCGGGACCGCTGGCGGGGCGGGGCGCGGTCGTCACCGGCGGAGGGCGCGGCATCGGCGCCGCCATCGCGCGATCGCTCGCCGAGGCCGGCGCCTCCGTCGTCGTCTCCGCCCGAGGCGTCGCCGAGATCGAAGCCGTCGCGGTTTCGCTCCGCGCCATCGGCGCGCGGGCGTGGGCGGTCGTTTGCGACGTAACCGACGAGGGAAGCGTGCGGCGTCTGGGCGAGGAAGCGCGCCGCCACCTGGGCGCTGTGGAGATCCTGGTCAACAACGCCGGGGACGCGGCCTCGGCTCCGCTGGCGAAGATCACGCTGGGCGAATGGAACCGGATGCTCGCCGTGAACGCGACGGGGACCTTTCTCTGCACGCGTGAATTCGGTCCCGAGATGGGGGTGAGGGGTCATGGGAGAATCGTGAACGTCGCCTCCACCGCGGGGCTTCACGGAGGGAAGTACATCGCGCACTATGCCGCCGCCAAACACGCCGTGGTCGGCTTCACCCGCTCGGTGGCGCTGGAACTGGCGGAGCGGGGCGTGACCGTGAACGCGGTCTGTCCCGGCTATGCCGACACATCGCTCACCGATCGCACCGTTCAGAATGTCTCGACCCGCACCGGACTCGACCGCCCCGCCGCGGTCGCCGCGATTCTCGCCACGAGCGGGCAGGCCCGCCTGGTGACGCCCGGGGAGGTGGCGGCCGAGGTGCGCCGCCTCTGCCTCGACGAGGCGGCCGCGACGACCGGAGAGGCGATCGTGCTGGATGGAGGAACGACGTCCCGATGACCTTCGACATCGTCAATCCGCAGGCCCTCGGAGTTCCGAAGGGGTGGAACAACGGCCTGCTCGCCCCCCGCGACGGCAGAATCCTCTTCGTCGCCGGACAGGCCGGCTGGGAAGAGGAGTCCACGGGGACGCCTCCCGATTTCGCGGGGCAGTTCGCGCACGCGCTCGACCGTGTCCTCGCGATCATCGCGGCGGCCGGCGGCGCGCCGGCCGATCTGGCGAGACTGACGATCTACGTCGTCGATCTCGCCGCCTACCGCGAGAGCCGGAAGGCGATCGGCGCCGTCTGGCGCGAGCGGCTGGGGAAGCACTATCCCGCCGTGGCGCTCCTCGAGGTGAAGGGTCTGGTCGACCGGGGCGCCGTCGTGGAGATGGAAGCGACGGCCGTCATCGGAGGGGGCCGCTAGATGCCGATCCGCCCGAAATCGTTTCTCTACGCGCACGACGCCGCCACCGGCGTCGCCACCATCACGCTGAATCGTCCCGACCGCCTGAACGCGCTCACCTTCGAGGTCTACGGGGAGCTGCGCGACGCGTTCCGCGACCTCGACACCGAGCCGGGCGTGCGCGCCGTCGTCCTGACCGGCGCGGGGAAGGGGTTCTGCTCGGGCGGAGACGTGGAGGACATTATCGGCGCCCTCTTCGCGCGCGACGCGGCCGGGCTCCGCGAATTCACGCGGATGACCTGCGACGTGATCGCGAACATCCGCCGCTGCCGCCGGCCGGTGATCGCGGCGCTGAACGGAACCGTGGCGGGCGCCGGAGCGGTGATCGCGACGGCGTGCGACTTCCGCGTGGCGGCCGAGACCGCGAAGATCGCCTATCTCTTCGTGCGGGTCGGGCTCTCCGGGGCCGACATGGGCGCGTCGTGGCTCCTGCCGCGCATCGTGGGGCTGGGCCGCGCGACCGAATTGCTCATGACCGGCGATTTCATCGACGCGAAGCGCGCGCTGGAGATCGGTCTCTACAACCGCGTCGTGCCGGGCGATCGACTGCTGGCCGAAGCGATGTCGCTGGCGGCGCGCCTCGCCCGCGGCCCGGCCCCCGCGATCGCCGTGACGAAGCAGGCACTCGATCTCGAGTTCACCATGACGCTCGACCAGGCGCTCCGTTACGAAGCGGACGCGCAGGCCGATCTGATGATTCACCCCAACTTCCGGGAGGCGTACGAGGCCTTCCGGGAGAAGCGCGACGCGAGGTTCACCGAGTGAGCGGCTTCGTGGGAACGGCGTCGACACCCGACGTCCGGCCCGTCCGCGCCTTCCTGGAGCTGCAGCACCTGGCGCTCGCGGGGACGTTCGGGGCGTTCGCCGCTTCCAATCTGGCGACCCGGGCGGAACCGGCGAGCGACGACGCGGCGCGCGTGGAGGCGCGGGCGATCCTGGCGCGTTTGGGCGAGGCCGGCTGGTTCGAGGCCATTCGACGTCAAGACTGGCGCGCCTGCTGCCTGGCGCGCGAGTCGCTGGGTGCGTCGTCTCCCCTGGCCGACGCGGTCTTCGCGCTCCAGGCGCTCGGGACGCTTCCGATTCTGCTGGCGGGAGACGCGCGACTTCGCGACGCGTTCGCCGAGCCGGCGCTGGCGGGCCGCGCGATGTCCGCGTTCGCCATGACCGAGCCTGGCGCCGGCTCCGACGCCGCGGCGATCGCCACGACCGCGCGCCGCGACGGCGACACGTACGTCCTGAACGGCGGGAAGACCTTCATCTCCAACGCCGGCATTGCCGATTTCTACACCGTCTTCGCCTCCACCGACGCGGCCGCGCGCGGGAAGGGGATATCGTGCTTCGTCGTCCCCGCCGACTCGCCGGGGCTCCGCTTCGTGAAGGCGCAGGTTCTCTCGTCGCCGCACCCGCTGGGGGAGATCGCCTTCGAGGAGTGCCGCGTCCCCGCGACGAACCGGCTTGGCGAGGAAGGGCGCGGCTTCGGTCTCGGCTTGAAGACGCTCGACCGGCTTCGCGCGACGGTCGGCGCCGCCGCCTGCGGCATGGCGGCGCGTGCGCTGGACGAGGCGCTACGCCACGCGAAGGAGCGCCGGCAGTTCGGGAAGCCTCTCGCAGACTTTCAGCTCGTCCAGGAGAAACTCGCGCGCATGGCGACCGAACTCACGGCGGCCCGGCTTCTCGTCTATCGCGCCGCGTGGACCGCGGACCAGGGCGCGGAACGGGTGACGCTGGAGGCGGCCATGGCGAAGTCGTACGCCACCGAGGCGGCGCAGCGGATCATCGACGACGCGGTTCAGATCCTGGGCGGCGCGGGCGTTCTGGCCTCGCACCCCGTGGATCGCCTCTACCGCTCCATTCGCGCGCTCCGGATCTACGAGGGGACGACGGAGATCCAGCAGCTCGTCATCGCCGGCGCGCTCTTGCATGAGGAGACACCGTGAAGGCTGTCTCGATCGGGGGAGGGCCGGCGGGTCTCTTCTTCGCGCTCCTGATGAAGAAGCAGGATCCGCGGCACGAGGTCACGGTCTACGAGCGGAACCGCCCCGGCGACACGTTTGGATTCGGCGTCGTCTTCTCCGACGCGACCGAGGCGGCGCTGGAACATGCCGACCCCGACGTGATCGCCGCCATGGCGGCGCACTGCCACCGCTGGGACGACATCGAGATCCACTACAAAGGGAGCGTGCTCACTTCGACCGGGCACGGATTCTCGGGACTCTCGCGGAAGGCACTGCTCTCCATCCTGGCCGCGCGCTGCCGCGAGGTGGGTGTCGAGCTCTGCTTCAGCCGCGAGTTGGCCGACCCTGAGACGTTGAAGGACGCCGACATCATCCTCGCCGCCGACGGAGTGAACTCCGCGATCCGCGAGCGCTACGAAGCGCACTTCCGGCCGCAAATAGACATCCGTTCGAACAAGTTCGTCTGGCTTGGGACAAGAAAGCCGTTCCCCGCCTTCACGTTCTATTTCAAGGTCGATGCTCACGGGCTCTGGCGCGTCCACGCCTACCAGTACGAGCCGGGGATGTCGACCTTCATCGTGGAGGCGCACGAGGAGACCTGGCGCGCGGCCGGGATGGATCGCGCGACCGAGGCGGTGACGATCGCCTTCTGCGAGCGGCTCTTCGCGGAGGAACTTGCGGGGTATCCGCTTCTCTCGAATCGCTCCATCTGGCGGAACTTTCCGACGATCCGAAACGAGCGCTGGTCGCACGGGAATCTCGTTCTCGTGGGGGACGCGGCCCACACGGCGCACTTCTCGGTCGGCTCCGGCACCAAGCTGGCCATGGAGGACGCCATCGCACTGTCGCAAGCGCTCCGGGATCACGCCGCCATTCCCGACGCGCTGTCCGCGTACGAGGCCGCGCGCCGTCCCGGCGTCGAGAGCCTCCAGCGCGCCGCGCAGGCGAGTCTCCAGTGGTTCGAGGACACCGAGCGTTACATGGACGCGGAGCCGCTGGAGTTCGCCGTCACGCTCCTCACGCGGAGCCTCCGCGTCACGCACGAGAATTTGAAGGTCCGGGATCCCAAGATGGTCTCCCAGGTGGACGAGTGGTACGCCGCGAAGGCCGCGCGGCAGACGGGGATCGCGATCGCCGCGGGCCCGGCGCCTCCGCCGCTCTTCACGCCGTTTCGGCTTCGGGATCTGGTTCTGGAAAACCGGGTGGTCGTCTCGCCGATGTGCCAATACTCGGCCACGGACGGAATGCCGAACGACTGGCACATGGTCCACCTCGGCTCCCGGGCCGTCGGCGGCGCGGGATTGGTTTTTACCGAGATGACCGACGTCAGTCCGGAGGGACGCATCTCTCCCGGATGCACCTGCCTCCACACGCCGCAGCACGCGGCCGCGTGGAAGCGGATCGTCGACTTCGTCCACGAGCAGAGCCGCGCCAAGATCGCCATGCAGCTCGGGCACGCGGGGCGGAAAGCGGCCACGAAAGTCCCCTGGGAGGGAGAGGGGGAGCCGCTCACGACGGGCGCCTGGCCGATCATGGCCCCCTCGCCGATTCCGTACTACTCCTCCCGCAGCCAGGTGCCCCAGGAGATGACGCGCGCCGACATGCGGAAGGTGACGGACGACTTCATCCGCGCCACGCGGCACGCCATCGCGGCGGGATTCGACCTCCTGGAACTCCACATGGCACACGGCTATCTCCTCGCCAGTTTCATCTCGCCGCTCACCAACACTCGATCGGACGAGTACGGCGGCACGCTGGAGAACCGAATGCGGTTCCCGCTCGAGGTCTTCGACGCCGTGCGGGCGGCCTGGCCCGCCGAACGGCCGATGTCGGCGCGCATCTCCGCCGTCGACTGGCACCACGCCGGGAACCAGCCGGAAGACGCGGTGGAAGTGGCCAGGATGCTGAAGGCCCACGGCTGCGATATCGTCGACGTCTCGGCGGGGCAGACCGTACCGGACCAGAGGCCGCAGTACGGCCGTCTCTATCAGACGCCATTCGCGGACCGGATCCGCCACGACGTCGGGATCGCGACGATGGCGGTCGGAGCGATTTCCTCCTACGCCGACGTGAACACGATTCTCGCGGCGGGGCGTGCCGACCTCTGCCTCCTGGCGCGCGCGCATCTCTGGGATCCCTACTGGACGCGACACGCCGCGTTCGAGCTCGGCTACCGTCTGCCGTGGCCCGATCCCTACGCGTCGCTCGACGACTACAAACCGCGGTTCGTGTGAGGTTCCGACGATGGTATTGACCTATTCCAGCTATCTCAAGATCGACGAACTTCTCTCGCTGCAGCAGCCGGTCTCCGACGGTCCGGAGCACGACGAGACGCTCTTCATCGTCATCCACCAGGTCTACGAGCTCTGGTTCAAGCAGTTCCTCCACGAGATCGACTTCCTGAAGCGGCTCCTGGAGGCGGGGGACATTCCGCGCGCGCTTCACACGATGAAGCGGATTCTCACGATCCTGAAGGTCGCGGTGGCGCAAATCGATATCTTGGAGACGATGACCCCGCTCGAATTCCTCTCCTTCCGCGAGCGACTCGAGTCGGGAAGCGGTTTCCAGTCGTTCCAATTCCGCGAGTTGGAGTTCGTCCTGGGGATGAAGCGTCCGGCCGCGCTCGACCGCTATCCGGTCGGGAGCGAGCACCGCGCGCGGCTGGAACGCCGCCTGGCGGAGCCGACGCTCTGGGACTCCTTCCTCCGTCTTCTCGTTCGTCATGGGCACGCGGTTCCGACCGAGGCCCTGTCGCGCGACGTGACGCGGCCGATCGAATCGGTTCCAGCGCTCCACCCCGTTCTGATCCGAATCTACCGCTCCGACCCGATGGCGAGCGTGCTCTGCGAGCGGATGGTGGACCTCGACGAGGGACTTCAAGAATGGCGCTACCGTCACGTGAAGATGGTCCAGCGGACGATCGGCACGAAGAAGGGGACGGGTGGGTCGGAGGGCGCCGCCTACCTCATGACGACGCTGAATCACGCGCTCTTCCCCGATCTCTGGGCGATCCGCACGGAACTCTGATGGCTGCCCTCCGCCTCACTGTCGCGGATCTCTCCCGCACGCCGAATCCGCTGGCCGCGCACTATTCGCGCTTTCGCGTGGCCGAGCGCCTCCTCCTGACCGGCCATTCGCACCAGGCGTGGCCCGACTGCGGCTTCGAGGGGCAAATGGAAGCCTGGAACGACGCCGCCGAGCTGCTGGACGAGAAGTGGAGCCGGGCAATGGAGAAGGCGGAGCAGGTGCGCCGCGGCTATGCGAGGCTCCTGGGGACGAGGCCTGACGAGATCGCGCTCGGCCAGAACACGCACGAGCTGGTGACCCGTTTCCTCTCCGCCCTTCCGCTCGACCGCCGACCCCGCCTGGTCACGACCGACGGGGAGTTTCACACCATCCGGCGTCAGATGGACCGGCTGGGGGAAGAGGGGCGTTTGGAGATCGCGCGCGTCGCGGTCGACCCTGTCGCGACGCTGGCGGAGCGCCTGGCCGCGGCCGCCGATGCGCGGACGGCCGCCGTGCTCGTTTCGTCTGTCCTCTTCGGAACGGCACGAATCGTCCCGAACCTCGGCGCGTCGGCGGAGGCGTGCCGCCGCGCGGGCGCCGAACTCCTGGTGGATGCCTACCACCAGGTGAACGTCGTCCCGGTCGACCTGACGCGCGACGGGCTCTCGGGCGCGTTCGTCGTGGGCGGTGGCTACAAGTACTGCCAACTCGGAGAAGGAGTCGCCTTTCTGCGGGTGCCTCCGGGCCGCGACGACCTGCGGCCGCTGCTGACCGGCTGGTACAGCGAATTCGCGCGCCTGACGCAGCGAACCGCGGGGGAAGTTCCGTACGGCGAAGGTCCGGCCCGCTGGGCCGGCGCCACCTACGATCCAACCAGCCATTACCGCGCCGCGCGCGTGTTCGAATTTTTCGAGCGGCAGGAGCTGACGGCGGGGACGCTTCGCGAAGTCAGCCAGCACCAGGTGGGACTCCTGGCTCGGGAGTTCGACGCGCTCGACCTCGAACCCGCTGCGATCGTCCGGGATCGCTCGGTTCCCCTGACGGAAATCGGCGGCTTTCTCGCGCTCCGCTCGCCGAGAGCCGGCGTGCTCTGCGCGGCGCTGTGCGCACGGGGCGTGCTGACCGATCACCGGGGCGACCTCCTCCGTCTGGGACCGGCGCCCTATCTGAGCGACGAGCAGCTGCGCGCCGCGATCGCGGCGCTGGGGGAAGCGGTTCGCGGAGGCGCGGCGCGCTAGGCGCGTCCCCGCGCGCCCCGACCCGGCAGACATGGAATCCCCGGCGACCGCCTTCCTCCACTTCTCGCTCCTGACCGCCGCGGCTGCTTCGCTGGGAATGGTCGCCTCCGCCGATGCCGCATCGGGCGCGGGATCGAAGCCCGCGCCCCACACGGTGCACGATTTCCGCGCCGTGACGATTGACGGCGTCGCGCAGCCCCTCTCCGTCTACAAAGGAAACGTCCTCCTGATCGTGAACACCGCCTCGAAGTGCGGCTACACGCCCCAGTACGAGGAATTGGAGGGGCTCTACCGGAGGTATCGAGACCGGGGATTCGTGGTTCTGGGATTCCCCGCCAACGACTTCATGAGACAGGAGCCGGGGAGCGATGCCGAGATCAAGGCCTTTTGCGGCACGAAGTACCAGACCACCTTTCCGCTCTTCTCGAAGATCAGCGTGAAGGGAAAGGAGATTCATCCCCTCTACGCCTACCTCACGCGCGATTCGGGCTTCAAGGGGGACATCTCCTGGAACTTCAACAAATTCCTCGTCGCGCCCGACGGCAAGGTCGTGGCGCGTTTTGGCTCGGGCACCGATCCACTCGCGAAGGAACTCACGTCGAAACTCGAGGCAATTCTCCCCGTTCGATAGCGGATCATGAATAGCCGCTTACTCCCTCCACGAGGCCAAGCGATGATTCGAACGATGTGGGTGCCCCTGCTCGCAACGGCGCTCCTCGGCGGATGCCAGGGCGCTCCTTCCCCCCGGGAATACCGCGTGAACGAAGTTCCCTCGTCCCTGGCGCCGGCCGTCGCCGACGCCGATAGCACGATTGCCCGGCTGCAGCGCCGGCTCGGCGCGCGGCTCAAGGCGGGGGTGGAATCGAAGGGCGTGGTGGTGGCGGTCGCGGTCTGCCGAGATTCGGCCCAGTTCATGACGGCGGAGATCGTGGAGCGGCAGGTGGCCGGAATCGCGGTGGGGCGGACGAGCCATCGGCTCCGAAATCCTGGAAACGCGCCGCGCCCCTGGGCCCGTTCCTACGTCGCCGGCATCGCTCCCGGCGCGAAGGCGGCCGACTACGCGCCGGTCGTCGTCGATCTGGGGGACCGCGTGGGGCTCCTTCGTCCGATCGATACCGCGGCACTCTGCGTCCGATGCCACGGCATGGCCGACTCGCTGGCGCCCGACCTGGCGTCGGCGCTCCGCGAGGCCTACCCGGAGGACCAGGCGCTAGGCTTCGCCGAGGGCGATCTGCGCGGCTACTTCTGGGCGGAGGCGCCGAAGCGCTAGCGGGTGCGCACCACCGCGTCCAGGAAGGTCCGGACCGCCTGATACTGGCTGTCGGCGTCGAGTCCCGCCTCCGCCAGGACCGCGGCACCCTGTCCGCTCCCGAGGAAGTGCCCCTTCCGATACGGATGGAGCGTCGCCGCCCGTCCGCGATCGGAGCGGATCCACCGGTACATGGTCGCCATGGTAAAGCCGGTGATCCCCATCGCCTCGCGTCCCCGCTTCTCGGGGAAGATCAGCTCCCGCTCCTCGGCGGAGTGCGCGTCGAAGAGCTCCGCGCTCGCGACGTAGTAGACGTCGAGGTCGATCCCTTCCCGTTCCAGGCGCGGCAGCACCTGCGCCACGAACTCCAGCGTGACGGCGCTCTCCTGGAGCACGATCACGCCGTCCGACGCTCCCTTTCCCTTCGCGGCCCGTAGGCGATAGAGCCCGCTTCGCGCCGCGGTGGTGGGAGCGAGGCCCGCCTTCACGCGATCGGGAACCACCTCGTTCGGCCGGGTCACGAAGGCGGCGATCATCGCCGGCCGGTGCGCCAGAGCGGCGGTGAAGAGCGTCCAGATCTCGGCAGGATCCCAGGGTGTGAGCGTGACCGCGGTCCGCGGCGGGAAATTCTCCTGCAGCAGTTGCAGCGCCTGAGGGTCGGCGTGCGTGGGGCCGTCCTCGCCGGTCTTGAGCCCCGCGTGCGCGCAGACGAGTACCATCGGCCGGTACGCCGAGCCGTCCACCGAGGCGCGCGCCTGCTGCCCGATGGCGTGGAGCCGGGACGCGATGTGCCCCAGCGGCGCCAGGAAGGCGGCGTACGAAGAGGCGACGCCGATGTGATGCCCGTACGCGCCGAGTCCCGAGCAGACGCCGGCCGTGGCGTCCTCGCAGATGCCGCCGATCGAGAGGAGGCGCGCGTCGGGATTGTTCGCGGCGTGATAGAAGCCGGGAGGGAAGCCGTCGGCGGCCTTGTTGACGCTGGTCGATCCGAGGAGATCGGCGGCGGCGATCAGGAGCGCTCCGCCGCTGAGCTGATTGTAGTGCTGGAGAACGCGCCCGAGTTCGCCCCGAAGCGTGGTCACCGTGCCGGGGACGAGCCGGAGCGCCTCGGGGATGTCCGCTCCCTGCGTTCGTGCGGCCTCGTGGACGGCGGCGATGTGCGGCGCGGCCGGCCGGGGAGCGCGCGCCCGGCGATCCAGCCGTGTCCGCGCGTCGCGAAGGCGCGCCGCGAAGAAGCGGATCATCGCGTCGCGCCGCTCCACTTCGCCGCGGACGATGCGGAGCGATTCCCAGAAGCAGGCCTCCATGACGCCCGCGCCCTCGTCTCCGCTGCAGCGCTTCGTCTCGGTGTCGCAACAGGTCGGGAGCTGAATCGGACGCTTCTCCAGAAGCGGCTCCAGCGCCGCGTGGAATCCGGCCGAGCAGAGGTCGTGGCCGGCGCCGTGCGAGGCGCGGCCCTCGATGCCGTACTGCCATCCCTTGACCGTCCGGTAGACGATCGCCGTCGGCTGGCCGTTGTCGAAATGAGCCGCCGCGTGCTGCGCGGCCACGACGTGCGTGATGTCGTGCCCCGCGGCCACGTAGACGACGTTCCAGTCGTGGAGATAGGCCAGTTCGATCGGATTCCACTGAACGTACTCACCCGGCGTTCCGTCGTCCCGGCAGACCCGGTTCGAGTCGATGGACGCCTGGTTCCAGTCGACGTGGAGGAGGAGGTTGTCGAGCGAGGCGGTCGCGGCGGCGGCCAGCGTCTCCGCGACGCGGCCCGGCGTCAGCCCGCCTTCGCCCTCGACGACGTGCACGCGCGGGGCGTCGGCCCCGTAGACGTCGCGCGCTCCCCAGGCGTAGCCGAGGGAGGAAGCGAGGCCGACACCCGAGGCGCCGGTGGCGAGCTTCACGAACGGCGTCGCGGGAGTCGGATGGCCGTCGAGCGACTTGGCCTCGAACCGCGCGGCGAGCGGCGTGCGCGTCGCGGGGTTTCGCCGGAAGCCGAGGAGGTCCTCGAGGTGGAGCCGTTGGCTCGCCTCCTCCGGGAGGAGATCGGGCGCGCCGAGACGCAGGATCTCGTCGCGCAGCGCCCAGAGCGCGTAGAGGCCGAGCGCCTTGTGGCCGGCGGCGTACGAGACGATGTCGGCGTCTTCGCGGCCCGGGGAGCGGACGTCGTAGTCCATGCCGTCGAAGAGGAGCGCCGCCACGAACCGCCCCGAGGAAATCGAGCCCCCCGGATGTCCCGACATCGGAACGTAGTTGTAGAGCACGGCGCAGAGCGACCGGTAGACGAGATCGAATTCCTCGAAAAAGGTCAGCTCGGAGCGTGAAAGGGGCGTGCCGGCGTCGCGAAGAATGTCGGCGGCATCGAGATAACGGCCGCGGCGGCCGGTGAGCGTGAAGGCCATGACGGTACCTCCCTGGAATCGCGCGATGGGCGCGATCGGGCCATCGAAAACTCAGGAGTTGCTAGCCTTCAGTATCGAGAGGGAGGCGGTCGGAAACAACGTGGCCGGAGGTAGTAGAGCGGGTGGTGCGGCGTGCCTCGGAGGGAGAAGGGCTCCCGGGGCGCACGGTGGAGAGGCGGGGGAGGGCGCTCAGCGCCAGAGGTGGATCTGGGTGAAGAGATCGGCTCCGGCCTGCCCTGTGGCGGGGAAGAGGGCGCGGCCGCGCAGATCGAGCGTGATCCCCGTGTAGGGCGTCACCTGGACACCGGCGCTCACCCTGTACGCATGGTCGTCCTTGACCTCGGTGTCGGGGTCGGCCCAGTCCTGCGCCAGGAGGAGATTCACGCCGTTACCCGCGCGCCAGTCGAGTTCGTGCCAGAAAGCGCGCCGATGGGTATCCCGTCCACTTGTCCGCTGCCAGCGCCCCCAGTCGTACTCGGCCTGGTAGGTGAGCGGCAGCGACCGGCGGTAGAACCAGGGGTTCAACGCGCCATGGAGGGCGAAGCTGGTGGCGTCGCCGCCTTCGGTGGGCGCCCTTCGGTGAAGCAGTCCGCTCGCGCCGGCGCTCCAGCCCAGTTCGCGATATCCGAGATTCAGGGCCATCCCGTGCGTGTCGTCGGTGTCGAAGATGTCGAAGGCCGCGGGAACGCGCGTCGCGGCCGTGCTCCGGAACCACGATACGTTCACGTACGGGTAGTTGGGATTGACGCCGGCTTCGACGCCGGTGACGCGCGCGTCGGGGACCGAGCCGTCCTGCTCGAACGTTCTCCGCGTCTGCGCGGTGTGGTCGTCGATCCGAAGCCCGAACTGCGGCACGAAGCGTCCCGCCTTCACGTAGAGGTTCGCCGGCGCCTCATGAACGAGAAGGAACCCCTCGCGCAGGTAGGGAGTTCGCGGATCGTCCACCGTGTCGGAGAGACCGGTGGAACGCCCCCGCGCGCCGATGTTGCCGAGGAACGTGACGTGCTCCAGCGGGTGGAGCGCCATCGCCAAGTCCGCCTGCATCGGGAAGAAGAGCGCCCCCTGCGCGACAAGAAGCGCCATGCGGACGTCCCAGCTCATGCGGAGGAGCGGATCGGCGTTCAAGGGTCCCGTCCGTCCGGGGAAGGGAGCGTAGCGCGAGGAGCCGCCGCCGGGGCTCCCGAGCGCGGAGCGATCGTGCGCCGCAAAGCGCGGATCCTTGGATGCCTCGTAGTCGGCCGGCCCCTCGGGGAGGCTATCGGTGAAGGTCGTCGCCCGGTCCTTCCGCCAGAGGAATCTCCCGATCCAGGAGTCCCAGTCCTGCGTGGGGCGCGGATTCGTCGCGATCATCGGAAGGGTGGCGCTTCCGTAGAAGCGCCCCGCCGCGGTCCTCATGCCGCCGCCTGCGGGATCGACGTGGCACCCCTGGCACGACATGGTGCACTTGCGGTCGAACACGGGCGGGTTCTTCCAGAGATTCGGCCGCAGGTGGCAATTGTCGCAGGTCCGCCCCTCGCGCGCGGAGTAGAGCGGCGTCGCGCCGAGTGGGGAGGGAATCGAGACGAGCGCGAAGAGTGCGAACAGCGCGAGCGCCTTCGCGAGCGCGAGTGGCCCCGCGCGCCGGGCGCCGGGGGCCGGGCTCAGGGATTGCATGGCGAGTGCGCTCCCAGCGCGGCCCAGCGATCCAGGATCAGTTTCTCCCGCTCGGTCAGTCTCGGGAGCGCGCCCGGCGGCATGGAACCGCCCACGACCGATGTGCTGAGAATTCCATTGAGATCCGCGAGGATCCCCGCGCAACTCGAGTAGTTCCGGTCGTCGCTGCCGGGCTCGGCTTCCGACTCGCCTCCGCCGCCATGACAGCCGACGCACTTGCGGTCGAGGATCGACTTCGCCTCTTCGTACGTCGGGGCGAGCGGGGCGGCGAGTGGATCGGCGATCCCGAGCGTCTTCTCTCCGGCGCCGCACGACGTGACCGAAGCGGCCGCCACGAAAAGCGCGGCGACCGCGAACGCGCGACCGGTTCCGGATCGGGAGCGGGTCATCGGCTAGCCCATGTGGGCGATGATGTTGTCCCCGAACTCACTGCACTTCACTTCGGTCGCCCCCGGCATGAGGCGGGCGAAGTCGTACGTCACCCGCTTGCTGCCGATGGCGCCGTCCATCCCCTTGATGACCTGGTCGGCCGCCTCGTTCCAACCGAGATAGCGGAGCATCATCTCGCCGGAGAGGATCACCGACCCCGGATTCACCTTGTCGAGGTTGGCGTACTTCGGCGCGGTGCCGTGCGTGGCCTCGAAGACGGCGTGGCCGGTCATGTAGTTGATGTTGCCGCCGGGCGCGATCCCGATCCCTCCGACCTGGGCGGCCAGCGCGTCGGAGAGATAGTCGCCGTTCAGGTTGAGCGTCGCGATCACGTCGATCTCGTCGGGGCGCGTCAATACTTGCTGGAGCGTGATGTCGGCGATCGCGTCCTTGATGAGAACCCGGCCCGAGGCGAGCGCCGTCTTCTGTTCCTGATTGGCGGCCTCCTCGCCCTTCGCCGCGCGCGTCCGCTCCCACTGCTCCCACGTGTAGACCTGGCCGGCGAACTCCCGCTCGGCCAGCGCGTAGCCCCAGTTTCGGAACGCCCCCTCGGTGAACTTCATGATGTTTCCCTTGTGGACGATGGTGACGCTCTTCCGCTTCTGGCCCACGGCGTAGGCGATGGCGGCGCGGATCAGCCGCTCGCTCCCCTCGCGGGAGACCGGCTTGAAGCCGATCGCCGTGCTCTCGGGGAAGCGCACCTTCTTGTAGCTCGAAGGGAACGTGGTCTTCAGGAATTCGAGAACCTTGCGGACGTCCTCCGAGCCCTCGGCGAATTCGATCCCCGCGTAGATGTCCTCGGTGTTCTCGCGGAAGATCACCATGTTCACCTTCTCCGGCGAGCGGACCGGGGAGGGAACTCCCTGGAACCAGCGGACGGGACGAAGGCAGACGTAGAGGTCGAGGATCTGGCGCAGGGCGACGTTGAGCGACCGGATCCCGCCGCCGATCGGCGTCGTCAGGGGACCCTTGATGCCGACCAGGTACGCGCGGAAGGCGTCGAGCGTGGCGTCGGGGAGCCAGTTGCCGGTCTTGTCGAACGCCTTCTGACCCGCCAGCACCTCGTGCCACGCGATCTTTCGCTCGCCCTTGTAGGCCTTCTGGATCGCGGCGTCGAGAACGCGGACGGAGGCCCGCCAGATGTCGGGGCCGGTTCCGTCGCCCTCGATGAACGGGATCACGGCGTGATTCGGCACGACCATCTTGCCGTCGCGTAGGGTGATCGCTTCGCCTTGGGCGACATTCATCGTTCGATCTCCTCCTGCCGCGCGGGGCGCGGGCTCAAAACGCCTCCCACCGGGCGTCGTCGGGGCGGAGCCGCCGGGACGCCGGGTAGGGATAGATGTCGGGCATCACGCCCTGGCGATGGAGTTCCTGCATCCGCCGCCAGAAGGCTGGCTCCAGAAGCTCGCGGTGCGCCGCGAGGAACGACTCCAGCAACTCGCCACGCAGCCCCAGGAATGCCCGGAACTCCTCGGGGAAGATGTCATGTTCCCCGACAAAGTACCACGGTTCGAGCGCCACTTCCTCCTCCGTCGTGGTTGGCGTAGGAAGATCCCGGAAACGGCACTCGGTCAGCAGACAGAGTTCGTCGTAGTCGTAGAAGATGACGCGGCCGTGCCGCGAGACGCCGAAGTTCTTGAGGAGCATGTCGCCGGGAAAGATATTCGTCGCCGCCAGGTCCCGCATGACCTGGCCGTACTCCAGAACCGCCGCGCGCGCGCCCATCGGCGGCGCGTCCAGCAGGAATACGTCGAGCGGAATGAGCTGGCGTTCCGTGTAGAGATGCCGCAGGACGACCGTCTCCTCGCGCACATCCACGGACTCGGACGCGGAGGTCGACAATTCCTCGAGGAGGTCGGGCGTGAAGCGCCCGCGCGGAAACTCGAGGTGCTCGAACTCCTGCGTATCGACCAGGCGGCCGGCGCGGTCGTGGCGAAAGACCAGCCGGTACTTCTCGCGCACTTCCTCGTGCGTGACCGTCTTCGGAGGGGGAAAGCGATCGCGGATGACCTTGAAGACGACGTCGAATCCCGGCAGCGCGAAGACCGCCATCACCATCCCCCTCTGGCCCACCGCCACGTGGAACCGCTCCGTGGAGGTCGCCAGGTGGTGGAGGAGCGAGCGGTAGAGCTCGGTCTTGGCGTGCCGGTGGAAGCCGAGGGCGCTCCAGAGATCGGCGATCGGTTTCCGGGGAAGGAGCGATGCCAGGAAATCGACCATCTCCTTCACGCGGTCTAGATCCACGAAGAAGTAGGTGTGGGCGAAACTGAAGATGACGCTGAGCTCGTCCTCGGTGAAGAGGGCGGCGTCGAGGAGGATCGACCCGCCGGGGTTCCGAAGCGCGAGAAGGAGCGGGATGCGACCGCCGCGCGTGTGGATCTGGCCGGCCAGATAGGCGCCCTTGCCGCGGAAGAAGGGGGCGCGGACCATCTCGATCGCCTCGACGTCGCCGGGCTGGACCTGCGCGGCCAGCGCCGCCGCGACCCGCGCGGCGTCCCCCTCGAGATCGTCCCAGGGGATGGTGAAGTCGGCCGCACGGAGCGCGCGCTGCAGCGCCTCGTCGAGCGTCCCCTCGCGCCGGTGGACGACCGTGAAACTCCACGGGGGGCCGTAACGGGGCGGGGATGTCTCCGCCCGCACGAACTCGACGATCGGGTCGACCCCCACCGTATGAAAGACGCGGCGGACGTTCGAATTGAAGAACGTCTCCGCCAATTCTCGTTCCGGATGGAGCGCGATCCGGCGCTCGAAGCCGGCGTGGATCGAGGCCCACGTCTCCCGCTTGTCGGCGTGTTCCCCCAGGAGCTCGCGGACGGCAGTCACCGAGCGGGCCACGAAGCCCCCGTAGAGGTCGAGGCGGTTCTTCGCGTCGCGCTGGATGCCCGGCCAATCGCTCCGCTCGAAGTTGCCCCGGGCCTCCCGCGTCAGCGCGCGGAACCGCGCCAGGTAGCGTTCGAAGCCGTCGGCGATGAGTTCGGCGCCGGTCGCGGCGAGATCGGCTCCGTCGGCTGCTTCGTGGTCACGGTGCATGGGGAGCGCCAGTGTAGCCGAGACGGGAGATCTCCGCGACCGGCTCGGTGCGGCCGCGAGGCGCCGGCTCGGCACGGCGCCGGGGCAATCGCGTGCTATGCTCCCGCGCGACGCGGCCCCCGCCATGTCCCGGACCAGTGCCGCCGCTCCGGAGCCTGCGTCGTCCACCCCTACTGGAGGAAGGGAACATGGTTCCGATCCCGTCGCTCTGGCTTCCGATCCTACTCTCCGCCGTCGTGGTCTTCGTCATCAGCGCGATCATCCACATGGTCCTCCCGTATCACCGCAGCGATTTCAAGAAGATCCCCCAGGACGACCAATTCCTGGAATCGATGCGCAAGTTCGACCTGGCTCCGGGGGACTACATGGCCCCCAATGCCGGCAGCCCCGAGGCATGCAAGGACCCCGCCTTCGTCGAGAAGATGAAGAAGGGCCCGCTGGTCATCATGACGATCGCGAAGGGGGCAGCGCCCTCGATGGGGAAGGAACTCTTCCAGTGGTTCCTCTACACGGTCGCGGTGGGGATCATCGCCGCCTATATCACCGGCCACGCACTGGGGGCAGGCGCCACCTACCGTCAGGTGTTTCGATTCGCGGGGTGCGCCTCGTTCGTCGCCTACGGGTTCGCGCTGGTACAGAACTCCATCTGGTACAAGCGGAGCTGGGCCACGACGTGGAAGTCGATCTTCGACTCGCTCGTCTACGCGCTCTTCACCGCGGGCGTCTTCGGCTGGCTCTGGCCCCGGTAGACGCGTGACACACGCCGTCCCGCGCGGCGGCCCGTCGACTCAGTCGGTATCGAAATCGAGCGCGTAGAGGAGGGCCGCGCCATTCCTGCCGGGACCGGGCGCCGGCCCTTCGCGCCTCCTCCCTAGGTGCCATTTCCCCGGCTCCGCGCACCCCCCTCCGGACCAGGAGGTCGAGGCTCCGAAACCTGATTGAATCAAGATTCAAAGTTCGACTCCGGATTCGGGATTCGTGGAGGCTCCGAATGTCGCACGCTCTCGCCACCGCACCCCATTCGCCGCGCGTCCGCGCCAAGCGGGAGCGCCGCCGTGAGGAAATACTCCGCGCGGCCCTTCGCGCCTTCCGCGAACACGGCTATCACCAGACCACGCTCGACGACATCGCCGTGCGCCTCGACGTCCGGAAGAGCGCTCTCTACCACTATTTCCCCGACAAGGAATCGATCCTCTACGAGTGCCACCGGGAGTCGCTGGGGGAGCTCGAGCGAATCGTGACGGAGGCGCGCACCCTCGCGGCCCCTCGCGAGCGCCTGCGGCACGTCATCCGCGAGCACGTCCGCGTCATGACGAACACGCTCGAGGGATCGCCGCTCGCGTTCGAGGTGACCGCCCTCTCGCCGAAGCGTCAGGAGCAGGTCATCGCCTCGCGCGACCAGTACGAACGCGAGGTGCGGCGCATCGTGGAGCAGGGGATACGGGACGGCGAGTTCCGCCGTGTCGACGCGAAGGTCGCCGCCTTCGCCATGCTCGGCGCCATCAACTGGATCGCGCGCTGGTACCGGCCGGAGGGAACGCTCCAGGCGGACTCGCTCGGCGCGCAGTTCGCGGACCATCTGCTCGACGGCCTCGGCGCCGCCGGCGTCGCGGGGCGAACGCGCGCGGGGCGGACCGCCCCGCGGCGCGCGCCAAGGAAGGAGCGTCCATGAAGGCGATCCGGCTCGTCGCGGGAGGCGCGCCGCTGGAACTGCAAGAGGCGCCGGTCCCGGAGCCCGAAGAGCGGCAGGTCGTGGTGAAGGTGGCGGGCTGCGGTGTCTGCCACACCGATATCGGATTCTGGCGCGACGGCGTTCCGACGCGCCACCCGCTCCCGCTCACGCTCGGGCACGAGGTGAGCGGCGTGGTCACCGCCGCAGGCGCCGCCTACCGCCATCTCGTCGGGCGGGAGGTGATCGTTCCCTCGGTCATTCCCTGCGGGACGTGCGATCTCTGCAAGGGCGGCCGGGGGAACGCCTGCCGAAAACAGCTCATGCCGGGGAACGACATGGATGGCGGCTTCGCCGACTACCTGGCGGTTCCCGGGCTGGGAATCTGCGTGGTGGAGGAGCGCGGCGGCTACGACCTGGCCGACCTCTCGGTCATCGCCGACGCCGTGACGACCCCCTACCAGGCGGCCGTGCGAAGCGGGCTTGCGCCGGGCGATCTCGCCATCGTGGTCGGGGTGGGGGGCGTCGGCGGTTACGCGGTGCAGATCGCCGCCGCCCTCGGCGCGCGCGTCGTCGCGATCGACGTCGATGACGCGAAGCTGGCGGCCATCGCCCCGCACGGAGCCTCCCAGACGCTCAATTCTAGGATTTGCGACTTCAAGGCGTTGAAGAAGGAGATCGTGGCGAGCGCGAAGGCATGGGGCTGCCCCGAGAACGGCTGGAAGATCTTCGAGTGCTCCGGGTCCTCCGGCGGGCAGGAGACGGCCTACGGGCTCCTCGGCTACGCCGGTGTCCTGATGGTGGTCGGCTTCACGCTCGCGAAGATCGAAGTTCGGCTGAGCAACCTCATGGCGTTCGACGCCACCGTGCAGGGGACGTGGGGTTGCCGCCCCGAGCTCTATCCCGATGCGGTCCGGCTGGTCACGTCCGGCCGCGTCACCCTGAAGCCGTTCATCGAGCACCACCCCCTGCGCGACGGCGTGGAGATCCTGCGCCGGGTGGCGGATCACGAGATTCAGAAGCGGGCGATCCTGGTTCCGAACGGGAACGCCTAGTCCCGACTCGAGGCGCGCCGCGGCGCGCGGAGGAAGACGCGATGCTGAAGGACCATTCGCTCGTGCCGGAGTACCGATTCCAGCACATCACCTACGAACTTCGCCCGGCGATCGATCCCAAGGGGAACCCCGTGGAGGGGATCTTCAACGCCTGGATCATCCTCGACAATCCGTCCCAGCTGAACAGCTACACCACGGAGATGGCCCGCGAAGTGGGGATCGCCTTCCGCAACGCGAGCATGGACCGCCGGATCGTCACCTGCGTCTTGACGGCGACCGGCGACAAGGCCTTCTGCACCGGCGGCAACACGAAGGAGTACGCCGAGTACTACTCGGGGAATCCGCAGGAGTACAAGCAGTACATGCGCGTGTTCAACGACATGATCGACGGCATTCTCCGCTGCGACAAGCCGGTCATCAATCGCGTGAACGGGATGCGCGTCGCCGGGGGACAGGAGATCGGCATGGCGTGCGACTTCAGCATCGCCGTCGATACCGCGCGCTTCGGCCAGGCCGGGCCCAAGCACGGCTCGGCGCCGGACGGCGGCTCGACCGACTTCCTCCCGCTCTACGTGGGATTCGGGCACGCCATGGAAAGTGCCGTCCTCTGCGACACGTGGAGTGCCCACAAGGCGTGCCATCTCGGCCTCATCAACCAGGTCGTCCCGGTGCTGAAGCTCGACGGCGCGTGGATCCCGAATCCGCTCGTGGTCACCGACCGGTTCCTCGACGAGTTCGGGAGGATCGTCTACGGCGACTACCGGACCGGTCCGGAGGCCGTGGCCGCCAAGGAGACGATGGCGCGTGCCAAGGCGGACCTCTCGCAGCTCGACACGGCGGTCGAGGGACTCTGCACGAGGATCCTCATGCTCATGCCCGACTGCGTGTCGAAAACGGTGAACAGCGTGCGAAAGCACAAGCAGCGCCACTGGGACGCCAACAGCATCACGAATCGCGAATGGCTCTCGCTCAACATGATG
>ERZ1292633.481-Hain-H41-02um-R1-481-length-46774-cov-9_pt1 | contig 46774 bp, 44 predicted proteins | sample MGYA00564406_ERZ1292633 | MGnify/ENA primary metagenome ERZ1292633 (study PRJEB36523, sample SAMEA6512639) | groundwater metagenome | collected 2019-01-08 | study: AquaDiva: Metagenomics assemblies of 32 groundwater samples | reverse complement strand
CGATGCGGCTGTATTTCTCCACCTCGCGCCACGCCTTGAAGGTGTCGGCGATGCGCGTGATAGCCTCCTCCGGGAGGTAGTTCTTCGGGTCGCCCTTGGCGAACTCGGTGGCGGCGTTGAGCAGGAACAGTTTTCCTTTGCGCTCCTTCGCCTTCGCCTTGTTCAGAATGAGGATGATGCCGGGCGCGCTGGTGTTGTAGAACAGGTTTTCCGGCAGGTAGATCACGCCCTCGATGAGGTCCTGCTCCACGAACCAGCGGCGCACATCCCTTTCCTTGTTGCTGTTCGCATTGCCGGAGCCGCGCGAGGCAGCGCCGGTGTCGAGCACGATGGCGGCGCGGCCCGCCTCATTGAGGCTGGCGAGGATGTGCTGCACCCAGCCCCAGTCAGCCTTGTTGCCGGGGAAGCCCGCGCCCTTGGGGAAGCGGTCGAGTTCGTCGGCGTCGTAGTCCCGCTCGGTGAACTCGGTCTGGTTCCACATCGGATTGGCCACCGCGCGATCGAAGACCTGCAGACGATTGCCTTTGCGAAATTTCGGATTACGGAAGGTATCGCCGATTTCGATCTGACCCTCCATGTCATGGATGATCATGTTCATGTTGGCCATGGCCCAGGTGGTGGGCGTGGATTCCTGGCCGTAGAGCTTGAGCGGGGCGAAGCTTTTGCGCGAGCGCAGCGCCATCTTCGCCTCCAGCGCCAGTTCGCACTTGATCAGCAGGCCGGCGGAGCCGCAGGTGGGGTCATAAACGGTCATGCCGGGCTCGGGGTCCATGATGAGCGCCATGATCTCGCCCACCTCGCCGGGGGTGTAGAACTCGCCCGCGCTCTGTCCACCGCCCTCGGCGAACTTGCGGATGAGATATTCGTAGCTGCGCCCGATGATGTCCGCCTCCACGTCGCCCAAGCCGAGACGCTTTTCGCTGATACGCTCGATGAGATTGGAGAGGCGGTTGTCGTCGATGTCGCGCACGCCGTGGGTGGTGGCGTTGAAGTCCACGCGGTCGATGATGCCCTTGAGCAGCGCGTTTTCGTCCGCGATGGCACGCAGGTGCGTGGTGAGTTGCTCGCCGATCTTGTCCGCGAGCGTACGGATGACGGACCAGACGGCGTCGTCTGGGTTCGCTGGTTGCAGCGGCAGGTAGAAGCGGACGAGTTTCTTGTCGCGCTTCACCAGCTTGAATGCCTTTGCGCGCGAGCCGACCTCTTTGGCGATGCGATTCAGTTCGTCGTCGAACACGTCGCACAGGCGCTTGGTGAAAATGAGCGGGAGGATGTAGTCCTTGAACTTTGGCGCATCCTTCGCGCCACGAATGGAACAGGCGGCGTCCCAGATCCAGGATTCGAGGGATTTGTCGTTACCGTTGGTCATTCAGGTTTCCTGCGTTGCCGCGTAGGTTTTCAGATCGATTCCGGCAACGAAATTCAGGACGGCATCCGCGGCCTCACGTACATCCCACACGTAGGCGCCGGAATCATGCTGCACGAACGAGATCCCGCGTGCGGCTAATATTTGCGAGCACATATCTTCAGTATGAGTGATTTCCTGAACATCAACCCCCATACCGCGCCTCCTGCTCCCGCACCGCAAGCCCCCGTTCGCGCTCAATTTCGATACGCAGTTCTTCCTCGCTTGGCAGGTAGAGCCGGTACTTGGATGAAAAAGCTGATTGCTTTCGCTCAGCGCCGAATACTTGACGACGGTATGGTCCCTCTCGGTACAGAGAATAAGCCCCACGGTAGGGTTGTCGTCCGCGCCTTTCACCGTGTCCTCGAACAAGCGCACATACATGTCCATCTGCCCGATGTCCTGATGGGTCAGCTCGCCCGTTTTCAGATCAACGAGGATGAAGCACTTGAGGATGTAGTTGTAGAAGACCAGGTCAATGAAGAAATCCTTGGTCTCGGTGCCAATGCGCTGCTGGCGGGCGACGAAGGCGAAGCCTTTGCCCAGTTCCAGCATGAAGGCCTGGAGTTTGTCGATGATGGCCTGCTCGAGGTCGGCTTCGCGGAATTTGTGCGAATCCGGAATGCCGAGAAACTCCAGGACGTAGGGATCTTTGATGAAATCCTTGGGTGTGGGAGTGAGAGGCGCCGTTTTCGCCTGCATTTCCTCGATGACTGGCGCAGGATCGCGGCTCAGCACCAGGCGTTCGTAGTACAGAGAGTTGATTTGCCGATCCAGGGCGCGGGTACTCCAGTTCTGGTCGGCGGCCTCTTTCAAGTACCACGCGCGGGCGTCGGGCTTTTCGACCCGCAGGAGTAGCCGGTAATGTGTCCATGTCAATTCGGGGCGCAGTGCGCCCCGAATTGACGATGACAGGTAGAACTGCCGCATCCGTCGCAACTCCCGCTCATCAAACCCTGCCCCGAACTCCCCGGTCAGTCGGATGGACAGGTTTTTGAGCAGCGCGGCGCCGTATTCCGCCCGTTCCTTTCCCTGTTGTTCTTCCTCGACAATCATCCGCCCGACGTTCCAGTAGGCCTCGACCATGGCGAAGTTGACGGCATGATAAGCATTGGCGCGGGCGGCGCGAAGGATTTCCGCGACAGATTGGTAGAAATCGCTCCGCGACGCGGAGCGATTCTGGTCTCCACGCGCAGATCTGCCGCCTGAATTGACTTTAGCTACGGCTTTCTTCATTTTCATGTTTTGCCTTGAGTCATGCGCAGATACTTTGATGCAATTGGTCACACGGCGTGTGACCATTCCCGGACGCCGTTTGCGCCGGGAAGGCAAAATAAAACTGGTGGATATACTTGAGGTTTGTCTCTGTGAAGCCCTTCCCGAGTTCCTGGGTCAGGCGGACGGACAGGTTCCGGCGAATCCTTTCTGCCGGCAATTGTGCAACCAGCGGTTGCCCAATTTGATCGGTATTCATCGCAGCAACCTCCGACTGGGTCCATTCCAACAGCCGCTGCCGCAGATCTTCCTTTGAAGGCAGGTAAAGCCGGTACTCGGACGCAAAGATGCGTTCGAGCAGTTCGTCGAAATAATCCGGCTCACCGGGACCGGGCGGATTCTTGAGCCGCTCGTCGTCCATGACGAACCCCTTGCGCAGATACTCCTCCAGATGGGCGGTGGCCCATCGGCGGAACTGGGTGCCGCGCTGGCTGCGGACGCGGAAGCCGACGGCGAGGATGGCTTCCAGCCGGTAGTGGCACAGGTTCCGGGACACCTCCCGTGTGCCCTCCTGGCGAACTTGTAAGTAATCCTTACAAGTTGCCGCCTCGGCGAGCTCACTTTCGGCGAAAATGGCTTTCAGGTGCAGAGTCACGTTCTGCGGGGTGGTCTGAAACAACTCGGCGATCTGTGCCTGCGTCAACCAAATGGTCCCCTCCTCGAACCGGCAATCAATGCGCGTCTGCCCGTCTTCGGTCTGGTAGAGGATGATTTCTCCTCCTTTGGGGACAGGCTGCCGGGGTTTTCTCGGTTTCATACGTCGCACAGGCGCTTGGTGAAAATGAGCGGGAGGATGTAGTCCTTGAACTTTGGCGCATCCTTCGCGCCGCGAATGGAACAAGCTGCGTCCCAGATCCAGGATTCGAGGGATTTGTCCTTACCGTTGTTCATTCAGGTTTCCTGCGTTTCCGCGTAGGCTTTCCAAGGATGGACTTGACGACATTGCGGACGGACATGAGATTGAGCCTGAGAGTCGAGATCCGCTACCCGAAGATAGGCTACAGACGGCGTACTTGCGGGAGGGCGCCCATCTTGCGATCGAGCGTGAGCGTGGTGAGTTCGGCGCGGCGGTAGTCGTCGGCAATCAGCCGGTCGAGCAGGCCGCAGCCCGCGCCGGCCTCCAAGGCGGCGAACACGCCTGCCCCGTTCAGCGGCGCCACCAGACCGCTCCTGAGCACGCTGGCAAGCGCGGCGCGTGCGTCGGGTTTGGACACGCCGTAGTGATGTTGCAGGGCGACATAGGCCTCGCCGATAACCTGATTCGATGCGAACACCTCGGCATCATCGCGCTCGATGAGCGCGGTCAACTTGCGTACGCATTGTTCGAAGCCGTCCTCGGGATCGCCGGTCGCCAGCCGGACGAGGATCGAGGCATCAATCCCGAAGCGTGCGGGCATGGGGCTTGTTGCGGAAGGCTTCGAGATTGAAGCTGCCTTTGCCACGGCGCAGCTTGCCGCGCAGCGGCGCGAGGCGCGAGCGGTCGATGCGCCGCGCGCGCAAGACAAAACCGTCGGGTCCTTCCTCGAGTTCGATCCGGTCGCCGGGCTTCACGCCCAATCCATCGAGAACGCGAGCGGGAAAGGTGACCTGACGCTTGGCGGTGATCTTGACGAACATGGTGGCGATCTCCCTTTAGCGCGCCTTACTTGAACTTTATATTGGTAAGGTGCGCGCGTCAAGCCGCGGACCGATAGAGCCGCTTGCAGTTCCCTGCGGCGATCCGGGATTACATCATCAGCCTACACTGCCATTTCGCAACATTTGTTTGCCTGACCCTCAGGCGGCGTAAGGCTCTCCGGAACATAACAATGCCAATTTTGACAATTCACGCCGATCTTTGCCTGACCTTGGCGCCGGCTGACCGGCGCGCAGGTGGTCGATCCAGATCGAACTATCGACCAGGATCATGCCCGATTGGACGGACGCCGCGGAACACGCCGCAACTGCGGTTCCGTGCCGCCCAACCGCGCCAGGCGCCGGGCGCTCTCCCGCTCGATCAAGGCTTCGAGCCCCTCCCGCACCAGGGCAGCCCTCTCCTTCAGGCCGCTGACGCGCTGCGCCTTGGCGAGGAGATCGTCGTCAATGTTGAGCGTGGTTCTCATGGGCTTTCCCTCAATAGGGCGAGATGCCTGCAACAGGCATCTCTTGATGCCATATTGCACGCATGCGCGCCGGATGGCAAAGTGGTGCGGACGCGCCTGCGGTCGAAATAGCGTCAGCCCGTCGCTGCGCCCCCCGTGGAACGTTGCCCGGAACGGTGACGCTGATTCGGTTCCTGCAAGAGCGAATACAGGCTTCCTGGCAAATGCAGGCGCAGTCGGCCGGGGTCAAACTTCCCCGGCATTCGATCCTTTGCGCAAGACTCCCCGGCATACCAATTCAGTTGCTACGGCGCTTTCCGAACAACTCCGTACGGGCCGTGGAACTGATCGCGACCACCGCCGGGTGCGTCAGCCGGCGCTCCACCGATATGGCATAAAAGCGCTCGCGCACGGCTTCAGTGCGGCCGATGGCCACCACGCCATACTGCCGCCGCACCTCCCCGGCGATCGCGGAGGGGGCTGCGAAGATGCCGATCCCCGCCTGGCCAAAGGCCTTCATCAAGGCGCCGTCGTCGAACTCGCCGACTATTTTCGGCCGAACGGCGATGCTCTCGAGCCACTGCATCAGTCCGGGCCGGACTGCCGCTTCCTCGCCGGGCAGGAGCAGGGGCGCGCCGTCCAGGCAGCGCGGAAATCGCGCTTTGTGCCGGCGCGCCAGGGCGGGCGTGGCGAAGAACGTGAGGCCGCACTCGCCGAGCAGATGGTTGAAGCCCCGGATGCTCAGGCCGGCGGGCATGGGACCGTCGGCGATCACGAGGTCCAGCCGGTGGATCGCCAGATCCGCCATGAGGCTGGCGATCTGGCCCTCGCGGCAGACGATGCGCAGCGGTTCGGGCAGGCGCATCGCCGGTTCGATCAGACGATATGCAACCGATTTCGGCACCGAGTCGGCGACGCCCACCTTGAACAGCAGGGGCAGGCCACCCGTCTGGTGGCGCAACGCGTCCTCCAGCTCCCCGCCTACCGTGAAGATCTCGTCCGCGTAGCTCAGCACCAGGCGCCCCGCCTCGGTGAGTTCGAGACGGCGCCCTACGCGCGCGAACAGTTTGTGACCTAGCGCATCCTCGAAGGCGCTCAACTGTCCGCTGATGGTCTGCGGCGTCAGGTGCAGGCGTTCGCTGGCACGACCGACACCGCCGGCCTTGGCGACTGCCCAGAAGTAGCGCAGGTGCTTGTAGTTCAACATGGTGGCGATTGTCGAATGATCGCAATTTTCGAATTACCGGAAGATTATATTCGAATTATCACGGTGCTTTTTTGAGGTTACCATGCCCGCTCTATCGACGTTGACGGAACATTGCAGGAAATTTGCCTCATGAAGATTGACATCCGGACGCAGGGGTTCGCGCTCACCGACGCCATACGGGACCACATCGAGCGCCGCCTGCGCTTTGCCCTGGCGCGCGCCAACGCGCATGTCCGGCAAGTGGCGGCGCATCTTTCCGACATCAATGGTCCGCGCGGCGGAATCGAAAAGCGCTGCCGCATCCGGGTACGGTTGAAAAAAAGCGCCGACGTGATGATCGACGATACCGAGTCCGACCTCTACGCCGCCATCGATCGCGCCGCGAACCGCGCCGGACGCACCGTCGCGCGCCGCTTGGCACGCCGGGACGCTGCCGCCGACCTCGTTATTGAAACGGATTCGAGGGAATGCCCATGGAATGGTTAACTTCGCCGGAGGCATGGATCGCCCTCCTTACCCTGACCTCGCTGGAAATCGTGCTCGGGGTGGATAACATCATTTTCATTTCCATCCTTGTGGGTCGCTTGCCGCCGGAGCAGCGCGACCGGGCGCGCAGGATCGGCCTCGGCCTCGCCATGTTCAGCCGCATCGCCCTGCTGCTGTCTCTGGCCTGGATGATGCGTCTGACCGGTCCGCTGTTCTCGGTCTTCGGCCAGGGCGTCTCCGGCCGCGACCTGATCCTGATCGGCGGCGGCCTGTTCCTGCTGGTCAAGGCAGTCATGGAGATTCACAACGCCCTGGAAGGCGGGGGCGAGTACGAGTTCGAACCGTCCAGACATGCCGGTTTCCTCAGCATCCTCGCCCAGATCGCCGTTATCGACATCGTGTTCTCGCTGGATTCCGTGATCACCGCGGTCGGCATGGTCGATCAGGTTCCGGTCATGGTGCTCGCCATCGTCATCGCCGTGGGCGTCATGATGTTCGCCGCCAAACCCATCGGCGACTTCGTCGATGAACACCCGACCATCAAGATGCTGGCCCTGTCCTTCCTGATCCTGGTGGGCGTCGCGCTCGTCGGCGAAGGTTTCGGGACGCATGTTCCGAAGGGTTACCTCTACTTCGCCATGGCGTTCTCGGTGGCCGTGGAAATGCTCAACCTGCGCCTGCGCAAGCGCCAGCCGATCAGGTTGCGCAAGGAACTTGAAGCAGTTGCGACGACCGAAACGCGTTAGCCGATATTGCCCACGCCTATCCCTTAATCGCCAGGAACCAAACATGAAACGCATCGTCCTGTTTCTCGCCACCAATCTCGCCATCGTCCTGGTGCTCTCGCTTACGCTGCGGCTGCTGGGGGTCGAGCCCTACCTGACCCAGCAGGGACTGAACCTGGGGTCGCTTCTGATTTTCGCCGCCGTCTTTGGCATGGGCGGGTCGTTCATTTCGCTCGCCATTTCCAAGTGGACGGCGAAACGCATGACGGGCGCCCAAGTGATCGAAACACCCGCCACGTCCACCGAGCTCTGGCTGGTCGAAACGGTGCGCCGCCAGGCCCGGGCCGCGGGCATCGGCATGCCGGAGGTGGCGATCTACGACTCTCCGGACATCAATGCTTTCGCCACCGGCATGAGCAGGAACAGTGCTCTGGTGGCCGTATCCGCCGGCCTGCTTCAGCACATGAGCCGGGACGAGGCGGAAGCCGTGCTGGGTCACGAGATTTCCCACGTCGCCAACGGCGACATGGTGACCCTCGCCCTGATCCAGGGCGTGGTCAACACCTTCGTCATTTTCCTGTCGCGGGTGATCGGGCACGCCGTCGACCGGATCGTTTTCAAGAGCGAGCGAGCGCACGGTCCGGCGTTCTTCATCACCTACATCATCGCCGAACTGGTGCTGGGCGTGCTCGCCTCGATCATCGTCATGTGGTTTTCCCGCCGGCGGGAGTTCCGCGCCGACCGGGGCGGCGCCGAGCTCGCAGGGCGCGAGTCGATGATCGCCGCGCTGCAGAAGCTGAAACTCGCGCAGGAGCAGCCGCATCTGCCGGAAAAAATGGCTGCCTTCGGCATCTCCGGCGGGCAGGGGTTCGGCCTCAAGCGCCTGTTCATGTCCCATCCGCCCCTCGATGAGCGCATCGCGGCACTCAAGCAGAGCGGCATCTGAGGGTAGGCAATGCGGTTGCGGCGCCGAATCATGGCCGAGCAGGCAAATACACCGCAAAAAGGGAATTCTGTGCGCCAGACCGGGCTCCAGGAGAAGCATCCATGAAAGACATCGCCAAGTTCATTGCCGGCTTCGAGCGCTTCCAGGCCAAATACTTCCGCGAGGACCGTAGTCTTTTCTCGCGACTTCGCCAGGGCCAGCAGCCTCGCGCCCTGGTGATTTCCTGCTGCGATGCCCGCGTCGACCCCGCCATGCTCACCGGCGCCGAACCCGGCGATCTGTTTGTCGTACGCAATGTCGCGAACCTCGTTCCGCCGTACCGCCATGAAGGCGAAGCGCCTGGCATTCGCGCCGCGATCGAGTTCGCCGTCAAGAGCCTGGACGTGGAGCACATCATCGTGCTGGGCCACTCCAATTGCGGCGGAATCCAGGCCTTGATGAACGGCGAGGGCATTACGCAGAGCCATTACGAATTCATCGGCGCCTGGGTAAGCATCGCAAAGCGCGCACGGGAACGGGTATTGCGCGAGCTGCCGCAGAAGCCGCCGGCCCTTCAGGCGAGAGCCTGCGAGCAGGCCGCGATCCTGGTTTCCCTGGACAATCTGCTGTCGTTTCCATGGATCCGCGAACGCGTCGATAAGAACACGCTCGCGCTTCACGGCTGGCATTTCGATATCGACACCGGAGAATTGCTCGCTTATTCGGCAGAAACCGCGACTTTCGGCTCGTTGGTTTCCGGACCTGACCCCGACCAGGTCACCGACCAGGTCACAGATGCCTGAATCGATTTGCTACAAAACCGGACATTTCTATTTACTCCCGACAGGTAGTGCCGGCCCTACTCAGTTAATGCGACAGAACCCCCAGTCGCCTCCAGCTTTACCCCGTGTGCCCGCGTTCGACCCCCAATTCGGCAATCGCGCTTTGAATCAGCGCAACTCATACCAAACGCCACGCCCCCTGCCTTGCAACCTGAGGTGACCTTGCTCGACCAGCGCCCGAAAATGCTGCTTGAGGGTGTTGCGGTTCCCGCCAGTCAACTTAATGGCGTCAGCCATCGTGATGCGGCCATGCTCGCGCGCAAACTCGACGATCTGCAGTGACAGCTCCGGCAGCGTGGCCAGCACCAGTTTCTCGCGCTCGATCTTTTTGTTCAGGCGGCGCACCTGCTCCGCCAGCGCCCGCAAGAAAAATACCAGCCAGGGTTGCCAGTCGGGGGGGTCGCTGCGGATGGTGCCCTGCGTCTGTCGTAGCGCCGGGTAGTAGGCGTCCTTATCTCGGTTGAAACCAAAGATCTGACGCGAAGTCGGCGCTGGCGGGGCGGCGTCGCGGTTGCGAACCCCGGCTTCCGTCAGCGTGCGGTGTTCGCCACGACGGGTGGGCGCGCAAGTCCCTGCCCAACAAGAAAACTAAGGGCCAGCAGCACGATCACGCTGACGCCGAGCCCGAGTTCCTTGCCTTCGTACCAAGCGGCGATGTCGGTGCGCAACCACCGCGACAAGCCGAATGCCGCCACCGAGAGGCTGATGATGGCAACCATCAGGCCCATCACCCGCGAGGCAATCCGAGCGCGGTGATCAGCGCGACGCAGCAGGCGGGCAATCCACAAACCGTTGATGCCATCCATCACCAGCATGCCGCCGGTGAAGGCCAGCCCGAGGACCAGGGCATGGGCAACGCCGCCGTGCCGGGTGGCGGTGACGGCAAATAGCGCGGCCTGGCTCATGGTGTCAAACGACAAGGCGAACAGGGCGCCCACCGCGGCGATCGCCAATGGATGCGAGGCCGACTGCAGACGCGTGAGTAACCCGGCCTTGAGGCCGACCGGGGCCACCACGGCATCCGCAGCGGTCAGCAGCACCGCTCGCAGATTGAGCAGCCCAAGCAGGGTAAGAAAGCTGATGGAGATCCAAGTACCGACATTTTCCATCCACTCCGGCACCTGCCACTGGGTTGAAGCGATGCCGACGCCGAGCGCAATGATCATAACGACGGCACCATGGCCCAGCGAGAACAGCGATCCGCACCAGCGTGCGCGGGCCGGCGCCTGCCGCAGGTTGTAGCGGGTCAGTCCATCGATGGTGGCCAGGTGGTCGGCGTCCAGTCCATGCTTGGCGCCAAACACAAATACCAGGGCGAGCAGGGCAATCCAGTCGTTGGGCAAGTCCATGGGTGGCACCTCAGGTCTGGTTCAAAGCGTGAATGTGGGAAGTTTTCAAAGATATCATACAAGATCCATGCCTGCGCGGTGCCCTGGGCTAAGTGCCAGTGAATCAAGGCCTTGCCGCGTGTGACTGTAATCGAGCCGCATCACAAGCTGGTTAGTGATGCGGTTATCGGATAATCAGGCGACTTCATGCGCAACGAGAAATAGAACAGGAAGCGGTTCGCTGCACCAGCGTTAGATCCCTCGCTGATTCGTGAACAGGGTCCAATGAATGAAGCCGACGAACGGCACCAGTTTGGGCGATACCCCCATGAGTTGGTAACCCGACGCTACTGCGTGCCGGATCATCTTCGATACAGTCTTGCGACCGGATAAACATCCGATCGAGGTGGTTAGTTAGGCGGTAAGTAAATAATCGCTTACGTAGTGCTATTTCGGTCTGGCTTATCCTAACATATTGACAAATAATAAAATATTTCCGTACAACTGGTGTGGCACGGGTCTTGCGCGGGTCTTTCCCCGAGGCTCAAATTTCAAGGGGGAGACCGCGATGACCGAAACCTTTTACGACGTGCTGCGACGCCAGGGCATCAGCCGGCGCAGTTTTCTCAAGTTCTGTTCGCTGACGGCGACCTCGCTGGGGCTGGGGAGCGCCTACGCGCCGAAGATCGCCCATGCGATGGAGACCAAGCCGCGCACGCCGGTGATCTGGCTCGAGGGCCTGGAGTGCACCTGCTGCTCGGAATCCTTTCTCCGCTCGGCGCATCCGCTGACCAAGGACGTCATTCTCTCCATGCTCTCGCTCGACTACCACGTCACGCTGATGGCCGCCGCCGGGCACCAGGCCGAAAAACAGCTCGAGGAAATCAAGAAGAAGTACAAGGGCAACTACATCCTCGCCGTCGAGGGCAACCCGCCGCTGAATGAAGGCGGCATGTACTGCATCAAGGGAGGCCGCCCGTTTGTTGAAATCCTCAAGGAAACCGCGGCGGATGCCAAGGCGGTGATCGCCTGGGGCGCCTGCGCCTCCTACGGTTGCGTGCAGGCGGCCAAGCCCAATCCGACGCGTGCCACTCCGATCGACAAGGTGATATCCGGCAAGCCCATCATCAAGGTGCCGGGCTGCCCGCCGATTGCCGAGGTGATGACCGGCGTCATCACCTACATGCTGACCTTCGACCGCCTGCCGGAGCTCGACCGCCAGGGGCGGCCGAAGATGTTCTACGGCCAGCGCATTCACGACAAGTGCTACCGCCGGCCGCATTTCGACGCCGGCCAGTTCGTCGAACAGTGGGACGACGAGGCGGCGCGCAAGGGCTACTGTCTCTACAAAATGGGCTGCAAGGGCCCGACCACCTACAACGCCTGCTCGACGGTACGCTGGAACGATGGCGTCTCCTTCCCGATCCAGTCCGGCCACGGCTGCATCGGCTGCTCTGAGGAGGGCTTCTGGGACAAGGGGAGCTTCTACGACCGTGTGACCGATATCAAGCAGTTCGGCATCGAGTCGAACGCCGACAAGGTTGGTGGCACTGCGGCGGCGGTGGCTGGCGCCGGAGTGGCGGTGCATGCCGCGCTGTCCGCGCTGAAGAAGGCGAAAAAATCCGAAAGTGCTGAAAAAATGACGGGAGGCAACTGAGATGAGCGCTTACGCAACCCAGGGCTTCACCATGGACAACTCCGGCAAGCGGGTCATCGTCGATCCGATCTGCCGTATCGAGGGCCATCTGCGCGTCGAGGTGAATCTCGACAAGGACAACGTGATCCGCAACGCCGTCTCTACCGGCACCATGTGGCGGGGGCTGGAGGTGATTCTTAAGGGCCGCGATCCGCGCGACGCCTGGGCCTTTACCGAGCGTATCTGCGGCGTGTGCACCGGTACGCATGCCTTGACCTCGGTGCGCGCGGTGGAAGATGCGCTCTCCATCAAGATCCCGGAGAACGCGAACACCATCCGCAACCTGATGCAGCTGAACCTCTACGTTCAAGACCATCTGGTGCATTTCTACCATCTGCACGCGCTCGACTGGGTGGACGTGGTCTCGGCCTTGAAGGCCGATCCGAAGCGAACTTCGGAGCTGGCCCAGTCGATCTCGAACTGGCCGCTTTCTTCGCCTGGCTATTTCCGCGACCTGCAGAACCGTCTGAAGAAGTTCGTCGAATCCGGCCAGCTCGGGCCCTTCGCCAACGCCTACTGGGGCAACCCGGCCTACAAGCTGCCGCCGGAAGCCAATCTGATGGCAGTCGCGCACTACCTCGAAGCGCTCGATTTCCAGAAAGAAATAGTCAAGATCCACACCATCTTCGGCGGCAAGAATCCACATCCGAACTGGCTGGTTGGCGGTGTACCCTGCGCCATCAACGTGCATGACACCGGTGCAGTCGGCGCGATCAACATGGAGCGCCTGAATCTGGCAAAGAGCATCGTCGACCGAAGCAAGGAATTCGTCGAGCAGGTCTACATCCCCGACCTGTTGGCCATCGCCTCGTTCTACAAGGGCTGGCTCTACGGCGGCGGCCTGTCGTCGCAGGCGCTCCTTTCCTATGGCGACATGCCGGAAAAGGCCAACGATTATTCGCCGGCCAATCTGATGCTGCCGCGCGGCGCCATCATCGGCGGCAAGCTCGACAAGATTCACGAGGTCGACCTCAAGGACCCCGAGCAAATCCAGGAATTCGTCAACCACTCCTGGTACAAGTACGCCGACGAGTCCAAGGGCCTGCATCCCTTCGACGGCGTCACCGAACCCAACTACAAGCCCGAAGGCCCGAACTTCAAGGGCACGCGGACCCGGATCGAACAGCTCGACGAATCGGCCAAGTATTCCTGGATCAAGGCGCCGCGTTGGCGTGGCAACGCGATGGAGGTGGGTTGCCTGTCGCGCATGGTGCTCGGTTACCTGCAGCCCAAGCAGTTCCCCTTCATCAAGGACACCATCGACGCCGTGCTGAAGAAGCTCGATATTCCCGTGACGGCACTGTTCTCCACGCTGGGCCGCACGGCGGCGCGCGGCATCGAGGCGCTGTACTGCGCCGACCTGCAGGTGAAGCAGTTGGACAAGCTGATCGCCAACATCAAGGCCGGCGATTCGTCGACGGCCAACGTCGAGAAATGGGAGCCAAGCACCTGGCCGAAGGAGGCCAAGGGTGCCGGCTTCACCGAGGCGCCGCGCGGCGCGCTCGGTCACTGGATCAAGATCAAGGACACCAAAATCGACAACTACCAGTGCGTGGTACCCACCACCTGGAACGCCAGCCCGCGCGACGCCAAGGGGCAGATCGGCGCCTACGAGGCCTCGCTGATGAACACGCCGCTGGCCAAGGCCGATGAGCCGCTGGAGATTCTGCGCACCCTGCACAGCTTCGACCCGTGCCTCGCCTGCGCGACCCACGTGATGAGTCCCGACGGTCAGGAAATGACGTCGGTCAAGGTGTGCTAACCGTCCGCGAGGAGAACGCCATGAACCTGAATGCGGTCGCCGCCGAAATCGAAAACAATCCGGAAACCGCCGCCGGCCGGACGGTGTATGTGTACGAAGGTCCGGTACGCCTGTGGCACTGGATCAACACCCTGTGCATCGTGGTGCTGGCATCTACCGGCTACCTGATCGCAAGCCCACTGCCCAGCGTGGCTGGCGAGGCATCGGCCAGTTTCCTGATGGGCTATATCCGCTTCGCTCATTTCGCGGCGGCCTATGTGTTCGCCGTCGCCTTCCTGGTCCGCGTCTACTGGGCTCTGGTCGGCAACCACCACGCGCGGCAGCTCTTCTACTTGCCGCTCTCCGATGCGAATTGGTGGGTCGGGATGCTGCGTGAGATCCGCTGGTACCTGTTCATCGACAAGCAGCCATTCAAGTACGTCGGCCACAATCCGCTGGGGCACCTGTTCATGTTCCTTTTCGTTACCGTGGCTGCCGTACTGATGATCTGCACCGGTTTCGCGCTCTACGGCGAGGGAGCGGGGCTGGGCAGTTGGCAGGATCGCCTGTTCGGCTGGGTGATCCCCGTCCTCGGCGGCAGTCAGGCGACGCACAGCTGGCACCACCTCGGCATGTGGGGCATCGTCACCTTCGTTATCCTGCACGTCTATGTGGCGGTGCGCGAGGACATCATGAGCCGCCAAACCATGATCAGCACCATGATCAGCGGTCACCGTACCTTTCGCGAGTGAGCGTCATGGAGGAGACCCTCTGCGAAGTGCTTGTACTCGGCATCGGCAACTTACTTTGGGCCGATGAGGGTTTCGGCGTGCGCTGCAGCGAGAAGCTCGCGGCGGAGTGGGTGTTGCCGGAAACCGTCAAGGTGATGGATGGCGGTACACAGGGCCTGTACCTGTTGCCCTACGTGCAAGCGGCGCGCCGCCTGGTTGTGCTCGATGCCATTGACTACGGCCTGCCGCCAGGCACGATGAAGCGGGTGGAGGGAGATGAGGTCCCGCGCTTCATGGGCGCCAAGAAGATGAGCCTGCATCAGACCGGCTTTCAGGAAGTCATCGCCGCCTCGGCCTTGACCGGGCACCTGCCGGAGGACCTGCTGCTGATCGGCGTGCAGCCGGAAGAACTCGATGATTATGGCGGCAGCCTGCGGCCGGTGGTGAAAGCCCGGCTGAACGAAGCTGTCGACATGGTGATTGAGCAGCTGCGCTGCTGGGGTTACGCTCCGCAGCCGCGTCATGTCCCGGTGGAGCCGCGCGATTCGGCACTTGCGATGGCCGCCTATGAGGCCGGGCGCCCTTCAGTCGAGGCGGCGTGCCGCTTCGGTGACGACCGTTTCATGCGCGGTGCCTGATATGTGCCTCGCCTTGCCGATGCAGGTAGTGTGCATGGAAGGTACGTTTGCGCTCTGCGAAGGACGCAATGGCCGCGAGCGGATGGACACCACGCTGACTGGGCCGCTTGAGCCGGGGCAGTGGGTGCTGTGTTTTCTGGGCGCCGTGCGCGAGGTGATTGATGCTGAGCGTGCCGCACAGGTCGGCGCGGCGCTGGCTGGACTCGAATCAATTCTGGCCGGGGCCAGCGCGGGTGCCGACCAAGCCAGCATTGACGTATTGATCAGCAGCCATTTTTCCGATCTCGTCAATCGCGAGCCGCAGTTGCCCGATTTTCTGCGGCCCGCGCTTGGATCCACGGTTTCATCCACCTCCGAGGGCCTCACGTCATGAGCGAATTGTTACCTGCTCCCGACCGCACCGAGCGGCTGACCGAGCGTTTTGCGATCATGCGCGACCGCTATGGCTACACCCTGCTGGACCGCGACGGGTTTGACGCCTTCATTGCCGGCCCGGGCGCTTGCCTAATCCTGTTTGCCGAGGATCTGCAGAAAATTCCGGAAACCTGGGACCTCACCGTCATCCTGCCGGAAGCCGTGGCCAAGATCGAGATACCGGTGCGTGTCGGGATTCTTGCGCCGGAGACGGCCCGCTTGCTGGCCACACGCTATGGCATTCGTATCTGGCCGGCATTGCTGGCACTGCGTGATGGCGCCTATCTCGGCACCATGGAGGGGCTGAAGGACTGGAGCGCCTACAGCCGCCTGATCCCCGAACTGCTGGCGGCGGCACCGTCGCGCGCCCCGAGCATCGGCATACCGGTGCACAATGCGAACGCAAGCACCACCTGCCACTGAAGCCATTTGAGGAACGCGGCCATGATGACCTTTCCAATCCCCGTTGCAGCCTGCAAGCCCGATATCGGTCCGGGTTCACAGCCGCTCGAAGACGAAATCCTGAATACGCTCGACGTGCCGAATGACGTATACATCTTCCGGGCGCCGGTTGCCGAACTCGATGCGCCGCCGGAGGTGGCGGCGGCGGCAATGGACTTCCTGCGCCAGTTGCTTGCCGCGCTGCGGACGACGCCCTTTGCCGCGCCGGAACCGGTGCGCTTCTCACTGCTGCGGTTTGAACCGGCGGTGCGCGACGAGATCAACGAATTGCTTGGCGAGGGCGAGGTTAGCGTTCAGACCGGCATTGACCTGCGTGCGCAGGAAACGGCTTTCACCGGCATATGGCGCATTCGCGGCGCAGGTATCGATGATGTGGAGGCCGGTGCCTTTCCCGGCGCCTTGCGCGATGGTGTGCTGGCGCGCGCGTTTCCGTCCACTGCCGCCGCCGCGCCGCCCCCCGAGCTGATGAATGCCCCGGCGCTATATCACGAAATTCGTACGCTATCTTCGCAATGGAATGCCGGACGGGCCGCCCATGTCATCAATCTTTCGTTGCTGCCGGCGACGCCCGATGATCTTGCCTGGCTCGACGAACAACTGGGGCGCATTTCGTTTTCCATTCTGTCGCGCGGCTTTGGCAACTGCCGCATCACGGCGACGGCGCTGCCCTTCGTCTGGTGGGTGCAGTACTTCAACAACATGGAGAAGTTGATCCTGAATTCGGTCGAGATCGTCGATCTGCCAGCCGTCGCGTTGGCTGCGGTGGAAGACTACGAAGAGACAACCACCCGGCTTGCGGAGTGGATCGAGTCGCTCGAAAGTGCCTTGTAGTCCTTGTAATTTCACTTCATGAAGTTCCCCGAAGGTTCATTCGAGCGCACTGGCCGCGAGGTAGTCGCCAATCCCATGGCACGCTTCGAGTGTGGGGTCTGCTGGCAGATTTACGATCCGGCCGCGGGCGATCCGATCGGGCAGATTCCCCCGGGTACCGCTTTCGCCGACCTGCCTGAGCACTGGGTGTGCCCCGGCTGCGAGGCGGCGCGTCAGCGTTTTCTAGTACTTGAAGATGCCGCTGACTGACGCAGTCAGCGCGCTCACGACCGCCTTTGAGCGCATCGCGGCCACGCGGATGGCGGGGTTGCCGATGAATAATCCGGCCTTGCGGGTCGCTGCCGTCGGCTTCCGGCAGTGGCGGGACAGCCATCTTGTCGGCGTGCTTGTCACGCCGTGGGCAATCAATCTGATGCTGCTCGGCGACAAGACTTCCAGGGATCTGTATCTCGCCGCCGACTGCCGGCAGGCATGGGACTTTCCTTCCGGTCATTATGACTTCATGGGCGGCGATGAACCGGAATGCGGGGCCTTTCAGTTCTGCTCGCTGTTCTCCCCGGTATTTGAATTCCCCGACCAGGCCACCGCTGAGGCGACCGCGCGGGCAGCGATGGATGCGCTATTCGCCGGCGTGGAAAGCGATAACCGTGAAGCGGCCCGCCTCGCGGGAAGCTCGGTGGCGCAAGTCCCGACCAGTCGCAGGGGATTTCTGCGAGGAATTTTTTCCGGGTTGAAGGCGTAAACTCGGGCCATGCATGAAATGTCGCTCGCCGAGGGGGTATTGCAACTGATCGAGGATGCCTCGCGTCGGCAATCGTTCGCCAGAGTAAGCACGGTCTGGCTGGAAATCGGCCAGCTCGCGGGGGTTGAGGTCGAGGCGATGAGGTTTTGTTTCGACGCGGTGACGCGCGGCAGCATGGCGGAAGGCGCACAGTTGGAAGTAATCGCGACACCGGGGTCCGGCTGGTGCATGCAATGTTCGGCCACCGTGGCCTTGAGCGAAGTGTTCGGCGCCTGTCCGCGATGCGGCACGCATCAGGTGCAGGTGACGGGTGGCACGGAAATGCGCGTCAAGGAACTTGAAGTCGGTTAGGGGGAGAAAGCATGTGTACAACCTGCGGCTGCGGTACGGGTGAAGTGACCATCGACGGCGCCGTTGCGCATCAAGGACATGAGCATGACCATGTGCATGCTGACGGAACGACCCATAGCCACGATCATGCCCACGTCGCAGAGCATGCACACGAGCACGGGGAAGAGCACAGTCACAGCCCCCGCTACGCCCCGGCGCATGCGCACGCGCCCGGTCTCGGCGCCAAGCGCATGGTGCAGATCGAGCAGGATATTCTGGCCAAGAACAATGCCTACGCCGCGCAGAACCGTCAAAGTCTGGCCGAGCGTGGCATCTTTGCCTTGAATCTGGTTTCCAGCCCCGGTTCGGGCAAAACCACGCTGCTGTGCAAGACCATCGCAATGCTCGACGGACAGACGGTGGCCGTCATCGAAGGTGACCAGCAAACCAGTCAGGATGCCGAACGCATTCGTGCCACGGGCGCGCCGGCAATCCAGATCAATACCGGCAAGGGCTGCCATCTTGACGCCCACATGGTCGGACATGCGATGGAAAAGCTGAGCTTGACCGAGAACTCCCTGCTGATGATCGAAAACGTCGGCAATCTGGTCTGCCCGGCGGCCTTTGATTTGGGGGAAGCGCACAAGGTGGCGATTCTGTCTGTCACCGAGGGCGAAGACAAACCCATCAAATACCCGGACATGTTCCGCGTCGCCAGCCTCATGCTGCTGAACAAGATTGACCTGCTGCCGCACCTCGATTTTGACGTGGACGCGGTCATCGGCTTCGCCCGCCGGGTCAACCCGCAAATTCGTGTCATCCGCGTTTCCGCCACCAGCGGCGAGGGCATGGGCGAATGGCTGGATTTTCTGCGTGACGGCCTGGCCAACGCGGGCGCCGCGAAACAGGAAACGGTGGCGAGCCTCAAGCGACGGATTGCTCAGTTGGAGGCGCAGTTGCAACGGCCGCTGCCTTGAGCGCTGCCTTGACTGTCATCGCTCGTCGCATTCGCGTCACCGGGATCGTCCAGGGGGTCGGATTCCGACCCTTTGTCTGGCGTCTGGCGCAGGAACTGAACCTCACCGGCTGGGTGCGCAACGATGCCGAAGGCGTTGAGATTGCCGCCGAAGGCGCTCACGCCCAGGTCGCCGCGCTGCTGCAACGCCTGCGCGCCGAGGCGCCCCCGCTGGCACGCGTCGACACGGTGCATGCCGAGAATGCCGCGCCCGATGGACTGGCAGCCTTCACCATCGCCGAGAGCGCCAGGGGACGGGCCACCACTGCCATCGGCCCCGACGTGGCCGTGTGCGCGGACTGTCTGGCCGAACTGTTCGATCCGGCTGGCCGCCGCTGGCGCCATGCCTTTATCACCTGCACGCACTGCGGCCCCCGCTATACGGTGACGCGCGCGCTGCCCTTCGACCGGCCGCAAACCAGCCTGGGTCCGTTCCCGCTCTGCCCGGCCTGCGCCAGCGAATACGGCGCGCCCGCCGACCGTCGCTTTCATGCCGAAACTACCTGTTGCCCGGTCTGCGGTCCTCGGCTATCGCTTATCGATGGGCAAGGGAAAGCCATCGAAGGCGACCCGATTGCGGCGACCCTGAGCCTGTTGCGGTCGGGGGCCATCGTCGCCATCAAAGGTCTCGGTGGCTTCCATCTCGCCTGTGACGCCCGCAATGCCGAAGCGGTGGCACGACTGCGCTGGAGCAAGAACCGGGAAGAAAAGCCCTTTGCGGTGATGACGGCCAACGTGGCGAGTCTGGCTCCCTACGCGAAAAGTTCCAGTCAAGAACGCTCGCTGCTTGAAAGCCGCGAGCGCCCGGTCGTGTTGCTCCGCGCGCAGCCCGGTTGCGCCGCGGCTTTGCCCGGGGTGGCTCCCGGCCTTCTCTGGCTGGGTGTCATGTTGCCAACCACGCCCATCCACTTTCTGCTGTTCCATGAAGCCGCAAGCTGCCCAAGCGGCAGCGAGTGGCTGGCTTCGCCTCAGGATCTGGTTCTGGTCATGACCAGCGCCAACCCGGGCGGCGAGCCCATCGTCCGCGATAGCGCCGAAGCCCGGACGCGGCTCGCCGGCATCGCCGATGCCATTCTGGATCATGACCGCGACATTGTTTGCCGCTGCGACGACAGCGTGATTCGCCCGCTGGGACAGAGCCCGCAATTCATCCGGCGCAGCCGGGGTTACTCGTCCGCAGCCATCCGCTTGCCGCATGCCGGACCGTCGGTGCTGGCCTTCGGTGCGCGTCTCAAGAGCAGCGTTTGCGTTACCCGTGGCAACGAGGCGTTTCTGTCGCCGCACATCGGCGATCTCGACAACGCCGGTACCTGTGCCTTCTTCGACGAGACGCTTAGCCGTATGCTGGACTTGCTGGAAGTCAAACCGGATATCGTCGCGCACGACTTGCATCCGGATTACTTCAGCACGCGTGCCGCCATCGAGTTTGCCGCCAGCCACGGGCTACCCACAGTGGCCGTGCCGCATCATCACGCACACATCGCCGCCGTCTGCGCCGAGCATGGCCAGCGCGGTCCGGTGCTTGGACTGGCCCTCGACGGCGTCGGCCTCGGGCCGGATGGCGAGGCGTGGGGCGGAGAGTTACTGGAAGTCGAAGCAGCACAGTGCGAGCGCCTGGGTCATCTCAGGCCCTTGCCTTTGCCCGGCGGCGATCGTGCCGCCCGCGAGCCCTGGCGCATGGCGGCCGCCATCCTGCACGAGCAGGGCCGCAATGCCGAGATCGGCGCGCGTTTGCGGGAAGCCGGCGCCGACATGATCGCCACCATGCTCGAACGCAACATCAACTGTCCGCGTACCTCCAGCATGGGCCGGGTGTTCGATGCCGCCGCGGGCTTGCTGGGCCTGTGTGCGCATATGCAGTACGAAGCCCAGGCCGCTATCCTGGTGGAGCAGGCGGCAACACGCCACATCGAGATTCATGGCTGGCCGCCACCGATGCAGAACGGCTGGATCATCGGCAGGGAAGGACGGCTCGATCTGCTGCCCGTGCTCGCTTCGCTGGATGGGGCGGCCGATGTGGATCAGGCCGCCGCCCGCTTACATGCCACGCTGGTGGCCGCATTGGGCGAGTGGGTTGCGCAAGCGGCGGAATCCAGCGGCCTGACGATACTGGCGTGGGGCGGTGGCTGCTTTTTTAACTCACTGTTATCCGTCGGACTAAGGCAAAATCTTGAACAACGCGGCATCACCGTGCTTGCGCCAGTACGCTTATCTCCTGGCGATGCCGGCATCGCTCTCGGGCAAGCCTGGGTGGCGCTTGATTCTTTGGAGTAGTGAAATGTGCCTTGCACTCCCCGTCAAAGTGATAGAAGTCGGCACTACCGATATGGCGATTGTCGATCTCGGCGGTGTAAGGAAGGAAATATCGCTGGCCCTTCTGGATGACGTGAACGTCGGCGACTATGTGATTCTGCATGCCGGCTACGCGCTGTCGAAACTCGATCCCGAGGAGGCCGAGAAGACCTTGGCGCTATTTGCCGAGATGAATGAGACTGAGCTTGCGGCGTCGTGAAGTACATTGACGAATTCCGCGACGGCCGGGTCGCGCAAATTTTGGCGGGCAAGATTGCGTCGGCAGTTGAACCCGGTCGCAGTTACAGCTTCATGGAGTTCTGTGGCGGCCATACCCATGCCATCTCGCGCTATGGCCTCTCCGATCTGCTGCCGCAGACCGTGCGCATGGTCCACGGACCCGGCTGTCCGGTCTGCGTGTTGCCGATCGGGCGCGTCGACATGGCGATCGATCTGGCGTTAAAGCAAGGCGTGATTCTGTGCACTTACGGCGACACCTTGCGCGTGCCGGCTTCCGACGGCCTGTCGCTGATGAAGGCGAAAGCCGGGGTTGGCAACAGGTGCGGGGATATTCGCATGGTGTACTCGACGCTGGATGCCCTGAAGATTGCGCGTGACAATCCGCAGCGTGAGGTGGTTTTTTTTGCCATTGGCTTTGAAACCACCACGCCGCCGACAGCGCTGGCGATCCAGCAGGCGCATTGGGAACAGCTTGCCAACTTCAGCGTGCTGTGCTGCCATGTGCTGACGCCTGCGGCGATCAGCAATATTCTGGAATCGCCCGAGGTACGGCAGTGGGGCACCGTACCGATCGATGGCTTCATCGGTCCGGCGCATGTGTCGACCGTGATTGGCAGCCGGCCCTACGAATTCTTTGCCGAGGAATATCGCAAGCCCGTGGTGATTGCCGGTTTCGAGCCGCTGGACGTGATGCAGGCGATCCTGATGCTGGTACGGCAGGTGAATGAAGGGCGCGCCGAGGTGGAAAACGAATTCTCGCGGGCGGTGAGCCGGGAGGGCAATCTCAAGGCGCAGGATCGGGTGGCAGAGGTGTTCGAACTGCGCCGCGAATTCGAGTGGCGCGGGCTCTCGGTGGTGCCCTATTCGGCGCTGAAGATTCGCGAGAAATATGCCGCATTCGATGCCGAGCGGCGTTTCAAGCTCGACTACCGCTCCGTGCCCGACAACAAGGCCTGCGAATGCGGCGCGATTCTGCGCGGGGTCAGGCGGCCGCAGGACTGCAAGATCTTCGGCACGGTATGCACCCCGGAAAACCCGGTGGGTTCCTGTATGGTCAGCAGCGAGGGCGCTTGTGCGGCGCATTACAGCTACGGGCGCTACAAGGACATGAACTGATGGGCGAAGTCAAAAGAGGCTACATCCGGCCACTTGATTTGAAGCGCGGCCGGGTTGATCTGACGCATGGTTCGGGCGGGCGGGCCATGGTGCAGCTCATCGCCGAACTGTTTGCCAGGCATCTGGGCAACGAGTATCTCGGCCAGGGCAACGATGGCGCCGTCCTGCCGGTGCCGATGATTGAAGGCAAGCCCGGTCGGCTGGTGATGTCCACCGATTGCCACGTGGTGTCGCCGCTGTTCTTTCCGGGCGGCGACATTGGCTGCCTCTCGGTGCATGGCACGGTGAACGATGTCGCGGTGATGGGCGCCACCCCGCTTTACCTGGCGGCTGGGTTTATCCTGGAAGAGGGCTTTCCACTGAACGATTTGGCCCGCATCGTCGAGTCCATGGCGAATGCGGCGCGCGAGGCGGGCGTACCGGTGGTGACGGGCGACACCAAAGTGGTCGAGCGCGGCAAGGGCGATGGTGTTTTCGTCACGACCACGGGCGTGGGCGTCTTGCCCGAAGATCTTCAACTCGGCGGCAGCCGGGCGCGGCCGGGCGACGTGGTGATGGTTTCCGGCTCGATGGGCGATCACGGTGTGGCGATCATGAGCCAGCGCGAAAATCTTTCTTTCGACGCACCGATTGAATCCGACACCGCCGCGCTGCATGGCCTCGTCGCCGCCATGCTGGCCACCCGGACCGACATTCGCTGTCTGCGCGACCCCACGCGCGGCGGCTTGGCGGCGACGCTGAATGAAATCGCCGGACAGTCGGGCGTCGGCATGATGTTGCACGAGAAGGCGATTCCGGTGAAGCCGGTGGTCGCCGCCGCCTGCGAATTGCTTGGGCTCGATCCGCTCTGCGTCGCCAACGAGGGCAAGCTGATTGCGATCTGTGCGGGCGCCGATGCCGAGCGCCTGCTGGCGGCGATGCGCGCGCATCCGCTCGCGCGCGATGCCGCGGTGATCGGCGAGGTGACCGCCGACGACCATCATTTCGTGCAACTCACGACCGCCTTTGGCGGCCGGCGCATTGTGGATTGGCTGGCGGGCGATCAGTTGCCGCGTATCTGCTGATCACCGAGTGATGCGTATTCTGCTGCTCACCCACGCCTTCAACAGCCTGACGCAGCGTCTTGGCGCTGAACTCCGGCGTCGGGGGCACGAAATCTCGGTCGAGTTCGATATCGCCGACACGGTGACCGAGGAAGCCGTGACGCTGTTTCGGCCTCAGCTCATTGTTGCGCCCTACCTGCGCCGTGCGCTTCCCGAATCCGTCTGGTCGCGGCATATCTGCCTCATCGTTCATCCCGGCGTCGTTGGCGATCGGGGGCCATCGGCGCTGGACTGGGCGATTCAGGAGGGCGTGGCCGAGTGGGGTGTCACCGTACTGCAGGCCGAGGCGGAAATGGATGCCGGTCCGGTGTGGGCGAGCGCGAATTTTCCGCTGCGGGCGGTGAAGAAATCGAGCATTTATCGCAACGAAGTGACGCAGGCGGCGACCGCCGCGGTATTGCAGGCGGTGGAGCGGGTTGCGCTGGATGACTTTCAGCCGCAACGTCCGCTCACCAGCCACTGGCGGCCGCTGATGAAGCAGGTCGAGCGCAGCATAGCCTGGCAGCGTGACGACACAGCGACGGTGTTGCGCAAGATCGATGCGGCGGACGGAATCCCCGGTGTGGCCGACAGCCTGTTTGGTCAGACCTGCCATCTGTTCGATGCCTGGCCCGAAGCCACTGTGCGAGCCCGGCCAGGTGCAGTGATCGCCCGGCGCGAGACGGCCTTGCTGCGGGCAACGGTGGATGGCGCGGTGTGGATCGGCCATGTTAAACGCGCCGACAGCATCAAGTTGCCCGCGACCTTGGCGTTTGCACGCGAATCGATGTCGGTGCCGGAGGCACGGTTGGAGAGCTGGTGGCGCGCCAGTTCTTCCACCTGGCAAGACATCGCCTACGAAGAAGCCGGTCAGGCAGGCTTCCTGCATTTCGAGTTCTACAACGGCGCGATGTCCACAGTACAATGCGAACGCCTGCGCGCTGCGCTGGCGTGGGCCAAGCAGCGGCCGGTGCGGATTCTGGTACTCATGGGCGGCGTCGATTTCTGGTCGAACGGCATCCACCTCAACGTGATCGAGGCGGCCAGTCTGGGCGATGGCTCGGCGGCCGATGAATCCTGGCGCAACATCAACGCGATGAACGATCTTGCATTGGAACTGATTACCACCGGGCAGCAACTCACAGTGGCCGCGCTGGGCGGCAACACCGGCGCCGGCGGCTGCTTTCTGGCGCGTGCGGCGGATCTCGTCTGGGCGCGCGACGCCGTGATCTTGAATCCGCATTACAAGAACATGGGCAATCTGTATGGCTCGGAATATTGGACTTACCTGTTGCCGCGCCGGGTGGGCGCGGATACGGCACGCGCGATCATGCGCGACCGGCAGCCCTTGACGGCACAGCGGGCTGTGGAGATTGGCTTCACCGATGTCTGTCTGGCAGGCGACGCGCAAGTCTTTCGTATTGAGGTGGCACGACGTGCCGCCGAACTCGCTGCCGCCCCTGACTTTGCCGAGAACATCGCCGCCAAGCGCGAAGCGCGTGCTCGCGATGAAGCGGCCAAGCCGCTGGCCGCCTATCGCGAGGAGGAACTCACGCACCTGCGGCGCAATTTTTACGGCTTCGATCCGAGTTATCACGTCGCCCGCCATCATTTCGTGCGCAAGTCGCCGGCGTCGTGGACGCCGCGTCATCTGGCGCGCCATCGCGATCTGGGCTGGACGATCCCATGACGGCACGCGCACCTTTGTCCGTCTTGGTGGTCGACGACGAACAGCGTTCGCTGGAAACGCTGCGGCGCACGCTGGAAGAACACTTCACCGTGTTCACCGCCGCATCCGCCGAGGAGGGCAATGCCGTGATGGGGCGCGAGTTCGTGCATATCGTGGTGGCGGACCAGCGCATGCCCGGCACTTCCGGGGTGGAGTTCTTGCGTGGCGTGCGCGCCCAGTGGCCGGACACGGTGCGCCTGATTCTTTCGGGGTATACCGATGCCGAAGACATCATCGCCGGCATCAACGAAGCCGGCATCTGGCAATACCTGATGAAGCCCTGGCATCCGGACCAGTTGCTGTTGACCTTGCAAAGAGCGGCCGAGCTGTGGCGCTTGCAGCAGGAGAATCAGCGACTTTCGCTGGAACTGCGTGACAGCCCCGAGCAGTTGGCGCGCCAGGTTGCCAGCCGGCGCGTCAAGGCCAAGGCGCAGGCCGGTTTCGAGCGGCTCACGCGCGCCGCCGACAGCCCGCTGAACGAGGTCTGCGATTTGGCAAATAAGATTGCCGGACATGACCTGTCGATCCTGATCACCGGCGATTCGGGCACGGGCAAGGAACTGCTGGCGCGTGCCATTCACTATGCGAGTTCGCGCGCGGAAAGTTCTTTCGTGGTGGAAAACTGTGGCGCGCTGCCCGACACGCTGCTCGAAGGCGAACTCTTCGGCCACAAACGCGGTGCGTTTACCGGGGCCACCGAAGATCGGATCGGACTGTTTCAGCAAGCCGACGGCGGTACGCTGTTCCTCGATGAAATCGGCGAGACCTCGCCGGCGTTTCAGGTCAAGCTGCTGCGTGCCTTGCAGGAGGGCGAGGTGCGCCCGGTCGGCAGTCCGCGTCCGGTCGCGGTGGACGTGCGCATCATCGTGGCCACCAATCGCGACCTGGAAGCCGATGTCGCCAGTGGCCGCTTCCGCGAGGATCTTTATTACCGCATCGCCGGCATGACGCTTTACCTTCCGGCTTTGCGCGAACGGCCACGGGACATTCCACTGATTGCCACCGAACTGCTCAAACAGTCGGCGCTGGCGGGACGGCGGATGTCGGACAAGGCCATGAACTGCCTGGTCGGATATTCGTGGCCCGGCAATGTGCGCGAACTGCAAAATGAAGTACGCCGGGCCCTGGCGCTCGGCGATGGAGCAGTCCTTGGCGCCGAATTGTTATCGCTCCGAGTGCGTCAGCCGGTGAAATCCCGCGCCATGCGGACTGACGCGGTTGAGGCTGACTCCGGGTTGCTCAAGCACCGTCTGGAACGCGTCGAGGAGCAGATCATCCGTGCATCCATGGCATGCCACAAGGGCAACAAGACGCGCGTGGCTGGCGAACTGGGGCTGACTCGCCTCGGGTTGCGCATGAAGCTGGCGCGTCTTGGACTGGAGAAGGCATGAATCTACTCTGGCTGCAGTCGGGCGGTTGCGGCGGCTGCACCCTGTCCTGGCTCGGTTACCAGCACGGTCCCCTGTTCCAGGTGCTGGCGGACGAGGGCGTTGAGTTGCTCTGGCATCCCAGTGTTTCCGAAGCCGGTATCGACGAGGCACGAGAGTTGATCACCCAATGTGCGGATGGCCGCCGCGACGTGGATGTCTTATGCATCGAAGGATCCCTGCTGCGCGGGCCGCAGGGGACCGGTGCCTATCATCGCTTTGGCGGTGGTAGCCAGTCGATGGCCGAGTGGGTCAGGCAGATCGCCGGGCGGGCGCGGCATGTGGTGGCGGTGGGCAGTTGTTCTGCCTTCGGCGGGATCACCGCGGCCGGCATCAATCCGACGGATGCCTGCGGCCTGCAATACGATGGCGAACTCGACGGTGGCCTGCTCGGTCCCCACTTTCGCGATCCCTCGGGACTGCCGGTGATTAACATTGCCGGCTGCCCGCCGCATCCAGACTGGATAACCGAGACCTTCGCGATGCTTGCGCGCGGCCAGCTTGGCGCCCGCGATCTTGACGACTATGGCCGGCCGCGCTTCTACGCCGATCAATTGGTGCATCATGGCTGTCCGCGCAACGAATATTACGAATTCAAAGCCAGCGCTCGCAAGCCTTCCGATCAGGGCTGCCTGATGGAGCATTTGGGTTGCAAGGGAACGCAGGCCCATGCGGATTGCAACCAGCGGCTGTGGAACGGCGAAGGCTCATGCCTGCGGGGCGGTTATGCCTGCATCCGCTGTACCGAGCCGGGTTTTGAGGAACCCGGCCATCCTTTTGAAGCGACGCCCAAGGTCGCCGGCATTCCTATCGGTCTGCCCTCCGACATGCCGAAAGCCTGGTTCGTGGCCCTCGCGGCCTTGTCGAAGTCGGCCACGCCGGCACGCGTGCGCGAGAATGCCACGGCCGATCATCTCAAGCGCTCACCCTCTGTCAAGCGTGGGCGCAAATGACGACACGACGCGTGGTGGGCCCCTTCAACCGGGTCGAGGGTGATCTTGAAATCACGCTCGATATCGAAGCCGGGCGTATTGCCGCCGCTTACGTCAAATCCCCGCTGTATCGCGGCTTTGAACAGATTCTGCAGGGCAAGGTGCCGGCGGATGCCTTGACGCTGGTGCCGCGCATCTGTGGCATTTGCTCGGTGGCGCAGTCGGCGGCCTCCGCGCTGGCGCTGGGCGATGCGGCGGGAATCGTCGCGCCGCCCAATGGTCGGCTGGCGGCCAATCTCACCTTGGCCACCGAGAATCTGGCCGATCATCTGACGCACTTTTATCTTTTCTTCATGCCGGATTTTGCGCGCGCCGACTACGCGGGCAGGGCGTGGCACGGAGCAACCGTCGAGCGCTTTCGCGCGACCGTCGGAACGGCCCCGAATGAAATGCTGCCGGCGCGTGCGCGCTTCATGCAGACGATGGGCCTGCTCGCCGGCAAATGGCCTCATACCCTTGCGCTGCGTCCAGGCGGCTCCACTCGCCCGCTGCAGGCGTCGGAGATTTTTCGGCTGCATCGCGTCCTGCGCGACTTTCGCCACTTCCTCGAAGGTGTGACCTTTGGCAGCACGCTCGAGGAAGTCGCCGGTTTGTCTAGCCGGAGCGAACTGAGTGCTTGGCAGCAGCGTGCTGGCGGCGGTGACCTGCGCCGTTTTCTGGTCATCGCCGACGATCTCGATCTGTGGCATCTCGGACGCGCGACGGATCGTTTCATAAGTTATGGCTGCTACAACGATACCGAGGGGCGACTGTTTTCCGCCGGGCTATGGGACCAGCAGCGGCTGCCGCTCGATACCGCCGCGATTACCGAAGACATCTCCCACGCGTGGTATGCCGCGGCCGGTTTGCCGCAACATCCGGCCGGCGGCGGCACGGTGCCGGTCGCGGAGAAGCCGGGCGCCTATTCATGGTGCAAGGCGCCGCGCCTGGCCGGTCGGGTGGTGGAAACCGGCGCGCTGGCACGACAGCAAGTCACTGGTCATCCGCTCGCACGCGACATGGTGCAAGGCCAAGGCGGCAGCGTCGCCGCTCGAGTGATAGCGCGCCTGCTTGAACTGGCCTTGGTGGTTCCCGCGATGGAACGCTGGCTGACCGAATTCGTGCCCGGCGAACCCTGGTGCATCCCCGCACCTCTGGCCGATGAAACCTCGGGCGTCGGCCTCGTCGAAGCTGCCCGCGGCTCGCTCGGCCACTGGCTGACCGTCCGGCGAGGGCGCATTCACGGCTATCAGATCATCGCTCCCACCACCTGGAACTTTTCCCCGCGCGATGGCGAAGGCGAGCCGGGAGCATTAGAACAGGCCCTGGCTGGTTTGCCTGCCACGGCCGACGATCCGATCCCGGCCGCGATCCATCATGTCGTGCGCAGTTTTGATCCCTGCATGGTGTGCACGGTGCATTGAGATCCTCTCTCACAAGCCAGGCTGCGGCCCGATGACTCGCATGCAACTCATTTCCCATCCGGCGACACCGATGCCTCAAGTGAATTCGCTTGGTGTTGCCTTGTCACCTACCGGCGACGGGGGCTTGGCGGCCGTTTTCGACTGCCATGGTTACGCCGACGAGCAGGCCTGGCGAGCCGAGCGCAGTGACTTTCCGCTCTATCCATGAAGACCCGGCCAACACGTTCTGCGGATAGGGGTGCGGCAGGCCATGGTTCGCTCACTCATGGTTCGGCCAGGAATGGTGATGCCCCCCTGCAAACCGTCGAGCTGCTTGCCGCCGCTACCCGTGCAGCGGCCGAGGATAGCATCTGGCTGGACGTGATTCACAAGATGGACGAGGTCTATAACGACCTGTTGCAGTATGAAGTCAGCCTTGAAGAAAAGAATGCCGCGCTGGAGGACTCGCAGCAGTTCATTTCATCGGTGCTGACTTCCATGTCCGATCTGCTGATTGTCTGCAGCCGCGCGGGTTCGATCGAGAGTGTGAATCAGGCGCTGGCCTCATTGCTGGGTGTCGATGAGAAATCGTTGCATGGCCGGCCGATATTCGATCTCTTCGCCGACGACGAGTCGCGACAAAACGCAGGGCGTCTGCTGGTCGAGCAACTTGGCCAGACGGTCTCGGATCGCGAATTCCAGTTGAAGACGGCCAATGGCAGCGCCATTCCTGTTTCGCTCAATTTCACGCCGCGCTACAGCGGCGTCGGCAAGCTGCTGGGACTGGTCATTACCGGGCGTCCCGTCGGTGAATTGAGGCGTGCTTATCAGGCGCTGCGCCGTGCCCACGAAGATCTCAAGACAGCTCAGCACCAGCTGATTCACTCCGAAAAAATGGCCTCGCTCGGGCGCCTTGTGGCGGGTGTGGCTCACGAACTCAACAACCCGATCAGCTTCGTGTACGGCAATGCCATCGCCCTGAAGCGTTATGCGGAACGCTTTTCGCGCTACTTGTCGGCGATCCATGCCGGCGCGTCGCGCGAGGAATGCGCGGCCTTGCGCGAGGAACTACGAGTCGATCGGATGCTGAACGATCTGCCTTCGCTGATCGACGGTACGCTCGAAGGTGCGGAACGTACCCGCGACATCGTCGATGCCCTCAAACGTTTTTCGGCGCCGGATCGCGACGAGCGGCAGGAGTGCGATCTGCGGGAGATCATCGAGCGTGCAGTGCATTGGGTGCAGAAAGGTACCGCCGATCAGTTCTGCGTGCGTATGCTGTTCGAGGAGACTCTATGCACGGCGGGTTCGTCGGGACAGTTGCAGCAAGTCGTGATGAATCTGGTTCAGAACGCGGCCGACGCAACAGAGGGTGCGCCGGAGCGGAGTCTGGAGATTTCGGGGCGCGCCGAAGGGCAGGAAGCGGTGATCGAGTTCCGCGATAACGGCCCTGGCATTCCCGCGGCTAATCTCGGCAAGCTGTTCGATCCCTTCTTTACCACCAAGCCGGTCGGTCGCGGGACCGGCCTGGGTCTGGCAATCAGCTATGGCATCGTCGAGCGCCACGGCGGCACACTGACGGCGGGAAATCATCCCAAGGGTGGCGCATTGTTTTGTCTGCGTTTGCCCTTAGCGAGAGGCTGACTCATGGGTCCTGGATTTTCCTTGCGGGTTGCGGACAGGCACGCGGCCAGCGGCATTATCTTTGATTGGTGCGACGGCGAGACGGCGGCGCGAAAGGGCGAAACCCGGCTCGAACCCTGTTTCCCCGATTTGGTGAACGTGCGATGAACCCCGGTATCGATGCCGGGAGTGTGCATATTCGGGTTCAGGGTGATGGCGCCAAGGTGATCGCCGCGCAGGTGCTCAGCCAACGGCCGCAGCTGGCTCGAACCCTCAAGGGGCGACAGGCCGACGACGCTGCAGCGCTGGTGCCCCTGGTGTTCGCGCTGTGCGGCCGCGCCCAGGGGGCAGCCGCCAGACTGGCCGTGACGGCAGCGCGCGGACAGGAATCGTCGCCACGACTCGCGCCGGATATCGTGCGCGAGGTGATGCGCGAGCATCTCTGGCGCTGGTTGCTGGATCTTCCCGTCCTGTTCGGCATGCTGCCGCTGCGCGATCGGTTTTCGACGGCCGTCCGGGCGGTGGATGCCGGCGGCGGCGAGGCGGTGCAGGGCTTGCTTGCGGCGCCCGAGATCATCCGGCTGATTGAGTCGATCGAGGCGCTGGAACAACCCCCGCTGGGAGCAGCGGCGCTGCTTCATATCGACTCGGCACAGACCTCGCTAGCCGACTGGCCGCAACTCAGCGAAGTGCTGTGCCGCACCCCGACATGGCGTGGGCAGGCTGCCGAGACGGGCGCGTACGCTCGGCGCACGGGCGATCCGGCGCCGGTCAGCGGCGCCTTCGCCGCGCGCTGGCTGGCGCGATTGGCCGAGCTTGAGACCTGGGCGGCCGGCGCCCAAAACATCGGCGCTGGCGGCACGGCGAGCGCGATGCCGGTAGCGCCCGGAGTCGGCCGAGCACTGGTGGAAACGGCCCGCGGACTGCTGATGCACGAGGTCGTTCTGGAGGGTGACCGGGTTGCGGATTACCGCATCGTCGCCCCGACCGAATGGAACTTTCACCCCCAGGGGCCGCTGTCCGGCTGGCTCATCGGCAGACCCTGTTCGGATGAGGCGGACCTGCGTGGGTTTGCCGCGCAGGCCGTGGCGGCGCTGGATCCCTGCGTGCGCTGGGATCTGACGTTAGAGTCGGCGCTCCAGCCGCATTGAAGCTTTCCTGGTGTCGCCCGCCCGATTGCCGGGCCACGGTGCGGGCGTCTCCGGCGTTGTCCGACATCGGGCGAATCGAGACCTACAGTTGTTCCAGCGCAATAGCGATCGGCCAGCCTAAACAAGGCGTTCCAGCTTGCAACTGAATTGCATGCGCAACAGGTTCGCAAGGCGACCACCATCCCGTACCTGTCCCACCTCATGGGTGTTGCGAGTCTCGCGATGGAACATGGCGGCGATCCGGGATTACTTGATCGGCCTACACTGCCATTGCACAACATTGGTTTGCCTGAAACTCAGGCAGCGTAAGGCCCTCCGGCACATAACAATGCCAATTTCGACAATTCACAGCGGGATTTTTCCCGCCCATTAGCGCAATACGCGCTGCTATCGCGCCCTACGATTCTGCGCGCATTCCCGATACGCCGGAGACAGCTACAATAAGCAGTGTCGAGCCACGACGCAACATCACACCACCGCAAAGGAACCGCAAGTGAAAAAGAAGACTCCCGAACAATTGCGCAGCCACCGCTGGTACGGCGCCCAGGACATGCGCTCCTTCGGCCATCGCTCGCGCACGGCGCAGATGGGCTACGAGCGCAGCGACTACGCCGGCAAGCCGGTGATCGCCATCATCAATACCTGGAGCGACATCAACCCCTGCCATACCCACTTCAAGCAGCGCGTCGAGGAGGTGAAGCGCGGCGTGTGGCAGGCGGGCGGATTTCCGGTGGAAATGCCGGCGATGTCGCTGTCGGAGCCGTTCCAGAAACCGACCTCCATGATGTACCGCAACTTCCTCGCCATGGAAACCGAGGAACTGCTGCGCTCCTACCCCGCCGACGGCGCGGTGCTGATGGGCGGCTGCGACAAGACCACGCCGGCGCTGCTCATGGGCGCGATCAGCATGAACCTGCCCGCCATCTTCATGCCGGCCGGGCCGATGCTGCGCGGCAACTGGGGCGGCGCGACGCTGGGCTCGGGTTCGGACACCTGGAAATACTGGGCCGAGCTGCGCGCGGGCAACATCACCGAAAAGGACTGGCAGGAGATAGAGCAGGGCATCGCGCGCTCGCCCGGCCATTGCATGACCATGGGCACCGCCTCGACCATGACCAGCGCCGCCGAGGCCATGGGCTTCACCCTGCCGGGCGCGGCATCGATTCCGGCGCCCGACTCGCGCCACGCCGCCATGGCCACGCTCACCGGAAAACGCGCGGTGGACATGGTGTGGGAAGACCTGAAACCGCGGGATATCCTCGACGCCGACGCCATCCACAACGCCGTGACCGCGGTGCTTGCGATCGGCGGCTCGACCAACGCCATCGTGCATCTGATCGCGCTCGCGCGCCGCGCCGGGGTCAAACTCGACCTCGACCTATTCGATGCGCTGGCGCGGAAAACGCCGCTGCTCGCCAATATCCGTCCCTCGGGCAAATACCTGATGGAGGATTTCTACTATGCCGGCGGCCTGCGCGCGGTGCTGAAGAACCTCGGCGGCCTGCTCAAAGCCAATGCGAAAACCGTCAACGGCAAGACCCTGGGCGAGAACATTGCCGGTGCCAAGGTGTTCGATGAGGACATCATCCGTTCCATCGACACGGCCCTGGTCAAGTCCGACAGCCTGGCGGTGCTGCGCGGCAACCTCGCCCCCGGCGGCGCGGTGATCAAGCCGCCCGCGGCCGAAGCACAGCTTCACAAACATACGGGCAAGGCGGTGGTGTTCACCGACTACAACGACATGGCGGCGCGCATCGACGACGCGGACTTAGCCGTGGACAAGGATTCGGTGATCGTGTTGAAGCACGCCGGGCCCCTGGGTGGCCCGGGCATGCCCGAGTGGGGCCAGTTGCCGATTCCGCAGAAGCTGCTGAAGCAGGGCGTGCGCGACATGGTGCGGATTTCCGATGCACGCATGAGCGGAACGTCGTACGGGGCGTGCGTGCTGCACATCGCGCCCGAGTCCTGGATCGGCGGGCCGCTGGCGCTGGTGCAGGACGGCGACCTGATCGAGCTCGACGTGCCCGCCCGCAAACTGAATCTGAAGGTGAGCGACGCGGAACTGGCCAGGCGCAAGGCCGCGTGGAAAGCGCCCGCGCCGCGCTACGAGCGCGGCTACGGCGCCGCCTTCTCGCAGCACATCACCCAGGCGAACGAGGGCTGCGATTTCGATTTTCTGGAAGCGGGGGCGGAAACACCGGATCCGGAAATACACTGACCAGCGAAAAATTGTCATTCTGAGGCCGTAGGCCGAAGAATCTGCTTTTTTGCGCTCTCCCAAAAGCAGATTCTTCGCTTCGCTCAGAATGACCAAATTGGAGTTCTTAGAGATGCCCACGAAGTTGCACGAGTACTCCTCGCGCTCAGTTTCCTGCCCGGCTCACCCACGCGGGAATGCGCACGCCGTCGATGCCTCCGTGCCCGGCGTGTGCGGCGCGATCGAAGGCTTCCAGCACCCGCGCCGCCGTGGGCAGTTCCACGCCCAGGCCTTGCGCCTCATCCAGCATGGTGCGCAGGTCCTTGCGCATCGAATCCAGGTCGAACGTCGCCGGACCGGTGTCTTCGCCCGCGAGTGCTTTCGCCACCGCAGCGCCGCGGTTCTTCAGCACCGTGGCCGCGCCGGAGGTGTCGGAGAAAATTTCGATCAGCCGCGCGGGATCGATGCCGAGCGGCTTGGTGAGCGCGACGGCTTCGCCGAACGCCTGCCAGAAAACGATCAACGGCAGATTGATGGCGAGTTTCATCGCTGCGCCCGCACCCACCGGCCCGACATGCTCGATGCGGCGGCACAACTGCTCGAGTAACGGCCTCGCCCGATCCAGCGCTGCCGCGTCCGATCCGACCAGGCCGAAGAGTTTCCCCTCCTTTGCCGGACCCACGGTGCCGCCGACCGGGCACTCCACCAGTTGCGCGTGCTTCAACGCGACCCACTCGGCCAGCGCGCGCTCGGTCTCGGGCCGCACGGTGCTCATTTCGATGAACAGCTTGCCCTTGACCTCGCCCGCGAGCAGCCCGTGCTCGCCGTAATAGACTGCGTCGATCGCCGCAGCATTGGTGAGGATGGTGATGATCACTTCTGCTCTCGTCGCGAGTTCGGCCGGCGTGGCCGCGATGGTCGCGCCCGCTGCCACCGCGGTCTTGGTTTTCTCGGGCGTGCGATTCCAAACCGTGAGCGTATGCCCAAGGCCGGTGAGCCGCGACGCGATGGCGCTGCCCATGCGCCCGGTGCCGGCGATGCCGATCTTCATACCAATTCTCCATTCAAAAATCGCAAACTTGGATTGTATGCCAAGCGAATGACCGGAAATCGCCTGCGAATCATCGGGATGCCGGCCGATTGCTCAGACCAGTGTTACCAGATGTCTGGCCGTAGCGCCCTTCGCCGCGGAAAGTGCGATGCCGGAATCGAACGTCACCAGGCGTCCGCCATGCTTGAGCGCCAACGCCAGCAGATAGGTGTCGGTTATCTGCCGCGCGCTGTGTACGCGCGTGCCGTCCACGACCCGCGGGTCGACGATGGAGGCGTCGTCGGGCCAGAACAAGTGGGCGGAATGGTTCAGCCCGCCACGCAAGCGTTCGATGATTTGGGCCGCGGGCCGCGCGCCGGGGTAGGATGCCTGCGACATGATGCGGATGCACCCGTTCTGGGTGATCGGGCAGGATGCCCAGCCGTGCTTGATGTTGGCCCTCAACCAGGACGATGCCGTGTCGTGGTGCGGCTGCGCCTGATCGAGCAGTGCGATCAGAACGTTGACGTCGAGCAGCGCACGCATCCGGCGCGTTCTCCTAGTACTCGCCGTCTTCGCGCAGCTTGTTGATCAGTTCGTTGCTGACGATCCGTCCCTCTTTTGGAAATGGCCGCAAGCCGTAAATCGCTTTCGGCGCATGCGCTGTCAATGCCTCCGCGCCCGCCAGCCCTTTGCGCGCCAGCTCGGAAATGACTTGCCCGGCCGTCTTCTTTTCCCGCCGCGCCAGATCCTTGGCCGCAAACAGTACGTCTTCTTCGATGTCGAGAGTGGTGCGCATCACGAGATGCTATTGCATCACGCATCAGATGTCAATCTGGCTTACCGCCGTTACGGATCGGCCCCGGCTCTCCGCATCCCATGGGCAGGGCGGGTTGTTCGAGTGAGGTGGTCCCGATGGCCTTGGTGACCCTGCGCAGAGGCCAGGTTCTGAAGGATGTGTCCTTGATAAAAGGACACCTTTGGGCTGGACGCCGGCAGAGCGGTCGCTGATCGAAAAGCGCTTTCGCGAGTACCTCGTCGAGGGTGGGTTCCCCGAAGCGCAGGGAGTGCCGGCGACGCTGCGGATCGAGCTCCTGCAAGGCTGCGTGGATACCGTCCTCTTCCGCGACGTGGTCGAGCGCTACGGGGTGTCGCAGGTGGCCGCGCTCCGCTGGCTCGTGCGGCAATGCCTGCGCAACCCAGCCGGGAGCTTCAGCGCCCACCGGCTGCACCAGGACCTGAAGGCCCAGGGACACGGCGTGGCGAAGGATGCCGTGCACGCGATGCTCGGCCATCTCCTGGATGCTTTCCTGCTCAGCGCCGTGCCACTGGCCACCGACTCGGAGCGCCAGCGCAACTCGAACCCGCGCAAGCTCTATCCCGCGGACCTGGGCCTCATCAAGGCCTTCGACGCCAGCGGCCGCTCGAACCTCGGCCACGCGCTCGAGACCGCCGTGCTGAACCAACTGGAGAGGCGCGGCGCCGAAGTCGGTTACGTCAAGACGCGCGACGGGCTGGAGGTGGACTTCCTCGCGCGCCGGCCGGCCGCCGCAGAGGAACTGATCCAGGTGTGCGCGGACCTGTCGTCTCCTGAGACGCGCGCGCGCGCGCTGCGGGCCCTGACCGCGGCGGCGAAGGACCATCCGCGCGCGACGCGGCGGCTGTTGGTGCTCGACCGCGACGCGTTCGCACGGGCCAACACGCCAGGGATCGAGGTACTGCCCGCCTACGAGTGGCTCCTCGCGGCACCGGACGAAGACTGAACGGGAGACGGTGTCCGATTAAAGGGATTAAAGGAGGATTAAAGGGGCCCCCAGGATCTATTAAAGTTCTATTTCAATCCTTTGGCCAGCGATAGCGGAATGTTTGGACTTAACGGATTCACGCTCACGCGAAATTTGCCCGGTTCAATAATCAAGTCCATGTCTTCCATCGGAATTGCACCAAGCAAGACTTGGTTGCCAAATACCAGCGCACCGGTTACACACTCACGGTTAAGCATTGAGATTCGTACAGGTGACACGTAGTCAACCATATGTGATTTTCCGTCAGCGGTTTGCACTTCACGCTGTTTTCTTGTTTTCAGCTGTAGCTGCATGGCTACATGTTCTGGAATGCACAAATGCAAAGCCCCTGTATCAACTACTGCGGATACATCAAGCTCTTCCAGGTCGTCGCGTGCATCATTGGCTAATCTTATATCCGCGTAAGTGATTCCCATATCTTTTTCCTTTCAAGTGATGCCAAGATTAGATGATTCCAATGGCTTTAGCAATTAGCCTTGCGTCCGGTGCTGGTAGTTGCCGTCAGGCGCGCGTATTCGTGTGGCCGGCCGAGAGCGAAATGCCCGTAACGATCAACCGGAGCGGCGTAGCGTGCATCGGTGATCGTTTCTGCGCCGGCAGCTGACGCAATAAGTGCGAATATGGCGGCGAAGGGAGGCAATATGCGGCGCAGTTCCATCACGTTGTCCCGCCCGCGGAACAATCGTCTGGAGCGCCCGCTGCGGCGTCGCCATCCTGTTCTTCGCCTGGGCACCCGCTATCGGCGATGCGCTTTGCATCGCAGAGCACGTACCGGGGACCGGAGACCGGTGACAATCGAGACTTTCAGTAGAACGGCGCGGCGATGCCTTCCGCGGCGAAAGCCCGCTGCGTCGCTGGACGCGCCATCACAGTGTCGAGAAAGCGGCCGAGATGCGAGCGGTTGCGCGCCGGATTGTGCATCCCGCGCGTCCATCGGCACAACATCAGCAGATAGGGATCGACGGCGCGATAATGTGCGCCGAGCAGAAATGGGCCTTTGCCGGCGGCCAGCGTCGCCTCGATCAGGTCGAGCATGTCGCCGATGCGGCTCTCGGCATGGGTCTTGATCTGGGCCGCGGCGGCTGCATCGTCGGCCAGGCGTTCCGGATAGAAGTAGAGGAGGAGTTCGGCCTGCACGGTGTTGGTCAGATAGACGAGCCATTTGTAGAATTCTGCCCGCTCGTTGCCGCCAAGTGCGGGCGCCAACTCCACCGCGGCGTGGCGGTCGGCCAGATGCAGGCAGATCGCCGCCGATTCGTAGAGCACCAGGTCGCCATCGACCAGCACCGGGATGCGCCCGGTCGGGTTGAGCTTGAGGTACGCGGGACTCTTTTGTTCGTTCTTGCTGCGGTCGACCAGCACCAACTCGTAATCCGCACCGATTTCCTCCAGCAAGATATGTGGCGCCAGATTGGCATTGCCGGGGTAATAGTAGAGCTGGTACATGGTTTTTCCTCAAGGCTGATATGGCGGGGAGCGCCAGGGGCCGATTATGCTGTGAATTTTGAATATCCGTATTGCGTCACCTCTCCGGGTGACGCAATACGGATACCCCAAATATCTATCCACGAATGTCTTGGATCGGCAGGACCCGATCCGCGCGCTCAGGTTTCTGTCTGGCCGCTCACCCAGGCGGGAATGCGCACGCCGTCGATGCCGCCATGCCCGGCGCTTGCGGCGTGATCGAAGGCCTCGAGCACGCGCGCCGCGGTGGGCAGCTCAACGCCAAGGCTTTTCGCTTCTTCCAGCATGGTGCGCAGGTCCTTGCGCATCGAGTCGAGATCGAAGGTGGCCGGACCGGTGTCTTCGCCCGCCAGCGCCTTCGCCACCGCCGCGCCGCGGTTTTTCAGCACCATGGCGGCGCCGGAGGTGTCGGAGAAAATTTCGATCAGCCGCGCGGGATCGATGCCGAGCGGCTTGGTGAGCGCGACGGCTTCGCCGAACGCCTGCCAGAAAACGATCAACGGCAGATTGATGGCGAGTTTCATCGCTGCGCCCGCACCCACCGGCCCGACATGCTCGATGCGGCGGCACAACTGCTCGAGTAACGGCCTCGCCCGATCCAGCGCTGCCGCGTCCGATCCGACCAGGCCGAAGAGTTTCCCCTCCTTTGCCGGACCCACGGTGCCGCCGACCGGGCACTCCACCAGTTGCGCGTGCTTTAGCGCGACCCACTCGGCCAGCGCACGCTCGGTCTCGGGCCGCACGGTGCTCATCTCGATGAACAGCTTGCCCTTGACCTCGCCCGCGAGCAGCCCATGCTCGCCGTAATAGACCGCGTCGATCGCCGCGGCGTTGGTAAGGATGGTAATGATCGCGTCCACGCGCGTTGCGAGTTCGGCCGGCGTCTGCGCAATAGTCGCGCCTGCCGCGGCCGCGGCCTGGGTCTTCTCCGGCGTGCGATTCCACACCGTGAGCGTATGTCCTAGGCCGATGAGCCGCGCCGCGATGGCGCTGCCCATGCGCCCGGTGCCGGCGATGCCGATGTTCATGTTTCTCCTCCGATCTCAATCGTGAAACGGGATTGTATTCTAAGTAGCCGTTTCAGAATTACCGAAACGGCTACTGACTTAGGGGAGCATGAGGGGCCAAGGAAGGGGTGGGACCCTTCCTTTCCCACCTTGATCCCCTCATTTTGTAATGAGCTCCAACTAAGGCAGCACGATTGGGCTGCGACCGATAAAATAGCGCAATGTCAGAAGCAAGCAGCGCCATAGTGAATAACGACGGCGCCATCCTGATCCACGGCGCGCGCCAGAACAATCTCAAGAACCTTACCCTCGAAATCCCGCTGAACCAGCTCGTCGTGGTCAGCGGCGTGTCGGGCTCGGGCAAGAGTTCGCTTGTGTTCGACACGCTCTACGCCGAAGGCCAGCGGCGCTACGTCGAGACTTTCTCGCCCTACGCGCGCCAGTTTCTCGACCGCATGGACAAGCCGCAGGTGGACCGCATCGAGGGCATCCCGCCCGCGATCGCCATCGACCAGACCAATCCGGTGCGCACCTCGCGCTCGACCGTCGGCACCATGACGGAACTGAACGATCACGTGAAGCTCCTGTTTGCGCGCGCGGCCGGGCTCTATTGCCGCGGCTGCGGCGAGAAGGTGGCGCGCGACACGCCGGAATCGATCTACGCCGCGCTCGCGGCGCGCGCCAAAGCCGCGGGCGACCCGCGCCTCATCGTCACCTTCCCGGTGGCGGTGCCGAAGAATTTCTCCGAGGCCGAGGTCGAGCAATTGCTGCAAAGCCAGGGTTATGCCCGCATCCATGCGCGCCGCGAAGGCCTGCTGGAGGTGGTGCAGGACAGGCTGCGCGCATCCACCGCCGGGAAGACGCGGGTGATCGAAGCGCTGGAGGCGGCGCTGAAAATCGGGCAGGGAAAGGTCAACGTGTATGTGGCCGGTGAGGAAGACGAACCCCTCACCCAGGCAGCCTGGCGCTACTCCTCCGACCTGCACTGCGCCGAGTGCGACATCCACTACACCGAACCGACACCGTCACTGTTCTCCTTCAACTCGCCCATAGGCGCCTGCGACACCTGCCGCGGCTTCGGCCGCGTCATCGGCATCGATTTCGGACTGATCGTCCCGGACGAAGCGAAGACACTGCGCGAGGGCGCGGTCCGGCCGTGGCAGACGGCGAGCTTTGGCGAATGCCAGGAAGATCTGGTCAAGTACGCCAACAAACGCGGCATTCCGCTCGATACGCCGTTTCGCAAACTCACCCAGGCGCAACGCAAATGGGTGCTCGAGGGCGAGCCGGAATGGAAGAGCTGGCGCAAATCCTGGCCCGGCACCTGGTACGGCGTGCGCAGATTCTTCGACTGGCTCGAGACCAAAGCCTACAAGATGCATATCCGCGTGCTGCTGTCGAAGTATCGCGCCTACACACCCTGCCCCGCCTGCGAGGGCGCGCGGCTCAAGCACGATGCGCTGTTATGGCGCCTGGGCACGAAGCAGGATGCCGACAAGGTGTTTGGCGCGTATAGACGATTCAAGCCGCTGGGAGTGACGTGGGGCGAGGACAAGCTCGCCGATCTGCCCGGCCTCACCATGCATGACCTGATGCTGCTGCCGATCGAGCGCTGCCGGACTTTCTTCGACAGCCTGCATCTGCCGGCACCGCTGGACGAAGCCACCGACCTCTTGCTCACCGAGATCCGCGCGCGGCTTTCCTACCTGTGCCAGGTGGGCCTTGCCTATCTCACGCTTGACCGCCAGTCGCGCACGCTTTCCGGCGGCGAAGTACAGCGCATCAACCTTACCACCGCGCTCGGCACTTCGCTGGTGAACACCCTGTTCGTGCTGGACGAGCCCTCCATCGGCCTGCACCCGCGCGACATGGGCCGGGTGATAGCGGTGATGCACCGGTTGCGCGACGCCGGCAACTCGCTGGTCGTGGTCGAGCACGATCCGCAGATCATGTTCGCCGCCGACCGCGTACTCGACATGGGCCCGGGCCCGGGCGAGCGCGGCGGCGAGGTGGTGTCTTTCGGCACGCCGCAGGAGCTAAAACGGTCCGATTCGCTTACCGGTCAATATCTGTCCGGCCGGAAGCGCGCCGACGCGGGCGTGGCGCCCAGGCCGCCCGAGGCGAAAGGACCGCAACTGCAACTGCTCGGCGCCGCCGAGCACAATCTCAAAAGCATCGATGTCGCGATTCCGCTCTCGCGCCTGGTCTGCATTACCGGCGTCTCCGGCTCGGGCAAATCGACGCTGGTGCAGGACGTGCTCCATGCAGCGCTGCTGAAAGCCAAAGGCAGACCCACCGAGACGCCCGGCGCGCACCGCGCGCTCGCAGGCGCCGAACTGATCGAGGACGCGGTGATGGTGGACCAGTCGCCCATAGGCAGGACCACGCGCTCCAACCCGGCCAGCTACGTCGGCGCCTTCGACGCCATCCGCGGCCTGTTCGCGGCGGAGCCCATGGCGAAGGAGCGCGGCTACACCGCCGGAACCTTCAGCTTCAACGCCGGCAACGGACGCTGCCCGACCTGTAGCGGCAACGGCTTCGAGCACGTCGAAATGCAATTCCTCTCCGACGTCTACCTGCGCTGCCCTGATTGCAACGGACGGCGCTTCCGCGCCGAGGTGCTGGAAGTCACGCTCGCCGACAGGAACGGTGCGCAGGCGCTGTCGGTCGCCGATGTGCTCGAGCTGACGGTGGCCGAAGCGCTCGCCTTCTTTGCCGATCAGGCACAAGTGCAGGTGGTGCTTGCGCCGTTGGCCGACGTCGGTCTGGAATACCTCAAGCTCGGCCAGCCGGTGCCCACGCTCTCGGGCGGCGAGGCGCAGCGGCTGAAGCTCGCCGGGCATCTGGTCGAGGCGAGCAAGGGCGCGCCCGCCGCAGGCGGCCTCGCGCGCAAGGGAAAACTGTTCCTGTTCGACGAACCCACCACCGGCCTGCACTTCGATGACATCGCGAAGCTGCTCGGCGCCCTGCGCAAGCTCATCGTGACCGGACATTCCGTGGTGGTGATCGAACACAATCTCGACGTCATCCGCGCCTCGGACTGGATCATCGATCTCGGCCCGGAAGGCGGCGATGCGGGCGGCGAGATCGTCTGCACCGGCACGCCGGCGGAAGTCAGGACGTATGCCGCCTCGCATACCGGACGCGCGCTGCGGGAATACGACGTCGCGCTCGGCCAATCGGCCGGTGAGCCGCGCCAATTGGGCGTCTCCGAGGGGTTGCCGCTGCATGCCGCCCTGCGCAGCAATTCCATACGCATCCACAACGCGCGCGAGCACAATCTAAAGAACGTGAACGTCGACATCCCGCGCAACCAGTTCACCGTGATCACCGGCGTCTCGGGCTCGGGCAAGTCCACCCTCGCCTTCGACATTCTGTTCGCCGAGGGCCAGAGGCGATACCTGGAATCGCTCAACGCGTATGCGCGGCAGTTCGTGCAGCCGTCCTCGCGCCCGGACGTGGACGCGATCTTCGGCATCCCGCCCACCGTGGCGATCGAGCAGCGCACCAGCCGCGGCGGCAGGAAGAGCACGGTGGCGACGCTGACCGAGATCTACCACTTCCTGCGCCTGCTGTACGTCAAGCTCGGCACGCAATACTGTCCCGAGTGCAATGTGGCGATCGAGCCGCAGAGCTTCGACGCCATCGCCGCGCGCATCCTGCGCGACTACGGGGGAAAGGAAGGGGCCCCCCGCTCCAACGGCAAGGGCCAGCGCATCGGCCTGCTTGCGCCGCTGGTGACCAGCCGCAAGGGCTTTTACACCGATCTCGCGAAATGGGCGAAGGGCAAGGGCTACGACTTTCTGCGCGTGGATGGGGAGTTCCTGCCGACGGCGAAATGGCCGCGCCTCGACCGCTTTCGCGAGCACAACATCGAACTGCCGGTGGCCGACCTGCGCGTCACGCCGGCGAACGAGGCGGAGCTGCGCGAGGCGCTTAGGCGCGCGCTCGACTTCGGCAAGGGCATCGTGCACGTCCTCGGCGGCCTGGATCGCCTGGCCGAAGCCGCGGGAAAATCAAAGGGCCCGCGCGTCGAGCTGGCATTGCCGCAAGCGATTTTCTCGACCAAGCGCGCCTGCCCATCCTGCGCGCGCAGCTTCCCCGAGCTCGATCCGCGGCTGTTCTCGTTCAACTCCAAGCATGGCTGGTGCGGCAGTTGCCTCGGCACCGGCGTGAAAATTTCCGGCTACCACGAACCAGACTACGAGAAAGACAGGGATGCGAGCCGCGAGCAGGAGGACCAGCGCCTCGACAATTTCCTCGACGAGCAGGAGGAAGGCGACCAGCCCTGCCCCGCCTGCGACGGCCAGCGCCTCAATCCCGAGGCACTGGCAGTTCGCTACCGCGGACGCTCGGTCGCCGACCTGGTCGCGCTGCCGGTGGCGCAACTCGCGCGATTCTTTCGCGACCTCGAGACCAGCGGGCGCGAGGCCGAAATCGCGCGCGACCTCGTCGCGGAATTGAAATCGCGCTTGAGCTTCCTCGACGAGGTCGGGCTCGGCTATCTGGCGCTCGGCCGCTCCGCGCCCACGCTTTCCGGCGGCGAGGCGCAGCGCATCCGCCTCGCGGCGCAACTCGGCTCGAATCTGCGCGGGGTGTGTTACATCCTGGATGAGCCCACCATCGGCCTGCACCCGCGCGACAACCGCGTGCTGCTAGCCACGCTGGAAAAGCTCCAGGCCAAGGGCAACACCCTGGTGGTGGTGGAGCACGACGAGGACACCATCCGCCGCGCGGCGCACGTGCTCGATCTCGGTCCGGGCGCGGGCAGCCGCGGCGGGCGCGTGGTGGCCCAGGGCTCGGCCGCGGACCTGATGGCGAACCCCGAGTCGGTCACCGGCCGCTTCCTCAAGCATCCGCTCCGGCATCCCTTGCATCCGCCGCGCGCGGCGAGCGCAAAAACGCCGGCGCTGGAAATCCTCGGCGCCGATCTGCACAACCTGAACATCAAGCAGGTGCGCGTCCCATTAGCGCGTTTGTGCGTGATCACCGGCGTATCCGGCTCGGGCAAATCCACGCTGGCGCGCGAGGTGCTGCACGCCAACCTCGCGCGCCTGGTTGCGCAAACGCGCGCATCCCCGCGCAAACGCAGACAGGTGCAACTCACCGGCTGCCGCGAGATACTCGGGGCCGAACAAATAGGGCGCGTGCTCGAAGTGGACCAGACGCCGATCGGCAAGACGCCGCGCTCCTGCCCTGCCACTTACGTCGGCTTCTGGGACGCCATCCGCAGGCTGTTCGCGGACACGACCGAGGCGCGCATGCGCGGCTGGAGCCCCTCGCGCTTTTCTTTCAATACGGGCGAAGGACGCTGTCCCGCGTGCGAGGGCCAAGGCGTGAAACGCATAGCGATGAGTTTCCTTCCCGACGTGAAAGTGCTGTGCGACGTTTGCCGCGGATTCCGTTTTGGCCCGGAGACGCTGACGGTGCGCTTCAAGCAAAAATCGATAGGCGAGATCCTGGCCATGAACGTGGACGAGGCGGTGGAGTTTTTCTCCGCCCATCCGTCCACCCATCACGCGCTGCGCCTGCTGCAGGACGTGGGTCTGGGTTATCTGACGCTCGGCCAGCAAAGCCCGACGCTCTCCGGCGGCGAGGCGCAGCGGATCAAACTTGTCACCGAATTGTCGAAGGTGCGTACCCCCTTTGAAAAAGGGGGTGGCGCGCCGGCGCCGGGGGATTTTGCGGCGGCCAATAAAATCCCCCCTGGCCCCCCTTTGTCAAAGGGGGGTAAGACACTCTACGTGCTGGACGAACCCACGGTCGGCCTGCACATGGCCGACGTGGAAAAGCTGATCCGCGTGCTGCACCGCCTGGTCGATGCCGGCAACACGGTAGTGGTGATCGAGCATAATCTCGATATTATCGCCGACGCCGACTGGATCATCGACCTCGGCCCGGAGGGCGGCGACGCCGGCGGGCGCATCGCCGCCCAGGGCACGCCCACAACGCTCGCACGCACGCCCGCGCGCTCGCACACCGCGTGCGTGCTGGCCGAGTTCCTCGCCGGGCGCGCCGCCGGATGAGCGCGCGCGACCCGCGCGCGCACCGCCGCGCGATCGCGCTCATGATCGTCGCGGCGATGCTGTGGAGCATCGCCGGCGTGGTCGCGCGCCACATCGAATCCGCCGGACGCTGGGAAGTCACGTTCTGGCGCAGCCTGTTCGCCGCAGTCTTCGTGCTCGCCGCGCTGCTGTTCACGCGCGGCCGCGGCGCGTGGGCTGCGGTGCGCGCCACCGGCGGCTACGGCATCCTGTCCGGCGCGATGTGGGCCATCATGTTCGTCGCGTTCATGCTCGCGCTGATGACCACCACCACCGCGAACACCCTGATCGTCAACAGCATCGCGCCGCTGATCACGGCGCTGCTGGCGCGCGCCGTGCTGCGCGAGCCGATCGCGCCGCGCACCTGGGCAGCGATCGCGCTCGCCATCGCGGGCATGCTGTGGATGTTCGGCTCGGGCTTCGCCGGCGGCGAGCCGCGTCACCTCGCCGGGATGCTGATCGCCCTCGCTGTGCCCCTCGCCGCAGCGGTGAACCTGGTCACGCTCAAGCACGCCGGCCGTTCGGTGGACCTCATCCCGGCAGTGCTGCTGGGTGCTGTTTTCTCCGCCGCAGTCACCCTGCCGTTCGCGCTGCCTTTCAGTGCAAGCGCCCACGACCTTCTATTGCTCGCGCTGCTCGGCTGCCTGCAGCTCGGCTTGCCCTGCATGCTGATGGTGCGCGCGAGCCCGCATCTCTCGGCACCCGAGATTTCATTGCTGGCCATGCTCGAAGTGGTGCTCGGCCCGCTATGGGCCTGGCTCGGCGCGGGCGAAGCACCGGCTCTCGCAACACTCGCCGGCGGCGCCTTGGTGATCGCCGCTCTGCTCTTGAACGAACTCGCCGCGCTGGGCGCGCGAGCGCGCCGTTGAACCGTTCGGTCCTCCGCGACTTTCGGCCTGCGCTCGCGCCGGCCGCGATCCTGCTGGCCGCCGTGCTCGCGCTGGCCGCCGGCCCGGCGCTGCCGCCCTCCCTCTCCGGCTTGAAGACGCTGGGGCCCTATGTGGTGCTGCTGCTGGGAACAGGCATGGGCCTGTGGTTCAATCGCGGCCGCGCATTCATCGCACTCGCGTCGCTGCTCGCCGCCTTTGCCGGCTACAGCCTCGCGCTCGAGTTCGGCGCCGCCAGCTTCGCCGCGCGCGCGGTATTCACCGCAGCCGCGATTCTCGTTCCGCTCAACTTCCTGCTGGCGCTGGTTTTCCCCGAGCGCGGCGTGTCCCACCACTTCAACTATCGCTGGCTCATGCTGGCCGTGGTCGAAGCCCTGTTCGTCGCCTGGATCGCGAGCGCCGGCCGCAGCAGCCTGTCCGGCACGGTGTGGC
>ERZ1292633.474-Hain-H41-02um-R1-474-length-47111-cov-6_pt1 | contig 47111 bp, 43 predicted proteins | sample MGYA00564406_ERZ1292633 | MGnify/ENA primary metagenome ERZ1292633 (study PRJEB36523, sample SAMEA6512639) | groundwater metagenome | collected 2019-01-08 | study: AquaDiva: Metagenomics assemblies of 32 groundwater samples | reverse complement strand
CACCTCCACCTTCACGCGCCGCAAGAGCTATAACTTGGCCCATTTTGGTAAAAACCTTGGCTCTCTTTACATCCTCAACTCCCTTTTTTCTTTTAATTTGTGACCATTTAGAATGTCCAGACATATGTAAGTAGTTAGAATCTAGCAAATAGAAGTTTATAAAAATTTTACAGATCCCGCTTACTATTTTCTTTATTGATTTTGTCTTTTTTTGGCTATATAAATCATCGCCAGTCCCGACACAAGAACAATTCCTGAAATAACCCAAACCACAATCACAAAACTATTTCCAGAAGATGAAGGAGCTTGCTTGATAGATGGTGTGGGCGACAAAGACACGGCGCCCGGCTTTAGTTCGCAGTCGCTGGGACAATTAACTTTTGTTTCTCCTAAAGATGCCTCGCAGGTTTTATTATAATTACACAAATTCCAAATTGATAAAGAAATCATTTTTTTTCCATTTTCGTTAGAGATTTCCGCACGATCAGTTTTTTCGTCAAAAGGTGTAACAATCGTTACAACGCCATTTTTTATTTCTGAATTACTTCCGCGTTGGTCTACTCTTGCTGAAATTAATAGGTTGTTATTCTTGTCATAAAGCGAAGCGGTGTATAGGGCATAAGACCTGGCAGGAGAAACAAAATTGGCAGTGGACGGCTCTATTGTGAGCTCTGAAAACTCCTCTCCGTCCAATCTCAAATTTCCATTTTCATAATAAAGATGCAGCAAAAAAGATCCTTGATATTGCTCGGCTGCAAATAATTGTGTGGCCGAAGAAAAAAAGAATAAAGTCAAAAGAATTAATGTTATTGTATTTTTTTTCATAGAAATTAAGGTCGAACACTACAGGTGGTTATGTGAACATGTCCTCCTGTTGATTGCGAGGATGCGCTGGCTGGATATCCTGGACAATCAAATGAATACTCATTTTTTATACGAGAAGGACCAACAATATTTCCTGCTTGTTGCATAAAGCTACAGGCGTTTGACTGAGAAAAACCGGAAAAATCTAGCGCGCAGCCAGTTTGGTGAAATGATCTTGAGCTATGGTATCCCAAGGCGCCGCTTACTATGCCTCCAAGTTGTTTGGCGACCGGGATCATAGAGATGGTTGCCCCGGAGTTCGTATAAGGCTTATCTTGTCGAACTTGAACTGTTATGCCTGATATTTGGGTGCAGGCAGAGGCATAATTAGGGTTATCGTATCGACAATTGGATGATCCGCTAAGGCTTGGCTTGGGCGATCCATCAGGGCTACCAGTATTATTTAAACTTCCTGGCGTAGGTGGCGCTTGGCAGGTGAAAGAGAAAAATCCTCCGCCGCCTGTTGGTTTTGCAAAAATAGTTAAAGCGGTATTTATCACCAGCCAGCTGGAGTAGATTATTAACAAAGAAAACACTACGCTTTTTAGAATAGTTTTTCCCGTCTCAAGTCTTGTGGTAGAATCACCGGCTGTAAGTATAAAAAACCCGGCGACCGCCACCATTACCGAGGCCAAAGCCGGCGTTACCTCAAAAGTCAGAAAATCATATATATTTTTAGTCAGATGAAGAATTTCGCAAAAAGTGCAAGGCGTATATCCTTGGGCGGATGTCCCACAAGGAACCAAGGGTAACCAACTCACAGCTGAAACTCCGCCAGCTATTAGGAGTCCAAAGGCCAAGGTTAGAGCGAAGGCTAAAAATTTTTTATTTATACCCATCATAATTTATATTTTATCATTTTTAGGCTCCAATGTCGATAAATCTCCGCGCCCTCTAAAATTAAATTTTCAAAAATAGAAAGAAAGCGGCGGCGGCTGATACTCCGGCAACAACAAACCCCCAGAACATGGTTTTTTTAGGTAAGGATGAAAATTTTTGAAAAAGGTTATTAGACGAAAATAAATTTTCTAATTTATCCGAGAGCTTGTCCTGCGAAGCGCTTAAATTTGTAGATGAAGAACTTCCAGACTTGAGTCCGTAGACGTTTAAAAGAGATTCGTTATTGTTTGTATTTGGAGATTTGAATGATGGGATTGCGCCTTGAGATGACGAAGGCCCGCCTATTGGCGGAAAAGAAGGGTAAGTATAATTTGGGTAAGCCAAGGAGGGGGCGGGAGTTATTTGGGGCGCAGGAGACAAGCTGGCCGACGGGGGAGCCGAATAACTTGGACTTGGCACAAAGGACGGCGAGGGTGAGTGTATTGCGCTTGGAGAGGGCGTGGGACTGGGTGAGGGCGATAATAATGCCGAGGGAGACACAGGCGGGCTGGGCGATGGACTGGGGCTAATACTGGGCGACGGACTGGGGTTTGAAAAAGTATTCTCCTGACCAGGAGTTCCGCCTGTTTGCAAACTATCCTGCCAATTAGAAGGTGTATTATTGTCTCCAGCAAGATTTATTTTTGATAAAGATTTTCCGTTGCCATTTCCACCCCAGGCATTTTGATAGATGACTTCATCCAGTGTGTTTCCGTTGCCATCTATTATTTTTAAAGTAGCGGATGTGTTATTTAAATTTATAGCTGATTTAGTTAAATTCCCAGAAAAAGTTGGATAACTTGTTAGAAAAGTAGATGTGGCTTGGGCAACAACTAAAAATTCTCCCGGATTAATATTTAACGATCCCATTGTTGGATCGTTTAAATAATGATTTGAGCCATCATAAAATCTAAAAGACCCGGCACCTGATCCGGACACGATATTAACCGCGCTGTCGCCTATATTTTTTATCTCTACCCACTCTCTGCCTGTGTCGCTTCCCGGAGATGGTGCGTCATACATTATTTCCGAAATTACCAAGCTGTAAGCGCGCGCGTTTAAAACTACAAAATTGCTCAAAGCGCATAAAATTAGAGCTCCAAAAAAGACCCTTTTAAAACTATCTGCACTTTTCTTATCTGCGTGCAATATTAACGCCTTGGTTTGAATCATAATAAGTAACTATTTCTGCTGTATGATATTTTGATTATTTTTTAAATTATCATGCGCATTTATAGCATCAAAGATATTTTTTTGAAACGAAGCGGGGTCGGGAAGTTCATTAAAAAATATTTCGCCCACTTCGGATGCGGTAGTTACGCGTATAGTGCCAAAATTGTAAAAATGAGCAATGACGCCCTTTTGTTCAACATGTATATCTTGTACGCGGTCTATATCACTGATAAAAATTGATTTGGAGAAAATACCCTCCTGTCTAATTTTTATCACTCGCTCATTGGTTAAAATAAAAGATGTTAAAAAATATTCCAACATTATCATGGTGCCCAAGGCGAGCCAGTCAATTATTAGCCCGACAGCGATCATGAATCTAAAAATGGGAGCCAGCGCCAAAAGCCAATCATTGGACAGGGTGTCTAGATATAAAGTTGAAGATAATAAAATTAATAAAATAATCAAAGTCAACAAATGAGGAAGTATTCTCAAAAAAACACCAATAACGTGTCTATGGGCAGATTTTATAATAATCTCATTCGGGTTTAAGGTTATTTTCATAAGATTAAATTGATCGAATAACTATTAGTAATATTATTCCTAAAAATAAAAATACTCCCGCAAAAATAGAAAAAAACACCATTTTTTTAGTTAGGGATAAAGTATGAAGATCCCAAAGTAATTTGCTGATATATAAAATGTAAATGAAACAAAACATCAAAAATATCCACGCGGCGTACATCAAGTAATTTTGAAAAATTTTTATTATATTAAATAAATCCATAAAAATTTAGACATTAAAAATATCCTGTTGATTGTTTTTATTTGCATTTTCAAGTCCTAGATGTTTGTATCCTAAATCTGTCACCACTCTTCCGCGAGATGTGCGCATTAAAAATCCCAACTGCATTAAGTATGGCTCAAAAACATCCTCAATCGTGTTTTCGTCTTCATTGGTAGCCGCCGCGATTGCTTGCACTCCGGCAGGTCCGCCGGAAAATTTTTCTATCAATGTGCTCAAAATTTTCCTGTCTGTTGCTTCCAGCCCCCTTTCATCTATTTCTAAAAGATCCAGTGCTTCCTGAGCTAAATTGGCTACGACCAAATCTTTACCTTTTACTTCGGCAAAATCTCTTACCCTTTTTAATATTCTATTGGCGATGCGTGGTGTTGAGCGGGAAGAGGCCGCAATTATTCTCAACGCCTCGGGCTCAATGTTTATATTTAAAAGTCGCGATGAATTTTCCAAAATCTTTTGAATTTCCTGTGTGCTGTAAAATTCCAAGTGCGCGTTTAAGCCAAAGCGCGATCTTAAGGGCGCGGATAATTTCCCGGCCTGTGTGGTGGCGGCTATTAATGTAAAAGGTTGAAGCTCAAGCTGTATTGTCCTAGCCGAAGGTCCTTTGCCTAAAATTATATCCAAAACTCTGTTTTCCATCGCTGGATACAAAATCTCTTCTATCATTTTATTCAAGCGGTGGATTTCATCTATAAATAAAATATCGCCCGCTCCCAAATTGGTCAGTATTGCCGCCAGATCCCCCACTTTTTCAATCGCCGCGCCAGATGTTGAATGGAACTGAGAGCCCAGCTCGCGCGCGATAATGTTTGCCAAAGTAGTTTTGCCAAGGCCAGAGGAACCATAAAGCAATACATGTTCTAGGGCCTCCGATCTTTTTTTGGCGGCATCAATGGCGATTTTTAAATGGGCCTTTACTTTTTCCTGCCCGACATAATGTTCCCATTTTTTGGGTCTTAAAATAGTATCAATAGATTGATCTAGGCTGCTATTTTGCGGAGAATTTGGTAATTGTTCTTCCTCCATGGTTGATTTGGTTTTTAATATAATATATAATCTCTCTCACGTATTTTATAAGGCAATTTTGCCACAGGGTGGGCTTAGTCGGAAAATGCTCTTGGGGTTTTAACCCCTCACCAATTTTACCAATAATTTAAAGTGTGGCGCGAGGGCGGATAGCCCCGCCCTATTCGGGCAAGCGCCACAAGCTGAAATTTAAGAAAAAATTTAAATTACATCTGGCCAGCGATAAATAATTGTAAAATTAGTGATGGGGTTGACAAGCGTTATTTTCTATGATATACTGTTAGCAAGATAAAAACCAGCGCTTTTAAACCCCCAGTCGCCTATCTAAATTCTAAGATTTTTATTCATACAGGTCAATCAGCATACAAAAAATCTGCTTGGTGATCTGCAGATGAGGAAGACGCTCAAAGCGTTTTCATGGGAAAGTTTTTAGGCCGGATACGCTGGTTCCGACTGGGGTACTCCTCGAAACTTTCCTAAGTCCCGTTATCATTGGCGGGTATTCGTCTGCAGTTTACCGGGCAGATTTTTTATGATTTTTATTCTTCTCCCAACGCTCTTTCTACTTCTTCCCAGGTCGTGAGGCCTTTGAGGATTTTAATGATTCCATCCTGCCTTAAAGTTATCATTCCTATTTCTTCAGCCTTTTTTTCAAGCTCCTGCGACGGGGCTTCTTTTAATATCAATGAACGGAATTCGTCATTGGGAATTAAGATTTCAAAAAGTCCGATCTGTCCAAAGTATCCCGTGAAATTACAATATTCACATCCTTTAGCTATAGGCGCTTCGTGGGGCTTTTTAATATCTTTAGAAATTTTTGACCTAAAGTCCTTAGGTAGATTTTCTAGTTCTTTTTCGGCCACACCCTCTTGCTTGGTTGTTAATTTTTGTGAAACGGAGCATTTTGGACAAACTTTTCTTACTAGACGTTGAGCGATCGCCGCGTTTATGCTTGAAGCGATGTCAGAAGTAGAAATTTTCATATTGCGTAAACGGGCGATTGTGCCTACGGCATCGTTTGTGTGTAGCGTCGAAAGCACCAAGTGCCCCGTCAAGGATGCTTGTACGGCGGCTTGCGCCGTTTCCTCGTCTCTGGTTTCTCCGATCAATATAATATTTGGATTTTGTCTAAGTAGAGACTTTAAAGCAGAGGCAAAAGTATATCCTTTGGACTCATCTACCTGTGTCTGAGTGATTCCTTCAAGCGTATATTCTATCGGGTCTTCAATGGTTATTATTTTTACATTTGGACTATTTAAGATATTCAAAACAGAATACATCGTGGTCGTTTTTCCTGAACCAGTAGGACCTGTCGAAAGAAGTATGCCGTTTGGTTTTTTGATTTCTTCTTGAAGCAATGAAAGATTTTCTTCATCAATGCCCAGATCTTTCAAGGTCAAACTGGCGATGCCGCCTGAAAGTATTCTCAACACAGACGTTTCACCGTAGCCGCCTGGAATTATAGAAACGCGCACATCTTGCGCCTTGTCTTTAAATTTTACATTAAATCTACCCTCCTGAATCTGATTTTTAATTTCAGTTTTAAGTCCTGAAAGTATTTTTATCTCACCGATTAATGAAGGAAAAACATTCATTGGAATATCGGCTACGTCTTGTAGCATGCCATCGACGCGATATCTTATCTTGCCAGTATTTTTTTCTGCCTCCACATGAACGTCAGTGGCGCGTGATTTTATGCCCCCAGCCATAACCAAGGCCAATTTTCTTTCGTTTGAAGAATCTTCTATCAATTTTTTCAGGCCATCTTTTTCTTTTAGTGCGTCTTTGATATTTTTCTCTTCATCCTCGGTAATTTTTACGCCACGAGTTAAAGTTTGAGAAATTAATTCAGCAAATAAAATTTCGACGTATTCCAATCCACCTACCACTCTATATACTTCATCCAAATCTGTAATACCATCAATTACTTTAAAAAGTCCGTCCTGAAGCATTGTCACCATGCCTTGATCTATTGCTGCCATTCTTATGTCAGACGTAGTTGCTCCCCGAAGTGCCAGATCCTCCATTTTTTTATCCATCGAAAATATTTCATATATTCCTATCTGTCCCGAATATCCCAAACCAAAACATTTCTCGCAACCTCTGGCTTTCCATGCCCTGCTAATGCTTTTTGGTATTTCAACTTTAGCGCGGGGGGAGATTATAGAAAAAGTCTTCGTCATTCCTTCCTGAGTTTTTTCGTCGATCTCATATTTTTCTTTGCAATCAGGGCAAAGCCGTCTTACTAATCTTTGCGCCATAATCACACTTAAAGAAGATGGTAGGGTTTTTTTATCTACACCTAAATCTACGAGTCTGGGTATTGTGCCAGCCGCTTCATTTGTATGAAGCGTGGAAAGTACCAAGTGTCCGGTCAAGGATGCTTGTACAGCGATAGAGGCGGTTTCATTGTCGCGAATTTCTCCTACAAGTACGATGTCGGGATCTTGGCGAACTACAGCGCGCAGTCCGTTGGAAAAAGTATATCCACCCTTTTCGTCTACTTGTGTTTGTACGACGCCTTTTATTTTATATTCTACTGGATTTTCTACTGTTATTATTTTTATGCCAGGCTTATTTACCTCCTGAATGGCTGTGTATAGAGTCGTGGTTTTTCCGGCGCCTGTTGGTCCGGTGGTTAAAATCATTCCGTTTGTTTTTTCAAGTCCAAGCCTTAATATTTTTAATGCCTCAGGGCGTAATCCTAAGCTTTCCAATTTCAATTTAGAAACATCCATCGTCAATAGTCTCATTACGATAGACTCTCCAAAATGTTCAGGTATTATAGAGACCCTGACATTGACGGTATTTATAGTGGTGCCTTTTTCTTGTATAAAAATCGCAAAGCGTCCATCTTGGGCGATGTTGTGCACATTGATAATCAATTTGGCAAAAAGTTTTACGCGGGAAAGTATTTGGTTGTAGTTGTCTTTAGAAAACTCCGCTATATCTTGCAAGACGCCATCTATTCTGTAGCGTAATCTCAGAACGTCGTGTTCTGGCTCAAAATGAACATCTGACGCCTTGGAGTGAAGCGCTCCAGCCAGTATCGCATTTAATACGTCTGTGATAGATGCCGTGGTTATATGTTTTTTTAAATCCTCTAAGGTCTTTATATTTTTTTGAAACTCATCTAATTCTGAGCTATCCAAAAACCACTCTTCCTGCAAAGGCGCCGAGGGAGTCACTACGGATTCATATCTTTTCAACCCTATTTTTATGGAAGAAGGGGAGGCCAAGAAAGGGCTTATATCAAATCCCTGATCTTTTTTAAGACCCTCTAAGGTTTTTTGAGTGGCGGGGCGCGCAGGATCTTCTACCGCTACCCAGATTTTTTTAACTTGCCTTTTTAGGATAATTAAAGCGCTTTCTTCCGCCTCCTCTTTTTTTATCAAAGCCAATGCCTCCAGGTCTATGGGCGTGTGCAACAAATCAACATAGGGCAAGCCTGCGCTTTGGGCGCGTTCCTGTGTCCTCTCTTCTTCTTCTCGCCTACGAAGCTCCTCAAGTTTTGTTTGTTGTTTGGTTTTGCTGAATTTATTTAAAGTCATATGTTAAAATCTAAAAAATTAAATCTCAAATCTTAAACTTAGAATCTTAGCTTAACTGGTTTTTTCTTTTCAGTAACTTAATAATAACCCAAATGACAGTGGTTTTCAATTTTTCTCGCCGAAGCTATGGTGAAGCGGGCCGGCGGACAGGCTCAGGTCCCGCCCTACCTTTTAATATTGACTAATTTAGATGATTATGGTAACTTTTTATCAAGTCCTCGGAGCGGTTCCGAGGCGACGGAGTTGTTCCTTAAAAAAGGAGGAAGGGCATGCTAAGTTTCTTGGCGATACACGCACTTGCATTTTCTCTTCTAGCGATTTGGTCCGCATTGGTTATGACGGTTGTTGTGGGTTGTTTTAAATCGGAAAGTAAAACGCGTAAGCTTGAGATGATTATAGGTTCGTTTACGATGTCTATTCTGGTTTACGTTTTTATAAACGTGTCAGATGTGAAGGGTGGTTTTCGTGACTTTTTCGCCTTTAGTCTTGCTCTTTTTCTTTGTAGTTGTGGCGCGCTCATTGGCGATATTCTTCTTCAAAAAAGCGCATCAAGTATCTCAAGTGAACAAGCGAATTTGCAAGAAGGCTGTTGTGGCGTAAAAGATTGCCGTTGTGGTGACGCTTGTCCAAAAAAAATCGGCGCTCGTCCAGTTTTTCCACCCAATATGCTCGTTTCCGAGACTGGGCTGAGGCTCGGCGCATATTTTCCGACAAAGGACAAGCCTAAAGACGGCGATCCTCCAAAGAGTGGAAGCGGCGTTGAAAATTCATAAAAAATAATCCCCCAGTCCTTTTGGTGATAAACCAAAAGGACTGGGGGATTTTGTTATTTAAAAAAATTTTAACTCATCAACCTACACGCAAGAAAGTTTTTGTAAAATATCTCTTACTATAAATCTCATATCCTCTTTATTTTTCATCTGTCCGGCGCTGAAAGTAACTGTCTGATTTTGTTCTCGTTCCGAGCGGTCTTGCCCTGAGTGCGCCGAACCCGTCGAAGGGCCCAAAATGCCCAAAACCTGATTTTTTACTGAGGAAGGGGTTTCTAAAATTCCCAAAACCTGTTGGCCGGACGGTTCTTGAATTAAAATACACACAAATTTTGATTTAGCGCTTAAATTTTTATATAGATCAAGTATTTCTACCACATCGTCAAAGCTTGTCTGGGTTTTTTCTAAATCTGATCGAGTAATTACTCCCAAAGTAGTGGAAGACGAAGCATCAAAAATTGTGCGCGCCAGCAGTCGTCCCAAAATCTGTCTCTGATTTTGTTTGGGAGAAGTCGGAGAAGCCAGAGATGTGGTCTCAGGTTTTAATCTCCAGGAAAAAATATCAGAGACGACCTGTGTGCAATTTTTAGCATCTGAATCATTTATAAAAAATCCTGACTTTGTTTGTTTTATATAAGAAGAGTGGCTGATGGTGATAATCGGTTTTTGGGGATAGTCGTCCGGTAGTGATTGCTCTAAAAAATCGAGACCATCATCGCACAGTACTATGAAAAGATCTGGCGCTTGCTGTTGTAGCGCATTAATTAAAGAATTATTGCTCAGCAGAATGTCGGTTTTTTTCAGAGGAGATAAAAGTCCCTCAAAAAATATCGTCAGGTCATTGCCATTTTTTTCGTACCTCAATCCTTTAAGATTTTTCTGATTTAAATTTACAGTTAAGGCCACCTCAGCATTCGCTTGGTGCGGCAGAAGCGTTGAAGAGTGCGAGATTTTTTTGAAAGTTTCTATGTGGCTGTCAGGCAGACAGACAAAAGATTTTTTATTTTCTTTATGAAGAAGATTAGAGAGAAATCCTGACGCGTAAATACTCTCTTCCTGTGTTGGCGAAGGGATGATAAAAACCTGTTGGCTTTTATCCAAAATGTCGTTCAATTTATATTTTTGTTCATCTGTTATATAGGGCATATAATTTGATTTTTGCGCAATATGCTCTTTGGGTCTTTATACTTAAGAGGGTAGTTTAGTATCGGCGCCTTCAGAAGTCAATATTTTATGTGTTCAATTGACATATTTGAGTATCACATTTATTATGCAGTTAAGTTCTTTAAAAAGGAGAACAAAGTGAGCTCAAAAAAGAAAGATCCATATCCGGAAATAACCAAGGCCTTGCGTCGTGGGCGTGTGCTGGCAAAAAAACTTCTTAAAATGGAAGGTGGAGTAATGCCCGCCGAAGAAGTGGCAACACTATTAGATGTTTCTTCTGATGAAGTTTTTCGGCTTCGCACGAAAGGACTTTTGCTTGCGGTTAAGGTGAGGGTGTTCCCAAGAAATCCGAATTTTTTTAAAAATGTTTATCCTCGTTGGCAATTTGACGAAAAAGAAGGCAAGCAGATTGAAGGATTTAAGGATGTCCTAGAAGCACTAAGGGAGAATGTTAATGTTGATGATGATAATTGGAGAAAATTTATGTTTTTCTTTTGCAAGGCTAAGAGTTTAAAAAAGACTCCGCTTGAAGAATTACGTGAAGGCAATATTGAGGGCGTCGTTTTAGCGGCTCAAGGATACGGAGAACAAGGAGGATGGTAATTAATAAGCATGTACCCGACTCAATGAGTCGGGTTTTTTATTTAGAAAGCGTCTCGTCTATGATATAATTCAATTAGTTTATGGAGAAAATTTTTCATACAAAAAATTTAAAAGAAACTCAAAATCTCTCTGAAAAAGCCATTGAAATCGCTAAAAAACAAAGCAGGAAAAATGCGGCGGTTTTGGGGCTTGTTGGAGATTTGGGCGGAGGCAAAACATCTTTTACGCAGGGTTTGGCAAAAAATTTGGGCATTAAAAAAGAGATTTTAAGCCCTACATTTATTTTGATGCAAAGCTATCCGCTTTCAGGCAAAAAATTTCCATGGAAAGACTTTTACCATCTAGACGCTTACCGCGTAAAATCATCAAAAGAAATTTTGAGGTTGGGATTTGAAGAAATTATAAAAGACAGCCAAAATATAGTCGTGGTGGAGTGGGCCGATATCATAAAAGACATTATGCCTAAAAATACGCTCTGGATAGAATTTGAGTGGCTGGATGAAAATGAGAGAAAGATAACCCTGAACTAACATTCCAATATTCTTGAGAATGTAAGAATGTTGTTGTGTTTGTGAGAAATTATGGAGAAAGAAACAAAAAATAAAAAAACACTTCTACTTTTAGATTCAAACGGGCTTATTCATCGCGCTTATCATGCCTTGCCTCCTATGTCTAACCCCAAGGGCGAGATGGTGAACGCTGTTTATGGATTTATTAGTATTTTGCTTAGGGTTTTAAAAGAAATAAAACCGGATTTTGTGGCAGCGACTTTTGATTTAGCTGGCCCGACATTTCGCCATGAAGCATTTGCCGAGTATAAAATTCATCGTCCAAAAATGGATGATGATCTGGTAAAACAATTGCCATTGATTAGAGAGGTGGTGGGCGCTTTAAATATTCCAGCCTATGAAAAACAAGGATTTGAAGCGGATGACGTGATAGGCACGATCTCATCATTGGTTTCTAAAAAACACAAAGATGTTGAGGTGATTATTTTAAGCGGCGACATGGACACTTTGCAACTGGTAGAGAAAAATGTGCGAGTTTATACATTTAAAAAAGGCGTGAGCGATGCAATGATTTATGGAGAAAAAGAGGTTTTAGAGAGATACGGGCTAACTCCCTCGCAGGTGGCTGATTTTAAAGGTTTAAAAGGCGACCCATCAGACAATATCCCGGGAGTGCCGGGCATAGGCGACAAGTCGGCATCTGCGCTTTTGCAACACTTCGGAAACATAGAAAAAATCTACAAATATCTTACAGGTAAGAAAAAAGATGCCAAGGCGGAAAAAATCATTAAGCCTAAGATGCGCCAGTCGTTGGAAGAAAATAAAGATCAGGCATTTTTCAGCCGAGAGCTTGCCACAATAAATTCAAAAGTTCCCGTAAAATTCAAACTGGAGGATTCTAAATTTAGCGAGAAAGATTTGCAAAACGACAAGCTTTATAAATTCATACAATCGATGGGATTTTTCAGTTTGATTTCACGCTTAAACTCCCAAGAGAAATTATTTGAAAGTCCGCAAATATCTCCTGTCTCTTCTGTAAAACAAGAAAACATTTTTGAAAAATCGTCTAAAAACTTTAAAAGCGATTCTGATTTTGAAAAAAAGCTTGAAAAATGTGAAAAGGTAGGGATTTTTTGCCATGACGATAAAATTTTCACCTTGCTTGATTTAGGAGATAAAAAAGAATCCTTTGAAATTCCCCAGGAAAATTTCCCCTTTGATAAATTTTGGCAAAAATTAAACAGCGGCGAGTTGAAGCTGAAAGTTTTTGATTTTAAAGAGTTGCTCCACGTCGGAAATTGCGATTTGGAAAAACATCCAAAAATTCGCCATGCTGATTTTTTTGACATTAAAATTGCCGCTTGGATTTTGCGCCCAGGAGAGCGCGATTATAGTTTAGAGAAAATATTTTTTTCACACACCAAAGAAAAACTGGAAAGTATTCACGACACAACAGCCCATCTTTTTAGGTTAAGCGACATTTTGGAAGAAAAAATTTCTCAAATAAATCTGCAAGATGTCTTACAAAAAATTGAACAGCCTCTGAGCATCGTTCTTTATCAAATGGAAAAGCGCGGCATAGCTTTAGATAAATCTATTTTGGCAGATCTTAATAAAAAAATAGACAAAGAGATTGAAAAATCCGAAAAGGAAATCTATAAATTGGCGGGCACGGAGTTTAATATCAGCTCACCCAAGCAACTTTCTGAAATTTTATTTAAAAAATTAAAAATTGAAACCCAAGATTTGCGCAAAACGCCGGGCGGCGTGTTGTCCACGCAGGCGTCGGAATTGGAAAAATTAAAGGATAAGCACAAAATAATTGATTGGATACTTCAATATCGCGAAATGACAAAATTAAAAACCACCTATGTCGTGCCCCTGCCTCTTTTGGTGGACACGTCTTCAAGAATTCACACAAATTTCAATCAGGAGGGCACGGCCACTGGGCGGCTTTCTTCAGACAATCCTAATTTGCAAAATATTCCTACTCGCTCTAGTTGGGGTACAGCCGTCAGGCGGGCTTTTGTGGCGCAAAAAGGCTACAAGCTTGTGTCTTTTGATTATTCACAAATAGAGCTTAGGGTTGCGGCATCTTTGGCGCACGATAAAAAAATGCTCCAGATATTTAAGGAGGGAAAAGATATTCATGCGATGACCGCAGCGGAAATTGAGGGTGTTTCCGAAAAAGAAGTGACGTCAGCTTTGCGCAGAGAGGCAAAAATTTTAAATTTCGGAGTACTTTATGGCATGAGCGCGCAAGGATTTTCAGAGGCGGCGGGTGTTTCGCGCGAAAGAGCGGGCGAATTTATAAAACAGTATTTTAAAACATTTGAGGGGGTCGCTCAGCTTGTGGAGAATTTAAAAAATCAAGTTAAGGCCAAAGGATATGTGGAGACGCTCACGGGTCGTCGCAGATATCTGCCGGAGATTTATGCTTCAAATTGGCATATTCGCCAGGCGGCAGAGCGCGCGGCGATAAATATGCCGCTTCAAGGGCTGGCGGCGGATATTTTAAAGATGGCGATGATTAAAATTTATGATGATATTTTGGAAAAACAAAGTCCCGAAGACATTCGTATGATTTTACAGGTGCACGACGAACTTGTTTTTGAAATAAAAGAAGACAAGGTGAAAGATTTTGTTTCCAGCATTAAAAATATAATGGAGCAAAGTTATAAGTTGGAAGCGCCAGTGGTCGTTGACGCAAAAGAAGGAGATAATTGGGGAGAGTTAGAAGAAATTCACCCTGTTAAATAATTTTAAATTTTATATAAAATTTAAAATTAAAATTTTCTGCTCAAGTTCACTTGCTTAAAATTTAATAAAACAAATAATAATACAAATGATTTTTTATTTAAAACAAAAGAAAATTTTATTTAACGGGGTAAAATTTGGAGCACACATATCAATAGCCGGAGGTGTGCAAAACGCCCCGAAAAATGCCAAAGATATCGGTTGTGAAGCGTTTCAGATGTTTACTCATCCTCCGCAGATGGGGAAAGTTCCGTCTCTTTCTGAAAAATCGGTGAGCGAATTTAAAAAAGAATTGAAAAAATATAAATTTACAAATTTTTATATACACGCGCCATATATAGTAAATTTCGCTTCCCAAAACCCTGCCATTCGCCATGCCACAATTAGCATTGTGAGAAACAATCTAGAAAGAGCCGATCTTTTAGGCGCCTCGGCTATGATGACCCATTTGGGAAGCTCTCGCGAGGCGGGGAAAGAGGAGGGGCTAAAATATGTCGTAAAAGGCCTCAACGAAACTCTTGAAGGATATAAGGGTAAAACTAAATTTTTAATTGAAATTTCTGCTGGCGCGGGCAGTGTCGTCGGGGGCACACTTGAAGAAATCGCGTGGATTTTGAAAAATATTAAAAATAAAAATGTTGGAGTATGTTTTGACACCCAGCATGCTTTTGCTTCCGGATATGATTTGCGAAGTGCGGAAAAAGTTGATGAAGTTTTTAAAAAATTTGATAAATTGATCGGCCTGGAAAAATTGGCGGTGATTCATACAAATGATTCAAAAACCGAGTTTGATTCTCATAAAGACAGACATGAACATATCGGCAAGGGGTTTTTGGGGCTTTCTGCGTTTGAGGCGCTCCTTTCGCGTCCATATTTGAAAGATAAAGATTTTATTTTGGAAACAGAGTCGGATTTGGTGGAAGAAGATTTGAAAGTTTTAAAAGATATTCGAAAAAATTTAATATAAAAAATAAGCCCCTAAATGGGGCTTATTTTTTTAATTGCTTTTAACTAAGTTTTTTAAGTTTTTCTTCCAATCCTTTAATTTGATTCCTAAAAATTCTAAATCTTCTATTTAAACTTTCCACATGTTCAACTACTTCAGGTTTATTGAGATCATTGATATGCACTTCCAAATACTTAAATCGGTCAGCCTCATTTTCTTGATGTTCTTGATTTAATTTCTCCAATTGAGTTGTCAGCTCTCCTTTAAGGGCTTCTATTTCTTTACGAGCCTCTATCTCTTCGGGGCTCATTACTTTGCTCGTTACTTTTTCTTTGGTTAGGGTGCCTGCTCTGGCCTGATTTTCAAGATCTTTGACCATTGATTCCAATGATGGTTTTTTAGAGACCCCTCCTTTTTTAGGGTCTAAGTCCGCTAACATTTTTTCTATATTATTCATATTTATTATTTTATTTATTTTAATTCAAAAGAGATTAGCACTCAATCTCTTCCTCGTCATTGTACACCATATGCGCATATATTGCAAGAGATAGGGACGACACAAACAGTTGTCTATTATTTGTAGTTAATCGCCAATTGAATTATCATAAAAACATACTAAATAAATAATGTTCTAGATTCTAACTCCTAGATTCTAGATTCTGTATGCATGCCCGAACTTCCAGAGGTGCAGACTACTATAAATGGTTTGCGCAGAAAAATTTTAAACAAAAAAATATTATCGGTTTGGAGCGATTGGCAAAAAGTTGCCAAAAGTCCTCTGCCGTTTTCTGCGTTTCAAAAATTGGTAGTTGGTAAAAAAATAGAGGAAATTGAGCGCCACGGTAAAAACATCGTTTTTTACCTGTCGGGTGGCATTGTGATGGTGGCGCATCAAAAAATGACAGGGCATTTTATGGTGGGGAAATTTGTTTTGCAGGATGGTAAAATGTTAGCGCAGGATAAAAAAATCTCCAAAGACCCCTACAATAAATATATTCATCTTCTATTTAAATTGAGCGGGGGTGGCGATTTGGCTTTGTCCGATGTGCGCAAATTTGCCCATGTTTTTGCGGGTCGTGACGCGCAAGATATATTTAAAAAAAGCGGCGTGGATAAATTGGGCCCTGACGCCTTGAAAGTTTCAGCGAATGATTTTGATAAATCAATCCAAAAACAAAAACGTCCGATTAAAGCAGTTTTAATGGATCAAGAATTGATTTCTGGCATCGGCAATATATATGGAGATGAAATTTTATGGGAAGCAAAAATAAATCCATTTTCTCGTTCAAACAATTTAAGCGCTACGCAGATAAAAAATATATTTAAAGCAACCCACAAAATTTTACCTTATGCGACAAAACTGGGTGGCACAAGCACGAGCGATTATCGCGATACTGCCGGACAAAAAGGAAAATACGGATTGCATCTTAAAGCGTATCGGCAAACAGACAAAAAATGTTCAAGGAAAGACGGGGGTGTTATTCAAAGGAAGGTTTTAAATCAGCGTTCGGCGCATTTTTGCTCTAGATGCCAAAAATTAATCAAATAAAGATGGCATGATCTACTATTTTTACGGAAAAGAAAGGTTTTTAAACCAAAAAAAGGCGCAAGAATACACGGAAAAATATAAAAACAAATATCCGGCATCTTTGGGTTTTTATGCTTTTGGCGTGGAAAATTTCTTACCGGATGAAATGGAAAGTGCCGTAAAAACCCTTTCAATGTTTGGCGAAAACAAGCTCATCGTTTTACAAAGCGTCCAGGATTTTCCAGGTGAAAACCTAGACAAAATTCATAATTTGATGAAAGAAAATGATTTAATTAACCACAAAAACATCTTTTTGATTTTTACAGCGGAAAATCAGACGGGGGAAGATTTATCAAAAAAACACGACCTTTTCAAAACTTTGGAGGCCTTAACTCAAAGCGCAAATCTTTCTCAAAGCTCAAAACAATCCACCGACTTAAGTCCGGTAAAGCTACGCGCATTTATTGAAGACGAGGCAAATAGGTTGGGATTAAAATTAAACTCAAAATTAATTTCCTTACTGTTGCAGACAGGCGCGGATATTTCAACTATCGCCAATAATTTACAGATGCTTTCTGATTTTCAAGCACAAACAAATCGGCCTATTGAGGAGAAAGATTTTGCAGACTTGATAGAAAACCATATCGTTTTAGATGAAAATGCCATTTTCAGATCTATTGACGCTATTGCGTCGGGTCACGCCAGTCAGGCCTTGGATATTTTTTATGCTCTTTTGCAAAAAGATAATGAGGCGATTTATAGTATTTGGGGAATGTTAGGATATTTTTTACGCAATCTTATTATCGTGCGAAGTTTGCTGGATGAAGGGGGTGAAAAAGAAGAGATTATAAAAAAATCAGAGCTGAAACCATTTGTAGTGCAAAAATACATGGAATTTTCCAAAAATTTAAAAATGGATCAAATTTTAAAACTGCACACGCTTTTAACGGATTTAGACGTTAAAATAAAAACCGGCCAAATAGATGGCCAGACAGCGCTTGAACTTTTTGTCTCGAAAGTTTCTTCGATGTTAAAAAAATAAAATCGCCCTTTGTGGGGCGATTTTATTTTTTATTTCTTATTTAAGCTATTTGCCAATTTGGTTAAGCGGGATTTTTTGCGGGCGGCAGTGTTTTTCTTTATGGTGCCGTGTTTGGCGGCCTTGTCTAAGAATTTATAAAGCTTGGGAATTATCACTTTAGCATCTTTCGTTTTTTTCTCTGTGATAAGTTTTTTCAGATCGCGTGTTAAATTTCTTACATTAGTAAGATAATATAAGTTCATCTCTTTGCGTCTGGCATTTTGTCTCAAAGCTTTTTTTGCTGATTGTATATTTGGCATAAAAAATTATTTTCCGGAGGTTATTTGCAATTATTTCTGAGTATACTATATAAATAAATTTTTGCAAGAGCCCCGTGTTTGTTCAAATTGTGGATTTTATAAGCTGTTTGCTTTTTTAAAAAAGTTAAATATAATAAAAGTACAATTGAATATTCCGCGGTAGCTCAGTGGTAGAGCAGGCGACTGTTAATCGCTTGGTCGCTGGTTCGAATCCAGCCCGCGGAGCCATGTGGGATGAGCAGAGCCAAAAGCTCTGCTTTTCTCTTTATCTACGGGCTTTTTTAGCGGTTCGAATGTTGTATTTTTGTCTGTATTTTCTCCCAACATCTGTGATACTCGTTCAAATACCATTTTGAAGGCTTTCTGGTATGAAATCTCAACTTTTTTGCCATTTATAATGGGGTTCGAAAATAAAAGGGACAAAAGTTGTTTCTTGTCGTCGACCATTTCGATTGTGCTTCGATTCAAATAAATTCTCCTTGCCTCTTTAGCCATTTGTAAAAAGGTTGACCCCATATCGTAATACTTGAGGTTGGCATTTTTGTGCTTATTCAAACCGTCCAGCACTTCCTCCTGTTCAATTTTGTATTGCTGGTACTTTTTCTGGTAGAAGTCCTCACTAATCTTGCCATCGATCTTATCATCGTAGATCTTGTCCAGTCTCTGCGTGGCTACTTGGTAGCGTCGCTCGAGTTCGCCGGTGGCCTTTTGTCTGAATTCTATCTCCTCGCCGTGGCTTTCTTTGAGAGCCTCTTGGACCCAAGTCAGCATATTCTCTATGGCCTCATCGTGTTTTGAGCTTAAGTGTTCGATATTTTCCATTACTTGCAGGTCAATGTTCTCTTGTTTGACCCATTCCTTTTGCTGGCAGTTTTTATAATGATTGCAGTGGCCATACCAGTGGCCTTTTTGTATCTCCCAAGTTATCCGGCCTTTACATTCCTCGCAGTGGAAGACATTTTTAAATAATGGATTGTGCTTGTTGTACTTCGGCGTGCCATTACTATGCATGATGTCTTGGCATCGCATGAATAATTCTTTGGTTATAAGTGGTTCGTGTCCGCCTTGAGCAACTTTTCCATTCCAGCGATTCATTCCGTAATAAAACGGATCACCAAGTAATTGGTGGACTCGTGAGTGACTGACTTTATTTCCTCCCCGAGACCGCATGCCGAGTTTATGCATTTCATCGGCCAGTTTTTTGGTTGAGTAGCGATTGGAGGCATAAAGGTCAAACATCTTTTTGACCAGCGGAGATTTGTCCGGATCAATGATGTGGATTTTGTGCCCCTTCTCGCCAGTGGTTTGATATCCGAGTGGCGGTTTGCTTGGTAGCCAGCCTTGAGCCAGCTTTTCTTTTTGTCCCTTTTTCACATTCTCGGAAAGCAGACGGATATAATATTCGGCCGTGGCCACTTTGACTCGCCACATAAACCATTCGTGCGACTTGGAGTCTTTGTGGAGTGTACAGCCTTCTTTGACGAGGTGGATTGTGTGTCTTTCGTCCGCCAGTATCCATTCGTCAATTATCGGCACATCGGCGAAGTTACGGGTTAGGCGGTCGGTGGTTTCCACGAAGACCGTATTGATCTTGGCTTTGGTCACATAGTCCAGCATCTCGTGGAATATCTTGCGTTGGATTTTTCCGGCCGCCGATTCTTGAATGGCAAAAACTTTTACCAGATCAAAACCGTTTCTATCGGCATAATCGTGTAAAAGTTTTTCTTGAGCTGGTAGTGAGTAGCCAGTGTCTTCTTGGTCTTTGGAAGAGACACGGGCATATCCTACGGCTCGCATCGATTCATTTTCGTTTTGCATTGTCATAGTCATAATTTTGTTAATTTTACTAAGGTTCGAATTCGACTTTTGGTCTCAAGACACAACATACGCTATTTTTTCGGACAAGCTAAGCTCGAGTTGCCCACAGCTCATTTTTGTTGTTTTTTCTTGACGCTTTCTAGTATTTCCGTGATGCGATAATAGTCTCGCTCATAGTCTTCGTCTGTATGGCCACCTCTTATACCGTTCTCGGATGGCGGACCGCTGACAATGTCTAAAATTGCTTTAGCGGCTCGGAATTTCATTGCATCACTTTTGGCTCCCATAAGTGAGACCAAGATGTTGGCCGCAGTTACAGAATATTTCGCCAGTATGGTATCCATTTCTTTATCACGAGTACTGTTTCTTTCTTTTTCGTATCGGTCGTATTCGTCTTTCAGTAAGCCATCTGACCGAAACCATCTCTTTACACTGACATGAGAGACTTTAAGCATCCGGGCAATCTCTAAATAAGTAAAATCGCCATATTTTAAGCGGATCGCATTCTGATATTTTTCATTTTTTATGTCTACAGATTTAGCCATTTGGGTATCACTTAGTATCGTTTAACGATTGTTTATTATCGGCTTTTTGCTCATTTCGTTGCCCAATGTTGCCGTTTATAACCAAAAATCATTTGTTTTGTAGGGTCATCTTGGCTACGAGTTTAGCTCTGGCCTCGGCCAAGAGTTTTAAATTCTTTGACCGGCCGTTAATTTCTTTATTATTTTCTTTAATTTCTTTTAATCCCTTATCTTCTATATCTTCTGCACCGGAGGCAGTCTGCGTGCTATGCCGTCCGGCTTTTGATGCTGATTGGTTTCCACCCTGCGTCAGATGTAGGACGGAAAGCAAAGTGATACCTCGGGGCTTGAACTTGGCGTCCTCGCCCCGAGTTTTCGTGATTGCGATAAAAGCCCACTCCTCGAGTTTGGACAAACAATTCTTAATCGTTCGCCAGTCTTTGAGTCCGGAATAAATCAAAAGCGTTTTGTTGGACGCCTCTATGGTTTGACTGGCTTTGTTGGAGGCAATCTCGGTCAAAGCCAGATACATGTTCCGGAGATTCCGGTAGGCATCAATGCTTATATGCTTATCGAGCCATTGTTGTCGCATGTACCGCAAAGCTGGCTTATCTTGGTAAGCAAACGGCAATTCGCGATAATCCCTGATCTTATGTGGTTTGTCGCTCGGGTACTGTGTCATATGGTTCTATAAGCTTTCGACCGCTCGTGATATCCTCCCAGTAGAATCGCGACAGAGCATCGTAATAACTCACAAGGTTGAATGCAATGTCGTGGAGGTCTTGATCATTCACTTCTTGGCCAAAGTCTTTCTTGAGAATCGCTCGGAGTTTTTCCAGCGTTTCCGGTTTTAACTTCATATTTATTCGTGGACATAGATCCTGGCTTTGGCGATTTTGATTTGGTTAAAGAACGCTTGAGGTTCGACCACAAGCTCTCGTTTCCAAAAACTGTCCATAAGCTTTTCGAGCTTGCGGTCAGTTTTAAATCCAAAGAGGACCTTATGCGGATTTGTCCGATCCACGACCTCAAGAGATTCGGGCATTAATAATAAAAGCACCGCGATCAATGCCAGATCGGCGGTCTTGAAACTCTCACTTTGTTTGATTGGCATATCATTTCATTTTTTTACTCTCACACATTTACATTTTGCCAATCCATACCTATCTCTTGGAATAATGTCCGGGTGTAGTTTGCCAACAAAAAAGAGCCCTATTTCAGGCTCTCCCATTGAAGTTATTAACTACACCGACTATTACGCTACAGTATTTTTATTTTATATTCTGGATTTAGGCGATAACCATTGCCGTCACGACCAACAATAAGATCAGATACGCCGATCCGACTTTCTGCTTTTCCGTTTATTTCCAGTTTGGAATTCCTGATCGCTTGGGTAGTAGTGCCAACCATTTCGGCCAATTCAGCCGTCTTAACGAAACCCTTGGCCGAGCATAAAACTTTTATTAGTTTCTCTCGCATTTTCTCTTTGCTCATTGGGTAGCATTTTTGTTTATTGGATTCCAAATATAAATCACCGTCCGGTGAGAGGCAAAGCAGAATTCGCTTGTCTTTAGATGTTTTTTGTTTGGACCGTATCTTTTGGCTCTGGTCGTAGAAACCTTTAGCCATTTCTCGGCCAATCTGAGCTAGGCTTTGCTTGCTCAATTCTTTTAATTCATTTTTTAAATCGGCGATAGTCTTATTGGTTTCTTTTTTGTAATTATCAAACGAGGCTTCGGTTTTATTTAATCTATCTTTTAATTCGGCAAATTCAGTATCATGTTTGTTTACGATCTCGTCCGGATTCTGAATGCCATTGTTTTTTAAAGCAGTTACAACAATATTTTTAACTACACCCAACGAGAAATGATAGGTAGTGTTTACTCCCACAGACTGCTTGATATTGAATTTATGTTTGGTGGTCAAAGTGACCTTTTTCATTTTCATAGTCATATTTTTACTGGATGTAAGCTTAATCCTTACTCCCAGTGCATTTTTTAGTGAATGGGACCCATTTTATGCCATCCATTCACTAATCTTTGGATGTTTGCGGACATAATCGCATATAGATTGGCTATATCTGATTATTAAGGCTTGCATCAAAATACATTATAGCATATAATATAAACTATACATAACATTTTTTGTAATGTTCTAAATTTAAGGAAAACTATGGCCAAAATAGATATCATGAATTCAATACTTCGGTCAAAGCAAACGGTTTTTACTTTTAAAGAGGTAAACCTGCTTACTGATGGCCAAACTAGTCCTGCTTTGATGTATCGCCGAATAAGTTACTACATTAAAAAGGGTGCTCTCATCTCTCTCCGCCGTGGTGTTTACGCTAAAGATAAAAATTACGATAAGTTTGAGCTCGGAAATAAAATCTTTATCCCATCTTATATCAGTTTTGAAACCGTGCTTGCCAAAGCCGGAGTCGTTTTCCAGTTTTACGGACAAATTTTTGTCGCTACATATTTAACACGGGAGGTTAAAATTGGTGATCAGCTTTATTCTTATAAAAAAATTAAGAATCAAGTACTGGAACGAACAGACCACCCCACCGGAATTGAACATCGTGGTACATATTCCATCGCTACTCCGGAGCGTGCCTTTTTAGATGTTGTTTACCTTTCCAAAGATTATCACTTTGATAATTTATCGGCTTTGAATTGGGAAAAGGTTTTTGAAATTTTACCGATTTACGAAAACAAACAGATGGAAGAACGGGTTAAAAAGTATTACGAGTATTATCGGGAAAACCGGTAGCCACCAAAAACATAATTATGACTATGATATGAAAATTACAGACCACCAAGCAAAATATTTCGCCTATGAATTGACCAAGCGTTGTGCTTCGGATAGTTTAGAGAAATTATCATCTACACTTTCTAACGCTCAAGTTGATCTTAATCCTCATCAGATTGAGGCGGCACTTTTTGCTTTTCGCTCGCCCCTTTCTAAGGGTGCGATATTGGCTGACGAGGTTGGTCTTGGAAAAACCATTGAGGCCGGACTGGTGCTCTCGCAAAAATGGGCGGAAAGGAAAAGAAAGATTTTATTGATCGTGCCATCGAGCCTACGCAAACAGTGGAATTCTGAACTTCAAGAAAAATTCTTTTTGCCGTCCATTATTTTAGAAACAAAATCTTTTAATCAATATATCAACGCCGGTAATTTAAACCCGTTTGAACAAGAAAATACTATAATCATTTGCTCTTACCATTTTGCTCGAGCAAAAGCCCCATACATAAAAAAGGTTAAATGGGATTTGACGGTAATCGATGAAGCCCATCGCCTCCGCAATATTTATAAAACCAGCAATAAAATTGCTAGGGATATCAAAGAGGCGTTATCCGAATCTCCCAAGATTCTCTTAACCGCTACGCCACTGCAAAATTCGCTACTTGAGCTTTACGGTCTTGTTAGTATTATTGACGACCATGTTTTTGGCGATCTAACCAGTTTTAAAGTTAACTACGCTCGGCTTTCTCGCGAGCAGGATGTCTACGAAGGCGAGCTTGGCATGGTTGAACCTCGCCAAGAAATGTTTACTGATCTGAGAAATAGATTAAAACCAGTTTGTATTCGCACACTTCGAAGACAGGTTTTGGAATATATAAAATACACCAAGCGTATTCCGCTCACGCAGAACTATATTCCGACTGAACAGGAAATTGAGCTTTATGAGGGCATGTCCGGCTATTTACAAAGACCGAAGCTTTTTGCTTTGCCTAATAGCCAAAGACAACTTATAACTTTAATACTCCGCAAGCTACTCGCTTCATCGTCTTTTGCAATTGCCAGCACGCTTGATGGTTTGGTTTTTAAACTTGGCAAGCTTACGGAAAAAGCGGAGAAACAAAAAATCGTGGAAGAAATTGGTGTAGAAGGTCTTGATCAAAACTTTGAAGGCTTTGAGGAAATATCTGATGAATGGATTGATGACGAAGAGGACGACAGTGACGATAAGGATACTAAAGATAAGAAAGTAAAATATACCGACGAAGATATTGAGCTGATGAAGCAGGAAAAAATTGACCTGGAACACTTTCGTGATTTGGCAAAAAGTATTTGGAAAAATTCCAAAGGAGATGCTTTACTAACGGCCATTAAGCAAGGTTTTAAAATGACGGAAGAATTGGGGGCTAAGAAAAAAGCTATCATCTTTACCGAATCCACGATTACTCAAAATTATCTCTTGAAGTTACTTTCCGATGACGGATATCAGGATAAGATTGTTTTATTTAACGGCTCAAACAACGACGAGAAATCAAAACAGGTCTATTCCGCTTGGGTAAAGGCCAATAAAGATACGGATAAAATTACCGGCTCAAAGACAGCCGATATGCGTGCGGCCTTGGTGGAATATTTCCGAGACGAGGCTGAAATTATGATCGCTACCGAAGCGGCGGCCGAAGGTGTAAACCTGCAATTTTGTTCTCTTTTGATTAACTACGATCTCCCCTGGAATCCACAACGCATCGAACAGCGTATTGGTCGCTGTCATCGTTATGGTCAAAAACATGATGTGGTGGTGATTAACTTTGTAAACTTAAAAAACGCAGCTGACCAGCGTGTCTATGAATTGCTGGATCAAAAGTTTAATTTATTTAAAGGTGTTTTTGGTGCGAGCGACGAAGTGCTTGGCAACATAGAGTCTGGTGTTGATTTTGAAAAGCGAATTGCCGGTATTTATCAAACTTGCCGAACCGAGGATGAAATCAACGGGGCTTTTGATTCCTTGCAAAAAGAGATGGACACTACCATTCAAAGCAATCTCAAAGATACTCGCCAAAAATTGCTGGAAAACTTTGATGCCGAAGTCCACGAAAAGTTAAAGATGAATCTCAAGGAGAGCGAAACTTATTTAAATACCTATAATCAATGGCTTTGGGATGTTACCAGATTTTATCTTGGTGACAATGCTGATTTTTCCGAACATGAGTATTCTTTTGTGCTCAAGAATAATCCCTTTTCCAATGAGCAAATAGACCCGGGACCGTACAAGATTGGCAAAAGCGTTGATGATGCCCATATCTATCGCCCCGCTCATTCTTTAGCACAAAGAATTTTAAACGAGGTAAAAACAAAGAACACCGAAGAAGTGGAGATTGTTTTTGATTATTCCAACACACCCGGAATTGTTTCCGTGCTTGAACCGCTGGTTGGTAAAAGTGGAATACTTAAGGTTTCTAATTATAAAGTGGAATCTTTTGAAGAAGAGGATATCGTGATAGCAACGGCAGTTGACGACGCCGGTGAAGTGGTAGATTCGGAAGTAGCTAAAAAACTATTTTCTATTTCCGCTCAAAAGACAGATAAAGCCGTGATCACCAAAGAACAAAAAGAAAAACTGGAAGAGCTGGAAAGCGGATCGGTTGGTCTAACCTCCCAGAGAATTGCCGAACGCAATAGCGACTTTTTTGATAATGAAGTAGACAAGCTTGATAAATGGGCCGAGGATATGAAAAAGGCTCTTGAGCTTGATCTGAAAAAACTCGATGTTGATATTAAAATTTCTAAGACCAATGCCAAGAAAATTCTCAATCTTGATGAAAAACTGAAAGCTCAACGCGGTATCAAAGATATGGAAAAGAAACGCAATGAGATGCGTAAAAAATTATACGAAGCACAGGATACCGTAGAAGGCCGAAAGGAAAAGCTTATTGAGCAAGTCGAATCTCAATTGAAACAGAAATCAAAACTTGAGTCGTTGTTTACGATTCGGTGGAGGGTGGTTTAAGGTTTTCAGTTATTTCCAAAATGGAAATAACTGAGTTGTCCGGAAATTCCGGAATACTGATAAAATAATTAACATTAATTAACTTAAAAAATATGTCATCAGAAAACAATAAACTTATAGCAATTTTTGAAGAACATCCCGTCCGCCGTACTTGGGATGAAAAGCAAGAAAAATGGTATTTTAGTGTGATTGATATTATTGCTATTTTAACTGGCAGCTCAATCCCCAAAAGATACTGGGCAGATTTAAAAAAGAAGCTAAAAACAGAAGGTAGTCAGGTGTACGAAAATATCGTACAACTGAAATTATTAGCTAAAGATGGCAAAAAGTACCTTGCCGATGTGGCCGATGTTGAAGCTATTTTTCGTCTTGTCCAATCCGTACCCTCTCCCAAGGCCGAACCTCTCAAATTATGGCTGGCTAAAGTCGGTTATGAAAGAATGCAGGAAACTGTTGATCCAGAGTTATCAATTAGTCGTGGTCGCAAGAATTGGCAATTGATGGGAAGAAGTCAAAAATGGGTTGAGCAAAGAATGTTAAGCGTGGAAACAAGAAATAAATTGACTGATTACTGGTCTGATCACGGGATAGAAAAAGGTGAAGAATTTGCCAAGCTTACAAATGTTATTCATCAAGAATGGAGCGGTCTTTCAGTAAAGAGCCATAAAAATATTAAGAAACTGAAGTCTCAGAATTTGCGTGATCATATGAGTGAGGCTGAATTAATCTTTACCGCTTTGGCGGAACTTTCTACGAGACAGATTTCCGAAACAGAAAAAGCGGAAGGATATGGGCAGAACGAGGTGGCCGCTCGAAAGGGTGGAAAAATTTCCGGTAATGCGCGTGAAGCGTTGGAACAGCAAACCGGTAAAAAGGTCGTTAACTCTGATAATTATTTACCGAATAAAAAAGAGCCAAAGAAATTAAAATAATATGACTAATAAAAAGCAAAAACTAGAGTTAACTTGGATCGGCAAGGACGAGGAATTAAAACTCGAGCCAAGGATTTTGATTGAGGACCCAAGCAAGTCCTATGGTGATAAGTCTTCCGAGAATATGCTTATTCACGGCGACAACCTCCTTGCGCTCAAAGCTCTTGAGCAAGACTTTGCCGGCCGAATAAAATGTATCTACATCGATCCGCCGTATAATACCGGGAATGCATTTGAACACTATGATGACGGAATTGAACATTCCACTTGGCTCAATTTAATAAAACCAAGATTAGAGATTTTAAAAAACCTATTAACAAAAGATGGAGTAATATTTATATCTATTGACGAAGAAGAACAGGCGTATTTAAAGGTTCTTTGTGATGAAGTCTTTGAGAGAAAAAACTTTTGTGGAACGTTTATTTGGGAAAAAAAGAAAAAGCCATCGTTTCTCTCAAATATGGGTTCGATCACAGAGTTTATCTTATCGTATGCAAAAAATAAAACGTTAGCACCAAATTTCATTTATGGTGAGACGACGAAGAATAAAAAGTATCCTATCAACAATGCCGGGAATGGTGTAAGAATTTTAAAGTTTAAAGCCGGATCAGTTAACTTTAATATTAAAGATGGTTTTATCGAGCCACAGGATATGTCGTCAGGAAATATTTTGACCAAATTATTGGATAGAGTTGAAATACGAAATGCTAAAAACGTTAGTGATTTTAGTCTTGAGGGTGAATGGCGATATTCTCAAACCAAACTTGATGAACTTATTGAAAGTAACGAGAAAATTTTAATTAGCCAAATTCCTTTTAGACCAAACCACATAAAAACTGGCGGAGAGCCTAAGAAAATGAAGAATCTTTTAAGCATCGCTCATTATGATATGGCGACATATGAAGATTCAACGGCGGAGAGTATTAAAATTTTTGGTGACAATCCATTTGATTACCCTAAGCCTGAAAAATTATTGTATACACTTATTTCATCTGTTACTTCTGAAAATGATTTTGTTCTAGATAGTTTTCTCGGTTCAGGAACTACCGTCGCCGTAGCTCAGAAAATGGGAAGAAAATATATAGGAGTTGAACTCGGCAACCATGCTTATACGCACTGCGTTCCGAGACTCAAAAAAGTTATTGACGGCACTGATGGCCTTAAACTTTCGGAAGAGCTTGGATGGACAGGTGGAGGTGGATTCAAGTTTTATAATCTTGCCTCAAGCCTGCTTCGCAAAGATTCTTTCGGCAACTTCGTGATTGATGAAAACTATAATGCCAATATGTTGGCGGCCGCTATGTGTAAGCACGAGGGCTTTAAGTTTTATCCGGACGAGACGCTTTACTGGAAACACGGCAAATCCACCGAGACGGATTTCATTTTCGTCACTACCGGCTTTATCACTGCCGAGCAATTGGATAAAGTTCACAGTGAGATGAAAGCTGGCGAGAGCTTGCTTATTTGCGCTAAAGCCTATGCCCCAGAATGCGAAAACCATTTTGCCAATATAACTATCAAGAAAATTCCGCAAATGATCCTCGGTCGATGCGAGTTTGGCAAAGATAATTATGATCTCAATATTATTAAAGCCACCGAAGCGGAAGCCGAGGAATCTAACGAAGAATAATATGAACACCAAAGCACAAGCAATTAAAAATCGTTTAAGCCTCCGCAAACCGCAAGCGGATAGTTTGGAAATTATAGAAAAACTGGCTGATGTCTTGGAATTGAAAAAGAATGTTGATCCAGCTGGCGAGTTAGCTAAAATTCGAGCCTTATATCCGACTTGTTCTGATTTTGAACGAGACTTTCCCTCGGTTTGTTTTTCTCTGGCCACCGGCGTGGGTAAAACTCGCCTGATGGGTGCGTTTATTTCTTATCTTTATGTTGCCAAAGGTATAAAGAATTATTTTGTTCTAGCTCCCAACCTCACGATTTATAATAAGCTCATTGACGATCTTTCCAATCTGCAAAGTCCGAAGTATGTGTTTCGTGGTATCAGTGAGTTTGCCGTTACCCCACCGCGTATCATCACGGGCGATAATTATGCCGAAGCACGACAAAGCACGCTGTTTAAAGAAACGGTAAAGATAAATATTTTCAATATTTCCAAAATCAATTCCGAAGTCCGAGGAGGCCGTGAACCGAGAATCAAACGGCTTTCCGAATATCTTGGTGAGTCTTATTTCAACTATCTTTCCGAATTACCAGACTTGGTTTTGCTTATGGACGAATCGCATCATTATCGGGCAGACTCCGGACTAAAAGCGATTAATGAATTAAAGCCGATTTTAGGTTTAGAGCTTACTGCTACCCCGATTGATACGCACAACAATAAATTTAAAAATGTTGTTTTTGATTATCCTTTGGCCAAAGCTTTGCAAGATGGTTTTGTAAAAGAACCGGCTATTGCGACTAGACGAGATTTTAACCCCGATCAATATCGCAATGATCCGAAAGAATTGGATTTGATAAAACTTGAGGATGGCGTGCGAATCCATGAAGACACCAAAGTAGCTTTGGATATTTATTCTCGCGATACCAATAATCGTTTGGTTCGCCCGTTTGTCTTGGTAGTGGCGAGAGATACAGATCATGCCAAAGAAATTCGGGAAATGATAGAGTCCGAAAGATTTTTTGAAGGACGCTACAAAGGCAAGGTCATGGAAATCCATTCTAATCAGCGAGGCGAAGAGAAAGAGGAAAATGTCCAGAGATTGTTGGATTTGGAAAAACCAGAAAATCCGATTGAAATTGTTGTGCATGTAAATATGCTCAAGGAAGGCTGGGATGTTACCAATCTTTACACCATTATTCCTTTGCGTGCGGCGAACTCCCAGATTCTTACTGAACAAACTATCGGCCGTGGCTTGCGCTTGCCTTATGGCGTGCGAACCGGTGTTGAAAAGGTGGACAAGCTCACTATCATCGCCCACGATCGTTTCCAGTCCATCATTGACGCGGCCAATGATCCTAACTCTATAATCCGACAGGAAAATATTATTGAAATTGACCCGAACGCTTTGCCTGAAGCACAGGAAGTTATTACCGCTTCTTCGGTAACGGACGAAGCCTTTGCTCTTAAGCGTCAGGAAGTGGCGACTATCACAAACGAAGTGGACCGACAAAAGGCTGGCTTGGTTTTGGAAGCCGAGCAGTTGATCACTGAAGCTGTGAATGCCCTTGGTGCGAGCGTGAAAAATATCAATGACTTGAATAGCGACGAGATTCGCAAACTGGCTTTTGAAAAAATAGTCACAAGTATTGAAAGCAACCCGCAACAAAATTTGTTTAAGTCGGCCATTGTTGAAGCGGCCAAACAAGAATACGAGTCAGTCGTTTCTGAATTGATTGATAAGACAATCCCGATTCCGCGTGTGCTTATCCAACAAAAACACGATGTTAAATCCGGCTTTAAAGATTTTGATCTTGATGTTGCCGGTCTTAATTACCAGCCAGTATCGGAAGAGATTATCCGCCGTACCTTGCGTACCAACGAAAGCGAAATCTTGCAAAGCGAAAGTTCCGGAGTAGAGCGTGATACTCCTGAGAACATTTTAGTGAACGAATTGATTAACTATCCGGAGGTGGATTATGATCGTGAGTCCGAGTTGTTGTACAAGCTGGCCAAACAAGCTATCGCTAAGCTTGGCAATGCCCGAAGCGAGGAAGATTTGGAAAATATTGTGCTTTATCATAAGCGAGAAATCGGCAAGTATATTTATGCTCAACTGCAACAGCATTTTTATTTGGAAAGTTCCGGCTTTGAAGAACCGTTGGTTTATCCTTTTGATCGGATAAAACCCCATAACTTTTCCAAGTACACAGCCGATAGCGTTCACCACTATACCGAGACGATCACGCCGACAAACACTATTCCCTCAAAAGTATTCAGCGGATTCAAAAAAGCCTGTCACAATCTGTACAAGTTTGATTCTAAATCTGAAAAAGATTTTGCCGCTATTTTGGAAAAGGATACGGATGTATTGAAGTGGCTCCGCCCGGCCGATTCGCAGTTCGAGCTTTATTGGAAGTACAATTCAAAACGCTATCACCCCGACTTTGTGGTAGAGACCGCCGACACGATCTTTATGGTCGAGATTAAGGCAGAGAAAGATATTGATGATACGGAAGTTCAAGAGAAAGCCGAGGCTGGTAAGAAATATTGCGAATCCGCTACGGTATTTAATCTAGCCAACGGAGGCAAGCAGTGGGTCTATGTTCTTATTCCGCATACGGCTGTCGCACCGAACATGAGCTTAAAGGGGTTGTGTAAATAAATATGATAAAAAATGTACTGAGTTTAAATTCCATATATGCTAAAAAATTCTTCCTAAGTCAGGAGGCATATTCAAACATGGAATTACCTCCGTACTTTGTGTTTAATAAGGTGCTTTTAGATATTGAAAAGTCTTTTGCTGGCAAGCTTACCCCGAAAGATTTAAATGAGGCAAAGAAAAATGAGACAGTTAACCATATTCTTTATGGAAATAAAGACGGAAAGTATGCGTGGAGAAAATATGAGCTGATTAATCCATTACTATACATATCATTGGTGAATATCATCACAGAAAAAAGTAACTGGAAAGTTTTACAAGATCGTTTTAAGGAATTTGAAAAAGACAAAAATATTGAGTGCGAGAGTGTTCAAGTATTGCCTACAAGCAGGTCTACGCAAAAAGCGATACAGATTTCGCAATGGGTAAACAATATTGAGAAAAAGTCTATAGCTCTTTCACTGGAGTATAATTTTTTATACCAGACAGATATCACTGATTGCTATGGGTCGGTATATACACACTCTTTATCGTGGGCAATCCACACTAAAGCAGTATCAAAAAATAAGAGAAACTACGGTGATCTTTTTGGGAATAAAATTGATCACCATATTCAAGCAATGTCCTTTGGACAAACAAACGGAATTCCTCAGGGCAGTATATTAATGGATTTTATAGCAGAGATTGTTCTTGGATATGCAGACCATGAATTATCCGAAAAACTTGCTTCAGCTTTGAAAGGTAGAAAATTTCATATTTTAAGGTACCGGGATGATTATAGAATTTTTGTAAATGATGTAAGCGATGGTGATACAATCTTGAAATGCCTTGGTGAGGTTTTATTAAATTTAGGGTTTCGATTAAATACCAATAAAACCTATTTTGACGAAGATGTCGTCTCCGGCTCAATTAAAAAAGATAAGATCGAAGCCTTGAAGTTTGAGTATGTGCCTAAAAAATTATCAAGAAAAGAATTACTCAGGCAGTTACTTATAGTCCAGCAAATCGGCAAACAATTTCCAAATTCCGGGACGCTTAAAAACAGGCTTTCAAAGATACTGGATGTAGTTAAGCCAAAAGATTTTTATGCTCAGGAAAGAATCATCTCCAGTCTGCTTACTGATATTGCATACAACAACCCGAACTCTTTTCCGGTTATTGCCGGTTTAATTTCAAACTGCATCGCCAAATTGCCAAACAAAAGACAAAAGGAGATGGTGTCGCTGATCCAGTCAAAAATATGCATGCTGGCCAATATCGGCCTTTTAGAGATATGGACGCAAAGAATGTCTATAGGCTTGAAGTTTAAACTCAATTTAAACGAAAAATTGTGCAAGAGTGTTTATGGTGACACACAACAGATATTTGAAACTGGTTGGATTAAAGATACGAAGATTAAAAATATCATTGATAGCAATGTTTGTATTGATAAAAAAATAATTGCTAAAACCAAAGCCAAAATTGAAAACAAAGAAGTGCAGATATTTAATCCTTATAATTAAAATAAAATTATGTCTGAATATTACAACCCACAACGAACAAGAAGTTTATATGATCCGGCATCGGCTGAGTCCTTTAAGTTATCCCGATCAAAGATTGACCTATTTTTAAATTGCCCAAGATGTTTTTATTACGATCGCAAGCTTGGTGTCGGCCGTCCACCGGGCTTTCCATTCGCTTTAAACTCGGCCGTTGATCATCTCTTAAAGCTCGAGTTTGATATTCATCGTGTTGCCGGCACAAAACATCCCCTGATTGAAAAATACGGCGTTGACGCTCGCCCTATTGCTCACGAAGACTTGGATAAGTGGCGACATAACTTTACCGGTATTCAATATTTGCATCAGCCAACGAATTTTCTTGTGTTCGGTGCAATCGACGATCTCTGGCAAAATTCCAAAGGCGAATACATTGTCGTGGATTATAAGTCCACTTCAAAAGATGAAGACATTACCGAGCTTAATAAAGATTGGCAAATTGGTTATAAACGGCAGATGGAAATCTACCAGTGGCTACTTCGCCAAAATGGGTACAAAGTTTCGAGTACCGGCTATTTTGTTTATTGCAACGGCCAGACGGACCGAAAGGCTTTTGACGCCAAGCTTGAATTCGATATCACCTTAATCGCTTATAAGGGCGATGATTCTTGGGTTGAAAAAACTATCACGGAAGCCCACAAGTGTTTGAATGGTAATAAAATTCCCAACGCTGATCCTAATTGCGATTACTGCAATTATGTTCAGGCGATAAATAGTAAATAATTATTATGCACAACAGAGATCCACATCAAGCCTTAAAAAGTGAAGTTATTGGGAAAGTCCGATCAGGGACAACTGATTTGGTCTTGGCAAAATTACAATGGAGTAAAGACGATATCGGTTATAGCCTACATGTGTCGCCAAACACCTTCAGCATCTCAGGTGGTTATCAGGTAACAGATTTTTTAAGCCATTTGGGATTTCAGAGGAGTGGATGCTCTTTTATTGATAGTCGGCAATGTTATGTTCGCTGGGTAGATGCGAGTTTTGATCTTAATACTTTTGCTGGCTTTTTTGATCAAGCATATAGCAATCTAACCGACGCACAAAAGGACTTAGAAAAATGTGGTTTCTTTTTTGATAAACCAGAAGGTTTGGGATATTTTCTTGGTGGCCAATCTCGTAGCAGACAGCGTGATTTCCAAATGTCTGGAGATGGGCATGCTGCGATGTCAGTAAAGGTAATGAAGCAAAGCGAAGATGACGCTTTTCAATACAAATTCACTTGGCTTGAATCCAGCCAAGATAAAGGATGGGTAATACATTACCGCCCAAAGCATCTGCCATTGTCATCTGAGCTTCAAAGCGTTTTTCAATTTTTAGGAATACATAATTTTGAGCAATGTCCGGAATACGAATTTGAACCATGTTATTGGTATTCAATCGCTTTTGAAGAAAGAGGAGATAGAATGTTTGATAGCAACGCGAACACTGCTCACAGTTGGTTTGATTCTCATGCACAACATTTCTCAATTGGCATTCAAAAGTTGCTTTCAGCCAATGCCGAAATTGAAAAATCTGGCCTTACTTTTTTGCCGTTTCAAAAACCGGCAGAACGGTTAAATATTGATATTGAGAAAAGGGTTACCAGACCAAAATCTTCTACCAAACCAGCGGATATTACTAAATTTGATGTGGCAATATCATTTGCTGGAACTGAACGAGAGCACGCAGAAAAATTAGCTACCATTTTGAAAGAGTCAGGATTTTCAGTCTTCTATGACGAATTTTATCCAGAATATCTTTGGGGTAAAAATCTAGTTGACACCTTTGATGAGATTTTTAGAAAGCGTTCTCGCTATTGTGTAATTTTTATTTCAAAGGACTATAAGGAGAGGGTTTGGACTAATCACGAAAGGCAAAGTGCCCAAGCAAGAGCTATCAACGAAAAAGGTAACGAATATATATTGCCGATTAAAGTTGATGAGACAGAGCTTGACGGTATGCCACCTACGGTTGGTTATGTGCCTCTCAAAAAAGGAATTGAAAAAATTGGCGAGCTTCTGATTAAGAAATTAAAGACATAATTCGAATACAATGGAAATAGAATCAAAACAACAAATTTTAGAACGGCGGAAAGAGCTTGAACGAGAACTCGAGGAAATGCTCAAAGAAACCGAGAGCGATTTTACTTTAGATCATGTCCTGGACGCTATTTATAACGAGGAAGATAACGACGACATGATGAAAGTTGTGGCTATGTTTGATCGTGGCGGAGAAACTTCGGAATTAAGTAATATTCTTGAAATAACAAATGACGCCTGGAATTATTTTCCGCACAAGGTGCTCGGTGGCATCTCGCCAGCTGAAAAGTTGTTTGAGTACAATCAAAATAAAAAGCAATAATTTATGTCAGACGACAATGAGCCAATTAAAAACGAACCAGCCGAAGAAGCTCCGGACGAGGAAGTCGCCGAGCTTATGGAAAGTCACGATCTTGATAAAGACACGGCTGAGCGTGTTCAAGAGATTATGGAAGATTTGGGTGTGGACGAGGATGATGCTGTAGAACTCGAGGAACTTTTGTAAGAGTCATATTTGCTTAACTTTTCCGAAGTTAAGCAAATTGGTTTAAAGTCTCAAAACTCGTTCACAATCGTTTTTGGTTTCCAGATTGGTGCAAATCTCTTACTCCGGTCGAACCGCTCGCCCCAAGGGCAAACACGGGGCAAGAACGGGTTATACATTCGCGTACTTAGCCAGCATTTCTTTCATTTGGTCTAAAACTACAGTCGGATATTTGTATTCGCTTGCCCAGTCAAAAGTTCGGAAATCGTTGAGCAGGGCGAGCCAAATTACAAAAATCGACTAATCGGCGATTTTTTATTGGAAGCGGATTAATGCTCGACCTCGGAGACCGAGGGGGCTTGCCAAAAATTGTTTAATGATGTTATGATGGGGCGGTACTGCTAAAGTACGGAAATAAGTCGAGTTTCCCTGAACTAATCTTAAAAACAATCACATGAACGGAACTATTAAAAAGCTTACAGAAAAAGGCTTTGGGTTCATTGCTCGCGAAGGCGAGGCAAAGGATCTATTTTTTCATTCCAAGGAATTGAAGGGCGTGATGTTTGACGAATTAAAAGAAGGCGACGCCGTCACTTTTGATCTCGTTGAAACTGAAAAAGGCCCAGCCGCTGTAAATGTATCTCGTGCATAGATATTAAAAAAACCATCCCGCCCTTTTGGCTTAGACCAAAAGGGCGGGATGGTTTTTGATTTGGGTGTTTTCCTATAAACGTAAATGCGGTATGCTATAGGAGGTCGTATTTATTATAATAAATAATAGTTTATAAAATATGAAAGCTGTAAAATACATCATCATTTCGTTGCTTTTCGTTCCATTTCTGGTTTTTGCTCAAAACCAAGCTGTCTCACCAAGCGCGAGTGCGCCCATCGTAAATTCACCAAAGGCGAGCGCATCTGCGGACTTGCCCGCCGAAGCTTTAGCGAAGGCGGGACTTACTCCCGAAAATCCGTTCTATTTTCTGGATAGATTGGGTGAAACTCTTCAGAGATTTTTTACCTTTAATCCATCAAGTAGGGCGAGGCTGGAAATTTCTTTTGCCAAAGAACGAATAGCAGAAATAAAACTTGTCCTTGAAGAAAAGGGCGTTGATGCAAAAGGTCTTAGTGTTGCCGAAACAAGGCTTAACGATAATCTTTCGAGGGCAGCCGCAATTATCGCAGACCAAAAACAATCCGGAAAAGATGTGAGTGGTCTTGCTCAAGAGATTTCTAACGATTTTAGTTCCGCGCAAAAAATGCTCAAAAATACCTTCGAGTCAGAGGCTGATGTATTGGAGGCCAAAATTGAAGCGCTAAAAGCTAAGCTCAAAGAAGTTCGCCTGGCTGGCGACGCCACTCAAGTTGAGGCGTTGTCAAAAGAGCTCGCTAATCTTAAGGCCCAAAAAGAACTTTTGGAACAGCACGAAGATAAAAATAATAATGATATCGAAGAGGAAAATGAACATGTTGACGAAGCTTTAGGGATTCAAAAAGAGGCCGCGGAGAAGATAAAAGATGTTGAAGAAAAAAGGGCGGAGATTTTGGAAGAAGCGCAAGATGATAATTTCACCATACCAGACGGAACGTTTAAGGAGTTTGACGCCATTCTTTCACAGGCCAAAGCCGCATTTGGTGCAGGAAAATATCAAGATGCCAAAAATTTGGCAAAAGAAGCCAAGAAAAGCATAAAGGAAATAAAGAAGCGTTTAGAAAATCTTAAAGACGCTAAAGATGAAAAAGAGATTCAGAAACATGAATTTGAGGATAAATTAAAAGAAGCGGATAAAAAATCAGCAGAGCAAATTCGAGAAGAAATGAAACAAAGTAGCGAAGATTTGCAGAAAAAACAAGAACAACTAAGAGAAGAACAGAAAAAAATTGAAGAACAATTAAGGGAAGCGAGTGGCGCACAAGAAGAGAACGACTAATCAGTATAAGTAAAAACAGCCCCAGGGCTGTTTTTACTTATACTGAAATTATTGGAATGATAGAATGAAAAATTAATAACCCATACTTAATCAACGGGCCCCTTCTTAATTTTTGAAACAATAATAAAAACAACAAGGCCCAAAAAAGAAAATATTGCCGCATAATACAGGGCCGACGATGAACCAAATTTGGTCCATAAAATTCCCCCTAAAACTCCGGCCACCAAAGAAGAAAATCCCAGCGCCATATTCAGAAAACCTTGACCGGTGGCCAGCAGGTCCTTGCTCAACATTTGAGCGGCCAACATTCTTTGTATTCCATCTGTGGCGGCAGAATAAATTCCTAAAGTTATAAAAAATATTGTCATGGACATAATATGCGACGCTTGGGCTAGCCCCAAGTAAGATATTATGGCGAACAAAAAACCAAAAATTATCACAATTCTACCACCTATTTTATCCGCCAATCGTCCAAGCGGCACAGAGGCGAGGACGAATATTAGACTATAAACAAAATACATAAGAGGAATTTGTCCAATTGAGCCAATTTCTCTAGTTTTAAGAAGTATGAGTCCAGTAGGTAACGCACCTAGGCCAAAAATAAAAATGGTCAAGACGATAAAAATAAATTTTTTATTCTCCTTAAAAATATCCCATTTAAGTTTTGTGGGGGCGACCTGGGGCCTATCCTTTTCATCATCTCGGCCTTTTTCTTTTACAAGGACAAAACTTCCTATGGCGCCAAGTCCTAAAAAGAAAGAAATGAGAAATAAAACTCTGTAACTTCCCCCTAAAAATGGCAAAAGAAAGAATGCCAGCAAGGGTCCCAGCGTTGCGCCCAAGGCGTCCATGGCGCGGTGGAGGCCATATGACCTACCAAGCTCTTCACGAGGGACGGATTCGGCTATCATGGCGTCGCGTGGGGCGTCTCGCATGCCTTTGCCTATTCGGTCGCCCATACGGAGTCCAAATACTTGCCAGAAGTTTTGCGCCAGAGTTAAAAATAATCGTATACCAACTGAAATGCTATAACCTAAAACAGCCATGCCTTTGCGTTTGCCAATTTTATCCGAAAACCATCCGGAGATAGGTTTGAGCGTGCTTGCCAGAGCATCCGCGGCGCCTTCTATAAAACCGACAAAAAACGCCGGCGCTCCCAAGGTTACCGTTAAAAAAGCGGGCATTACCGACTGTACTATTTCGGCCGAAAAATCATTAAAAAAACTCACCAACCCTAAAAAGAAGATATTTTTTCTTACGCCAAATATTTTTTTATCATTTTCCATAGCGATTGTTATATTATAGTAACAAAATCATTTTTTAACAATTCATTTTTTATGATATTTAATCTCAGAATGAGGCGTCTGTTTTTGTTAGTAAAATTTTGTTAAAATTAAAACAATGGTGAATTTCAAAAATAAGTTATGTCAACTGAAAAATTTAAACCGATAAAATTTCCTCAAGACGAGCAAGCGCACAGCAGTACAATAGAATGGTGGTACTTTAACGGCCATCTTTTAGGTGAGGACGGTAAAAAATACGCCTTTATGGACTGTTTCTTTAAGGCAGATTCCAAAAAGGTAAGAATACCCTTTTTAAAATCACTGCCTATAAAAGACGTTTACTTTGCTCATCACATTCTTTCGGATATTGGAAACCAAAAAAGCTATAAAAAAATTGATCCTTTATGCTTAATTTCCAAAGATAGTTTTAAAAAAAAATTGCTTTTTGTTAATTACACTACGCCAGTTTTGGTGGGGGAGTATTTTAATTCAGAAATGGCAGAAAGCGCGCCTTTTAAATATAAAATAAAAACAGAAAATTTTAGCTTAGAGCTTACTTCAAAAAAACCGCCGCTACTGGAGGGTGGTAACGGCTTCATTAAAGTTTTGGACAAAAAAACACATTACTATTCTTTGACCAGTTTGGACACTAAGGGCGAAATTAAAATAGGCGATAAGATAATAAAAGTTAAGGGCAAGTCTTGGTTTGACCATCAATGGGCAGACACGTTTTATTCCCAGGACAAATGGACATGGTTTTCTTTACAATTAGACAATAATGCGGAGATGGTTTGTTTTCAGTATGGCGATGACAAAACCCACGCGCGCCTTGCCAGTATAATATTTTCCGAAGGAGATGTTTTTCACACCAGCAATGTAGATTTCATAAATTTAAAAGATTTTTGGATAAGTCCTGATACTAAAACAAAATATCCTCTTTCCTGGCAAATCAAGATTCCCGAACTCGATGCTGATTTTAGAGTTGAACCATTAATTAAAAATCAGGAAATGACCTTTGGGTTTATAAATTATTGGGAGGGTCCGCTTAAAGTCTCCGGAATTTTGCAGGGAAGAAAAGTTTCAGGCCAGGGATTCTTGGAGCTTGTGGGATATCTGCCGGGTGTTGGGAAAGTTAAAATAATTGAAAGCGAGATTTTAGAAAAAATAAAAAGATTAGATGAATTTTTTAAATAAAACACCCGCGCAAAATGCGCGGGTGTTTTATTTTTTAAAGAAAGATTAGTAAGATCTTCTTTGTCTGTGACAATCTCTGCACAAAAGTTGTCCTTCTCTAGATGGATCTGGTTGGAAAGGAAGTTCTGTGATAGATGCGCCGCAGCTTGAGCATTTCCAGTTTCCCTGGTACATCTGCTTTTGGAAGCTACCGCCTCTATCGCCTCTGTCTCCACCTCTAAATCCTCCTCTACTACCACTGAAGGAAGATCTTTTCTGTCTGTGACAATCTTTACAAAGAAGTTCTCCTGTTCGTGATGGATCTGGTTGGAAAGGAAGTTCTGTGATAGATGCACCACAATTTGAACACTTCCAGTCTCCCTGATACATTTGTCTTGGAGAGCTGTCGTTATTATCGTAAGCCATTTTGATTTTTGCTTATTGTTGTTAAATCTCGCGACCTTTTGCGATCCGATCAAAACGGCGCTTCTATAAAACTATTCGTTATATAAAATTAAACCTATTTTGCGTCGAACCTAATTACAGTAACCCAGTGTATGCTCTTATTAGCCATTTGTCAATAGCGCGCGGCAATGTTTCGTGATGCCATTCGTTATTCGCCTATTCGCCTGCCTGCCGGTAGGTAGGCGCGAATTAGAGACATAATAAAATTTAAAAAAATAAAATATTGCCTGTATTCAAAATTTTGTTTATGCTAAAGTAAATTCAGCAAATATGCAAAACATTAAAAAGATAGTTTTAACAGGTGGTCCATGCGGGGGCAAAACAACGGCGCTGAGCTATATTTCAGAAGAGCTTAAAAAAATGGGTGTTAAAGTTTTTCAGGTGCCAGAGATAGCCACAATGTTTATTTCCGGTGGAGTGGCAGATATTGTTAATATTTCTCAAACGGACTATGGAAAATATCTTGAAATAGAGAAAGGCATGATTTCGGCGCAAATTGCCCTGGAAAAGGAATTTTATAATCTATCCAATATTTTTAAAGACGAAAGAAGAGTCATTATTTTTGACAGAGGGATCATGGATATGGCCGCTTATATGCCCAAAGAGCATTTTGAAAAAATAATCAGCGAGATTGGATTGGATGCTGAGGGCATTTTTGGCAATTATGATGGCGTAATTCATCTTGTAACGGCGGCAGATGGCGCAGAAAGTTTTTACACTACAAAAAATAATAAAGCGCGGGCAGAGAGCTCTGTTGAGGAGGCGCGACTGGCCGATAAAAGAACTTTGGAGGTCTGGGCGGGGCATCCCCATTTAAAAATCATAGACAACTCCACGGATTTTGAAAACAAAATGCAACGTTTAATGAATGAAATAATCGAATTAATTCGCCTATAATCTTTGAAACAGTGGCGATGATAAAACCGTTGCTTTTAAATGTAGTTTAAATGTTCTAAAATTAACTAATGGAATTAGCAATTATATTAGCTATTATTGTTGTCTCGTTGGCCCTATTTTTTGATTTTACTAATGGTTTTCACGACTCGGCAAATCAAGTGGCCACGGTAATTGCTTCGCGCGCCTTGCCTCCGGCGGCCGCTTTGGTTATTGCCGCGATGGCAGATTTTGTGGGGGCTTATTTTTTTGGTACGGCGGTAGCGGAAACTCTTGGCAAGGGCATAGTTGACCCCAGGGCTTTGAATGCTGGCGCTTCCGGAGTTTTAGTAATCATAGGGGCTATCTGCGGAGCTATTTTGTGGAACATCATAACGTGGTATTTTGGCATGCCGTCATCTTCATCGCATGCTTTAATCGGGGGTCTTGTGGGATCATTTGTGGTGGGGTGGGGATTTGCGCCCATTCATTGGTTGAAGGTTTTTGAAATTATTTTAATAATGATTGTTTCTCCCTTGGTTGGATTTAGTGTTTCTTATTTTTTTACCCGATTAGCCTGGAGATTTTCTCAACGGCTTACTCCGAAGGTTAATGAGGTTTTTAAAAAAATGCAGATTTTTTCTTTGGTGGCGCAAGGAATTTCTCACGGTACAAACGATGCCCAAAAAACTATGGGTGTCATAACCTTCTCTTTGGTTATTTTAGGTCTCTATAATCCAGGAGGTAGTTCTTCTATGCCCATTCCTTCGTGGGTTATTGTAGTTTGCTCTTTGGCGCTGTCTTTGGGGACCATAATAGGCGGCTGGAGAATCATCAAAACACTTGGGGCCGGGCTTTATAAAATTAGGCCTATTCACGGATTTGTTTCACAAGTTGCATCATCTGCTATAATGTATCTGACCGCCGCGTTTGGCTTTCCCATCTCTACGACCCAGGTGATTTCTTCTTCTGTTATGGGCGCCGGTGCCGCCACGCGCATTAAGATGGTTAGGTGGCAAGTGGCCAAAGAGATGGCGGTGGCATGGCTTATCACCATACCAGTGAGCGCTATTTTGGCTGGTACAATTTTTTATATTTTAAATAAAATTTTTTAATAATTAACTAAAAACGTTATGTGGCCATTTCCAGAACAAAAAGATTTTTTAAAAATGCTTTCCGATCAAACAGAAAAAGTAGAAGAGGGACTGAAGGCGCTTGTTGAATTTTTAAATGATCCCACTTCCGCTAAAGCCACCAAGGTCAATTTTATTGAACAGGAGGCGGACGACCTCAGAAAAAATTTGGTAGAAGAACTAAATCGCGCTTTTGTGACGCCCATCGACAGAGAAGATATTTTTGCTCTTTCACGAGCGGTGGATGATGTGATGGACTATGCCGATTCTACTGTTGAGGAAATGAACCTCTTTGGCATTGAGCCAGATGAACATATAAAAAAGATGGTTAATATTTTGTATAAAGCGGCCCAAGATATTAATTGCGCTGTTTCGAATTTAAAAAAACATCCTGGCATATGCGCCGAGCATCTTATGAGTATCAGAAGGGCAGAGAATTTAGTAGAGTCTTGCTATAGAGAGGGATTGGTGGAACTTTTTAAATCGAATGACGTCATAAAAATTTTAAAAACACGCGAAGTTTATAGGCATCTCTCCAATGCCGCCGACAGAGCCGCCGAATCAGCGGATATTACGGGGAATATTTTGGTGAAGATAACGTAATTTTTTAGTAAATAGAAAGTAGTAAATAGAAAATAGAAATTAATAAATTATGAAAAAAGATTCAAAGAAAGAATTTAAAACAAAAGTTTCCAGAAATCGCAAAAAAATAACCAAAGGATTGCCGACAACAAGCAGGAAGTTTGGATATGATGCATGGACCGAGTCCCGTCAAACGGACACTAAAAATCCTAATGGCGCTAAAATTTCTAGACCGAAAAATACGAAAGGAAAATTGTTGAACTAGACCTGCCTGTCGCCTGCCTGCCGGTAGGCAGGGTGAGCAGGAAATAGTAAATAGTAAGTAGTAAATAGTAAGTAGAAAATAGAATAAGGAGCTTCTTGGCTCCTTATTTTTTTAAAATGCACCTCTTATTATCATATATAGTCGGAGCGTTTAAATCTCCGTTTTCCAACATAGAAAAAACGAGGCACTGTTCATTATCAAATTCAACGCATATTCGAAGAAAGATCTTAGATGTAGGCTTTGTTCTGAGATTGCTGATTTTCTTAATGGTTTTGTCCCGTAGTTTCAGCCTTAAATCTTTAATGAACAATTGGAAAAGCGCTTTTTTAAATTCTCTGCGGATAACCCTTTTTTGTGCTTCTGTCACAACCCATCTCCTTTTTCAAAGAACTAAAACTTAAATGAAGTTTAAATTATTTTTTCTGTTTAATCAAGCGAAACAGCAATTTTTTTCTGAAATATAGATAGAAAAAGGGCCGATGTGCGTGTTGCACATCGGCCCTAGACCACTTTCGCCGCTTTTCTGGACTACGCCGTCACGAGTTGGACGGCGCCATCCACGATGCGGAGGCAGTAGTCGGCCTTGAGAGGGAGCGGAGCATCGCCCATGCGATTGCCGCTTGCGTCCTTCTGCCACACCGTTACGATCTGGCCATCGGGACGAAAGAGCGGCTGGCGCACTTCGAGGTTGATGCTCAGGGCGCTCTGGTCGAGAACCTCCTCACCGTTCTTGTAGAACGGATTGGAGAACGACCTTACGCGCCACATCGCGCTCTCGCAGATGTTCTGGAGGTCGATGCGGATGGTGCCTCTCGCCGCCTTGAACTCATCAGAGCAGTTCACGAACTCACGGCGGGCGAAGAGGAAGCGTACCATGTGGTATGTCCTCTTTCTTCGGGGATCCTTGGCATCGATGCGCTCCTTGTAGAACGCGTCGACCATTTCGTACCCAGCCGCCTCGAGTTCTCCGAGAAACTCTGCGAGTGAGCACTTCTCGGTCGGTTCGATGACCATGATGCCGTTCGAGTAGCTCTTTCGCTCCACGCGCTCTTCCTGAGTCTCTGGGCTCCGGCGTTTCACCGACGTCGGTATCGCGTCGGGATTTGTGAAGCTGAACTGCAATGCAACTAAACGGATGGTGCCATTCAGTGCGATCACGGTGGGCCCCCTTTCAGCTCAGGTTCAGTTAGATTATTGGACTATTTCACACAGTCTTGCTAGCAAGGCCGAGGGTTACAAGCAAAACTATGTGAAATAGCGCATGGAAAAGAACTATACTTCTATGTCCACAGCATAGCAGATTTTATTGTGTTTGTCAAGTATTTTGGGCAAGTGAATTTAATCAAGAGAGACGGAAACGCCATCCATCTTTTCTCTAAAATGTGGATAGTTTTTTAGCTCCGGATCTTGCGCCAGCATTTCCCCTGCGGTTTTTTTAGCGGCATTTACCATCTTTAAATTGGCCAAAGACGACATCGCAAAGTCGGGCAGACCTGATTGTTTTTCTCCGACAAATTGTCCCGGGCCACGCAATTTCAAATCATATTCGGCAAGTTCAAATCCGCTGTGGGATTTTACTAATGCCTCAAGACGGTCAAATGCTTCTGGGTCGGTGGAATTTGTAAAAACAAAACAAAACGATTGCGTGTTTGATCTCCCCACGCGTCCTCTTATCTGATGAAGTTGCGCCAGACCAAATCTTTCGGCGCTTTCGATAATCATCAAAGTGGCGTTGGGCACATCCACCCCCACCTCCACAATGGAAGTAGATATTAAAATCTGAATTTTATTTGATTTAAAATCCTGCATTATTTTGTTTTTTTCGTCAGCCTTCATTTTTCCGTGGAGCATGGCGCATCTAAATTCTGGAAAGATGTTTTTGGATAAATTTTCAAATTCTTCTTTTACCGCCTTTATTTCTGATTTTAAATTTAATTTTTGTTGCGCTAAAACTTGGCGCGAGCTTGGCTGTTCTGAAAAATTATCCGCACCCTTTTGATTTTCTTGGCCGCTTATTTCTATTCGTGGACAGACTACAAATGCCTGCTGATTTTCTTTTAATTTTCCTCTTAAAAATTCATATGCCCGTGAGCGGTCTTTTGGCGAAACGATTTTGGTGCCGATCTTTTTTCTGCCCAAAGGCATTTCACGAAGCTGTGAAATGTCCAAATCTCCATAAAAAGCGATAGCCAAAGTGCGCGGTATAGGGGTGGCGCTTAATGACAAAAGATGAGGGATTTTTCTAAGTCCCGATTTTGCTCGTAGAGCCTTTCTTTGTTTTATGCCAAAGCGGTGCTGTTCATCTATTATGGCGAGCGCCAAATCTTGAAATTCTAAACTTTCCTGGATGAGGGCGTGCGTGCCTATGACAATATCAATTTTTCCCTCTTTTATTATTTTATAAACCCCCACACCTTTTTTATAAACATAATCCTGTTTATCTGTTGATTGATGCGATTTTTTTAACCCCCCATCTTTTATGTTTATTGCTTTTAAGGTGTGGGGGTAAATTTCTGGATTTTTATTTCTTAAATCAACCATCAATTTTTCACTCGATGTTAGGAGGGCTAGATTTATATTTTCACCAGAAAATAATTTTATAAAAGATTCAAAATGTTGCCGAGCTAAAATTTCAGTCGGCGCCATCAAAGCGACCTGTTTTTTTTCAAGAGCGACGTTAAAAGCGGCGATAGCGGCCACAATGGTCTTGCCTGAGCCGACATCCCCCTCAATGAGGCGATTCATGGGCGTTGGTTTAGAAATATTTTGCAGAATTTCCCAAACGATCCTTTTTTGGTCATGGGTCAAAACGAAAGGGAGTTTCTGAATAAATTTTTTGATTTCTTCCAAATGTATTTTTAGCGCTTTGGATTTTTCTTTCTCTAAATTCCGGCGGTCTTTTAGGATACGCAGTTGTATTTCAAGCATTTTTTCAAACGCAAATCTTTTTTGGGCGTCTTTGCACAGTTTTAGGTTTGCAGGGAAATGAATATTTTGTAGGGCAACGTCTATTTTTGGCAGATGGTATTCTTTAATTGTTTTTGAGGGCAGGGTTTCTGGAATTTCTTTTACCAAATAAAACAAAGAATCAATTTTTTTTCTTAGCCACTTGGACGAGACGCCTTTCGTTTCAGGATATACCGGCACGATTTTTCCTGTCTGGGTAAGCCCAGATTGTCCAGAGACAATCTCAAAAGATGGGTGATACATTAAAATTCCGTTTTTGTCGCCAGACACCTTTCCGGAAGCGTTAATTTTTTCTCCAATTTTTAATGCTTTTATTAAGTATGGTTGTCCAAACCATACCAGGCGCAAAGAGAATCCGTCCTGTTCAATAACGGCTTGGGTTAACATCCGATAACGAAAAGTCCTTACATTATGAACATTTTTTATGGTGCCAGATATTGTGGCGACTTCTCCAAATTTAAGATCTTTAATATTTTTGATATTGGAAAAATCTTCATATCGCGAAGGAAAATAAAAAAACAAATCGTGCACCTTTTGCAGGCCCATATTTTTTAGACGCAACGCATAAGAAGCGTTTGCCCGCGGAAGATCGGCCAAATTGGTTTCCATGCTTATTTTTATTTCTTTTTTTGTCATTTGATTTTATCTTATCAGAATTTTTTATTTTTATCTATTGCATAGTCTTGGTGAGCCTCGCTTTTGTTTGACTAAAGCACAAGCCTCGCCTACTATAAAAAATAAGGTCTTTTGACCAGTTCTTTGAAAAGGAGAAATGAAGTGGAGCCAAATAGCGCAGAAGTGAGTAATTCTAAACTAAACTTGTTTAAATTTACTCCCAAACAATTAATGGTTACTCTGTTGAGCATGGCTCTTTCGATTCTTGTTTACGCGTGGATTTTTGGATTCTGGTTTTCTTTTTTATTTGTGGTGATGATGCTGGTGCATGAAATGGGGCATGTTTTTGCCTGCAGAATCAAAAAGGTGGAATCTTCGCCGCCTGTTTTTGTGCCATTTTTGGGAGCTTTTATCGCCTCTCCCGATCTTGAGTCTGACAGAGAAAAAGAGGCGTTTGTGGGATACGGCGGACCATTTTTGGGGACTCTTGGCGCGCTCGCCCTTTTTGGATTATGGATTGTTTTAGGCAAACACATTTTGCACTCAAGACAACCTCAGAGCTTCATTAGGA
>ERZ1292633.473-Hain-H41-02um-R1-473-length-47155-cov-10_pt1 | contig 47155 bp, 53 predicted proteins | sample MGYA00564406_ERZ1292633 | MGnify/ENA primary metagenome ERZ1292633 (study PRJEB36523, sample SAMEA6512639) | groundwater metagenome | collected 2019-01-08 | study: AquaDiva: Metagenomics assemblies of 32 groundwater samples | reverse complement strand
AAGAAATTATGTTAAAAGAGGTTGGGTGGGGAAATTCGTATTGAATTCAGCTGATTCTGTGGATTTTGGTACTTGCAATTGTGGTCATAGTAGTCATTATGGCCTTAACTCAATTGCCGTTGCCCCGGTGAGAAAAGAACGCTACTGGAGGTGCTGATACTCGCTTCCAGTAGCAACTCTTAAAGCCCGGGAATACCCAAGTCTGAAAGCTGCCCCTGCATCTTTTTTGAAACTTTCTTCTGAACCTCCTTCAGACCGCCGTTTAAAACGTCTTTTAACCTCTTGTCCTCTACACCGTTTATTTCAATTTTTTCAATGTGTTGATCGCCACGAATTAAAAGCTTAATGCCTTTATCTTCATATTCCACCATGATCTTTTCCATTTCCTTTTTCATGGCATCAGCGTGTTTTTTAAGATCCATTAATTCTTTAAACTTACCAAGCATACTACCTTTCTCAAGATCAGGCGTCTAAAATACAGCACTTACAAGCTTTTTACACACCTGGGCTCATTAACTTATAAAAACGATTCATAACTTTGAACCTCCACCAAAGATTCAAGTTGCCGAACAGTTTCCAATACTACTGATACAACTATTAAAAGACTTGTTCCTCCAATTGTAAGTGTAGTCACATTGGTAAAGCTTTGAATGAGAGAGGGCAAAACAGCAATAAGTCCTAAAAAGACCGCCCCAGCAATAGTTATCCTGGAAATGACTCTGTTGAGATACTCAGATGTTGGTTTACCCGGTCTTATCCCCGGAATAAAGCCACCGCTCTTTTTAATATCTTCCGCAATTTTTTCAGGGTTAAATTGTATTGCCGTATAAAAATAGGTAAAGCCAACAACCAAAACAAAAAATACTAAATTATAAAGAGGCGTTGTACTGGTAAAGTTTGTGTTTAAGAAAAAGCCTATATTTCTCACTACTTCATTTGGAAGTGTAATCAGGTATCTTCCCGCAAAGGAGGGGACAAGTATTATAGAAACGGCAAATATTATTGGTATGACTCCAGCCTGATTAATCTTTATAGGTAAAAAGTTACTGGCTCTCTTGTATGAACCGCGGGCCTTAGCTGCATATTCTATTGGAATGTGGCGGGCACCTTCATTAATAAAAACTACCCCTGCTATTACAATTATGGCAGCAATTATCATTATAATAAGATTTGAATAACCTTGTGTATTTGCAGTTAGCAATGTTTGACCAAAAGTTGCCGGCAACGACTCCACAATTCCAAAGAAGATAACCATAGAAATTCCGTTGCCAACGCCATACTCTGTCAAAAGCTCTCCCAACCACATTAGAAGCATAGTACCGGCCGTCATGCTCAAAACAAGAGATGCAAATGAAATGGGTGATAGGTTTCCTATAATGTTCTGGCTCTTTAACAAAAAATAAACCGAATACGATTGCACAATACACAAAGGGACCGTCAAAAGTCTCTGATACTGATTAATCTTTTCTCTTCCGTATTCACCCTCCTTAGAAAGCTCCTCCAGCTTTGGAAAAACCATGGTCAGAAGCTGCATTATTATTGACGCACTGATATAAGGCCCAACGCCAAGCGTTACTATGGAAAAGTTTTTAAAGCCTCCACCACTAAAAATATTCAAAAAACCAAGCAGAGTATTGTTATTCAAAAGAGTTGCCAGTGCATTATGATCAACTCCGGGCATTGGAACATGAGATAAAAATCTATAAACAACTATTACAAAAAAAGTGAAATAAATTCTTTTCCTGACTTCTTTGAGTTTAAAAGCGGATATAAAAAGATCAAACATTAAAATTAAAAATTACTTAATCTCACAGCCGGCTTTTTTGAGTTTTTCAAGGGCGGTTTGAGAATAAATAAATCCTTCAAAAGTAAGTTTTTTTTCTATTTTTCCAGTGCCAAGAATCTTCACTCCATGTTCCGGAAGAGATCTTAAAATATTCTTTTTTAAAAGAGTCTCCGGTTTAACTAAAGTGCCTTCTTCAAAAATATTCAGAATATCTAAATTCACAATTACAATATCTTTTTTATGAGAGTTAACAAATCCTTTTCTCTTTGGCATTTTTTTATACATTGGAACCTGGCCACCCTCAAACCCAAAAGGAATGGAGTTTCCTGATCTTGACTTCTGCCCCTTTTGACCTCTTCCTGAGGTATGTCCACCTTTTCCACTACCAATACCACGACCTACTCTTTTTGCTTTTCTCTGTTTACCCTTTAATTTAACCAAACTAGATAAATCCATAAATTATCCTATTCTTTCAACTTTGCAAGAGCCTCTGAGGTGGCCTGGAGATTAAGCTGTTTATTACTTGAACCAAACATCTTGGCAGAGATATTTTTAACCCCAGCCAGCTCCAAAAGCTGTCTTACAACACCCCCTGCAATAAGCCCTGTACCCTTTGGAGCGGGTTTTAAATAAACTTCTGCTGCTCCGGCTTTACATCTCACCTCATGGGCTATGGTTCCATTTTTTATTGATACCTTCTGCATATTTCTCTGAGCTACTTTTACCCCTTTTGCTATTGCACTAGTTACGTCTTTTGCTTTCCCAAGCCCAAAGCCAAACCTGCCATTCCTGTCGCCAAGAGCCACAAGAGCGGAAAATGAAATAGCATTGCCCCCGGTAGTCTTTTTAGAAACCCTGTTCAATTTTATTATTTTTTCCTCAAACTCTTTTGTTCTTTCCATACTATTAAAAGTTTAGCCCTCCTTGCCTTGCACCTTCAGCAAGCGATTTCACTCTTCCATGATACTTATAGCTTCCTCTATCAAAAACTACAAGTTTAATTCCTTTTTCTATTGCTTTTTGGGCAAGCTTAGTCCCTAAAGCATGAGCCCTTTCTACTTTAGTACCTCCAACCTTACCCAGCTCTTTTTCATTAACTGTAAACAGTGTTTTTCCAGCCGCATCATCTACAATTTGGGCATACATAAATTTATTTGATCTAAATACAGTAAGCCTGGGCTTAGAAGCACTGCCTACAATTCTGCTTCTCACCCTGATTCTTCTCTTTGCCTTGTTTGTACTATAAATTTTGACCTTCATAATTTTTTTAAATTCACTAAGCAGCTACTTTTCCGGCTGCCTTTCCGGCTTTCCTTCTTACAACCTCATCTTTATATTTAATGCCTTTTCCTTTGTAAGGCTCCGGTTTTCTAATTGCCCTAATCTTAGCAGCAGTCAGCCCAACAAGGTCCTTGTCACATCCTTCTACAACTATTCTGACATTTTCATCTACGTTTAAAACAATACCTTGAGGCGCCTTGAACTCAATGGGATTTGAATAGCCCACACTAAACACTAAATCATTTCCTTTTTTTGACGCTCTATAGCCAACTCCCACAATTTCAAGTTCTTTCTTAAAGCCCTTGTTAACCCCCAGAACCATGTTAGCAAGCAGTGCTCTAGTTAATCCCCAGTAGGCACTTACCTCCTCTGACTTTGGGGTAATAAAAATTGTATTATCCTTAACAGTTACAGCAACATCTTTAGTAAAAGTTCTGATTAGTTCCCCCTTTGGTCCTCTTACTTTAACCGTCTGATCAGAAACCTCCACCATAACCTTATCCGGAATTGTTACCGGCATTTTTCCAATTCTTGACATATCAATATACCTCGCAAACTACTTCTCCACCAAGCTTTTTCTTTTTTGCAGTATGTCCACTCATTATACCTCTTGATGTAGACACAACAGCTAACCCATAACCCCCCATAACTTTTTTTATCTCTAAAGCCGTTTTATAAGTTCTCCTTCCGGGCTTTGATATCCGTTTTATATCTGAAACTTTTGGAGTTCCATCTTCAAAAGCCAAATCCACATGGATCTTTTTAATAGTCCTGCCTTCAGGTTTAAAAACTTTAATTCCATCAAAAAACCCTGCCTCTTTTATAACTTTGAGGATTTCTTCCAAAACTTTAGAATAATATACCTCTGCAAAAGGTCTTCCAGCCATAGCAGCATTTTTTATTGAAGACAGAGCATTACCTATTGTATCCATATTACCAACTTGCCTTTCTAACTCCGCTTAATTCTCCTTTTAACGCGAGTTCTCTAAAACAGATTCTGCACATACCAAAGCGTCTCATAAATCCTCTTGGACGACCACAAATTTTACATCTGTTTCTCCTTCTTACTTCAAACTTTGGTTTTCTTTTTGACTTTTCAATAGAAGATTTTTTTGCCATACTACTTTCCTTTTTCAAAAGGCATGCCTAAAGCCTCCAACAAAACAAACGACTCCTCTTTGTTTCTTGAGGTTGTAACTATTGTTATTTCAAGACTTTTAATCTTATCAACAGTGTTTGGATTAATTTCAGGAAAAACAACGTGTTCTCTCAAACCTAGAGTGTAACTTCCCTTTTGATCAAAACTTGTTTTCTTAACGCCTCTGAAATCTCTTACTCTTGGAAGAGCTATATTAATAAGCTTATCCAAAAACGCCCACATTCTGGGACCTCTTAAAGTAACAGAAACACCAACCACATCGTGTGCTCTTATCTTGAAATTTGAAATAGCCTTTTTTGCTCTGGTTGGATTGGCTTTTTGACCGGCTATCAGAGAAATATCTTTAATAACGCTCTCTATTAAGCCTTTATCGTCTTTAAACTTGCCAATTCCAGCATTGATTACTACTTTAGTAATTCTTGGAATAGCAAGTAAATTCTTCTTTCCAAGCTTCTCTGAAAGCTTTGGAACTATTTGGTTGTATTTTTCTTTTAACCTCATTTCTTGCATAAATCTTGTCTAACTTTTTCAAATAAAACCACCCCGGCCGCAACGCTCAAATTTAGCGATTGTATAGCGTTTTCCATGGGTACGCGCACAACTATATCGCAAATCTTGACCTGGGGCAAAGCTAAGCTGTTGTCTTCCCCGCCAAAACACAAGCAAAGTGACCCAGTCATGTCCTCTTCAAAGTAGAACTTTGATCCTGAGGCTTCTACTCCAACAACTTTTATACCAGCCCTCTTTATAACAGTTAGAGCAGAGGAAATACCTTCAATACAAATCTTAACAGCATTACTGGCTCCCATTGAAACTCTTTCAACTACAGGGCTAATAACCTTATCTTTAGACCCAGACACTACAACAGCATCTACTCCTGCAGCGGCCGCGGATCTTAAAACAGCGCCAAGATTGTGTTCATATAAAACCTCTTTCAGGACCACAATGAAGGGGGTTTCAACCTCCTTCACAATTTGCGATACTGAATAAGTCTTTATAGGCTCGCTAAGTGCAATTATCCCTTGATGAGAATCTGTTTTTGATATCTTTTGTAAAAAGGGCCTGTCAACTGGGGTTACTTTAACTACCTTTTCTTTTGCGCTTTTAATAATCCTTTCAATGGATCCCCCCTTTGCATTTTTGTCTATAAAAATTTCAAAGATCTTTCTTCCTCTAAGAAGAGCCTCTAACACTACATTTCTACCCTCAAGATTGACTTGGGTCATAAACTGTTTCCACACCTCTTACATATCCTATATTTGGCGCCATCAACAAGTTTGTAAGAGATTCTGGTAGGTTCTTTGCACTTTTCACACACAACCATAACTCTTGAGGAAACGATTGGTCTTTCAATTGATATTATTCCCCCCTCTTTAGATACTCTTCCAGGCTTGACATGCCTTTTTACAACATTTACCCCCTTAATCAAAACCAAATCCTTCTCCAGTAACACTGATTCAACTTTGCCTTCTTTACCCTTTTCCTTTCCAGATATTACTTTAACTAGATCGCCTTTTTTTATTTTCATAAATTTACCAAACCTCCGGAGCAAGGGACACTATCTTCAAATAACCAACATCTCTAAGCTCTCTTGCAACGGGTCCAAAAACACGTGTACCCCTGGGTTCACCCTCCGTATCAACAACTACGGCTGCATTATCATCAAATCTGATATAACTTCCGTCTTTTCTCCTTACTTCTTTTTTCACCCTTATTATTACAGCCTTTACAATCGAATGATCTTTTACAACCCCTGTAGTGGAAGCCCCACTAACTACACACGTAACAATATTTGCAAGCGATGCAAACCTTCTTCTTGAACTTCCCGGTATACCAATGAGTTTCAGACTCTTGGCACCACTATTATCTGCAACATTTAAAAGCGTTCCTACCTGTACCATAATTACTTTGCAACTTCCACTACTATAAAGTTCTTACTTTTACTTATTGGCCTTGATTCCTCTATAACTACTAAATCACCCATCTTAGCGCCCTTTTCATTATGCGCTTTAAGTCTTATTGAATTTTTAATGCTTTTTTTGTAAATTGGGTGTGTTTTAGGAACATCTACCAAAACCACCACTGTTTTTTGCATTTTGTCTGAAACAACTACACCCTTGAATCTTTTTTTACTCATATTACTTAACCTCCTTTAAGATGGCCTTCTCGGACAAAACTGTGTTAATTCTTGCAATATCCTTTTTAAAAGTCTTCAGTTCATGCACCTTGGACCCTTTCCCACTCATTAGCTCTTCCTGCCTTCTGGAAAGGTCTTTCTCTAGCTTTTTAAGCTCCTCTTTAAGCTCAATTATTTCCTTAGATCTCAAATCAGTTATATTAAGCATTCAGCACCTCCACAAATCTTGTTTTTATAGGAAGCTTGTAGGCTGCTCTTAAGAGCGCATCCTCTGCTATCTTCTTACTAACACCACTCATTTCAAAAAGAACTCTTCCAGGCAAGACCACACAGACATAATGATCTACATTTCCTTTTCCACTGCCCATTCTTGTTTCAGCCGGTTTTTTGGTAATTGGCTTGGCGGGGAAAATCCTGATCCAAAGTTTTCCTCCTCTTTTGGTAAAGTGAGTAATTGCTTTTCTTGCAGCTTCTATTTGTCTGGAGGTAACATATCCTCTTGTTTCTGCTTTAAGTCCAAACTCGCCAAAATCAATGTTTGTGCCTTTTGAGGCCATACCTCTTCTTCTCCCTTTTTGTTGTTTTCTAAATTTTGTTTTCTTAGGCATTAACATAAAAACCTTCCCAAACTATATTTCCTTTTCCCCCCTGTAAATCCATACTTTTACACCTATGGTGCCATATATAGTCTTTGAATCAACAACAGCAAAATCCACGTCTGCTCTTAGAGTTTGAGCAGGCACAGAACCAACTGACTTTGTTTCAGTTCGTGCAATAGTATTAGCCCCGCTTAAAAGTCCTGAACAGCGGATTTTAATACCTTTTGCACCTTTATTCATGGCCGCCTCCATTGCCATTTTTATGGCTCTTTTATACGGAAACCTTCTTTCTATTTGACTCGCTATATTATCAGCAACTATCTGGGCTTCTATCTCCGGTGTTTTGACCTCTTCTACTGAAAACTGAAGCTTAGAAGAAGAGAATTTCTTAAGCCCTTCTTTGAGAAGCTCTGCTCCTGCTCCTCCCCTACCAATAACAACACCCGGCCTTGAAACTTTTACAACAATATTAAGTTCATTTACAGATCTTTCTATTTCAATAACCTTAAGCCCCGCAATCTTTAACTTCTCTTTCAAATATTTTCTGATGTTATAATCTTCCAAAGCATTTTTTGAATAGGATTTTTTATCACTAAACCATCTTGATCTCCAATCCTGTGAAATTCCTATTCTCAAACCAATTGGGTGTATTTTATGACCCATATACTATTACTTGACCTCCGTTAAACCAATAATTATGTGACTTGTCCTTTTTAAAATGGGCGATGTTCTGGACTTTCCAACAATTCTTTGTCTCTTGAGCAGGGGGCCAGCCCCCACATAAGCCTCTTTCACCAACAGATTTTCCGCTTTTAGGGAATTGTTATGGGAGGCATTAGCTCCTGCAGACTTCAATGTTTTTAACACAAGTTTTGCAGGTTTGCCATCTACAAAAGTCAATATCCTTATAGCCTCCTCATATTTTTTCCCTCTGACAAGTGTCATTATGGGTGCAGTCTTTTTGGGAGAGACTCTGACATATTTACTTTTTGAAAAAATCAAATCTGCCTCTTTTTCCATACTATTTTGCTTTCTTTGAAGAATGCTTTCTAAATGTTCTTGTTGGAGAAAACTCTCCAAATCTATGACCAACCATACCCTCAACCACAAAAACAGGCAGGTGTTGTTTGCCATTGTGAACTTCAAAAGTAAACCCCACCATCTCAGGACTTATTTGAGAAGATCTGGCCCAGGTTTTAATTGGTTTTCTTACACCTTCATCACGCATCTTAGTTACCTTATTCAAAAGCTTTTCATTAATATATGGACCTTTTTTTAGAGATCTGGTCATATTATTTGCCTTTCCCTGAAACTATGAACTTTCTTGTGTGTTTTCTTTTTCTGGTTTTGTAGCCCTTAGTTTTCCAACCCCAGGGAGATTTTGGTGAGGGCATACCAATACCTGAAGTCTTATAAGATCCCGCATGCGGATGATCGTGAGGATTTGCCATTGCAACACCTCGTGTGTGAGGCCGTCTGCCCTTGTGCCTGTTCCTACCCGCTTTACCAAGATTTACTTTTCTTTTTTCAAAATTTGTGAGAGTGCCTATTGTAGCCATGCACCTGGCTAATATCTTCCTGGTTTCCCCACTTGGGAGCTTAATGATAGCATAATCACCCTCTTTTGCTAAAAGCTGTGCGGAAAGCCCTGCACCTCTTACCATTTGACCTCCTCTGCCTGGATGTATTTCTACATTATGTATGAAAGTTGCCAAAGGAATCTCAGTTATGGGCATAGCGTTACCAATTAGAGCCTCAAGACCCATACCAGATAGAATCCTATCTCCAACCTTAAGACCCTCCGGCGCCAAAATGTAGCGCTTTTCACCATCAGCATAAGTAAGTAAGGCTATGCTTGGACCTCTATATGGATCATACTCAAGGCTTGTAACCAAAGCAGGTACGCCAAACTTATCTCTCTTGTAATCCACAATTCTATAAAGTTTTTTGGAGCCTTGTTGTCTTGATCTGCTTGTTATTCTACCTTTAGTCCTACCAACTGCTCCTTTGAGATGAAGAGTAAGACCCTTTTCAGGCCTTTTTTTATTCAAATGGCTTGTTGACAAACTTTTTCTTGCCCTTTGACCTTCACTTGTAGGATTAAAAGTTCTTAACATATTACTTTTTCTCTCCTATTTCAAATAAACTTATGGACTGACCTTTCTTAAGGGCGATAAATGCTTTTTTCCATTTTGAAGTTTTGATAAACTTTCTCATTCCGGGAATTCTTTTCATCCTTCCGGGTACTATCACAGTCTTAACTTTTAAAGGCGTAACGTTAAACAACTTCTTTGTACTCTCTTTAATAGCATTTTTAGTAGCCCTTAAAGCCACCTCAAAAGTAAAAACGGCATCTTTTGCAAACACTGCAGATTTTTCTGTAATTATTGGTTTTAGTAAAACTTTGTCTAACTTCATATTCTGTCTTTCAAGGCCTTAACACTGTCGGCAACTAGCACCAGGGTTTTAGCTTTTAAGATTTCATAAGGGTTTACAGTTTCAGAAGAGGCAATTTCCACACCTCTCACATTCCTTCCGGCTTTATAGAATTTTGCATTGTATTTGGGTGTTATAAATAGGCTCGAACCTGTAAGCTGATTTTCTTTTAGTATTTTTATAAAATCTTTTGTTTTACCTTCATTGATATTAAAGCTCTCAAGAATTCTAATATTTTTCTGTAAAGACTTAAGGGCAAGAGCTGATTTAAGACTTTCCTTCTTAAATCTTGGGCTTAGAGTCAATGACCAGTCCTTAGGCTTTGGCCCATGGGAAATCCCACCGTGTACCCATTGTGGGGATCTGATAGACCCCTGCCTTGCACGTCCAGTGCCTTTTTGCCTCCAAGGTTTTTTACCACCTCCTGACACTTCACCTTTTGTTTTTGTGCTTGAAGTTCCTTGTCTTGCATTTGCCCTAAAAACTCTTACATACAGGGAAAGCAGATCTTTATTCACCGGAAAATCAAAAACATTTTCTGTTTTTGTAAGTTTTTCTTCAGAAGTATTAGATTTTGGGGTTTCTTTTAATTTTTTTTTAAGTTCCTTCTTTTCCATATTTTCTATTCCAAAACCTCTATAATTATCCTTGAATTTCTGGCTCCAGGAAGAGGACCGGAAATTTTAAGCGTTTTAGATTGACTATCTGCAGAATGAATTTTTAAATTCTTAAGTGTCACTCTTTTATTTCCGTGTCTGCCAGATCTTCTTGTACCTTTAAGAACTCTTCCCAAATCAGTACCTGAACTGGAGGCCCCTGGAGCTCTTGCTCTGTCCGATTGTCCGTGAGTGGCTTGTGTTCCATGAAAACCATGCCTTTTCATAACTCCTGTAAAACCCGCACCTTTTGACTTACCCACAACAACAACTTCTTTTCCCTCCAAATCACCAGAAAAGTCTCCCTCAACTAACACTATAGTTACGGGAACTACTCTGCCATCGGGAAGAAAAATCTGAGACATATTCAACTTTTTAGCTTCCAGTTTCATACAACAAAAAAACGCCGTTTAGGCGCTTATCAAATCAAGCACGCACCTAATATTATCAAAAAATCCCTATTCTTAAAAAAAAAGACTTTTTAAGATTTAGCATTGTTATACAGTTACTTACATCTTAATCTCTATACCACACCCGGCAGGTAAATTAAGATGCGACAAACTATCAATTGTTGTTCCTGTTGGTTCTATGATATCTATGAGCCTCTTGTGAGTTCTTATTTCAAACTGCTCTCTTGATCTCTTATCAATATGCGGACCTCTGATAACAGTATACCGCTCAATGTCTGTTGGGAGCGGAATAGGACCTGAAACTTTAGCTCCTGTTCTCACAGCAGTATCAACAATCCTAGATGCAGATTGATCAATAATCCTGCTATCATACGCTTTAAGTTTTATCCTAATTCTCACACCCTTCATAGATACATTCTTTAGGCAATAATTTTAGTAATTACTCCTGCTCCAACCGTACTTCCGCCTTCTCTAATTGCAAATTTTGACCCCTCTTCCAAAGCAATTGGAGTTATAAGCTTGACAGTTACCTTAACATCATCACCAGGCATAACCATTTCTGTTCCAGCAGGCAGAGTTACTTCACCAGTTACGTCTGTAGTTCTTACATAAAACTGAGGTCTGTAGCCTGAAAAGAACGGCGTGTGTCTGCCATTTTCCTCTTTTGAAAGAACATAGATTTGACCCTCAAATTCGCTATGAGGCTTAATGGACCCCGGTTTTGCTAAAACCTGACCTCTTTCTATCTGCTCTCTCTCAACACCCCTCAAAAGTACACCAGCGTTATCTCCGGCCTGACCTTCCTGCATTTGCTTGTGAAACATTTCAATTCCGGTAACTACAGTCTTTTGTGTATCTTTAATTCCAACAATCTCTATTTCCTCTCCAATTTTCACAACTCCTCTATCAATCTTTCCGGTTGCAACTGTACCTCTTCCCTTAATTGAAAACACATCCTCGATTGGCATCAAAAAGGGCTTTTCAAGATCTCTAACCGGGGTTGGAATATAAGAGTCAACCGCAACCATCAAGTCCTCTATTGCCTTTATTGAATCGGCGTCGCCTTCCAAAGCTTTAGTTGCTGAACCTTTAATTACAGGCACATCGTCTCCCTTGTAACCGTACTTGGTCAAAAGCTCTCTGATCTCAACCTCAACAAGGTCAATAAGCTCCTTGTCTTGGACCATATCGCACTTATTCATAAAAACTACCAGTGCTGGGACGTTTACCTGACGCGCAAGAAGGATGTGCTCTCTTGTTTGAGGCATAGGACCATCTGGGGCCGACACAACAAGAATAGCGCCGTCTGTTTGAGCGGCACCTGTGATCATGTTTTTTATGTAATCTTTGTGACCAGGCATGTCTATATGGGCATAGTGTCTGGCATCGGTCTCATACTCTACGTGCGTAATATTAATGGTAATCCCTCTTGCTTTTTCTTCGGGGGCTTTGTCGATTGTATCGTAAGCTCTAAACTCGGCCTTGCCTTTGCTGGCTAGCACCTTGGTAATAGCTGCTGTAAGAGTGGTCTTACCGTGGTCAACGTGACCCATGGTTCCAATATTTACGTGGGGTTTGTTTCTAATATATTCCGCCATTTATTCCTTTTCCCTTTAGAGACAAATAACGAGGCGCGTCCTGCCCTTTATCTAGTCGCTAAAGTAAAAAATCAAATTTATACTTATGACGCAAGACAGTTTGCCAAAATTTTAACAAAAATGCAAGGGGATTAATAGATGATGACGGGATTTGCGGCAGGTCTGAAAGAAAACCACTAAAAACGCCTGTTTCAAGTTTTTCAGCCTTTCCCATAGATGAAAACAATTTACTATTAAATAAACCCCTTTGTAAACAATAAGAGAACCTGTTAATAAACAGGCTTATTTTGATGTATACGTTAATGGACAGTAATTTAATTTGCTGGGAACACAGCCAAGACCGGAAGAACTATTCGATAGTTTACTTATGCCACGAGTTACTTCATCTAATTACTGTTTTAAAAAAATTGAGAAACATCACTCTTATACCTCAAAGAGCACATTGCTTAGCTTAATTAAGATTCGATTTAGTAAGCACTAGCTCACCCCCCTCCTCCACACTTTTCGAGCTGGAAAGCCTTGTGCCAGCTGCTACTTTATGCCCATCACCATCAAACTTTTTGGCAAATTCGCAAACGTCAAAATTTAATGCGTGCGACCTAAAAAGAAGCTGAGTCTCCTCCTTTTTTCTCTTTAAAATCACTATATTTTTGTAAGAACTCTCTAGCATACACTGCAAGCTGGGGATGATCCTGAGTTAAGGTAATATCCCTGAGTACCTTTTCTTTCACAGAGCTTGGCAGATTGTCTAAATCTTCAAAGATAGTCTTCAGCCGATCTTCATCACCTAAAACCTCTTCAAGGTCTAACTTAACATCATTTATTTCCGGGTTTTTCATACTATTAAAGTTATAACACACGCTGTTATTACTCTAGGATTTTTTACTCTTTATCTGTTCTACAACGTTATTGGGAACTTCCTCATAGTGGCTTGGTTCCATCACAAAGTTTGCTCGCCCTTGAGTCATGCCTCTTAAATCTGTTGCGTAGCCAAACATTTCAGATAAAGGTACAAGCGCAGAAATAACTTTTGCGTTTCCCCGCATTTCGGTTCCTTCTATGCGACCTCGGCGCGAAGACAGGTTTCCAATAATATCCCCCATAAACTCTTCAGTTGCTATAACTTCCACTTTCATAACAGGCTCCAAAAGCACAGGGTGCGCTCTCCTCATACCATCCTTAAAAGCCTCTATTGAGGCCATCTTAAAAGCGATTTCAGAGGAGTCAACTTCATGGAAGGATCCATCATACAAAGTGACTGAAACATCAACAACGGGATATCCCGCCACAACTCCTGACTCCAACGCCTCTTTTATACCTTTCTCAACAGCCGGATGGTACTCCTTTGGGATAGAGCCTCCTACTACCTTATTGATAAATTTGTAGCCTTCACCTCTTCCAAGTGGATCAAGCTTAATGTTGACATGCCCATACTGACCCCTACCTCCTGATTGCTTGATATACTTTCCTTCCTGCTCAACAGAAGTTCTAATTGTTTCTCTATAGGCAACCTGAGGCTTTCCAGTATTAACCTCAACACCAAATTCACGCTTAAGCCTATCAACTTTAATTTCAAGGTGCAGCTCTCCCATACCAGAAATTAAAGTCTGACCTGTTTCTGAGTTACTACTAAGCTTAAACGTAGGGTCTTCTTCAGAAAGTTTTTTAAGAGCCTCGCCAAGCTTATCTCTATCAACTTTTGTTTTTGGCTCTATGACAAGGGAGATGACAGGATCAGGAAACTTAATATTTTCCAAAATTAAAGGAGTATCCTCCATACAAAGTGTATCTCCGGTACTGGTATCCTTAAGCCCAACCGCAGCTCCAATCTCACCGGCCAAGAGCTCAGTAACCTCTTCTCTCTGATTGGCATGCATCAGTACAAGCCTTGACAATCTTTCTTTACTGTTTTTAGAAGAATTCAAAATATAAGTTCCGTTTTTTAAAGCACCTGTATAGACACGAACAAAGGTAAGTCTTCCAATAAATGGGTCAGTTTGAATTTTAAAAGCGAGTGCTGTGGTCTTAGTTTCTGTGTCTGGAGTCATCAAACCAACTCTATTTCCATCCAGATCCTCAGCCTCTAACAAAGCTCTGTCAAGAGGAGTTGGCAAATACTCTCTAACAGCCTCTAGTATTGCCGTAACCATAACGCCCCTGCCATCTCCTCCAGTAATTGGGAAAAACCTGCCGGAAAGTGTAGCTTTTCTAACTGCAAACTTGAGCTCTTCCAAGGAAAGGTCTTCCCCAGACAAGAACTTTTCCATTAATTTGTCATCATGTTCAACCACTTTTTCAACAAGGATACTTCTGTAATGTTTGGCTTTTTCTAATAATTCCTCCGGAATTTCAGCTTCCTCAAGCTTGTCCTGATGAAAATCCTTATAAGTGTAAGCCTTCATCTCAACAAGGTCTATGACTCCCACTATATCTTTTTCATAACCTATTGGAATGTGAATTGGGGTTGCGTTTTTACCAAGTCTTTCATGAATAGAACCTAAAGACTTATAAAAATCTCCTCCTATCTGATTGATTTTATTTATAAAACAAATTCTGGGAACATGATATTTATCCGCCTGCCTCCAAACTGTTTCAGATTGAGGCTCAACACCCATTTTTCCGTCAAACACAACAACAGCGCCATCCAAAACCCTGAGGGATCTTTCAACTTCTGCCGTGAAGTCAACGTGCCCCGGAGTATCAATTATATTTATTCTAATGTCCTTCCAAAAGCATGTTGTGGCGGCTGAAGTTATAGTTATGCCTCTTTCTCTTTCCTGAGGCATCCAATCCATGGTTGTATCCCCTGTATGAACCTCACCTATCTTATGAATTTTATGCGTATAAAAAAGGACCGATTCGGTTGTGGTGGTTTTTCCCGCATCAATATGAGCAATAATTCCAATATTTCTTATTTTCTCAAGAGGGTACTTCTTATCAGATGTTTGAGCCATAGCTTTTTATTAAAAAATTCCTAATACAGGAAAGACTTCAAAAACCTAGTTTTAAGCAGTGGATACTCTATCAATAAAGCTCTTTTGTGTCAACCACGGACTTAACTACTCATTCAAAGAGTCCAATAATTCTTGAAAAAAGTGCCATAACCTTGTCCCAAAATGAAAACACAAGCGTTGAGGAATAGGCACCCCTCACAGACTGACCCGAATTGCTCGAACCGCCTGAGGAAATAGTTATATAAATATCCTCGCAAATTGCGTCCTCAAACTCGGCCATGCCTTCCGACCACTCGCCTATGTTCCTTCTATAACTGTAGTAGCGGGCGTCTGGATCATTGGCAACCGCTTTGGCTGTTGGGGCGCTAAAACTGTTACCGAATGCAGCAACGTAGTATGCTATACCCTTGCTTCTTCCTGCATCAGCTGCATCTATACCCTTCTGCTTGGCATCAGGCACCCTCACACCATTCAGATCCCTGTTAAAAAGCGCATCCGTAAGAAGAATGTTCAGTTTGGTCGCCTGTTTCCCATCGGAGCGAGGGCTGTTATAAAGGTCGTAGGCTTTAATGATAGGACACTCCCCACAGGTACCGCCTTGCCCATAACTTATGGAATCTATAGCTGACAAGATAGTAGAGTAATCTGAAGAAAGAGTGTTGTGAACGGTTGTATCTGCCATACTCCCCGCAAATGACATTGTTGAAAACCTTATGTTCCCAACTTCCCAACTTGGGTTTTGTGAAAATGCGCTCAAAAGCGACCTTGCCGAATCTTTAGCCCATTCTATTTGGGTTTTGGAGACACCATTAAATTCATAAGTAGAGGTCATACTACCCGACCTGTCTACAGTAAAGACAACATCGACCGCCTTCTTATCACAAGCCGTACACCCCTCAAGATTTACATCTAAAAATTTTCGAAGAGAAACTTCAGGGAAGGGAGAAACTTGCATTAACTCTATGTCATAGTGTTTTTGTTCAAGTTTTGGAGACCAGCCTAAAAAAGTTACTTTAACAGCAGTTGCACTGATCGAATTGGCTGTGGAAGCTATACTATTGGTACCTGCAAGATAAGCTACCAACCGATAAGTTGACCTTGGATTAAATGTACTGCCAGAATCCACTGAGACAGTGCTCCCATTCTCAGTCCCATCACAGGTTGTTGAGAGTGTATACTTTTCACAAGGTGTATTGTCTAAGGCGATTGTTGCTGCAGATTCAGTACCAACACCACAAGCGTTATTTGGGGTAACAGTTGATTTATATGTCTTCCCCACCACTAAAGAAATGGGCAATGAGGTTTCACTAGTCCTATAACAAGTATCTCCTGAAAACGGTTGATCAAAATTTGATGAACAATCTGTTGGAGGAGAGGAAGTATCATCAATTAAAATAGTATAACTCTCAACTCCAATTGAAGGGTTCCAACTAAGAGATGTGTTTGTTTTACCACACAAGTCTTTATCTAAGGCTACCAAACCAGTCACTATTTCCGGAAGTGTACATATGGCTAATTTACTGGCTGGGCCAATACAGGAAAATTGGGGAGGACCCTCTACACAATCGCCTTTACAAACCGAGTCATTCCCATTCCATGCAAGACAATACATAGAATAGTTTCCCTGGGCCGGTGGCACCCACTCAAAAGTACGACTACCTGGTCCCCCAGTATAAGAAAGCGCTGTTTTGATATCTGAACAACTGTTTCCATAAACGACTAAACCTTCCTTAGTTACAGGACCGTTATAGTCTTCATAGAAAGCGGTATATTGGTAGGCCTTACCGGGATAAACTTTAGTTTGGCCTGTTAAGTTTTTGCAGTTGGGGTATTTATCAACGGGACAAATGGATAAATCAACTTTTTCACACAGGTCGCAGCAACAACAAATCTCAGAAGGATTATTGGGATTGCAAAGGGAACCTCCGCAAGTTGTGGAAAGCTCACAGGAGCTTGACGTTGCAGCATTTGATGTCCCGACTGAAAAAGCCAAAAGACCAACAGCAAATAAAATGGTAAGACCAAAATTAGTAAGCAGTATAAACCTATTTACTTTTAAGTGCGTTAAAGATGTCATCACAATCTCAGAGTTGCCTACTACTAAGGAGTTCTCCCGTAACTGCATCAATTACCTTTACAAAACCAGGGGACACAGTCAGTTTTACTTCATACGCAAGCCTAACTTCAACTTGATTTTTTGCCAGGTTTTCATAAAAGAATGTTTTTAGTAAAACCTCCAAATCCTTATCTGCTATCTTTTGTATAAGTTCTTTTTCTTCAGAACAACCTGAAGGAACTCCAAAGCGAACTTGATCTTTGGAACTGTCAACTGACGAATCACAAAGGATATATTCAATATGTCTATAGTCTTTACCAACAAATTCATTTCTTAACTGTTCTTCTGAGATAAGAGGGTTTTCTGGAAGACTAACCTCCGGCCAATAATGTCCATAAATATCTAATTCTGCACCCTGTCCAAGTTCTCTCATACTTCTTTCTATGAAGATTGCTCCATGCTTCCCAAAATCAGGAGAACTTATAACCGCGCCTTTCTCAAAGACTACACTTTCCTTATTTTGGCTTGCAATATGGCTTACGGTACTATATGGAATAAGCGCTTTATTAAATTTAACTGAAGAAGTAGATTCAATACCAAAATACCGGCTGTTTTCAAGAATAAACTGCTCTACTTTTCTAAGCTCAGCCTGAGTAACAGGTTCCTCATAACTAGTACTCTTATCCACAAGCCCAAAATCAGGAGTTAAAACTGATAGGATAAAGCCATATTCATCAAAAACCGTCTCCCATTCCCCAGAAGCAGTTTTTTTAACTTCTGACTCAAGTACTTTTTTTTTCTGCTCAGATACTTTTTTGTAAGAAGTATATGGATAGCCCTCAAGAGTCTTTCCAAGGTGGGTATAAGTCTCTTTACTAGACATACTCTCTTTGGAAAGAGGTTTTTGGATAACTTTATTGAACGGAAAAAAACCAGAACTAAAAAGTTTAAAGATTCCAAAAGACACAACAACAAATGTAACTAGCAAAAGTACAAAAGTCAGGGCAGCATTCCTAAACATACCATTAGAGTAAACACATTAAGCACGCATGTCAAACATAATTAAGGTTAAAAAATCACGGCCTAGCATTAATTTGTGCCAAAGTAACATTTAACTTAAACTAAGACTCATGGAAATTGCGTATCACTTCTTGTTCAACATCACTACAAAATCCTCAAATAATCTTGACGATTCCCACAAAATTCATGTCCTTTGCCAAGTTATCTCAAAGGCCCTGAAAACCACTATTTTAGAAAGTAGTAGCAATTATTTTCTACCACACGGGGTAACTACTTACGCTCTGCTTTCAGAGTCGCATATTGCTATTCATACATGGCCTGAAAAAAACTTTATGATAATAGATATACTTACTTGTAAAAAACCTGACAGTGATGCTATCCAACAGATAAAACAAAGAATTGCTGAAGGCTATAATTTGAAAAAAATTGAGTTAAAAGAAGAGGTAATCAGAAACGATTAAAATCTAAAATGGCTGAAAGCTCTGTTTGCATCTGCCATTCTATGGACATCGTCTCTTTTTTTGATGGCAGCCCCCTGATTTGAAGAGGCATCTTTAAGCTCCGTGGCAAGTTTTTCTGCCACAGGCTTACCTTTTTTTGCTCTTGTAGCCAAAATCAACCACCTGATAGCCAATGCTTCCGCTCTATCATGTCTCACTGGGTAGGGTACCTGGTAGGTTGCGCCCCCCACTCTTTTTGAACGAACCTCCTGGCGGGGCATAATGTTTCTAAGCGCATCCTCAAAAATTTTGATCGCTTCCTTTTTGTCTTCACTTAAAGCATCAATAGCACCATATACTATCTTCTCGGAAGTTGATTTTTTTCCATGGACCATCAGATTATTAACCAGTCTAGAAACTAGCCTTGATTTAAAAACAGCATCCGGCTGAGCTATTCTTTTTTTAACTTTTGCACCTCTCATAGTTACTTCTTAATTGTTTTTTTTGCCCCATACAAAGACTTGGAAGTTTTCCTGTTTACAACTCCCTGTAAATCAAATTTACCCCTAACTATAGTATATTTAACTCCCGGCAAATCCTGAATCTTTCCTGATTTTATTAAAACTACCGAATGTTCCTGCAAAGTATGCCCTTCTCCCGGTATATAGGCTGTGACCTCTCTTCTATTTGAAAGTCTAACTCTTGCAACTTTTCTAAGAGCCGAGTTTGGTTTTCTGGGAGTTCTAGTCATAACAGAAAGACAAACCCCTCTTTTAAACGGGGAATAAGCCTTTTTTACTTTTCTATCTATAGTGGAGTAAACCTCAGATAAGGCTACAGTTGTTTCTTTTTTTATTTTTGACTTTCTGCCTTTTCTTAAAAGCTGACTAATAGTTGGCATACTTCTATTCCAGTCTGGCCCTTTCACCAGTAGGTATGAGCCTACCAACAATTACGTTTTCTTTCAAGCCAAGGAGTTTGTCTACTTTCCCACATGATGCTGCATCAGTCAAAACCTGACTGGTCTGAATAAAAGAAGCGGCTGCTAAAAAGCTTTCCGTCTCAAGAGAAGCCCTTGTAATACCAAGCAGAGTAAGCTCTCCAGTAGCGGGCTCTCCGCCCTCAGACAAAACTTTTCTATTTTCCTCCTGGAAAGTGTATTTGGTTACTATCTCCCCTGACAGGAAAGAAGTATCACCCACCGTGTCAATTTTAACCCTATTAAACATCTGTCTTACAATCACTTCCAAATGTTTATCATTAATGGTGACGCCCTGAGAAGAGTAGACTTTTTGAACTTCATCGATTATATATTTTTGGGTGGTGGCAACACCAACCGTTCTTAATAAATCTGACAGATCCAAATGACCTGAAGTCAAAGGCTCACCCGCGGAAACTATATCTCCATCTTTGACCAAAATTTCAGAAACGGTATCTACTTTATAAGTAACTTCCGGCACTTCACTTGTTTTATCACCCACTACCGTAACAGATCTCTGCCCGTCTACAGTATCTACTCTTACTTTACCTGTAATCTCACTCATGATAGAAAAATCTTTGGGCGTCCTTGCCTCAAAAAGCTCTTCAACTCTTGGAAGGCCCATGGTTATATCCTTACCTGCTATACCTCCCGAGTGGAAAGTCCTCATAGTAAGCTGAGTACCAGGCTCCCCAATAGACTGTGCTGCAGCAACGCCAACGGCTGTTCCAACTTCTGCAACTTCCCTATCCATGAGGTCAATACCATAACACTTTGCACAAACCCCATGTCTTGCTTCACAGGTAAGAATAGACCTTATTGCAACCTCCATAACGCCAAGCTTTTCAATCTCTTTTGCTTTAGGTGTGGTAATAAGCTCATCTTTCTCAACTAACATTTTATCTTGATGGAGTATAGTTCTTCCTGCATATCTTCCAGCAATTTTATCAGAAAAGGTTGTCAGCATAGTCTTATCAGAAGCTTTTATCACCCTATGATTTGAAGTTGCACAATCCTCAGTTCTAACAATCACGTCCTGAGCAACATCTACAAGTCTTCTTGTTAAATATCCGGAATCTGCGGTTTTTAAGGCTCTGTCTGCAAGACCTTTCCTTGCCCCTCTGGAAGATGCAAAATATTCAACCCCGGTGAGTCCCTCTTTATAATTGCCTATAATGGGAAGTTCAACTGTCTTCCCAGTAGGATCGTTCTTAAGTCCAACCATACCTGCAATCTGTTTAAGCTGATCTCTTGATGCCTTACTTGCCCCCGAACCTATTAAAATTTTCACAGGGCTTTCTTTTTCCAGTTTGTTCCAGGCAAGCTCATCTATTACAGCTGTTGTTTTAATCCAAATGCTCTCAATAAGTCTTCTGGCTTCATTTCTTGTAATAAGACCCCTCTTATAATTTCTTTCAACATCAGCCACCTGCTTCCTACCCTCATCTATATAACTCACCCGCTCTTCAGGAACAAAACAATCTGAAAGAGCAACAGATATACCGGATAATGTTCCATACTCTAATCCTAAAGATTTAACAGCGTCAATAAACTTGACCAAAACGGCATTTGGTTCTGTATCAAGAATCTTATTTAAAATAGTGTTAAGAGTTTTTTTATCAATTGCGCTATTTACAAAACCTATTGATAAAGGAAGAATATCATTGAAAATAAATCTTCCAACACATGTCTCAAGTATTTCCCCGTTGTGTGAGGCTCTAATCTTTTGTCTTAGCTTTATAACCGAGTTTCCAAGGGCAAGAAGCGCTTCCTCCCTTGAAGAGAAGATAGAATTATATTCAGGAATTCTTTCATCAATTGCGGTTAAGTAATAGGTACCAAGAAGCATTGTTCTTGCCGGCCCCGATATTAGAGTTCCATCTGAAGGTTTTAGTAAATTGTTAGTGGAGATCATAACCTCTCTTGCCTCTCTAACAGCTTCTTCTGACAAAGGTACATGAACAGCCATTTGATCCCCGTCAAAATCCGCGTTGTACCCGGCACAAACACAAAGGTGCAAAGAAATGGCGTTACCTTCAACAAGTTTGGGATAGAATGCCTGGATACCAAGTCTCCATAGTGTTGGGGCTCTGTTCAAAAGAATCGGATGTCCCTTAATTACCTCCTCAAGAATATCCCAAACTTCCGCACTTCTAGAATCCACAAAAAATCTTGCACTTTTGACATTTGGGGCAAAGCCTCTTGACAGAACCTCCCTTAAAACAAAGGGCTTGAAAAGCTCAAGAGCCATCTCCTTAGGAAGTCCTACTTCATCAAGATTAAGCTCCGGCCCGTTTACAATTACGGATCGACCTGAATAGTCCACCCTCTTTCCTAGTAAATTCTGTCTAAATCTACCCTGCTTACCCTTAAGCATGTCAGAAAGCGACTTGAGTTGTTGCTTTCCTCTTAGGTTTCTTGGTGTTTGTCTCTGCTTTGAAGAATCCAAAAGAGCATCAACGGACTCTTGAAGCATTCTTTTTTCATTCCTCACAATAACTTCAGGTGCCCCAAGCTCTAAAAGTTTACTTAACCTGTTGTTCCTATTTATAACTCTTCTATATAAGTCGTTTAAATCAGATGTAGCAAACCTACCACCCTCCAACTGAACCATAGGTCTTAAATCAGGAGGTATTACAGGAACAACACCAAGAATCATTCTTCTTGGATCTATTTTGCCTCTTCTAAAGCCCTCAACAACTCTTAATCTTTTTGAGAGTTTTACAAACTTCTGACCTTTGGACTTTCTCATCTCTTCTTTTAGGGTGAAAGCAAGGTTAGTAAGATCCACTTCTTCAAGTATTTCAAGAATTGATTCGGCGCCAATGCCCATCTTGCAAAATTTGTTAACATAATCATAAATGGTAACGTACTCGGCTTCATCTATTATAGAAAGTCTTTCAAGCCCATCTATCTTTCTTTCCAGTGCCTTAAAGTCCTTCTCAATTTTATCTTGTTTGACCACAGCTTGATCTCTCAGTTTGTTGGAAGCTTCTCTCATCTTAAGCCTTAACTCTTCTGCTGCAAATTCTTTATGATTGGATTCCTTGCCATTAAGAACTTTTATTTTTTCTTCCGTTTCCTTTTCTAAAGTTTTAATATCATTCTCAACCTGACTATTTATATCCTCTTTTGCTTTTAGCAAGTCTTTCTCAATGGAAGAGAGCACTTCAACCTTTTTATCATTATTAATTTCTTTGACTATATAAGAAGAAAAATACACTACGCCTTCCAAAGATCTTGGCGTCATATCAAGTAAAATAGCCATCTTTGAGGGAATGCTTTTGAAAAACCAAACATGGGCTACAGGGGCGGAAAGTTTAATATGCCCCATTCTTTCTCTTCTAACTCTGGAGTGGGTAACTTCAACTCCGCATTTATCGCAAATTACACCTTTATATCTTATTCTTTTATATTTTCCACAGTAACACTCATAATCTTTGATAGGACCAAAAATCCTTTCGTCAAAAAGCCCGTCTTTTTCAGCCTTAAAGGTTCTGTAGTTTATGGTTTCAGGTTTTGTAACTTCTCCCTTGGACCAAGCCAATATATCCTCCATAGAGGCTAAATATATTTTAATTGCATCAAAATCTTTAAATCTTACGAGTTCTTCCATAAATTACTCCTCCTCTGAAACCTCTTTAAGAGTTTCCAAATCCTTAGTTGATACTTCAGTTCCCTTCATTTCTACAACTGGTACAGCAACATCCGGAACAGAAAGTTTCTGCACTCCAACCGGCTCAACGGCAAGGCACAAGCCATTAAGCTCTTTGGTAAGTAGCTTAAACGACTCGGGAATTGCAGCCTCGGGAATCTTTTCACCTTGCAGAATTGCCCTGAAAGCTTGAGTTCTACCAACCAGATCATCTGATTTGATTGTCAATATCTCCTGCAGAGTGTGAGCAGCACCATAAGACTCAAGAGCCCAAACTTCCATTTCCCCAAACCTTTGACCACCAAACTGGGCTTTACCTCCAAGAGGTTGCTGAGTAATAAGAGAGTAGGGACCTGTGGATCTGGCATGCATTTTATCCTCAGCCATATGAATAAGCTTTAAGATATAGGCATCTCCAACAACTATCTCATTATCAAAAAATTCTCCTGTTCTTCCATCAGTCAGTTTTGCTTTACCACTAACTGGAAGACCTGCTTCTCTGAGCTCTTTTTCTATTTCATCAAAAGGTACTTTTTCAAATACTGGGAATGCATATTTTCTGTTAAGCTTCTTTGCTGCAGCACCAACTTGAGCTTCAAGAATTTGTCCAACATTCATTCTTTTTAAAACAGCTTCTGAGGAAAAAATAATGTCAATTGTGGTGCCATCTTCCATATGGGGCATATCCTCCATTGGAACAATCCTGGAAATTACGCCTTTATTCCCATGTCGTCCGGCAAGCTTATCCCCTACTTCAATTTTTTTAATTTGCGCAATATAAACGGTTATTTCTTTAATTACCCCGGCTGGAAGCTCATTGTTTTCTTTTCTTGAAATTTCTTTTACCCCAATTACAACCCCCTGTTCCCCATGAGGAACCATCAGGGAGTTATCCCTAACTTCTTTAGCTTTTTCACCAAAAATAGCTCTTAACAGCCTTTCCTCCGCAGAAAGATCGGTTTCACCCTTTGGAGCCACTTTCCCCACCAATATATCCCCTGCCTTAACTTTAGAACCAACTGTTACAATACCGTTCTCATCAAGATTCTTTAAGGCTTCTTCTGAAACGTTCGGTATGTCTCGAGTAACTTCTTCAGGTCCAAGCTTGGTTTCTAGAACTGATACTTTGTGATCGGTAACGTGGATTGAGGACAGGAGGTCCTGCTTTACAAGCCTATCAGAAATCACAATACCGTCTTCAAATTCATACCCCCGCCAAACCATATAAGCTACTTTAAGATTAGTTCCTATTGAAAGGTCACCACCATCACTGGAAGGCCCTTCAAACAGAAGATCGCCTTTTTTAACTGAGGCCCCTGCACTTACCACAACTTTCTGGTTATAGCAGGTATCCATATTAGATTTTACAAATTTCAACAATTTATAATCTTTAAGTCCTAGTTTCTTGTACTTAATTACCACTTTTGTTGCGTCTGCAAATTCTACAAACCCATCGTCTTCAGCCTTAATAGCAGCCCCAGCATTTTCTGCAATGAAGCCCTCCAAACCCGTTCCAACAAGAGGAGATTCCGGTCTTACCAAGGGTACAGCTTGAGATGTTTGCTGAGTAGCAACAAGAGTTCTGGTTGTATCATCATTTGCCAAAAACGGGATTAAGGCTGCTGATATCCCAACCACCTGTTGAGGTATAACATCCATATATTGTGCAAGACTAACATCTCCTAAGATAAATTCCCCCCTATATCTTAACGGCACTTGAGTATCAAGAATCAACCTATCTTCAGAAACAGTTACCGAACAGTCCGTAATATACATATCATGCTCCGTATACGCTGCAAGATACTCAACAGTATCAGTAACCCTCACCTTTCCGTCTCCTGTTTTCTCAAGCTTGAAGTATGGAACTTCCAAAAATCCGTAATCATTAACTCTTGCATAGGTTGCAATGTAGTTAATAAGACCTATATTTGGTCCTTCAGGAGTTCTAACGGGACAAATTCTTCCGTAATGAGAATAGTGAACATCTCTGACAGGAAGACTTGCTCTTTCCTTGGTAAGCCCTCCGGGACCCATAACAGAAAGCCTTCTTAAGTGATCCAGAGATGTTAAAGGGTTTTGCTGATCTTGAAACTGTGAGAGTTGACCGGAAGCAAAAAAACTGTGGATTCTTGCAGCAACAGGTCTTGTTGAAATCAGAACTGAAGGTTCAGGAAGAATACCTCTTGGTTGCAAGCTCATTCTTTCCTTAACGTTTCTTTCAAGTTGCAAAAACCCAATCCTAATCTGATTTTGTAAAAGCTCCCCAACACCTCTTATTCTTCTATTTCCAAGATGATCAATGTCATCAAACTGTCCAATACCATTGTTAAGTTCAATGATCTTCTTGGTTATAGCCATCAAATCCTCAAGCTGTAAAAGTCTGTATTTTGGCTCATCAGGAAAATTAAGATTGAGTTTTTGATTAAGCTTAAAACGACCAACCTTACCAAGACTGTACCTTCTGACATTAAAAAACAAAGCTTCAACCAAAGCCTTGGCGTTTTCCAAAAGTAGGGGCTCCCCGGGTCTCATTTTTCTATATATTTCAATATACGCTTCATTTAAAGAAGCGGCGGGATCTTTTGAGAGGGTATTATCAACAAAAGACTTCTCCGGATTGGTATCAGAAGACTCAAACGCTGCTTTGATATCTTTATCAGTATGAAGACCAAAAACTCTAAGCAGGGTAGTTATAGTGATTTTTCTTCTTCTATCAATTTTTACACTTATTACACCGCTTTTTGAAGTTTCTATTTCAATCCAGGCACCGCTTTTGGGCAATATTTTAGCTCCGGCAAGCATCCTTCCCGTAGCAGGATCTAAATCGGAAGTAAAAAACACGCCTTCCGCGCGTGTTAACTGATTTACAACAACCCTCTCAATCCCATTAATAATAAATGTTCCTGAGTGAGTCATTAGAGGAATGTCTCCCATATAAACCTCTGAGGCTTTTGATTTTTGAGTAAGGGTGTCTGTTAAAGTTGCAGTTAAATACCAAGGCGCATCATAAGTAACACCCTTGTCCAAGGCCTCTTCAATAGTGGAGTTGTCCTTGTCAATTCTAGGTAAAGAAAAAGAAAGTTCCCAACCTCTCCCTGTATAATCCATTATAGGATTAACATCATTCAAAACTTCAGAAAGTCCGGTCTTTTTTAGCCAGTCATAAGACTCTAACTGAACATCAGACAAATTAGGTAGGGGGAAACTATATTTTCGCTTTGAAAAAAGCTTTCTCATTGAAAATAACGGCAGATAAATCCTAAAACCTATACTCCAAAAACCCCAGGGCAGATAAATCCAAAAAAGTCTTGAACGGGCACACCGCTCCCGTTCACCATTCTAGGCTAATTAAATTGTGCTCTGTAAGTTATCACAGCTAAAATAACATGTCAACAGCAAGATACTCAAGAGCTGGTAATTAAGATCGCAAGACCTTTTACGCGAAGCTAAGTGTAACTAAAAGCTTCAGAGAGTACAAGTACAAATTGCTTTTTCTGAAAAACTATTTATATTTAAGCTACACATGGAAAAGATTTTGAGCCTTAAGGCCGTTGTTTCAAATGAAGCTGATAAAACAACAGGACAAGCAACAGTATATTTGCTTGAAGAGGCTACAAATACAATTCTCCCAATAACTGTAGACGTTTCCTCAGCAGAATCAATAATATTGGCTCAACAAAATTTGCTTCTACCAAGACCTCACACCCATGATCTGATGAAACGTTTACTGAACTGTTTTCAGGCAAAACTTTGTGATGTAGTAATTTATAATCTTGAGGAAGATATTTTTTATTCATATATGAGAGTTACTTATAACGGCGAACTTTATGAGATTGATGCAAGACCAAGCGATGCAATTGCAATGGCCATAAGAATGAGCGTCCCAATAGTTGTTAAAGAAGAAGTTTTATCAAAAGGCGGAATAAGGGTAACTGAAAACAGCATCAATTAATTTAAGTACTTGGATATGTTCATCAGATGCTCATCATAATTTCTGGCGTAGTGTACCTTTCCCTCTTTATCATGTAGATAGTAGTTATATGAAGTTTGCTCATACTTAAGTGTGGCTTTGAGCGCATACAGGCCGGGATTGCTGATGGGATGGGGAGGAAGGCCCGCAACTTTTCTGGTATTAAAAGGATTTACTGAATCAATTTGCTCTTGAGTAAGATTTTTTGGCCAAAAGTCCTCACTGTTGCCAAAAGCATATTGTGTTGTTGCATCAGCTCCCAAAAGCTCACCTCTTTTAAGACGAGTAATTAAAATACCCGCAACAATAGGCATTTCCTTTGGATCCCACTCCTCCCGCTCAACAATTGATGCCAAAGTTAACAGTTCTTTGTCAGAAAGACCGGTTTCATTCTCCTTAAAAAGCTGCGTAGTTTTTTCTGTAAAGGTTACTGCTAGAGTTGTTAGCACATCTTTTTCATTAGCAGTTTTGTGCCAAAGGTAGGTATCAGGAAAAAGCTTTCCCTCAAGATTATTATCCCTAACTTGAATTAAAAAGTTTTGATCATTAAAATTGGACAATTTATTTTTAATAATTTTTGCTATTTCTTCCGATCTTAAACCCTCAATAATTGTAATTTTCACATCATCAACACCTAATCTAAGCTCATTTGAAACGTCCACCAAAGAAAGGTCTGATTTAATCTGATAAACACCCGCTTGAGGAGAAATTCCTTTATACCTAACATAAAGACTAAACAAAGTTGCCGAATTTATAAGCTTTTCCTCTCTTAGCAACTTTCCAATTTCAGAGACACGCATACCTTTCTTAATTTCAATGGTTTTGAAGGTGTTCCCATCAACATTTTTTTTGTTAAGAGCAAAAGCAATAAGATGAAATCCAAGCAGAGTAACCAATAGAATTAAAATAAATAATAAAGAACTAACTTTAATAACTTTATTCATAACAGTTTTTAAGAAACTCCTGGTAACGTGCTTCAACAGTTTTAGCACAAATTCTTTTTTTACCAAAGCATTTGTGTGGTACTAAAGCCCCTGAAAAAGTTTTTGGAATATGCATAAGCTCATGAATCAAAACTCTGTCTTTGTCTTCAGGCTTGAGCTTGTCAAACCTTTCAGAAATTACTTCAATTACATATTTTGGACTGATTCCAAGCGCTAACTGCCAAACTCTTGGGAACGAATAGATTCTGGCTATTGCCCGGGTTGTTGCCCCTCTTGATTTAACACAATAAACAGCCTCTTTTTTTATGTGAGGCATTGAGATTTTGCCCAAAATAAACGCTACCCTGTTGAGGGAAGCAAGATCATGCTCCAAATCCATAGAACTATTATATAACTTCCTCCCCATTGCCTTTCTCACCTTGGACTCTACAGAGTAATCCTATAAAGAAGGGAGAAAACACACTTTTTCTCCCTTCCACTACCTCGCCTTTTCAACACCTCAAACCAAATATGCTAAATTGATAGTATGAAAACAAAGGTTGCAATAATTCTGACCATAAGTGCTTTTAGCTTAATTACCTTTTACTTAATTGGTAAGAATACAAGCTTTCTTAACAAAGTTGTTCCCAAAAAGGCCGTTGAAAAAAATAACTTTAATCTCCTAAACCAAAATCAAAAAGACAAAGCAAAAGAACCACTAGTTTTAAAACCATCAAAGCTTCTCATCCCAGAAAAATTCAAAAAAGGAGTTTTTACAAAAGACAGATATCTAAACATTCCGGAGGGTTATGAGGCTCAAGTTTTTGCTACAGGCTTCAAAAAGCCAAGAGCCATGGTCTTTGATTACAAATTTGATATTTTTATGACTGATATAACAGGTTCTGTTTATCTTATAAAGTTTGATGTAGATGCCATTTCAAAAGTTATTGAAATAGACAAAGGGCTTAGAAATCCGCATGGAATTGATTATGTACTTGGAGATTTGTATGTTGCTGAGGAGCATCAGGTTTCTGTTTACAGAAAGACGGATGCAAACGGGAAGTTTGAAAAAAAAGAAACTTTAATAAAAAACCTACCTTCAGGGGCTGGACACTTTACAAGAACAGTAAGAGTTATTGGAAATAAAATTTATGTGGCAATAGGCTCAAGCTGTAACTTGTGTAAAGAAAGCGATAATAGAAGAGCATCAATTGTAACTTACAATTTAGACGGAAGTGGGGAGGAGATCTTTGCAACAGGGCTTAGAAACACAGTTGATTTCAAACTGCATAAAGAAGGTCTAGTCGGGGTTGATAATGGTAGGGACCTGATTGGAGACAGCCTCCCTCCTGAAGAAATAAACATTATAAAGAAAGGAAAACACTACGGTTGGCCTTATTGCTATGGAAATAAAATCCCAAATCCAGAGTATCCAAACAAAAAAGATTTTTGCCAAAACCAAACTGAAGCGCCCTTCTTTGAACTGCCGGCTCACACGGCTCCTCTTGGCATAACCCAACCCCAAATATCAAGTGAAACTTATATAACACTTCACGGCTCCTGGAATAGTTCAACGCCTGTAGGTTACAAGATAGTAAAACTTGATCTTAAAAATAAAGATGCAGGAGTAGAAAATTTTGTAACGGGGTGGCTTGATGAGACAGGAGAAGTTTGGGGAAGACCTGTAAACACGCTGATAAGTCCCTTTGGAGAACTATTTATTAGCGATGATAAAGCGGGGGTAGTTTATAAACTAAGAAAAGTAGGAAAAAGCGCTACCGAAGGAGAATCAGTTGATGAAAAGCTCAAAAAAGAAACAATCCAAAAAGGAAAAGAAGTTGTTGAAACTTTGAACAAAAAAGACATGACTAAACTTTCTACCCTTGTCCACCCTAAAAAAGGCGTGCTTCTAAATCTGTATTATGGGATTGATCCCAACACTGCCTTAATTCTTAAGAAAGAGAACATAGAAAATGCTTTTAGTGACAATAAAGAATATCTTATTGGTTATGGAGACGGGACAGGGGATCCTATATACACAACCTATAAAAATTACTTTGAGACACTCATTGAACACAACTTTCTGGATGCAGAGGCAATAACATTTAATAAAACCTATGGATATATTAATGAAGCAGATAACTATAAAGATGTATTTAAAGATTCTGTATCGGTAGAATTTTATTTTTCAGGCTTTGACCCCGCCTCTCAGGGGATTGACTGGAGAGCAATCAAGCTAGTGTTTGAAAGATTTGAAGAAAAATTATATTTGGTAGCTATTCTTCAGGGCAGGTGGAGAATTTAGCTCTTTCAAACCAGGACAATTCTCTAGAACTCACACCTCAAAATAAACTCTTGACAATGTTATTTAGTTCTGTTAGAGTCTTCTGTTCCGGTGAATTTATGATAAGTAATGAAGACTCTATGAAACAAAACAAAAGGATCCACATTCAAATAAAAGGCAATCATGAGGAATATGCCAGGGAACTCATGGCAGATTTGGCTTTTGAACAAGGTTTGCAAGGCTACACCAACAATTCACAAAGTGATGTCTTGGAGATAGTTGCAGAAGGTGAGAAGGGAAAGCTTTTTGAGCTAGTTAAAAAAATTACCTCTACAAAGTTCCATGCTGGAGTTGAGGAAATAGTCTTTTTCTTTAAAGAGGCAGACATTCCAAACCTAAGAATCGCCTAACAAGTGATCAGAAATCACATTTCCTTTTTTATCAATCTCTTTAAATTTAAGTTTGGTTTGGTTGAGTTTTTTAAGGCACTCTTTGTGGAGTTTTGCCCCTTCCTCATACAATCTTAAAGACTCTTCAAGCTCAAGGTCCCCTTTGTTTAATTTCTCCACCACATCCTTTAATTTTTTAAGGGCTTTACTAAACGTTATAACCTCAGTCATTTGTAACTTTTAAAATTTTTGATTCAAAACTCCCATCTGAAAGCTTAACATAAACTTTATCATCCACGGCAAGTTTTTTTATAGATTTTAAGATGTTTCCTGAAGAGGTAAATACAATACCGTATCCCCTTTCCAACACCTTTGTAGGACTCAAGGCATTAAGACTTTGGGTCAACGCAGCAAGAATAAGTCCTTGCTTCTCAAAAATTTGTTCCACTGATGTTTGCATGAGTTTGCGAATGGATGAAAGCTCCACATCCAAATTCTGGTAAGAGGCATACGCCCTTTTAAGAGTTGATTCATATAAATCAAGCTCCTGCATAAAACCCATCTCCATTCTCTGATAAGCAAAATGCAGTCTCTCTAAAAAACTTTCAAGATCAGTTTTGTACTGTAGAAATTTTAGGGACAAGAATTCCGCCGCCTTTGTGGGCGTGGAGACTCTTAAATCTGAAGCCAGATCTGACAGAGTGTAGTCAACCTCATGCCCTACGGCAGAGATTACCGGAAATTTACATGCCCTGATAGCCCTGACTACTTCCTCAGTATTAAAACACATCAAATCCTCAATAGCCCCACCTCCCCTGGTTAAAACAACAACATCAAGAGAATGTTTGGCAAGAGCCTCAAAAGCCTGGCATATGCTTTTTGCTGCGGAATCGCCCTGAACCAAACTATCAACAAAGACTATTTCCAAGCCTTCAAAATTTTTTACAACATTTGTGAGAAAATCCTTAATAGCCGCACCTCTTTTGGAGGTTACCAAACCTATCCTAACAGGAAGATCCGGAATCTGCCTTTTTATGGAATCATCAAAATAGCCTTCCTCAAGTAGCCTTCTCCTAAGCTCTTCTCTTCTTTTAAGTAAATCTCCAATACCTACTTCTTCAATTTTTGAGATCAGCATCTGGTATTTTCCTGTTTTCTCATAAATTGTGAGTGTTCCAAACACTCTTACTCTATCTCCATTTTTGGGAAAATAAGAAACATCCGTGCTCTTCCAAAAAAGGGCTGGCAGCACACTAAACCCATCTTTAAGCTTTAGATACACCGCCGATTTATAGTTTGGCTCATACTCATCAACTTCCCCTTCCACCCACACGGTAATTTCTTCAAGAGTTCTCCTAGCAACAAAATTAACTTCTGAGACAGTTAAAATTTTTCTATCCATAACTTATTGATTTGAAAATTACTGGGGATTTTTATCTTGTTTTTTTTCTGCCAGTTTCTGGACTTCTTTGTCTTTTAGATATTTTCTTCTACTCCTTTTAATTTCAAAAAAAGTTGTAACAGCCACATAAGGAAAATAAATGGGTCCAAAAAGCATGTTTATAGGAATTGAAAAAAGTCCACCACCACCAACCAAAACAACATAAACTGCATAACAAAAGCCAATAAGCAGATACAAACCCACGGCAATTAAAAGCATTAACTCTTCCATAACTCTATTTAAACCCTAAACACTACTAAAAGACAAGCTCTTTGTTTGCTAATGACTGGATTCAAAATACCTTCTTAAAACAACTTCAGCAGACAAGTGGTCTATTCTACTTCTTCTTTTTTTTGAAAAGCCTATACCTATAGCCTCAGTTAAAGCCTCTCTTGTAGATAAAAATTCATTGACTAAAACGATTGGGATTTTAATCCTTACGCTAAGTAACTTAATAAACTTTTTAACCTCCAAAGCCTGAGTAGTGAGTTTTCCTTCAGCAGTCACCGGAAGCCCAATAATAATTTTTGTGATCTTGTTTTCATAAACTACTCTTGCAATTGCGTTTATAGCTGTGTTTTGATTTGTTGCCGGGATTATTTGCAGAGGCATTGTCAAACCTGAAACACCAAGCGCAAGACCCATATTCACTCCTCCAAAATCAATACCCAACACACGCTCTTTCATTTTTTCTTTTTTTGCTGTGTTTTGTTTCCAAACCACAAGTTATTTCCTTTCTACTTTAACTTCTATTTTGTCTGTATTTCCAGGCATTCTATTTATAAATCTGATTATTTCCGGTGTTAGTTCAATTGTAAAGTTCTCAGTGTTTTTTACATTGGTTAAATAATCTTGTGCTTTAGCAATACTTAACCCCTTAAGATTTTTGGCAATTTCAGCTTCATCAATTTTTGGAACTATATATGTCCCTATCTTAACTTGCAAATTAACATCTTTGAGCTCTTTTGAGCTTTCTTCAAGATTTAAAAATTCCACACTTGCACTCTGATCTTTACCATAAAGCTCAAAATCCAAGGGTATAAGCTCACTTAATAAGTTCTCAACAAGTATATTTACATGGGCTTGAGAATAGGATACTCCGGAAACTTTGACTTCCTGAGTAATAGACAGTCTATCTGATTCATCACCCACATTTTTACTGAAAGTTTCAACGCCTTTCTTATAAAGTACTGACGCATCAACAACTTTTTGGGTAGGGTCAACTGAGGCTTTTAACTGCACAAGCGCTAATTCTTTAGCGGAAGTGAAAGCTTCCTCAGAAAGGGCGGTTTTATCTTCTTGAGAAACAGCCTTAACGCTTTTGCTTGACCCATTGGAAAACTTGCTGTCATTTTCCGCAATAAAGTCATCAGTATCTTTACCACCAACTTTAAAGTTCTTATCATCATCAAGATTATATTTAGACCCAATCTCTTCAGCAGTAACCTTTACATTAGCTTTTCCATAAATTGGTGGTTCTGTGAGTGTTTCGGGGGTTTGCGCAGGAACATTAATGTCCGAATCCAGAGTAAACCTCAAAGACTCTTTACTTGAAACAAGGGAGATGGTACTACCTTTCTTAAACTTTTCTTCTTGATCAGTTTTATTAGATATTGTAACTTCCCCTTTAGCTTTTTCTCCAATAATCTTTTCTCCTGTTGTTTCTTTTTCTTTTGTTGATGAAATCAGTGTATCCACGGCCTTACCCGGAATTACTTTGGTGTTAATATCAAGAGCGGTAGCATCGGTTGAAACTTTAACAGTCACACTCTTAACAAGAGGTTGGGAAGAAACCACAAGCTTGACAGTTGCAGAAGGGTAGACAAAAAATAAAATGAACAAAAATATGGCTCCAATGGTAAAAGGCACACCAATAAAAACTGCAAATAGAAAGGCTGGCAACTTGATACTTTTTCTATAGGGTTTACTCATCTCTTTTTTTACTTCTAGGGGCACCTCACTTGAAACTTTAAACTTTGATGTGATAAAGCCTGAAGCATCAACCGGAAGCTTTTCTTTTGTACCATCTATTTGTGCAATCAAGTTTTTTCCTACCGCGTCCTCCGTTTCAAACACTATGCTTTTTCCTGATTTTTCTGCCTCTTTCTTAATGAGCTTCAAATTAAGCGCGTTTTCAAAAACAATTGCATTCTCGCAAATCTCCGCAATAAGTTGGGTATCACTTGCTCCCCTTACTTTTTTCACGGCATCAAATACATCATCTGTAATTTGAATTTCTATTCTTTCCATATACTCAAACTCCTCCTCTTTCCATCTCCAGGTATACTTCAGCAAGTGAGACTGGCATAATATCTTCCACCTCAATAGTTTTTGAACTGTAATCAACAAGACCGTTTAAAGTACTCATATAAGCTCTCTCAAAAGACGGTGGTTCCTTAAATGGGATATGTTTGGTCCAAGGCTCCTTCCTCAAAACTTCCAAAACTTCATTTAGGGCGCTGGCTCCTCCAACCAGGTACACTTTAGAAGGAAAAGTCCTTATCCCATCAAAATCTGAAAAAAGCACTTCAAGACCTGAAACCCACAAAGCCAAAACCTTGTCCAGGGATTCTTTTATTATTAAGGCCTGATCCGGAGAAATATTTGCCAGGGTGTATCTTACTTTTAACTCCTCCGCCTCCCTCATATTTACATTGAAAGTCTCTGCAAGAATTCTTGTCATATGCCTTCCACCAAGGGAAAGAGTCCTTGTTGCGGCTATTCCACCCCCAAAGACAATCCCTACATCCGTAGTTTCACCACCCGCGTCAATGATTACAACGTTTGCATAATTCTCATCTCTTGAAAGAACCTTACTGAGGGCATACATTTGAGAACTAATTGTTATGATATTTAGCTTTAGAGAGGAAGCAAGCTTCTGGAGCACTTTCAGATGTGAAATGGGTGAAAACGCGGTGAAAAGAGCTATGTCCATCTTTTCTCCTGTTAAACCCCTTGGATCCTTTACAAAGGTTCCATCCACTTTAAGCGATGAAATTGAGGAGTTAGTGAGTTCTATTTCAAGGTCGGGATTTCCGGTCATTTCTACAATGCCTTTTGCAGCTTCCACATAAGCTGTTTCCTGGATTTTCCCAATTATTACCTCCATTTCTTTTTCAGTAATTGGTGTTTCTATGTCCGCTCTTGTTAACCTTACACTCGTTACTAACCCATGGGTTACTTCTCCAGAAAGCCCAATTACAACGTCCCTAGCTTTTGACTGGGACCTGCCTCTGGCTTCTGTCAGCGCATCTTTTGTAGCAGCAAACACAGCTTCAAAATCAACTATGGAACCTGCTCTTGTTGAAAATATTGGAAGTGGAACTTTTGCCCACCCTGTAAGCTTAAGGGCAACATCCGCATTTTTTCTAAAAATCATGCATTTTACAAAATCTGTACCTATATCAAGAGTCAAAAACTCTTTTTCTCTTGGTCCTTTGGAAAAATTTATTGGCAGCTTTAGCATTTAGCCCATTATAACTGAAACAGGAGGCAACTTTAAGCAAGAACCGCTTTAATTCTGCGAACGCCTTTTGAGACAGCTTCCTCCTTAACAATTTTAAAACCTCCTAGTTCGGAAGTACTCCTGACATGAGGTCCTCCACAAAATTCTTTTGAGTACGCATCTTCCAACGAATCTCCAATAAAGTAAACACGAACGGTACCTCCATATTTCTCTCCAAAAAAATGAAGCGCATTGGTTTTTTCCGCCTCAATCAGAGGTAAATCAACATAAGCGATCGGGACTGCTTCCTTAATTTTAAGATTTACAGCATCTTCAATGGCTCTTAGCTCTTCAACATTTACTTTTTGATCATGTGAAAAATCAAATCTAAGCCGCTCAGTTGTAATATTACTTCCCATTTGTTTAACGTGACTGCCCAATATATCCCTTAATGCTTGGTGAAGAAGATGTGTGGCAGTATGGTACTTAATATGCATATCTGAAGACCCCTCAAGACCTCCTTTAAATTTACCAGAGCTTGCCCCCTTTGATTTTTCTTTATGTAATTCAAAGGCTTTATTAAATGCCTCTACATCAACAGTTGCTCCAACTTCAGAGGCAACATCAATTATTAGTTCAAGCGGAAAGCCATAAGTCTCATAAACCGTGAATGCATCCTCACCTGAAATTGTGGCATCCTGTAAACCTTTGAAGGCTAAAAGGTGTTCAAGTTTTTTAAGCCCCGTGTCCAAGACTTTTCCAAAGCGCTCCTCTTCCAAAGCAAGTTCTGTTATTACAAGTTCCTTTTTTGCGTGCAAGTGAGGATAGGCATCTTTAAAAACTACTTCTATAACACTTTCAGCTAATTCTTTTGTAAAGCCTTTAGTAATACCAAGTCTTCTTGCAAATCTCAAAGATCTTCTAATTAATCTTCTTAGCGCATAACCATGCTCTTTATTTGAAGGAAGCACTCCATCCCCAAGGAGCATAACTGAAGCTCTTATATGATCTGCAATGGTTTTAAAAGCCTTGTCCAGCTCAGGGCTCTCAGCGTATGTTTTTCCTGAAAGCTTCTCAAGTTTTTGAATGAGCGGATAAAATAAATCCGTTTCAAATGTAGTTTCCTTGCCGTTTGCAACAAGCATTATTCTTTCAAAGCCATAACCTACATCAACATTTTTGTGTTTAAGAGGCTTGTAGCTCCCATCTGCTTCCTTTTGATACTGCATAAAAACGTTATTACAGATTTCAATGAAGCGTCTACAGTCACAGTTAACATGACACTCCGGTCCAAACTTAGGGTTGTGAGGTTTTCCTGTATCATAAAATATTTCGGAGTCCGGACCTGCTGGATCCCCTACTTTTGCCCCGCTTCTCTCCCACCAGTTTTTGCCTCTTGGATAAGCAAAAATTCTAAGATACGGATCACTACCAACAAGAAACTTATCTCCTTCCCTAGCAGTAATACCATGTTTAGCAAATGTTTCTTTCCAAAGTTCTATAGCATCCTTATCTTTTGGAATTACGCCCTCACCCTCAAAAACAGTTACATACAGTTTTTTGGGATCAAGTCCCAACTCATCCACAAAAAACTCAAAAGCCCAGGAGATCTGCTCTTTTTTAAAGTAATCTCCTAAAGACCAATTGCCCATCATTTCAAAAAAAGTGTGATGGCAACGGGTGTTTCCCACTTCATCTAAATCTTCAGCTCTAAAAGCTCTCTGAATGTTTACCAGGCGTTTGCCTTGGGGGTGCGGTTCCCCAAGCAGGTAAGGAATAAGGGGCTGCATACCGGAACCTGTAAAAAGGGTTGTAGAATCTCCTTCAGGAACAAGTGATGAATTTACAATTTCCACATGCCCACGGTCAGCAAAAAACTTGATGAACTTTTTTCTAAGAGTGGAGGAGGTTAAACTCATGGGGATAGTATAAATTAGCGCAAAATAGAATCAAGTAGGATCAAACTGCCGGTGATGGGAGCTTTTGATTCTTCAACAACAAATCGAGATCCTCATCTATTTCCTTTAATTTGGCATCCAATCGCTTCTTAGAAATTGCAATATTATCATAAGCTTTTGATTTAATAAGTGGAAGCTCCATTGAATAAATTAAAGCTAGAACATTTGCCAAAAACAACTTGGTTTCTTTCAGATTATCTCCTCTAAATGTTTCAACAAAAGCCAATAAAGATTCTTTAAACTCCTCTGGCAAGTCCAAATCCTCCAAAAGATGCTTATATGTTTTTTTTAGTTCTTCACTCATACAATCCTTTCTAGGTTGCTGTTAAACTTGTCACGAGGTCGTCGTCTTCCTGACCAGGCTCTAATCCAAGCCTAAGAACGGCTTCAATTCTCCCTTTCAATTTCAACAGAGCATCATATTTTGCTTGCAAATCGGCTAAATTATTCATAGTCTCTCCGTGAGAAGCAGCCTCCAGAACGGAAAGGTCCACAAGTTTTTCTACGGTTTCATCAAAGGTGTCCATTTGGGCTTGAAGAGAGGCCACTTCAGCAACCAACAAAGCTTTATCGGAAGTCAGAAATTCAACCCGTTCCTGTAAAGCTGTGTTATCCTCTTCTATAACTCCTAGTACCTGTGCGCTAAGGTCTACTTGTTTCTTAAGATCCCTCACCACTGCCTGATTCCCCTTTAGCTGACCTATCTCTTGTTCCGGAGTGGTAAAATTCTGAAGCCCATAGGCTTCAATCAAAGCCTCAAAAGCTCCAGGATTATCAGCCACGGTCAAGCCCAATTCTTTCACACGTTCGCGCATTCGCCCCATCTTTTCAGGCATTTGCTCATCCACCCATTTGGACCAGAGATCAGATTCCCTTTTAAAGCCTTCTTGGGCCTTTTGCCTGCTAAGTCCCAATTCATCAAGAACCTCCAATTTAGCCCTTTGTGCCTCATGCCATGTATCAGCTTCCTTTTTCTTCCTGTTCTCGTAAGCTCTCCTCTCCTCTTCACCATGTTCAAAATAATCCTCAAAGTTATTAAAAGAGGTACTAAGTTTAAGACCAATTCCCGGAACTTTTGCATTCGCCAACCTCTCCGCTGCAGTAGCAAAAGTACGTCCTAAGGTACAAGTGGGCAATTCTTTTTTATATTTAGCATCGGCAATCTCCCCTCGTAGCCACCTGGCATTAAGTTTCTCCAAACCACCCTTTGACTCACCTTCCAAGGCACTCTCAACATCTGCTTGATCAAGAATCTTAGTTAGACCAAAACCTTCAATTTCCGGGGGTTTAGTTTTAGGTTTAAATTTTATATGAACTGCAGCAAAGGTAGCGTTGTCTTGACCCTCCTCCCCATTTCTCATATCCACAATCATCACCGCTTCATTGGATGGAACTTCCCTTGAATTCCACAAAAGTCCTTTCCGCTCTGTTTTCATTTTCAGAAAAACTCCTGGTTCACCTTTCTCTCTAGCTTCAGTGATATGGTTCCATGTTATCCCATTAGGTCTTTCAAAAACCGTCAGGTCTCCACGTGATTCATCCTTATTATTTTCAAGTGCCTTCCTTACTGCTGCTTCAACCATCTTCCTTCCATCATCCGGCTCAATATTCTCATAAACTAATCTGACTTTTTCTGAGGACGGAAAGTCCCTAGGCTTTTCAGGGGGTGCTCCCATTTCTGGTTTGTAAGAAGATTTAGGCATAAAATTTTATCCCTGTGTTCTCCTATTAATATCCTCCTCCACAATATGCCTGTCAACTCCAAATTTCATTCTGGAATGCTCCTTTATTTCCTCCGCCAAAGCTTTATCTTTAGGCAGATCTTTTATTATTTCCCAGGGAACACGCAAAGAAAAAGGTGAGGAAGGATGGCCATTGATCAAGAGTCTGATATAAGAGTTGCCTATGGGCAGATTAATAATGTCATTTTTTTCAAAAACAGGGGCAAATTGATTTTCAAGATATTCGGCATCATCCATACCCACCCTAAACACATTGACAGTACCCACGTTCCCAAATACCGCTGTTTTTATGTCATCTGATAACTGCGCTATAAACTGATTTGCCATGATCATACACAACTTATATTTTCTGGCCTCAGACAAAATTGTTGCAATATCAGGAGTTGAAAAGTTTTGAAACTCATCAACATACAGATAAAAATCAGGATAATCAACTTTGCCATACACATCAGCACGGGACAACGCTGCGGCAAGCAGTCTTGGGACCATGATTAAACCTATGAAATTGGAGTTTTCTTCTCCAATCTTTCCTTTAGACAAGTCAACAAGCAATATCTTTTTTTCATCCATTACTTTTCTAAAATTAAAGGCCGATTTTGGTTGACCTATAATATTTCTCATCAGTCTATCCGTAACAAACCTATCAAATTTAGACACAAAGTAACCCATAGTTTCCCCTTTTCTTGCTTCACTTGTGTTTGCTACTTCATCTGTCCAGTATTTTTTAACAAGCGGGTCTTTGATAAGAGGAATTTTTGATTTGGCAAAGTTTTTATCAATTAAAAGCCTTAAAACTTCAATCATGGTATTTCCCTGCTCCTCCATTGCAGTCAACATAACGTTTCTGATAGAGCGTTCAAGCAAGGGTCCCATTATACCCTGTTTGTTGGGATCATAAAGCTTGTATAAAAGTCCTATAAAAGAGTTAACTAAAATGTGTTTTTGCTGTTCAGTTTCCGCCTCCAAAATATTTAAACCCAAGGGCCTTTCCTCATCTCCTGCGCTAAAGTAGATAACATCTTCCATCCTTTCACGGGGAATTTGAAGCAGGATATCATCAATTGCACTTCCATGAGGATCAATAAACCCCACTCCATGCCCGGCCTTTATATCCTGAACAGCCATAAATTTCATGAGTTCTGATTTACCTGTGCCTGTTTGACCAATGATATAAAAATGCCTGCGTCTATCCTCTGTCATAACATGCACCTTTTTTTCTACGCCTCTATAGGCACACTCCCCAAGATATAATCCCTTTTCTGGAAGATTATGCGGAGCAGGAGCTCTTTTTGATCTTAGCCAATTAATTCTTGGAGTTTTAACTTCCTTATTGGGTAGGTGAAAAATTGTAGCCAACTCAGTAGAGTTTAAAAGGCTTGAATTTCTGTATAAAAACATTTCAAGAAGGGGCACAAAAACAATATTTGATGAAAAATGCCTGTAAACAAAATCGCGTAAAAATTTATCTTTAAAAAGGATTGATCTTCTTTTTAACCGGTTGTACTTAACATCCGTAAATTGCTCAAAAGATCCAGCAAGATTTCTTAAATTGCTTTGAGCCTTAAAAGTATCATCTGAAACAGAAACTATGTTTAACTGGACATCAAAGCCCGGTCTTGCAAGCTTCTTCTCAACACCCTCCATAAAAGTCTGATCCACATTTATCTGTTTTTTTTCAGGGTTAGAATTGTGATATTTTAAAGCGCTTACAAACTTTTGCCCGGCAGATACCCACCCATGTCCAGCAGGCTTTATTAAAATTTGTAAAGCTAAAAGTTCATTTGCGGAAAGCTTACTCATTGTATTTGTAATTCCGCTAATACCATCGGCAGGCAGGTCTTCATAATTTCTGATTGGGTAAAAACAGGGACCTCCAAGCTGTAAAGAAGTGAAAGCTACTTTTCCTCCCCTGTCAAAAAGTTTTGGCGGTTCTACTGTATCTATCTCAGCCGAAGGGTACGAAGCATTAATTTGCTTCTCTACAAGCTCAGATATGTCATTTGGGCATACAACATAAAAGCTGATGTCAGTATCTTTACCTATAATTTCAAAGGAGATATGCTCCTGTTCATTAAACAGACTATGAAAAAAACCTCTTTTTATGGAATAAAGGGAGGCAAAGAGTTGTTCCGCCACTTTAATCTCTATTTCATTTGCTTCAGGGATTTTTACAAGAAAAAAAGTTAACTTTAAGGCGTTCTTCTTTTTTTTTGATGATCTCACATACCGCGCAAAAAGTAGAAACCCACCGTATAAAACACCCGCAAGAATAAAAAGATACAGAACCACAAAAACCCCATCTATTAAAAATGCTAGATTAACATTGGACAGATTCATATTGTATGACCTTTATATTATACAGAATTAGAAAGACTTGATAGGGATATTTTTTAAGATTTGCTCTTTTTCCAATCTTTAGCAAAAGCTTCCTCCACTCTATAGGCCTGGGTAAATTGGGGAGTTGGATGTAAAATTGTTGGGGGAGGAGAAGCCAAAACTACTTTTTGTGGTAGGGTACTCCCAGCAACAGCCAAAGCAACAGAAGGATCGGGAGGAATGACTTCCTCCGGCAACGCTCTTTTACTTAGTTCTGGATGAACTGGCGGGGGCACTTCTTCACTTTTAGGATGTTCTTCAAATAAACCTTGCAAACCAGAGATTACAAAACTAGCTTGTGCTGGTTTTTCTACTGTGGGTCCCATTGTAGGCTCCATGGAAAGATTATAACAGGAGTTTAGCTTTTTTTGACACCCTTAAAAAAACGCTTCTTCATATTATCCGTACCAAAGCTGTCTTCCTTTTTCTGAGAATCGTCAAGCCTTTCCTCTATTTCATCTTTGAGATCCTCAACATACTCTGCAACTTCTTCTCTGGCAGGCTCACTAAGCGAGTCTATTTTTTCCATGATAGGCCCAATTTTTTCTTTGAGCTCTTCTATTACAGGCATGGCCTTTTCTCTAGCTTCATCTATCTTTAATGACACTTCTTCCATAAGCTCTTTGCCCTTTACCTTGTTATCATCAACAAATTTTTTGGCTTTTTCACGGGTTTTCTTACCCTCTTCCGGAGCATAAAGCACTCCCAAAACACCTCCAACTAAAGCTCCCAAAAAAACCCCGAACATAAAATCTCCACCACCTCTTCTTTCACACATTGTTAATCACGCTCCTTTCTACCTCTCCCCATTGACCTTAAAAACCCAAACACTTTCAATCCCGAAGTAAGCCCATCCGCAAATTCGGCAATTGTAGAAACGGGCTTGGAAACAGTTCCCGCCAAAAGCCTCACATCTTCTACAATTAAGTTGATCTTTTTAAGAGTTATGCTAAATTCCTTGAGTAATAAAACAACAAAAACGCCTACAACAATCGCATTTATAGTTAAAAGAGACAAAATCACAAGGAGGAAAACTTGTAGATCCATCTGGGCAGTATCCTTTCTAAAACAAGACTGAGGCAAGTATCACACACTGTTATTTAAGCAGTCAATACAAGTCTGGTGACAAGTGTTATTTAAACTCTTGTTCTTTGACTTCTCCTTTTTTTCCAAAGGCTCCAAGATCAACACCATTTAATTTTAAACTTAAAGCCCCGGCATTTTCTGCTCTTATCTTAACTGAGTTTGAGGCTTCAAAAATCTTTGAGGAATCTGTTAACATATTTCCGTTAAAAGCCTCCTTTTCATCAACAAAAACCAAAAGTACGCTTGAGGCGTTGCCTGCAAGAACTTCAAGTTTGATGGTCTTTTTTCCAAGCACAGAGGCACTTTCCACAGTTTTCTTGGCAACCACGGTTCTTGTCAATTTAGTTTCTTTTCCAAGCTTATTCACAGCATAAAAATTAAGGGTATTAAGGCCTTCAAGTAAATTTACTCTGGTAACAAAGGTCCCATCAGGATTAACGGGTATTTTTTCTCCGTTCAAAAGAATTGAAGAATCCTTGTCTGTTCTTCCTGAAACCTCAACCTCATCTGCTGAAACCATAGTATCTGCTTTTGGGGAATCAATGGTAAGAGAAGGAGAACCGGTGAATGATTTGTATTGGTAGAAAAGATAAGAAAAAAACAGAACCATCAAGCTCACCACACTAAAGGCCACAACTGATGCGGGAGTTACCAAAAAACGCGGACCTTCCAGAGGTCTGATAATTTTGGTGTTGCCAGCTCTTGATTCATCATATTCTCTCCTCCAAAAAGCCAGAACTTCATCAACATTTAGCTCAAGCAATTTTGCGTAATTTTTTAAGAACCCTTTAATGTGAACGCTTCCGGAAAAAGGCTTGTAATTGCCCTCCTCCAAAGCCTCCAAATATTTTGGGTGAACCCTGATAAATTTGTAGCACTCAGCATAAGTTAAATTCTTTTTTTCCCTGGCGTTTTTCAGCATTTCACCCACATTTTTCATTTTTGTGTGCGATTGGTAATTACTCATATGTGTAAATTCTCTCCAAATTTACCTTTCTCCCCGATTTTGAGGAAGGCGTGGGTCTTAAGACATATAGACTACTTCTGTTCCCAACCGACTCGGCTCCAGTGTAAGCATTGAAATTTTTGTGAACTTCCTCAATCACCAAACGGTAATCATTAATCGCCTCTTGAATAGGCAAATATCTCTCAGGAGATCTCTCACTACTTCCAAAACAGATATATATCCTGCCATTTGTTCTGTTTAAAGCTGAAAACGCTTTATCCAAAAAAAGTCTAAAGCCTTCCTTGGTATAAGGAGGATCCGTAAAAACCACATCAAACTTTGCTTTGAGTTCGGAAAGCATAGGTCTTTTAAAATCAAAATGATACGTATCCGCTTCAAATCTAAACTTTTTAGATAAGGAGTATATTAAATCCAACTGTCTTTGATCTATGTCACAAACGGCTAACCGCTGAACTAAATTTGTGATACCCAAACATACTGACGTTAAATCATCATCTCCTAAAACCAGAAAGGAGGAGTTTTTAAGATCCGCCTTTTCAATAAAAAACTTAAGCCTCTTAACTTGGGTTTCAGGAGTTGAGTAGAACTGATCAAAACTTCTTTCAGGAGCAGGCCTTGTCTTTTCAAGCTCATTATAAAATCCAAGAACTTTTTCAGAGTACTCCTCCTTAAACTCCCCTTTTTCACTCATTGCTCTTCCAAGCTCCTCTTTTCCTTTTTGACTCAGCACAAAAAAATTAGGTATTGGTAAAAAAAGACTAGGTGCCTCCTTCTTAAGCTTTTTAAGAGTTTCAATAGACAGCCCGGTTTTAGAAACCAAAGCAGTGAAAGAAAGTTTTTCATCTGAAAGCTCTTGCAAAAGCACAATAAGCTCTTTTGCAGAAATGCCCACTTTTTTAGAAATAACATGCAAGGTCATAAAGACTCTGGGGCAGAATCTTCTTGGGATAAAATAATGTCTGGATTTCTTATTAACACATCTCTGGGTTTACTTCCATCAGAAGCTCCAACAATACCTTTAGCTTCCAGCTCATCTAGGAGCCTGGCAGCTCTTGCATACCCTATTGAAAGTTTCCTTTGAAGAAGAGACGCTGAGGCTTTATCACTTGTGGTAATTATTTTTACCGCTTCTTCAAAAAGCTCATCAGTGGAATTTGCAAACTCACCTCTTTGCACAATTTGAGGTTTCATAACATCATCTTTATAATCAGGTTTGACGCCACTGTTTTTAAGGAACCCAACAAGATTTGCTATTTCTTTATCTGACACAAAAACTCCCTGAATTCTTGTAGGCTTTGAAGTTTCAGGCGGAATATAAAGCATATCCCCCTTTCCTAACAGTTTTTCAGCACCAACGGTATCCATGATAATTCTTGATTCAACCTGGCTTGACACACTAAAAGCTACACGGGTTGGAATGTTTGCTTTGATTAGTCCTGTAATTACATCCACTCTTGGAGACTGTGTGGCCAGTACTAAATGGATGCCGGTGGCTCTTGAAAGCTGTGCCAATCGGCAAATAGATTTTTCCATTTCTCCCGGCTGCAAGGCCATAAGCTCTGCAAGTTCATCAACAAGAATTACTATGTAGGAAAGGGCCTGAAAGCCTGAAAGTTCATTGTAAGCGGTAATGTTTCTCACCTTTGCATTTTCAAAAAGTTTGTATCTTCTTTCCATTTCAGCAACAGCCCATTTAAATGCGTTGGGTGCTTTTTCAGCATCAGTTATTGGCGGAATCAGTAAATGCGGAATGTCATTGTAGTTAACAAGTTCCACTCTTTTTGGATCAACCATAATGATTTTGCATTCTGCAGGAGAACACCTATATAAAATTGAAAACAGAATTGAATGCAAGAATACAGATTTGCCCGAACCTGTACTTCCTGCAATCAAAAGGTGGGGCATTTTGGAAATATCCGCAACTCTTGGCATTCCTGAAACATCGTGTCCCAGAGCTATGCTTAGTTTTGACTTGGAGCCTTTCATGGAGTCAGAGGTAATTACGCTTTTAAAACTTACTATTCCTGTTGCAATATTTGGCACTTCAATTCCAATTAAAGACTTTCCCGGAATTGGCGCCTCAATTCTTACTGAACCGGTTGGGGAGGCAAGCGCAAGAGCCAAATCATTTTGCAGATTTGTAACTTTGGCAATTTTTGTAACCGAATTAATTTCAAGAGCGTATTGAGTAACAGCAGGGCCAAAATTTGTTTCCAGTACTTTTGCGTTGATACCAAACCGCGAGAGAGTTTTTTCTATTAATTGCTTTCTAAAAGTCACATCTCCCCTATCTGCTTGGGAAGAATAGTCTGAAAGAAGGTCAATTGGAGGATATTCCCAAACCCTATCAGTGTAAGGCAGCCCCGATTGAATCACTCCTTTTGTAGAGATTCCAGAATGGAGGACCTTACCGGCGGTAGCTTTTGTATCAACAGGCTCAAGCGCAGGCTGAATCACTTCAAACACAGCTTCTTTTTTTGAGTCTTTCTTTTTGGAGGCTGTTTCAGTAGTTTGACTGTGCTCCTCTTCATCCTCAGTGTATGGGGCAGAGTAGGAACTTCCCCCCGTTGAGCTGAAATCCATTTTGGGAAGGGAAACTGTTGGCCTCAAAGCTTTTACTTTTTCTAAGATAAGAAGTAACAGTTTTAAAATCTGATCAATGGATACATCAAAAATTAAAATAAAAGCAATAGCAACTCCTGCAAGTAGCACAATTAGTGCACCCATTGAGGTTAACGCTCGCGTCAGAAGAGAAAACAGGGAAAGTCCAATAAAGCCCCCGTAGCCATTTTCAAACCCATTGGGTAATTCTCCTCTTTTTAGCACTTTTTCCAAAGCCGAGAGGAGTCCAAAAGAACAAGAATCAAAGACTAATAAACCAAAAAAACTTCTTATGTTGATAAAAGGGATTTCAAGGCTTTCCCTGAAAAGAAGAAGTGCAACAAAGAACGTGGTAAAAGCAAAAAGGATTGCAGCGTAGCCAAAAACAAGGTTTTGAGCCTCGTTAACAACGGAAAGGAGCGTCCCAGAGCTGGAAAATACTGATACAAGGCTCAAAAGCCCCGTAACTACAAGAAAAATAGACAAAATTGACTTTAAGGCACCTTTACTTAGTTTTCTTTTGTGAGTTTTACGTCTTCCTCTAGGCATTGGCCTAATATTAGCAAAATTGCCCCAAATTGTCTTGCCTGCTGATTACCCCATAGTATTTAACTTTTTGAGGTTTAGGGGATAGACTGACCTTATGGCTGACTCTTGCCAAGGCTTCAACCAAGGCAAAAATTAAGGTCGGTCAGGAGGTTACCGTGGACAATTTTACCACGGATTCGACCCTTACGATCGGGGTCAAGCGAGCTTGTGAGTTCTAAATGAATTTCCCCACTAGCAGAAAATGACTATGCTAGTGGA
>ERZ1292633.472-Hain-H41-02um-R1-472-length-47184-cov-15_pt1 | contig 47184 bp, 59 predicted proteins | sample MGYA00564406_ERZ1292633 | MGnify/ENA primary metagenome ERZ1292633 (study PRJEB36523, sample SAMEA6512639) | groundwater metagenome | collected 2019-01-08 | study: AquaDiva: Metagenomics assemblies of 32 groundwater samples | reverse complement strand
ATCCATCATTATTACCCGGTTCAAGCCATGGTTATGTTAAATTTACTATTACCAACAAGTAATAAAAAAAACTTAATTTATGAGGTTATAATATCATTCTCCAGGCTCCCTAGACCCAAGATTAATATAAACAAGCTTATGGACGAATTTAGCCTCATTTTGAAACAGGTTAGTTTTGAGGGGTTGTTCTAATAGAATACTTAATATATGATTAGTCAATTTATAAGTAGTTTTTGTGTAGTTTAAATATTAAAATATCATCATGAGTGACTTCACTTCTGAACAAGCAATATTTGATAAAAATGGGCTCACAATATGCTAATTCAATTATTTGAGCTTTTCCAAATATCTCAAATTCCCCACAAAGCGTTCCCTCGGCTTTTATTTGAATTCAAAGAGCCTTTTGATAAACAATCGGCAATGAAAGATTGGAATTACGGTGGGGAGGCAAAATTGAATTATAAAAAGTTGTTATTTTTCTATCTTTTAAATGGGTTTAATATGATAATTATTAGCTCAAGATAAGCACTACAAGATTATATATCCGGAATTTAGTTTAAACAAGCAGGCGAATTTTATTCTTGCGAAGGATAGAGTTCCGTGACCTTAACCTTAAGAACGGTGGCAAGCCTGTGCAAATTGTAGAATGACGGTGTTTTCCTGGCGGTTTCGATTAAATTGTTCCAACTCTAAAATACTCTTTTAACATTGTTTTTAAAGTAGTTTTTCCTCGGTTAGTTTTTAAATATTCTTCCCTTCTTTTTGCATCTTTAATGTTTTTATATGCTTCATAATGAATAATATCGTAAGGCAGGTATGGCTTTGTTGATTTTGACTCACCAGAATTATGTTCTTTAAACCTCTGTTTCAAATTTTCTGTAAAACCAATATATATGAAGTTATGAGAAAGACTTTTAAGAATATAGACGTAATAAAATTTCATATTTCTGGACAGGTACAAGACTGTACTGTCTTCGACGGGTACAATGCTGTACCCGTCTGCGTCCCAATTCTGCTTTAGGGCGTAGCAAGGCGCAGAATTGTGCCTTGCTCCCCCGGCGCGACTCGAACGCGCAACCTTATTCTTAACAGGAATCTGCTCTACCAATTGAGCTACAGGGGAATAGATTTTAAAAGTTCTTTACCAAATCCACTTTTATAGTATTTTTCTTTTTTTCTTGCTTCTTTTCTATTCATTACTTTTTCTTTATAAATTAATTTCCAAGGCAGGAAACCTTTAGTGGAAAAAACATATCCAGCATTATGCTCTGACAACCTTCTTTGAACGTCAGAACTTAATCCTACATATATTCTCCCGTCTTTTTGACTTCTGATCGCATAAACAAAATACATAAATATATTATAAGCGATCTGCTCCCTGCCTGCCGGCAGGCAGGTACCAATTGAGCTACAGGGGAAATATTTAGAATAAACAAATACTACAAATAATCAAATAAACAAATAGAAAAACCAAGTTGTCAAAGAGCAAGTACATTTTATCAAAAAAATCCTGATTTTTCAGTCTTTAGTTTGATGATAATAGATTGATGTAAAATATAGCTATGAAAATAATTAGTTCTTCCTTGGAAATACAAAAAATTACTTTAGAGTTACGTAAAATTGGTAAAACCATTGGTTTTGTCCCAACTATGGGAGCTCTTCATGCCGGACACCTAAAACTCGTCAAAGAATCGAAAGCGAAAAACGATGTAACAATTGTTTCTATATTTGTTAATCCCGCTCAATTCTCTCTCAACGAAGATTTGGCTAAATATCCACGACCTTTTGAGGAGGACAAAAAATTATTGGATCAGGAAAAGGTTGACTATTTGTTTTATCCTAATGCAAAAACAATGTACCCAGACGATTTTCAAACCAATGTCACTGCTAAAAAACTTGCAAATATTCTTGAAGGGAAAAGCCGGCCGAATCATTTTACCGGTATGGCCACAGTAGTTTTAAAATTATTTAATATTGTCCAACCAACCAACGCCTATTTTGGTCAAAAGGATTTTCAGCAGTGTATTGTTATTAAACAAATGGTTCGCGACTTGAATTTACCAATTAATATCAACGTTGTTCCAACTGTGCGAGACAAAGATGGATTGGCTCTTTCTTCACGAAATATTTTTTTAAATCCTCAAGAAAGATTAGAAGCATTAAGTTTACATCAATCTTTATTGTTGGCAAAAAAATCAATATTGACAGGAAATAAAAACGCTCAAACTGTAAAAGCTAAGGTGAAAGATTATTTACAAAAATATAAGCAAGTCCGTCTTGATTATATTGAAATTTGTAATTCGGAAAACTTATCCCCTCTTAAAGTCATCTCAAAAAAAGCCGTCATTCTTATTGCAGCGTTTGTTGGAAAAACGCGATTGATCGACAATATTATTGTTTAATTATGATGACCTAATAATAGGTCTTGACAAAAGACCTGATGATTGATACTATTGTTATTATTATGAATACCATATCTATTTCCCAACTCAAAATTAATCCATCTAAGGCAATAGGAGAGGCATTGTATTATCCACTCGCTGTTGAAAATCGTAATAAAATCGAAGGTTACTTATTAGGTAAAGATCTTTACGAAAAGATCGTTGCATTTATTGAAGATAATATTGATAGAAGAGCCGTAGAAACAACTGACTTTAAAAAAGGAGAGGACTTTGACAAGGTTTTAAAAGAACTTAATATATGAAGATAATCGTTTCTTCAAGAGCTAAAAAAGAATTAAGAAAAATTCCCAAAATTGATCAAATTGCTGTCACTAGAAAAATTAGTTCTTTAATAGAAAATCTAGTCGTAAATGAAGAAAAACTTACAGGCTTTAAAAATGTTTTTCGCATACGGGTTGGCAACTATCGCATTGTTTATAGAAAAACCTCACAGGAAATTCATATCGTTTTAATTCATCATCGTAAAGATGTCTATAGAATCGTTAATCAACTCTTAAAATGAAAGCAAAAAATAATCAAGAAATAATTTCACTTCTTGCTTTATAAACCATTTTCTGCTTCAATTAGATTAAGGTTTTCTATGAAAATAATAAATTTTATTATTATTAGTCTTGCTGTAGTTTTTTCTCTGTTCGCCTTCAATTCTGTTTTAGCCGAAGATAAAAATATTCCTGTTGGAATAATTCCAAAATTGCCTAAAACCGCCAACGATCCCCAGCTTCTTAATGGTCATGTTTATCCTTTTTGGGGGCCTCCTTGCCAAAGATATACGTACTCGGTGATTTATCAAGATAAGGAAGGGAGAAAACCGGAATATATGAAGATTTACTTTAACGGCAAGATGATTGACATAAATAAAGAAAATCCTAATGATAATGATTACAAAAAGGGGGTTAAATATATTTACAAATATGTGCCAAATAAATTCGATTCCAACTTCTATTACTTTGAAGCATCAAACGGTTTAGGTAAGGCACGCGCCTCAATAATTGATTCACCTGATAACGGCCCGGTTCTTTTTGAAAGCGCCTTTGACAAAAACGAAATTGCTGTTGTTGAAAGACACTCAGGCAAAAAAGTTTTAAGCTTTTCAACCGGCAAAGAATGGGTGGGAGGAGTTGCTTTGTCTGACGACGGAAAATATTTAGCGGCAAAGACATCTTTTAAAATTTATCTTTTTGACACAGGCAATCCCCAAAAACCAAAATGGGTTTACGAGTATATAAAAGGTGGAAGTATGGTTGGAGGAGACGTTAAGGGAGGAATTGATATCTCGGGAGACGGCTTTAAAATTATCGCCTCAATTGGGCAAAGCGTTTTACTCTTTGACAAATCCAACAACAAACCGCTTTGGCGAAATGATCAAGTTGGCAATGCTTACAATGTTGCCATCTCTCGTGATGGAAAATATATGGCGGCCGCTACGGCAGGCGAGGAATCAAACCCTAAAACAAACCTGCTTATTTTATGGGGTGATAAAAGCGAGAAACCTCTGTGGCAATATCATTCCTCGGGCAATTTCCACGATGTCTCTTTATCAGCAAACGGAGACTTTATATCCGGTTCTACTGGCTGTCCAGATAGAAGATTTTATCTTTTTTCCAAAGATTCAGACAAGCCACTCATTAAAAGCGATCCCTTAACCCGTGATTCCCCTGTTCATAGAGCAAAGATATCAGCCGATGGAACACTCATGGCGGTTGGTAGTGAATCAGACGTCGGAGCAGTATTTTTATTTAATAAAAATTCCAAAAGTCCAGTTTGGAAATTTCCCACCCTAGGCGGCAGTTCTGTCAGGGCTTTAAATTTTACGCCCGATGGAAAATATATAGGAGCCGCCACTTTTGGTGGAGATGCTTATATTTTTGACAAAGAAAAAGGGGTTCCGATTGCCAGTTGGAAGGTAAATGCGTCATTGGGCGGCATTGATATTGCCGATGACGGCAGTTTTATCGCCGCCGGCGGAACCGATAAAAAACTCTATATTTTTGACAGGAAGACAAAATCAAAAACAGAAATTTCCTTTAATGAATATCTTGAAGAAGTTGATATTTCGGCAAACGGAAAATATGTTGCGGCTGGTACGGGTGGATCGGTATATTTTTTTGAAACATATATTTCTCAAGACCGAGGAAAAACTTTCGACTGCTCAAAAGTCATCGAGCCGCCGGCAGAAAGTCAGATGACGGGGGAAGGAGGACTTGGCAAGCAAATTACCTCAAGTCTTTGCGGGGACGGAAAATGCGAAGGACCGGAAACGATTGATAACTGCAAACAAGATTGTGAGCAGAGTTCTAAAACAGCGAACTCAAGCCCTTGGGGAAAAATTACCGAGTTTTTTAAAAACTTATTTGGAGAGAAAAACAAGAATCCAAAAGGAGAGAAATTAAGAGATCGTTTGGAAAAAAAATCCTCCGAAAATAAGGAAGGTATTTGCGGTAATGATCTTTGCGAACCAAGTTTAGGCGAAAGCAAACAATCTTGTCCAAAAGACTGTTCGGCTCAATAGTTTAAAATTTGATAATCCCTTTTTTTCTGAAGAAAAGAAACATTGATCCTCCGAGAAAAACAACTACCATAACAAGTAAACTACCGTATAAAAACCGATCCAACAAATACAAAAATGTTTTGGCGTAAAAGAAATATCTAATACTTACTTTTAGACCATGAATAATTAGGATGTACAGAACTGCCAAGAAAAATAAGTTGCCATAACCGAAATTGGCTGTTTTGATTAACTTATAGGCCGAAGCGGCAATGCAAATTTCCCAAACCCACTGGCTAATCTTTAATGACATTAAGCCATCATCAATTTTAAGTCCAAACAAATACTGCCAGGCGACTGCGGCGAGGGAGATTAAAATAAGATACCAAATTGGCCTAATGTATTCTGCTAAAGTTTTGCCAAAAATTTTAACCCTAAATACTGCCAGTGCAGTAAATCCCAAGATTATAAATAGGAGAAATGTAAAGAATAATGGGTCGCTGCGTTTTTCCAGATAAGGAATTCGCGGCAAGATATTAAGTTTATCTGTTCCGGTAAAAGCTTTTCCGCTTGTTGGACAATTAACTTTTTGATTCCCAACGAAGCACTCCCGGCCTTTTGTTTCTATTTTCCCTGAATAATAGGCAATTGTTTTCATCCTAATATTAGTAAAGCAGATGCACCATTGTTTTTCAACTTTTGACCAATTGACAACTTCGTTTACTTATGTAATAGTAATATTATGGCGGATGACATTACCCAACCAATTCCTCAGCCAATAAAACCCAGTCGTTTGAAACTCATTCTTTTTATTGAGACATTCATTTTTGTTATTGTTATAGTAACTAGTCTACTTGTTTTTATAATAAGAAAAAATCAAACCACAAAAAATAGCCCTCTTTCTCCAACACCAACCACTCAGACTGAAAACAAAATGAATGTTCCGATGGAGACAAAATATGATAATCCGTTTAGCGATAAAACCCAGTATCAAAATCCGTTTTCCAAAAATACCAATCCATTTGACAATCTAAAATGAAACACATATCAATCCGTCAATTATTTCTTTTTTTATTATTTATCGCTTTCTTTTTCTATTCACCCACATTAGTAAAAGGTCAGGCAACCAATGAAGAGGCTGCTAAAAAGTATGGCATCACTTATCCGATTGTGAGCCTCGGAAACTGCGCAGATTACACAAGCTGCCGCAACTATTGTGAAGATGAGAGTCATCGCGACGCCTGTATTCAGTACGCCAAACAAAAAGGATTTTATGAAGAACGGAAAAATGATCAGATATTAACGCATGCAAAAACAGAATTAGGTTGTAGTTCTGAAACAGAATGTAAAGGCATCTGCGAGAGAGAAGAAAATTTTGAGAAATGTACCAACTTTGCCAAAAAAACAGGACTGGTGAAAGAACAAATATTGAGTCCAAAAAATCAGGAGATTCTTACAAAAGCAAAGGAAATTCTAGGTTGTGATTCACCCCAAACCTGCAAATCAATCTGTGAACAGGAAGGGAATCGACAAAAATGTTCTGAGTTTGCCAAACAAACGGGATTGAAAGGAGGCGAGGAAAGAAGAGGTCCAGGTGGATGTAACAGTGAAGAATCATGCAAAACATTTTGTTCCAGTCCTGATAATTTTAATGAATGTTCTAAATTTAAACCGCCTGAAGGACAGGAACGCCGTGGTGGGCCGCCGCAAGAAGGATTTCGAGGACCAGGTGGATGCAGTAGTGAATCATCGTGTAAAGAATACTGTGAAAAAAATCCGTCAGAATGTCAAAAGTTCGGCCCAGGCCCGAAAGGGAAAGAGGGAGAACGAGGTAAACCGCCGGAAGGGATGAAACAGGAAGAAAGAGAAAAATTATCTCCTCCACAAGGTTCATCTGAATTTAAGCAGCCTGAAGAATTTCGTCCTCCTGAAAATTTTCAAGAACGTCAAGGTCCGCCCCCAAATCAAGGATCTCCTCCACAAGAACAGCCATCGGGTGTATCACCTGAAGTTAAAGGAGCAGCTACAATCAGAAATATAGTAGATAAGTTTCTATATTTTCTTTTTAAAAAACAATCCTGATGCTCCCCTTGTCCCCTGCCACCGGATTACCCTTTTTGTTTCGAAGTGGGAAAAATAATAGTAGCTCTTTACTTTTGTCTAATATTTGTCTATAATATGTCTAATGTTTAAGCCAAATTACACTATTACAAATAAACTTCTAGTAAATATTAAGCGAATCAATCAACTTGTCAATGAGCTTAATTTACACCATTTCCCCCATGTAGTTTTAGTAGAATTACAAAAAAATGCTGAGGAAGTCTCAACCTATGCTTCAACCAGTATTGAAGGTAATCCACTACCACTAACTGATGTTAAGGAGATAATAAAAACAAGACCTCAAAATATCCAAGCAAGTGAACAAGAAGTATTAAATTACAACGAAATATTAAAAGAAATAAATGTAAAGCTCAATAAAGAAATAGTTTTTTTTACAGTCAAATTTATTTTATTTATCCAAAAGAAAGTTACGCTTAAGCTTCTCCCCTCATTTCAGTCTGGACAATTTCGTAAAGACGCTATTTTTGTCAATGATCCAAGATTGCAAAAAACTATTTATTGGCCACCCGATCATAAAGACGTCCAAAAACTTGTTGAAGATCTTGTTAATTTTGTAAAATCAAACAAAAATATTATAGACCCATTGATACTGGCTGGTATTTTTCATAAACAAATGGTCATCATTCATCCTTTTATGGATGGAAACGGAAGAACGACTCGACTGGCTACCAAAATTCTTCTTGCCGAAATGGGATTAGATACCTTTAGTCTCTTTAGTTTTGAAAACTACTACAACAAAAATGTCACTGAATATTTTGAAATGGTCGGAGTCAAAGGGAATTATTATGATATATATTTAAAAATAGATTTTACCTTATGGCTTGAATATTTTACCGACGGAATTATCGATGAACTGCTACGAGTTGAGAAAAATCTTTCTCAAAAAACAATAACTCCTCGAACCCAATTAGAACAATACCACTTGAAGATTTTAGAATTTATAAAACAAAAAGAATTTATTACCGATCGTCAGTACTCAAAATTAGTTAAAAGAGCACGAGCAACCAGGCATCTTGATTTTAAAAAATTGAAAAAACTTGGATTAATTGTGATGAAGGGAAAAAATAAAGGGTCGTATTATGTTTCAAGCAAAAAATAATCCCGTCGATCTTTCTATTTCAAGGTGGGAGAAATAATTTTTGTTGCTAAATTATTATCTTAAAGACGATCGTCTACAAGATAACATATTCATAAATAGAATTAAATTAATTTTGGTCAAAGAAGCTCTTGGGTTTTAGAAAGTATTTTTTTAACATCCTCAATATTATTAACCTGCATTAGTTCGTTTCTCACTTCAGCCGCGTGAGGAAAATCCTTTACATACCAGGCCAGGTGTTTTCTCATAATGGAAAAGTCGCTCTTCGGAAAAAACTCGGTAAATTTTTTGCAGTGCTCAAGAAGAACTTTAAACCTATCTTGCGTGGTTGGAACAACTCCCTTAAATATCCATGGGTTTCCCAAGGCGGCCCGGCCGATCAAAACTCCGGCCAAATTATATTCTTTAATTTTTTGTAAAGCTTGATCACGGCTTTTGATATCGCCGTTGCCAAATATTTTTGTCTTGGTTTTTTTGGCTAAATCCGCCGCGATTCCTATTTGACTCCAATCGGCATGACCCGAATATTTCTGAGTAAAAGTTCGGCCATGAATACAGATAACATCCGGTTCTGCTTCCAATAAACTGCTTATCCATTCTTTTGTCTGGGGAATTTTGTAACCAGTCCGGGTCTTGACCGAAACAGGAATTCGATTTTGAACAGCTTTTTTAACTGATAAAATAATTTCTTTGGCAAGCTTTGGTTGCAAAATTAAACCGGCTCCACTACCCCGATTAAATACGCTTTTATCCGGACAGCCCATATTGATATCGACGCCATCAAATCCTTTTTCCAAAGCTACCTGGGCAGCCTGATAAAAATATTCCGGCTCACACCCGAAAAACTGAGCAACTGTTTTTGTCTTGGTTTTGTGACGCAGCAACATTCGCTGTATGGACTGTTTACCTAAAATTAACCCTTTGACTGATATGAATTCCGTATAGATAATGTCAGGTTTTCCATAAATATCAGTGATATAACGAAACGGAGCATCGGTAATTCCATCCATCGGCGCCAGTCCAATTATTGGTTTTATATTTATTATATGAAGTTTTTAATTAATCTAATTTTTTTACAAAATCTTTTTTTCTTTGTCTTGGATCTAATTCTCTCTTAAGCAATCCATCATCAATATTTCTGTAATCGCCCAACTTTCCAAGGGCAATAATAACAAAAGGATTATTGGCCTTATCAAGATTAAACAATTTTATTATTTTATTTTTATTAAAGTCTCCCATCTGCCGGCAATAATATCCTAAGTGTTGGGCTTGTAAAACTAAAGACATAACGGCCGCTCCTAAATCATGACGGTAATAAGTTTTTTTACCTTTAAATTTTTTGATGAAACAAGCTATTATCAAAATCGGGGCGGTTTTTGCAAATCTATTATATTTTGTTAGACAAGAAATTATTTTGTTATAGGAAGTGTCTCCTTTTTTTGTCCAGTAAAAATACCATGGTTGAAAATTACATCCTGATGGAGCGAAACGGGCCGCCTCGAATATTGAATTGATGTCATCAACACCCGCTTTTTTATCTAAAAAATATCTTGGACTGAAACGATTGGCAATTTCTTTTATGACCGGATAATTTGGTCTCGGTTTTCTGATTTTAATAATTTCCTCGGTTATTGTCATATTTAAAATGGCAATGTTAAAGGCATTTCCGGCCCCCCTTCATCTTCAAGATATTTTTCCCAATCAACGTTAATCTCCATTTTCCCATTTTCATTTAAATAATAAATTTTTTTATTGCTAACTCCATAGTCAAAAAGTTCTTTTGTCAACATGACGTCATCTATACAATATTTTTTCAGCTCTTCCCATTTTCCTTCGCGATAAAAATCGATCGCCTCCAGCCCGTGACCGGTTTTCTTTTTTTCTAAAGTTGCCTTAATCGTATCGTTTAATGATAACCTTTTTCCTAAAATTTTTTTTATGTCATCCAAAATATCAAATGTTTTAAAATGTTTTATATCTCCTGGGTAATATGGTTGAAGAACCGGCAGATCAAAACTGTTGATGTTAAATCCGATTATATAAGAGCTTTTTTCCAAAATTGGAAAAAGATTATTTAGTTCTTTTTCCGTAAAAATTTTTTGTGATTTGTCTCTATAGTCAAATAATCCTAAAACTGTAACGCCAAGTTTTGCGTGTTCGGAGAAGTCTCTAAAAGTATGTTTTGTTTCTAAATCAATAATGACCGGAAATTTTTTCATATTAATTAACTTTTTTTTTCAACTTTCTTTCTTTATAAATTTCCAGTTCCAGTAATCCTGTTTTTGTTAAATTTAATTTTCTCTGTTGGAGGTTGGTTTGGTTAAGTTGCTGTTGATATTTAAAATATAAACTGTCAAAAAATTTCATAAAAATTTCTTTTTCTTTTTTTGATAAGGTTGGAACTTCTCTAAAAAAAAATTCATCTAATTTCCCCAGACTCCATAAACTTTCAATAAAATTTTCATTTTTCAAATCAAAAGACATCAAATCTCCCCTAATCGGTTTAATTTTGAACTTCATCATTTGTACTTCCTCAAACATTTGATTAATTGAGGGTTTTGTAGAAATTATTTTTTGAATTTCACCAAAAAGTGATAGTATATCCTTGGTTGTTTTTTTTCTCATAGTTCGACTTCGTTCACTATAAATATTTTAATAAATAGTTTATAATTATCTTATGTTAAGACAAAAACTTCAAGCTGATCAAGTCACCGCCCTTAAAAGCGGCCAAAAAACCAAACTTGGAATTCTTCGCTTTATTTTATCACAGATAAAGAATAAAGAGATTGACAAAAATCCGCCAGCTGGCGGAGAACTGACAGACGAAGAAACAACAATTGTACTTCGAAAAGTAATTAAAGAACTAAAAGAATCCGTTGAGGCGTTTGAAAAGGGTGGACGAAAAGAACTCGCTGATGATAGTAAAAAACAATTGGAAGTAGTATCTACTTATCTGCCGGCTGAAATTAGTGATGAGGAACTTAAAAGCGAGGTAGAAAAAATCATTAAAGAGAACCAAATTATCTTTGATAATAACCGTAAAGCCATTACCGGAATTTGTATAAAACAACTTAAATCAAAGGCTGATCCGGGAAGGATAATGAAGGTTTTATCTTCTTATGAAACTAATTAAGAATATAGTCTTTCTTTTTCTACTCCTGTTTCTTTTCTCCTCCTTACTCAAAAATCTCTTTAGTTATAAAAGCAAGCTTGATTTTTATCAACAGTTTAAACAAAATTTTGAAAAAGAAAAGAAACGGAATATTGAACTGAAAACTGAAGTTGTCCGGAAAAAAAGCACTGAAGAAATAGAAAAAACTATTCGTAATGATCTTAATCTTTTGAAAGATAACGAAGTGGCTTTAATTATTCCCCTGCCAACTAAAGTGCCCGTCTCAATTACCCCAACCCCTCTACCTAACTGGAAACAGTGGTGGGAGTTATATTTTGGAAAATAATTTCTAACATCAGCCACCTGTCTGGACAAAAGAAACGGACACGAAGATTTTTTTGTAATAAATAAATTATTTCTTACCATCAAGAACTGTTTTTAATGGATGAGTTTTTGTATATTCAGTTCCCCATTCAATTGGATAAACAGGAATACTTATACCATGCGTTTGTAAAATCCCAATTACTTCACTTACTTTATCTTCCGGTACTTCTATATGAGTCAAATTTTCTATAGATATTGGCGTTGGTGATCTCATTTCATGTTTATCAATTAATCTAGCAATTTCTGTCGGTTGAAAAGATCCTTGACGAATTCCAATTAACATTGGATAGTTCCCCTGAATATCTGAAATGCCACCTTTTGGCATATCATATTTATTTGCTCCTGATTTAGTATATTTATCATGGAATTTGCTTGCTGCTTTACCGAAAGCTTCTCTTGTATCTCTATCTAACATTTTCAGATAATCAGGATTTCTATTTATTAATGCTTCAATAGAAGCTCTATATGCCATCGGCGCTAAATAATGAGCCCAAATTAAGCCGTTTTGAGTATGACTAAAAAAACTTTTTCCTTTTTCAAAATGACACTGAGCATACATTAATGAATGTAATCTCACCGGAGATGTTGAAACCGACTGCATTTCTCCTTTTGTAAAATCAAGAACGTCTGTATGAGGAACTAATCCACTTTCTGCAATTATTGTTGACAATACATCTCTGATTTGGTTTCTATCTTTTGGATCATATTGAAATCTTCCAGTCCCATGCCAAGCCCACGCTTTTTCATAGGTATCTTGAATCGTTGGTAGAGTTGTTTTATATTCTGGTCGATCGATTATGCTTTTGTTAGATTTTCCTAATAATATCGAAATTTTAGTTCTTTCAATAAGGCTACGCCGTTGATCGGGATGAATAGATACTTCAGTTACTCGGTTTATCATTATTCTATTAAATCGAAATATTACTTATATATTTTATTTCTTTCATATGTTTACATATTACTAAACTGATCGGACTTAATAATAGATACTTTGATGTATCGATACATCGAAGTAAGCAGATTACTACATGTCTTTCCTTGATATAATTTAACTATGTTAACTGGAGGTCATATAGCCATGTCTTATTTATTGGCTGAAACACCAAAGCTGTTTGGATTAACATTGACTAATAAGGAAATATTAACCGTTATTATAGCCGGTAATATAATTGATTTAGATTTTTTAGTCGGGCTTTTCAATAGTAAAACTGGCGAAGCTCATCATCAAAATTTAACCCATACGCCATTTGGAATTTTGCTGTTATATTTTGGGTGGTATTTATTATTTAAACCATCATTTCTGCTATCAATTTTAATAATTATTTCAATGTTATTTCATCTGGTTTTAGATGAAATAGGTTTTTGGGGTTATAAACTTGGACTTACTAAAATAAAAGTAAACCCTCAAATCAATTGGTTTTATCCTTTTAGACGATTTCCTAAAATAGAAATGATGACAAATAATAAAGAAGTTCTTTGGTTTTATTTATTTAAAGCTTGGCCAATAGCTTTAATGGAATTAATATTAATTATAATTGCACTTATTATTTTCTTTATTTAATTTATTTACTTAACTGACAAACTAATCCCTTCAATGTACCCAAATATTTTTCTTAATAAATCAATACTTCGTCTTGCTCTAATTCTTAAAACTCCATGATAATTATCTTTATTTTCATATTCTTTTTTCCACTTAGTATTTTGAAAAAATGGCTTTGAAAATTGACTTACTGGTATTTTTAGTTCTCTTGACCAATACCTTTCTAATTCTTTAATCTTACTTTTATAAGAAATATTTGCTGTTACACGTAGTAATAAATCTTTTGATTTAATATTGAATGATTTATTTAACCAGAAAATAAAAAACTTGGCGATTTTTATATCTAAGGTTGCCAAACCAACTAAACTATCTTTTTTAAACCCTTCACCCCAATATAGAGCTATTCCAATTAAAAAGATTTCTCTTTTTGTTAATTTCCCTATCGATTTTATTCCTTCATTTTTAAGATTTAATAGCTTTAAACTAAATTCATTTTTCTTCTTTAAATAGTAGTCTAATCTTTTTCCATAAAAAGGATCCGTTTGTCTTTTTCGTAGATTTTCAATTTGACTACTTGTGAGTTCAACATCCCTACACCATAAACTTGCAGTGCTAACTGAAACATTAACAAGGTGGGCTATATTTTTAATACTCTCACCTTTTTTTCTAAGTTTTCTTGCTTTTATTTTTTCTTTTGACTTAGCCATAGAGATATATATTACATTATAGCATATGCGATTTTCATTAACATAAATATTAAAATTAATGTATAATTTACACGTAATTTAACAATACGGGGTAGTGTACGGCTGCACAGGAGGCTTAAAATAATGGGCTCATATGAAAGTAATTTTGTATGATAATTGGCTTATAACGGCGAACTCCTAATTAAACAGGAAAACGCCGCGGGAATCCTGCTAAAATCAGGAACCTGTAGAGACTGAACGCCAACTCCCGCCTTGAGCGGGGTGAAGACACAGTCCGATACTCCAAGTAATTGGAGAATACAGTTTGCATAATCTCCTAGACCGCGGTTCGACTCCCGGCCCCGTAACATAAGAATTTGTTATAATTTTTTCATGGACAATAAATTTTTACTTTCCATCATCGTTCCTGTCTTTAATGAAGAACAAAATATTGATCCGTTAATTGAACGCCTTATCCCTGTTTTGAAAAATTATCAATATGAACTGATTTTTGTTGACGACGGCTCAAAAGATAAAACTCCGCAATTAATTAAAAAGCAGATTAATAAAAATAATCAAATAAAATTAATTTCTTTCTATCGAAATTTTGGCCATCAAATGGCGTTGGCAGCCGGTTATGAAGCCGCTCGCGGTGACTGTGTCGTTACCATCGATGCCGACCTTCAGGATCCTCCGGAAATCATTCCCCAGATGATTGAAAAATGGCAAAAAGGAGCAAAAATTGTTTATGCCGGAAGAAAAAAAAGGGAAGGAGAAAATTTTTTTAAAAAAATTACGGCAACATTTTTTTATCAATTGATCAATTTTTTGTCCGATACCCCCATTCCCCAGGAAGTCGGTGATTTTCGTCTGCTTGATAAAGAAGTCGTCGCATTCCTAAAAAATCTAAACGAAAAACCAAGTTTTTTGCGGGGACTGGTTTCTTGGGGCGGATTTCCCACTGAGTTTGTTTATTTCAGAAGAGATAAAAGATTTTCTGGAAAAACACATTATGGTTTTTTCAAAATGTTGAATTTTGCCCTTGAGGGCATCACTTCTTTTTCCGTCAAACCGCTCCGAATCGCCACTTATTTCGGATTTTTGTCCGGAATATTCGGTTTTTTGGGAATAATATATGAGCTTATCAGAAAAGCGGTTTCTCCCCAGTCATTTGTGATTGGCTGGGCCGGTCTTTTTACGGCCATCATGTTTATTGGAGGAATTCAATTAATCACAATTGGAATAATCGGCGAATATATTGGTAAAATGTATCAAGAAGTACAGAGGCGGCCAAAATATTTGATTAAAGAAAAAATAAATTTATGAAAGGACTCGGTATTGTTTTAATCGCCATCGGAGTTGCTCTTCTTATGTTCGTCACCTATAACTTTATTAGAGAAAAAAATAAAATGGCTTCACCAATTCCCGAAGATAAAGGAGTGAGGGTCATCTTTGTCACGCCTGCCACTAAATAACTTTATTCTCCCAATTTAAACTCAAACAAATTTGGAGTCTTTCCAGGATTTTTTGGATCTACTTTAGGTAAAAACAAAGTCTGAATTATCGTTAATATTAGGTAGGCGCTGACAAATAATATAAATCCAATCAAGGCAAATTTCAAAGTCCCTTGAGCTTTTTTAATCCGCTCCGCATTACCAAATGAAGTCAAGTAACGGAATGAGCCGACGACAAACATGATAAATAAAACGATGATTATAAAAAATGAAGACATAAAAAGAATGTTGCCAAAGACTATCTCTAAACATTTAAGGGTTGGAATATCATCTACGACACAATTCTCTCCGCCAACGGGTGACCATTCTTTAATTTGAGCAGAAACCGTAAAAAGAGGCAAAAATAAATTAAACACAGTTAAGAGATAATTAGTTAGGCGTAATCAAACCAGGAAACACAATCGGTCTTGTTAAGCCCAAGCCTTGGCCTGGAAGAAAGAAAATATTTTCTATGACTGCAATCACGGCTAAAACAAGAAAAACAAGAATTAGTCCAACTAGTGCGGCCTGAATTTTCTCCCGGGCTTTATCAACCGATTCCTTATTTCCGCCGGAGGTAATCCAAGCTAAGGCGCCCAGTAAAAGATAAATAAGGGCAATCAAACCGGCCACAATAAAGAAAAATCTAATAATAAAAGTTAAGACTACATTAAATTCAGGAACAGCAAAACCTAATTTAACCGGAGCATAACTAATGTCTTGTGCCATGACCATTAAGAAGTTAAACATATGGAAAAAGTATAAAGAATTCATTTTCCGATGTCAATGCCTATTCGTCATGCGACCTAAATTGCAAAGCTTCGGCTACATAAGATGCTTCTATTTTTTCTTTTCCGTTTAAATCGGCAATCGTCTGGCTGATTTTAATCGTCTTGAAATAACTCCGAGCTGATAAATACAGTTTGGAAATCGCCTGTTTCAAAAGACTGACCGCATCGGGAGTTAACTGGCAGAATTTTTTTATCTGGACCGAGGACATTTCTCCATTGGTAAATATTTTTAATCCCTTAAATCTTTTCTTTTGAATTTCCCGGGCTTTGACTACCCGATTTCTTACCTTTTGACTGGACTCGCTCAATATCGTACTGGTTAATTTTTCCTCTGATACCGAGGGAACATCGATGTGCAAATCTATTCTGTCTAAAAGCGGGCCTGACAATCTTTTCCTATATTTTAAAATCGTTCCCGGCAGACAATGACAGGGCTTTTTTTCGTGCCCAAGATAACCACAGGGACAAGGGTTAGATGCGGCCAATAATAAAAACCGTGAAGGAAAAATTAAAGTCCCTGATGCTCGTGATATTGTGATAAACCCATCCTCCAAAGGCTGTCGAAGGCTCTCAAGGGTCGCCCGGGGGAATTCGGGAATTTCGTCCAAAAATAAAACTCCCCGGTGAGCTAAGGAAATTTCTCCTGGACTAGGATTTGAACCACCACCAACAAGACCAATTCTAGATGTAGTATGATGAGGGGAACGAAACGGCCGGCTGGCAATAAAATTTTGGTTATTAAGTAATCCCGCCGCCGAATAAATCTTTGTCACTTCAAGAATTTCCTCTTTTTCCATGGCCGGCAAAATTGAGGGAAAGGCTCGTGACAGTAGAGTCTTTCCTGTTCCGGGCGGGCCCTTTAAAAGTACATTGTGAAATCCGGCCGCAGCGACTTCCAGCGCCCGTTTGGCTGTCTCCTGTCCTTTTATATCCTCAAACAAATAATCATATTTTTCTTCTTTTGTAAGACTGATAAAATCCCGATGGGGAAAAGGTGGAATTAATTTAATTTCATTCAAATGCAAAATCAAATCAATAAGACTGTCAACCGGAAAAACATCAATTCCGTCAACTAAAATTACTTCATTTAGATTTTCTCTCGAAACAAATATTTTTTTGATTTTTTTTGATTTGGCTAAAAGAGCGATCGAAATTGCCCCGGGAACCTTCCGGACTTCCCCTTTCAAAGACAGTTCTCCAAAAAAAAGACTGTCCGATAAAATTTCTTTATTGACCGTTCCGCTAGCCGATAAAATCCCAACTGCCATCGGAAGATCAAAGGCTGAGCCGACTTTTGGAATATCAGCCGGGGCTAAATTGACGGTAATCCGGGTATCGGGAATTTTGAAAGATGCATTATTTATTGCCGCTCTGACTCTTTCCTTTGCTTCTCCGACGGCTTTGTCCGGTAAGCCAACGATGGTAAAACCGGGAAAACCTTTTGAAGCCACATCCACTTCAACCTCGATTAAAATTCCATCTAACCCAATGACCGTGCCGGAAAATATTTTGGATAACATAATTCGTTTATAATTTTATGAAATATTTTTGTCCACCGCATATAACCTACAAAAATACAGTTTTAGGGTGTGGAAACGGGATAAAAATGACGATAGACCCTTCTACTTCACTTCGGCTCCGCTCAGTGCAAGCGTTCAGGGTAAATAATTGCGATTGACATTAAAAATAGCCCGTATTAAGATATGAATCTATGGCCGTTGCTCACCTTGACAAAAATAATTTTGGAACCGAAGTATTAAAAAATAAAGGAATTGTTTTGGTCGATTTTTATGCAAGCTGGTGCGGTCCGTGTAAAACGACTGGCCCCATTATTGAACAGCTGTCCGAAGAGATGGAAAATGTAAAATTTGTGAAGGTCGACGTTGATCAAAATCAGGAGTTAACTTCTCAATATCAGGTATTTTCTATTCCGACTTTTGTTATTTTTAAAGATGGACAAGCGGTTGGTCAATTTGCCGGAGCCATGGGTAAGGAAGGGTTTTTGGCGGAAATAAATAAGGTAATTTAATTACTGTTTTAACACCCGAATCACATGCCCATGCACTATTTTTAATCCAAGATGAGCCTGCGCAAGAATATATAGGGCAAATGTAGCCAGCCAACGGAGAGATGAGGTGATGGGTGCTTTTTGACCAACAATAATTTTTTCGTCACTTAAAGGCAATTTAATATTTTTATAGCTGGGAAATTTTGAATGAGATACTGCTTGCAGGCCTAATTTTTTTAAATCCGGCGGCAGTTCAATCGTTTCCGCGCGAGGACTGATAAACGGCCTAACCTCTTCCTCTACACTATCCTCTGATGGTTCTTTTATTTCAAATTTTTCGGCAGATAGCGGTTCTGCTTCTTTTGGTAAACTAATTTTTTTATTTTTTTCCAATAAATCATCAATAGCGGTATAATTTTTTTTTGACATAATTTGATTATAATATACTTATGATAAATTGTTTTTTTGAAAATAATGATAAGGCATTGCTTCGTCACATAACGGTTAATGCAATTGTTATAAAAGATAATCAAATCCTTCTTGGAAAAAGAGGCACTCTTGATGGAAAACCAATCTTAGAATCAGGAAAATGGGGTTTGCTTGGAGGATTTTTTGGTAGAGATGAAAATCTCATTCAAGCTGTCAAGCGAGAAGTAATGGAAGAAAGCGGCTGGGAAATAGAAAACTTACAATTTTTCCGAATTAATGACAATCCTAATCGACCAAAAGAAGATCGTCAAAATGTTGACATAATATTTATTGCTAATGCAATTAAACAAATAAAAATTTCTGATGAAGAAGTAACTGAAATGCAATGGTTTGACTTGGATAAACTGCCGGCAAAAGAAGAAATCGCTTTTGATCATGGAGATAGTTTGGAGCTATATAAAAAATATCTGAAAGAAAAGTTTCCTCTTCCGGTTTTGGGATAAATTTTCACTATTTATGTCACTTTAATTAATTAATTAAATGTAGTATTGTTGTCCACCGCTTATAACCTACAAAAGCATGAGTTTAGATTGTTATGACAATTTATTATTGAGATTAGATAGGAAGCTTCGCAAGAAGTTTTTTAAAGTTAAAACCTGATAAAAATTTATATCCGTAAAAGAATGAGAAAGAATAAAATAAGTCAGAGATTAGAGTGTTTCGAAAAAATGGAACCCCAAATCCATAACTTTGCATTAAGCCACTTAAATTTTTTTGGTACATCGTGCCGGTGGCCCAAACACCAAAGTTGGTAATCAAAAAAAATAAAACCGAAGAAATTAGACTGGTTGCAAATATTGACTGCCATTTGTTATTTTTTATTAACCTTCCAATTAAGGCAATAATTATAAAACTCACATAGACATAGGGAATGGTTTTGTGAAATCCCAAAAAAATATCGGAGACAAACATGGCCGCCAAAGGAATTGACAAAGCAATTTTCTTTTTAAAATGAGATCCGGAAAATAAAGCCAGTCCGCCAATCGGCGCAAAATTTGGCGCATGAGGAACTAGACGAGTAACAACGGCCAATAAAATTATTAATAATTTGCTAATTTCCATTCTATCTTATCTCCTTCTTTTAATTTATAACTCCCTGCTCCAACCTCAGCCATTTTACCATTTACATAAAATGCCCAAAATTCTTTTTTAGAATTTTGAGCCGCTATGCCGTTTATCCCTATAATATAGGCATTCTCTTTTTCACCCTTTGTCACGATATCAGCTTTTTCTCTGGTAAAATCTAAGGCTGTTTTACCGACAATAATTTCGTGCTTAACAAAATCGGCCTGGCCAACTATTTTTAAATAAACGGTTATTTTTTGCTGTTGAGCAATAAATTTTTTTGTTGACGATAATTTGTTTTGGTAAAAAAAATATCCAAAAACAACTACTAAGGCAATTAAAATAAAAGTGGAAAATTTACAAAACGATTTCTTTATTTTTCCCATAATTTCGCGCCATAATAAATAATAAATCTGAAAGGCGGTTAAGATATTTTATAATTAAAATGTTGCTTTTGAATTCTACCATATTTCTTTCTACCCGACGACAGATTACCCGCAGAATATGAAACCACGAAGATATTTCATCTCCTCCCGGTAAAATAAATTTATTCAGTTTGGGAAGTTTTTCTTCCGTTTCATCAATTATTTTTTCAAAAATTGAAACTTTATTTTCCAAAAATAATAAATTAATTTTTGTCCCGGATAAAAATCCCATTATTTTATGAAGATCTTTTTGAATATCAATGAGTAGTTGCTTATCCTTTTTGTTATTTATTTTTGTTGCAGTTAATCCAATGAAGCATGTTAATTCATCTATTGAACCATAAGTTTCGATTTGGCAATCAGCTTTGGAAACCCGTTTACCGCTATATAAACCGGTCATCCCTGAATCGCCGGCGCGTGTATAAATAGGCATATTAGCATTCCGAATACCCGCATCCATAACATTTCTTACAGCCTTCTTGATGAACTAAGGTTACTTCACCACATGCCGGACAGATATCAAAAGAGCCATTATGAGCAGTCATTGCCTGCGGTTGGATTAATGATGGTTGGGTCGTTGCCGTCACCAACTTCGGATCTTCTTTGACCGGTTCATCACTGGCTCCATTGGATTTTCTTGCCTCGCCGTTTAATCCGTAGTGCATTGATAATACTTTGGCAACGGCATCAGGTAAACTCCTTATCCTGTCTTTTCCAAATCCCATACTCCGTGCTCCCCCAATTCCCTGCAGTTGGGTTATTATTTCATTTAATCGATCTAAAACTGACAGATGAGAAGAAAAGCGCAGAGCCACTGAAATCATTCTCCCTAACCCTTCGGCCATTGCATAGACATCACTGCCGGCTTTACCGACGTTAATAAATACTTCCAAAGGCTCGGGAGGATTTCCTCCATTGGTATTTATCGTGATAAAAGCGATCCCAACCGGAGTTTGGATTCTGTAAGTTGAACCGTGGACGACCATTGGTCTTGGTTTAACCATGTAGGAAGAAGGAGGACAAACTTCTTGTTTGTTGGATGCGTTTTCGGTAGTCTCGGATTTTCGCTCTAAAACACCTGGCCGAGAACCATCTCTCATATAAGCAATCCCCTTACAGCCAAGTTTATAAGCCAGATTATAAAGTTTTTTTACGTCTTCAACTGTGTGGGTTTTTGGCGCGTTAACTGTTTTTGAGATTGAAGCATCAACATACTTTTGAATTGCCGCCTGAACTTTGACGTGGTCTTCTGGAGATAGTTCATTGGCCGAGACAAACCAGTCGGGTTTTTGTAATTTCCTTTCTTTAATTTCTTTTTCGTGTTTTTTATACCAAGCATCATAAAGATTATGACGAATAACATGATTACCCAATCTATCATGTCTGATAAATTCAAACTCATAAACCGGCTCAATTCCGGATGTAGTATCTGCCATCAAAGAAGTCGATCCGGTCGGTGCCTGCATTAAAAGCAGGGAATTTCTTATCCCGTTTTTATTAATGGATTTTTTCACATCATCCGTCAACTCACTGACAAACTTTCCTTCAAGATAAAGTTTCCGGTTATATTTGGCAAAACTGCCTTTTTCGCGGGCAAAAACCGACGAGGCCCGATAGGCTTCATCTCTAATTAGTTTATAAACTTTGTCAATAAATTCGATTGATTCAGGCGTCCCATAGCGAAGGTGTAGTTTTATCAAAACATCGCCCAATCCCATTGTTCCCAAGCCAATTCTTCGCTCTCCCTCAAGTTGAGTTTTACGAATACCATCAAAAACGTAAGGGTCCATATCAACCACATTGTCCTGAAAACGAACAGCTGTTCTGACAATTTTTTTCAAAGAAGTAAAATCAAACTGACCTTTTTTGTCAATGTCTTTTCCTCTCACTAAAGCTGACAAATTTATTGATCCTAAATTACAAACTCCCCATGGCGGCAATCCTTCCTCTCCACATGGATTTACACAAATAATTTTGTTCCAATAATAATTGTTATACAGTTTATTGTATCTTTCCATAAAAACCACCCCTGGTTCAGCTGATTTCCAGGCCGCCGTCGCCACCAAATCCCAGATCTTTCTTGCCTTGACAATTTTATGGACAATTACTTTCTTTCCTAATTTTTTCCAGGCCTCCATATCTCCGGTCCATTTTTGATCGTATTCAGTATCTTTGATGTCCGGAAACAGAAGCGGCCAGTCTTTATCTTTTTCAACTGCTTCCATAAAGGTATCGGAGATGCAAAGAGAAAGATTGGCTCCGTTGATTTTATTTAAATCCTGTTTTACAGTAATAAACTCTTCTATATCGGGATGCCAGTCCCAAAGCATAAGCATTAAAGCTCCCCGCCTTGTCCCCCCTTGTTGGATAATGTCTTTGGTGGCAACCGAAAAAAGTTCGGCCCAATTGATCGGGCCGGAAGAAAATCCATTAACTTTATTAACCCTTTCACCTCGAGGCCTAAGAGATGAGAGATTAATTCCGACGCCGCCACCTCGAGCCATAATCTCCACCATTTGACGTAATGTTTCAAGAATTCCCCCTCTTGAATCGGCCGGAGACGGAATGACAAAACAATTGTAAAAAGAAACGGCAAAACCAGTACCTGCTCCGGATAAAATTCTTCCTCCAGGTACATATTTAAAACCTTTTAAGACGGAATAAAATTCTTTTTCCCACTTCTTTTGTCTAGGTTTTTTTTCAACCAAAGAGACTGCTTTGGCAATCCGTGACCACATTTCTTCGGGTCGTCTTTCCATTGATTTGCCTGACTTATCTTTTAAGGAATAACGATCCGAAAAAACCTTTTCTGAAATTCCTTTTAGTTTCATACTATTTTTTTTAACTCCTCTTCAAAATCATCCAGATCAACAAAACGTTTAAAAACTGACGAAAATCTAATATAGGCAACTTTGTCAATTTTTTTCAGACGTTTAGCCGCTAAATTACCAATCACCTTGCTTTCTATTTCCGTTGTGTCTTTTTCCTTTAATTCATTTTCGACTTCGTTGATTATTTTATCAATCGCTTCCACTGTAACTATGGTTTTTTCACAAGATTTAAAAAGTCCTTTTTTCAGTTTTTCTCGATCAAATTTTTCTCTCGTTCCATCTCTTTTAATGACTATTATTGGTGATTCTTCCACCCTTTCATAGGTCGTAAATCGCTTGCCACACTTTGGACAAAATCTTCTTCTTCTAATGGTTGTTCCATCTTCAGAAACTCTTGTTTCAATTACCTCGGTATCACGGTGTTGGCAAAAAATACAAAACATATAGTGTGATATAAAATTTAAAACACTACCTGGCAGTTTTCAAGAGGTCTAAATATATCAAAACCATATCAACCTGCCAACTGGCGGATTATTAGCCTCAAAGTATTTTTTCGATTAAATTATTAATAAAATCTTCTTAAATCTGTGAACAAAACATTAGAGTTATCACTGTTATAATCATGATAAACCCTCCGACTCGGAGGGTAAACCCTATGTTCCTCAAAGATCTGTTTTTCCCAAAATTTTGTCTTGGCTGCGGCTACGTCGGTGCCTATCTTTGTTCTTCATGCCAAAACAAGTTGAAGCCTATTAGCCAAGATGTTTGCCTATATTGTAAAAAGACTTCTCTCTTCGGCCTAACCCACCTGAGTTGTAGAAAGAATTTTAACGTTGATGGATTGATTTCTTTATATTATTACAACCCCATATTAAAAATTATTATTAAAAATATTAAATACCGTCTGGCCACCGAGGTTTGGCAGGAGTTTTACAAGATTATCCGCCCAGATGAAATTGAAAAATTAGGCTTCTACAAGAAGCTGTCTCTGGATTTTGTAATCCAGCCAATCCCATTAACAAAAAATAAATATAATGAGCGGGGCTTTAATCAAGCCTTTTTAATGACTAAGTTTTTTCAGGAATTTATTAACTTCCCTATTGTTGATCTTCTCGTTCGAAAGAAGGAAATATCGGCACAGGCACAAACGGGAGATAAAAGAAAACGTTATTCAAATATTAGAGGAGTATTTGCCATTAATAATGATCGTAGGAGTGTGATTCATCATACTCTTGAAATAATATTAATTGATGATGTTGTCACTTCTGGATCAACCATTAAAGAAGCGGCTCGGATTTTAAAAAAAGCAGGAGTAAGAAAAGTTTACGTTCTAGCTTTGGCAAAAGGATGATATAATACACTGTATATGCCTCAAAAAGTTGAAATCTCTTCAAAAACAATTGTCTTTACGGTCAGTTTTATTTTATTGCTGGGAGTTATTTGGCTGATCAAAGATCTAATTTTTTCACTTTTTATTGCTTTTATAATCGCCGGGGCTTTGCGCCAACCAGTGAATTATTTGGAAAAGAAAAAAATTCCAAGATCTCTTGCTTCTATTGTTATTTATTTTATCTTTATCTTTGTTATTTTTTATTTGTTTGCCCTGATTATTCCTCCTTTAGTTGGTGAAATTATTGTTCTCTTTAAAAACCTGCCAAATATCATCTCAAAAGTTTTCCCTAACGCATCTTCTATCTTCAATTTCAATTTTCTTTCTAATAACATACCCAGCTTAGCTAACGAGACTATTAGCCTTATTAGGTCCGCTTTTTCAAATGTTATATTTATTACCTCAACGTTATTTTTCGGTTTTTATTTTCTTTTGGAAAAAAACCTTGCTCAAAGATTATTGGGAAATTTTTTTGATGATATTGAGTTAGATAGAATTAATTTAATATCTGAGCGGGCCCAACAAAGAATGGCGGGATGGTTTTGGGGAGAAATTATTTTAATGATTGCGGTTGGTCTTCTGACTTATATTGGATTAAGTTTCATGGGAATTAAATATGCCCTCGCCCTGGCTGTTTTGTCCGGGCTGTTAGAAATTGTTCCCAATCTTGGTCCAATTACCGCCACTGTCCCTGCTTTTTTTATTGGTCTATCCCAATCATATTTTTTAGGTTTATCCATGATTGGTTTATATCTTATCGTTCAACAACTGGAAAATAATTTAATCGTTCCTATTGTTATGAAAAAAGCTGTTGGAATCCACCCGATTATTACTCTGATTGCTCTTGTTATTGGTGGAAAATTAGCTGGAATCATGGGGGTTTTATTAGCTATTCCTACAACTATATTTATTGAAACAATTCTTATTGAATCTCAAAAAATTCCAAAAAAGTAATTCTTGCGTTTTATCTACGGTTTATGCGCGGGAATTATTTATTAACATATACCATATGAGAATAGCAATTCTTGGTGGAGGGATTACCGGATTAACCGCTGCTTATTATTTAGCAAAAAAAAATCATCAGGTTATGGTTTTTGAAAAAGAAAAGATACTCGGTGGCCTTGCGTCTGGTTTTAAACAATCAAGCTGGAATTGGCATTTAGAGCGTACCTATCACCATTTATTTGCCAGTGACTCGGATATTTTAAATTTTGCCAAAGAAATTGGGTTTAACAAAATATTTTTTCGTTCTCCCGAAACTGCTTCGTTGTTTGATAATGAAACAATTCTCCCCTTAGACACGCCTCTTGATTTCCTTAAATTTCCCTATTTGAATATTGTTGACAAACTTAGGGCTGGAATTATAATTGTTTTTCTCAAACTATCACCTTTTTTATCTGTTTATGAACAACTAACGAGCAAAGAGTTTTTGAAAAAAACCATGGGGAAAAAAGTCTGGTACATCTTATGGCAACAGCTCTTTCGGGAAAAGTATGGTGATTATGCGGAAATTATTTTAGCTTCTTTCATCTGGGCTCGGATTAAAAAAAGGACGAAAAATTTAGGTTATATCAAAGGTGGATTCCAAACATTTATTAATTATTTAGAAAAACAGTTAAAAGGTTTAAAAGTTAAAATATTAAAAAATACTTCGGTAGAAGAGATAAAAAAACAAAAAGATAAGTTTGTATTAACCTATATGAAACGGCCGTCACGAATAGGTAAGCCTGATTTTGATCTGGTGATTTCGACTTTACCAACTCCAGTATTAATTAAATTAACAACAAATGTTTTTTCAAAAAATTATCTTAGCCAGTTGTTAAAGATAAAATATCTTCACGCTTTAACGTTAATTTTAGAAACCGATAAACCAATTTTTGATAAAACTTATTGGCTTAATATCTCCACTCCAAAAATTCCGATTATGGGAATTGTCCAGCACACTAATTTTATTGATAAAAAACATTACGGAAATAAATACATTGCCTATTTGGGGTGGTACGTCAAATTAGAAGATAGAAGATGGAGGATGGGGGATAGAGAATTAGTTGATTTTGTACAACCTCATCTCAACAAAATTTTCAATTTCCAATTTTCAATTTTCAATCAAATTCAAAATTCTAAATTCAAAATTCTAAATTCCTACGTTTTCCGTTCTCTATTTGCCCAGCCTATCTTTGATAAAGAATTTGTGAAAAATAAACCTGATTTTATTACACCAATAAAAAACTTTTTTATCGCCAACCTTGACATGACTTATCCCTACGATAGGGGAACCAACTACGCCGTCAAATTAGGCAAACAGGTGGCTGAGCTGGTATAATTTATTCGTTTATGAGAAATATTTTTATTATTCATGGTAGTTACGGTTCTCCCTATGAAAATTGGTTTCCTTGGTTAAAGAAAGAATTATCAAAATTGGGTCATCGAGTTTTTGTTCCACAATTTCCGATTCCACCTCTTGATAAAAGAGATCCTGCTTACGGAGGTCATAATCTTAATGAATGGTTCAAAACGATAGAAGATTACAACAAATATATTGATGAAGATGCAATTTTTATTTCTCACTCGCGAGGGTGCATATTTACTTATCGTTTTTTAGCAAGATTAAGGAAACCTGTTTCATCAGTCTTTTTAGTGGCTCCTTGGATTAATTTTACTTGGTATCCAAAGGGTTGGAAGAAAATTGATTCTTTTCATAAAGAACTTTTTAATTGGATCAAAATTAAAAAGGGAGCTAAATACTTTGAAGTTTTTCAATCAGACAATGATCCTGTCAAAATACCCGTTAGTGAAGGGAAACAAATAGCTAAAAATTTAAATGCTAAATTTGTGCTGGTAAAAAATGCTGGACATTTTAGTACCTATTATGATAAGAAGTTTGTTGAGTTTCCCTTGCTTTTAAAAAATGTTGAAGATTTTATTAAAAAAAATTCTTGATTTAACATTTGGGAATTTCCTTACCTTTAATAGGACATATTTCCAATAGTATATGGCGTGGTCTGGTATGTTCACCGTTGCAAACTGGGCATTGAAATTTTAATAAACCATATTCATCTGAGTCTTTGTCATTGTTTTTCTTTAAAATATCTTGAATTGAAGGTGTTGATAATCTATAATTAGTTGATAATGGATTGGTTTGTTTCATACTGGCCAGTGGATCAAGATCGTTTTCGTTAATATCATTTCCACCACAACCTCCACCCAAAGGCATTTTTCCATTTCTACTATAAATAGAAAAATAATTTTGTAGTTGATTTAAATAGGCTTCTCCAACATTACCTTTCTGAATCATCTCAAATGATTGTTGATAATCTATTTTTATTTTTGGTCTTATTTCTTTCATCCAACCCCGTCGCAAATCGTAAAGAATATCGGACAATACAAATTTTTCGTTATGAACATTTTTGTAAACGGAAAAATCTTCTAAATAAGAAATCCGTTCCAAGTAAATCAAAAAGTCGTCAAGATTCCAATTACTAATAACCGGTCTCGTTAAAAAATATTTTATTTTTTCAACCTCATCATTAAAACCTCCATAATTCATCTTCTTTCCTAAAAAAGTTGATAATACTTTTTTTTCTTGTTCTTTTGAAACGGAAATTGCCATAGCATCAACTTGGTTATCATTTTTACCAACTAACAAATATAGCTGACCATCTGGATATGGCTTTACCTTGTCATATTTTGTTCCTTTTTTAAAAGCAACTTGCCCTGGTGGACTATATAAAAATACAATTTGTCCGGGATAAAACAATGCTTTTCTGATTGCTTCTTTTGTTCCCATCAAAGATAGTCCATTTCGCTCTTCCGGATCAACAAAAAGTTTTGCCCGTTTTTCTTTATCAAGATAGATTTCTTCATTATCAACAAAATATGAGTAGACATTAGAAACTGGTCTGTCTTCAATAACGTGTAATGCGTGAGATTCCATCTGTTGAGAAAAATCCCTTAACGAAGAAACTTGCTCTCGAGGATTAAATCCGAATTTTGCTAAAGATTCTGCTTCACCAACAAAAGCATGTTGCTGTAGTTCTCTTAGTGAAATCATAAACGTCCCTGCTCGGGGTAAACAAGCTTTGGTTGGTCTCGGACTTCCACGACTTTAGTCGTGATTACCGTTGCGGCACAGTGGCTGATTTTCACAGCCTTCCCATGACCAAAGCTAAATAATAAAACTAAATTTCTTTTAATTTCTTCTTAAAATAATCAACATAAGGAACGGTTGCAGGATTTTCTCCATAAAGAAACGATAGATACATTGTTAAATAATTTCCAAAAGCCATTAACTCAAATGCTTGTTCGACTTTATTTTGTCCTTTTAAATCATACCATAAAGTTTCTATGCTGTTTTGCTCAACTACTTCTTTGGTAATCAAAAATCTCTTCTGAATTGATGAAGAAAATAGTTTGGAAAAAAAGAAGACAAAGATGGCAATTTTTTTTAGTTCCTGAGGATTTTTTAAACCTTCTATCAGGTGATGATTTAGTTCCGGAATGACTCGAAACGAAGAGATCGACTTAGCTGTTTCATTGGTCTGATTTGCAATCGCGTTTCCTATCCCGGTTAAAAATTCGGAGACAATATAATAAGGATATTTGTTAAATATTTTTTTTGCCATCTGTTCCGCTTTGTTTTCTATTTCTTTGGTTACAATTTTATTAATAGCAGAAATAATTTCGTTTTTTTGATAATTCAAAACTTTTAAATTTAACAATAATCCCAATATTCCGCCTATTAAATAACCAAAACCAATTCTTGGTTGACCTGATGGATTAAAAACCGGATCAAAAAAATAACCAGGCTTATTTATTTTGTTGGTAAATTCTTTTAATGGTCCTCCTGAAGAAATGCTGATAATTTTGGCTTTTTTTTCATAAGCCTTTTGACCTGTTATAAGGGTTTCTTCTGTTGTTCCCGAATATGAAGATAAAATCACTAAAGTATTACTGTCAACAAAACCGGGTAAATTATAATCATCATTAATCAAATAAGGAACTTTTATTTCTTCTTTAAAAAGTTCTTTAATAATGTAGTGGGGAAATCTTGATCCTCCCATTCCACAGGCAACAATATTTTTTATTTGCAAATATTCGTTTGGCAAAACTAATTGTAGGGACTTTTCAAACGAATCTTTAATTTGTTCTGGAAAAAGATTTATTGATTTTAACACTATATCATCGGTATTAATCATAGTTTTAATCATATTTAAAAATCATGTATAATTCAATAGTTATGAAAAATAATAAATTTCGGACTTATTTTTATGCTCTCCGCATTAATCAATGGATCAAGAATTTTGTGATTTTTACAGCAATAATTTTTTCCGGAAAACTTTTTGATTTAGATCTTTTATTAAAATCTTTTTATGCTTTTTTCATTTTCTGTTTACTGTCATCAACTTCTTATGTTTTAAACGATATTATTGATTATCCTTTTGATCGAGAACATCCAATAAAGAAATTCCGACCAGTCGCCTCCGGCGATCTCTCAATGCCCGAAGCCACTTTTATTGTTTTTGTCTTTAGTCTAATTTCTTTGATTTTGGCTTTATTTTTTTCCTTACCATTTTTTTTCTTAAGTTTGTTTTTTATTCTTCTTCATTTTTTTTATTCTTTTACCTTAAAAAAACAACCGGTAATTGATATTTTTACGATTTCTTTTTCTTTTATGATCAGAACTTTTGCTGGAGAAGTGGCTACTGGTTATCACATTCCAATTTGGCTACTTCTAACAATATTTTTCGGTTCTCTTTTTATGGCAGCTGTCAAACGTCATGCTGAACTGGTTGCTCATGGAACTAAAGCTCGTTTATCTTTGTACCGCTATAAAGAACATTTTCTAGACTTTCTTACCTATACTTTTGGCACCGCAACAATCATTGCCTACGCCACCTACGCTTATGTTGAAAGACCGCCACAGGCAGAAACAATAGTTTCTAAGTTTTTTAATCAAACATTCCCCGGATTTGAGGCAAGAAAATGGTTGATGATTACAATTCCCTTGGTGGTTTACGGAGTTGCCCGTTATGCTCAACTTTTATATGAGAAAGCAGAAGGGGAAAGGCCAGAACGAACAATTACCACTGATATTCCGTTAATTGTGACCATTGGGCTCTGGGGGATGATTGTAATCAGCTTAATCTATCTTTTGTAGGTTATAAGCGGTTGACAAACATTAATAACTTGTAATAATTATAAAGATTATAATTTTTATAAAATTTATATGAAATCTATTCATGATTCGGAAAAAAAACAGGCGGTGACAGCGGCAATTGATGCGATTCAAAAACAGTTTGGCCGGGGTTCGATTATGAGATTGGGGCAATCTACTGTTGTTCCGGTCGATGTCATTTCCACTGGCATTCCAACTTTAGATACGGCTCTCGGAGTTGGAGGAATTCCAAGAGGAAGAATAATTGAAATTTTCGGGCCGGAAGCAGCCGGAAAAACTACTGTCTGTCTTTCAATTATTGCCGAAGCGCAAAAAACCGGTGGAGTAGCTGCTTTTATTGATGCTGAACATGGTTTAGATCTATCTTGGGCAAAAATTCTTGGCGTCAAACTCGAGGATCTTTTGGTTTCCCAACCTGATACTGGTGAACAGGCTTTGGAAATTGCAGAAACTTTAATTAGATCTGGTGGAATTGATTTAGTAGTTGTTGATTCCGTAGCAGCTCTTGTCCCCAGAGCAGAAATTGAAGGCGAAATGGGAGACGCTCAGATGGGCCTTCAGGCGCGTTTAATGTCTCAAGCATTAAGAAAATTGACAGGGGTTGTCTCTAAATCAAAAACTACAATTATTTTTACCAATCAGTTGAGATTAAAAATTGGCGTGTTTTTTGGCAATCCGGAAACAACGCCGGGCGGACTGGCTTTAAAGTTTTATTCCAGCATCCGGATGGATGTCAGAAAAATTGAAACCTTGAAAAAAAACAATCAGGTTTACGGAGTCAGAATTAGGATTAAAGTAATAAAAAATAAAGTGGCGCCGCCTTTTAAAGAAGCTGAAGTGGTAATTGTTGCAACCGGCATTGATAAAGAAGAGGGAATAATCGATGCTGCCATTAATGCCGGACTATTGGTCAAAAGCGGTTCATTTATCAAATACGGGGAGAAAGTATTGGGTCATGGAAAAGAAGAGGTAAAGGAGATTTTGATGAAAGACAGTAAAGTGAGAGAACAGATTTTGAAACAATTAGCAAAAAAATAATCAAATGAATGATGATTTGATCCCACTTTTAAACATCGCCTTCTTTTATCTCAAATTCCGCCCACGGACGATCAAGGAAACCCGTGACCATCTTTATAGAAAAGTAAAAACTACTCATTGGTCGCATGAGGCGGTTGATAAAATTATTAAACATTTAATCGAACAGAAATTTTTAGATGATCAAGAATTTGTCCGTTATTTAGTTAAGTCGCGGACAAGAACAAAAGTTAAGGGTGTTTTTGCAATAAAACAGGAACTGACTAAATACGGAGTGGAAAAAGAATTGATTGACGAATATTTTGCCAAAACCGAAATCAATGAGGAAGCTTTGGCTGAAAAAGCTCTTTCTTCTCGTTGGTCCCGATTAAAAACTTTGCCAAAACAAAAGCGCTTTGAAAAAGCTATTAACTTTCTTTTGAGACGAGGGTTTAATTATGAAATAAGTAGAAAAACAGTTGAAAAATTGTCGAACGAAGAATAACTTAAATTAATTTTCATTTGACAAATTAATTATCATCATGTACATTATGTACATATGAGTGATCAAATCGTTTTTACCGCTACCGAAGCCCGTCAAAATTTTTTTGAACTCCTTCGTATGGCTGAAGAAGGAAAAGAGCCTATTGTGGTAAAAAAAGCCAATAATATTAGATTCAAAATGACGATGATTAAGGAAAAAAGGAAGAAAAAAAATATTGATAAAATTTTGAAAGAAATGGGGGAAATAGGATTAAAAACAATGCCATGGAGAAAAATGAAAAAAATCATCTTAACGCTTCATGATATAAAAATATGAACTCTGTATATATTGATACTAATATATTTCTGTATCTTTCTGATAAAAAATCACCCTTTTGTTTAACATCGTCTAAATTAATAGAGTATCTAAAAAACCAAAGGATTCTTGTTCTTACTTCTGTCGAAACAGTTCAAGAAATTATCCATTTTTCTCAAAATACAAAACAATTAGCTTACGGAATCAAAACAGCGGAAAAAATATTAGAAACAGTCGATCAAATACTAGAAATTAATCGAAAAATAATATTAGATTATTTAAAGTTTGTTAGGATTTATAAAAATGTAGAAAGTCGCGATTTACTTCATTTGGCCGTTAGTTTAGAAAATAAAGTCGACTTAATAATAAGTTATGATAAGGATTTTAAAAAATTTAAAGAATTAAAAGCCCTTACGCCGAAAGAATTTCTTGCAAAAATGTCTTGACTAGAGTAAAATGTTTACATTAGAAATTAGCTTGAGAGATAATTTATAGTAATTAAAGATTTATATTAATGTTAACTTTAATGACAGTTCTGACAATTGACCGACTTGATTATCACGGATTATTAACTGGTTTTCGCAAATCAATATCCGTGTTAATCCGCTAAAAATCAGCGGAAATCTTGAGAGGTTAAAGAACTGCCGAAAAAATCTTTCTATAAATATCTTCATTAAGCTTAAAATTTATAAATATGTTAATAAAATTTTTCAAAAAGTTTACTTCGTTAAAAAGAGAGAGAGAAGAATTGTTGACAAAAGCCAAACAGGAAGCGCAAACCATCACCTTTAAAGCTCAGGAAGAAGCGAGAAAAATCGCCACCGACGCTCTTGAAGTAGAAAAAAGATTGGCACATCGCGAAGAGCAAATAGAAGAAAAAGAAAGTCTTACAAATCGGGAAAGACAGTCGGTCCAAGACTTAAAAAATAACATTGAGGCAATCAAAAAAGAACTGGAGACAAAAAAAGATCAATTATTACAAAAGTTGGAAAAAATTTCCGGACTGACAAAAGATCAGGCAAAAGATTTATTGCTCCGTGGTTGGGAAGAAAAACTAAAAGGGGAAGTAGCCAAAAAAATCAAAACGGCCGAAGAAGAAATTAAAATTATTGCTGATGATAAGGCCAAACAAATATTAGTCGATGCCATCAGGTACGGCGCCATTGACTATGTCTCCGAATATACCTTGTCCGTCATCAACCTTCCCAGTGAAGATTACAAAGGCAGAATTATTGGAAAAGAAGGGCGGAATATCAGGGCTTTTGAAATTGCCACAGGCGTTGATGTTGATCTTGAAGAAGAAAAAGTTATCAGACTGTCTTCATTTGATGCTATCCGTCGTGAAGTGGCCCGAATGTCTTTGGAGAGATTAATCAAAGACGGCCGGATTCAACCGGAAAGAATTGAAGAAATTGTTAAAAAAACCCGGGAGGAAGTTGACAAAATTATTTTCAAAGCCGGTGAGGAATTAGCTCATCAAGTCAGTGTTTATAATCTTCCGGCCGAACTAACTCAATTGTTGGGAAAATTTAAATACCGTTATTCTTACGGCCAGAATATGATTGCCCATACTCTTGAGGAAACGAGAATCGGAGTTGCCTTAGCTCATGAATTAAAACTTGATGTAAATTTAGTTAAGCTTGGTTGCCTTTTCCATGATATTGGAAAAGTAATCACTGATAAGGAAGGGTCTCACATCGATCTTGGAGTCGAGATTTTGAAAAGAAATCGTTTTCCCCAAAAAGTAATTGATTGTGTCGCCAGTCATCATGAGGACGTACCTTTTACCAGTCTTGAGGCGGTTGTCGTTTATATTGCCGACGCGGTGTCTGGCGGACGTCCCGGTGCTCGACATGAAGACTTTGGTGAATATCTAAAACGGATTAAAACTATTGAGGATATTGCCAAAACCAAAAAAGGTGTTAAAGAAGCCTATGCTCTTCAGGCCGGTCGGGAACTGCGAGTCATTGTTCGCCCCGATGAAATCACTGACGATGAAGCCTTGATTACTGCCGAAAAAATTAAAGAAGAATTAGAACAAAAATTTGAAGTATTTCCGGGCCAAATCAAAGTCACTGTTATTCGCGAAACAAGAGCCGAAGCAACGACTAAGATCTAATTCTCCCTGTCCCATCGCCCTACATTTGATATAGATTGTTATAATAAGATATTCTAAATATAGATTGACAGAAAGCCAAGAATTCACTATTCTTTGATTGTTTATCGTTTATAGTTAATAGTTAACCGTCTTGAAGGAAGTGGGGTGATACAATATGACAAAAGCAGATTTAGTCGCTCAAGTTGCAAAAAAAGCTGGTCTTACCGCCAAAGCCGCCAAAGATTCTGTCAACACCGTTTTTTCCACCATGTCTGATGCTTTGAAGCGAGGTGAAAAAGTGGTTGTTACCGGATTTGGTACTTTTATGGTTAGACGACGTGCCGCCAGAAAAGGAAGAAACCCTCAAACTGGTGCCGAAATTCAAATCCCGGCGACAAAAACTCCTGGTTTTACCGCTGGAAAAAGTTTGAAAAGAATGGTTAAGTGATTTTGATTCAATCAAAATCATCCTGAGCGAAGGCGAAGGATAACAAACTCCCGCCTAAAAGGCGGGGTTTGTTGTATAATAGGTACATGTTTATGAAGAATTTTGGTCGCTATCTCTTGCTATTTGCTTTTGTCCCTATTATGTTTTTGGCTAGTTATTTTGTTTTTAGTGCGTCTGATTCAACGGTAAAAACTCCTCAGGAAAAAGTTATTTATAATTTACCTTACCCCGGTCTTCTTCCAGACAGCCCACTTTATCTAACAAAAATAATACGTGATCGAATTACAGATTTTTTGACAAGAGATAATCTAAAAAAAGCCGAACTATATCTTTTGTATTCTGATAAAAGGGTAGTTATGTCTTTGTCATTGGCCCGCAAAGGAAAAAATCAGCTGGCAATCAATACTTTTACTAAAGGGGAAAAATATTTTTTAAAAATTCCCGGTTTGTTGGTATCGGCTAAAAAACAGGGTAATCAGGCTCCTTCCAATTTTATCGAGACCCTAAAATTAAGTAATGCCAAACATAAGGAATTGATTGAAGAATTAATTAAGATTTTGCCACAAGGTTTGAATCAATCATTAATGCTATTAACTGATCTCAATCGGCAGGTAAAAACCGGGATAGAATCACTCCCATAATCAACCCTATCAGTAAAGAATTCTGTTGTAAAGTTAGCCAATAATGGTCAAAAAAACCCGTGATTATTATTGCTAAAATAAGATAAGGGTTTAATTTAATCAACTTCTTGATAGAAGATAAGATGATAACAATTATCATTCCCCCGAGTATAAGTCCCAGTTCGGAGAAAAATAGCAAGAAAATATTATGAACCGGCTGGTTAAAAAATAAATAGTATTTTGAAGAAAATTTTGCCTGCTCAACTAAATAGCTCCCCAGACCAACTCCAAAAATGGGATAGCGAAAAATAATAGTTGTTGAATTTTTTATCAACTCTATTCTCTTATTAATCGTTAAAGGGTCTGTGACGGCCTGAAGAAAGATAAAGGAAATAATAAACAAAACTGCCACCCTGGCAATGAAGCAAATCCGGCATAATGATTTTTTTGATAGGAGATAAAAGATAAGAGTTAAAAGTAGATAAATAATAATCGCTATTTTAGAAAACGAAAGAAAAATCAATAAACTTGAGACTAACAAAAACATATATTTTAAAACTAAATGTTGATTAAACTTCTTATTAGTCAATACAAAAAAATACAAAACAAGAAAAAAACCCGCTAAAGAATTCGGGTGGGAAAAAGTTCCATATGGCCTTAAAAATTCAACTCCCCAAAGAGAGGCTTTGGCAACACCGGGAGTTGAAAGAGAAAGTAGTCTTTCTCCAAAATAATAAAAAATTCCTTGAACAGAATGTTTATTAATTAATTGAATTAAAGATAAAAATAGTTCAAACAGCCCTGATATAAATAAAGCCGTTAAAATAGATCTTTCTTTTAAAGTTACCAACATTTTTTTGGCCAAAGAAAAAACTGTCATCAGTCCAATAATTTTTATAAGCCAATAAAAAGAAATTACCGGAAGACGGGAAAATAAAACATTGATTAATAAAAGAAATAAAACAAAGAAAACTTTTTTGTTATTAAAGAATTTAAAAACTGTTTTGAAATTAAAAATTACCAATAAAATAATAATAATATCCGTCAAATAAACTGTTGGGGCAAGGTAATCCACTCGAACTCCCGAGAGGTAGGAAAAATCAAAAAAAAAGTGTTTGCCTAATTGTGTCGGAAGAAGTAAAAGAAATAGAAAAAATAATATTTTATTAATCATTATTGATATTTTAATCTAATTCCAGTATTATTTCTTCACTATGGCGAACCTTAGGATCCCGGGACCGACGCCTTTGCCTCCCCAAGTTCTATCCTCTCTTTCCCAACAAATGATCAGCCATCGGGGTAAAAGTTATGAAAAAATCCATCAAGAAGTCGTTGCTAATCTCCAATATTTTTTCCAAACAAAAAATCCCATCTATCTTTTGACCGCATCAGGCACAGCCGGCTTAGAAACAGCCGTGGTTAATTTTTTTTCTCACGGCGATCCGGTCATTTTTTTTACCTGCGGTGAGTTTGGTAATCGTTGGGCCGAGATAGGTAGAAGATACTGTTTAAATGTTAATCAGGTCAAATTCCCTGAAGGGAGCGCGGTTAAAAAAGAAATCGTTCTACAAACTCTCTCAAAAACAAAAAAACTTGCCGGCGTCTTTATTACCCATAATGAAACAGGTACAGGAGTTTCGAACGACTTATTTTCTATTGCTCCGATTGTAAAAAGTCATCCTGACAAACCCCTTTTTTTGGTTGATTCTGTCAGCGCCCTTGGCGGTGTCAACCTGCCAATGGATGATCTTAAAATTGATGTTTTAGTCACTGCTTCTCAAAAAGCCTGGATGTCCAGTCCGGGGATTGCTATGGTTGCAGTTTCAAAAGATGCTTGGGAAAGACAAAAAGTTTCAAAAATACCCAAATATTATTTGGATCTTGATTTATATGAAAAGTTTGGTCAAAAAAATCAAACACCGGCAACTCCGGCTGTTTCTGTTTTATTCAGCCTTCAAGCGGCTTTGTCCTTAATGAAAAAACAGGGCCGGGAAAAAATATTTAGGAAACACCTTGAACTCCGAGATTATTTTCGCGAACAAATAAGAAAGATTGGTTTAAAATTGGTCGTCAATGATAACGAAGCATCGCCTACGGTTACTTCTATCTGGCCGCCCGAAGGAATCGATGAGGCAGCCTGGAGAAAGATTTTGAGAGAGAAATATAACATTGTGATTGCCGGGGGAATGGGTGAGTTAAAAGGAAAAATCGTCCGGGTCGCCCACATGGGATATGTGACAAAATCCGACCTTGATCAGGTTATAGATTCTTTTAAAAAATCATTAAAGGAAATTGTCTAAACTATGCTCAATATCTTAATTGCTGACAAAGTAGATAAAAGCGTCGTTGACCAGATTAAAAATCCTAAATTTTCCTTTGACTATCAACCGGAAATTACCCCACAAGATTTAATTAAAATTATTCCTGATTATCAAGGGCTGATAGTCCGCAGCCGGACCAAAGTGACAGCAGAAATTATTGATAAAGGTCATGCACTAAAAATTATCGGCAGGGTCGGCAGCGGTCTTGATAATATTGATATTGCTGAGGCAAAAAAAAGAAAGATCACCGTTGTTAATTCTCCTGACTCCAACTCAGAAGCGGTAACAGAACTTACTTTGGGATTAATTTTATCTTTGCTCCGTAAATTACCGTCTGTTTATTTATCTATGAGCCAGGGCCTTTGGTTGAAAAGAGATTTTAAAGGACAAGAGCTGGAAGGCAAAAAAGTCGGAATTGTGGGTTATGGACATATAGGAAAAAAGGTCGCAAAAATACTGACTGCTTTTGGAGCTAAGGTTGATTATTATAGCCGGACCGAAAAAACAAATTCCCTTAAATATATTTTTAAACATTCCGATATTATTACCGTCCATCTGCCACTAAATAATTCCACAAAAAATTTAATTAATAATGATTTGCTTTCATTGATGAAGCCCACCGGCTTTTTTATCAATACTTCGCGGGGTGGGGTGGTTGAGGAAAAATCTCTTTTTAAACTGCTTCAGGAAAAAAAGATTGCTGGTGCCGCCTTGGACGTATTCTGGCAGGAACCTTTGCCGCCGACTTCCCCATGGAGAAAGCTACCAAACGTCATTCTTACACCTCATATCGGTGCATCGACTAATGAAGCCTTAGAAAAAGGAACAAAAACCGTCATTAATGAAGTTATAAAAATTTTATCGAAACAGTAATATGAAAACCGATCACTTTTGCATGGAGATTGTTCCAGTTAAAAATATTCTTATCCATGAAGAGTTTGATTCTTCAAGAAGCGATGCTTTAATTGAAAAGTTTAAAAATAGGGGTATTTTAACTGACCCAATAATTGTAGCTTCACTTGGAAACAGAAAATATTTGCAGCTTGATGGTATGAACCGGTTAAACTGTTTTAAAAAATTAGGGATAAAAAACATTTTATGTCAGATCGTCGATTACAATAATCAAGAAGAGGTTGTTCTTTCTTCCTGGATCCATCTTTTTAAAGCTAAAAAGGAAGATTTTTTTAGATATTTAAAAAAAAATAAAGAGCTTATTATAAAAAAAGCCCAAATTGATAAAATGGAGTCAAGATATATTAAGGAAAAAGACTATGGCAGATTGGTAACGATTGTTGACAAAAAAGAAGGATCCTTTTTAGTTTATACTGCCGGTGACTTTATAGAAAAGGTAAAAAGATTTAACTATATTGTCTCTTTTTACAAACATAATATAAGTCGCTCTATCCTTCCTTTTACCTTAACCAACCGTAATATTAGGATATTTTTTTATGAACATCCTCATCTAAACTTTTATGAAACCCCTCATAACAATCTTATGGTTGCTTTCCCAAACTTTACTCCTCAACAGGTTATTGAGATTGTCAAGGCAGGTTTTCTCATTCCAGCCGGAGTAACAAGACATTTGATTAAGGGTCGATGTCTCAATATTGATATTCCTTTAACATTTTTTGATAACTCTAAATCTTTAGAAAGACTAAACGAAGAGCTTGATGAATTTTTAAAGAAAAAAATTGTTCGACTTTATGAGGAAGCAACAATTCACTTTGAATGAAGATATTATGCAAAAAAAATATTTTATTATTGACTTTGATAGCACCTTTGTTAAGAGTGAGGGACTTGAGGAGCTGGCTCGAATTGCCTTAAAAAACAATCCAAAAAAGAATGAAATATACGAAAAGATAAAAACGATTACCAACCTCGGATTGGAGGGCAAACTTTCGTTTGGAAAAAGCTTATCACAAAGACTAAAACTTTTTAAAGGAACAAAAAAAGATGTTCAAACAGTCGCTCATTTATTTAAAAGAAAAACTACTCTTTCTATTAAACGCAATAAACGGTTTTTTAAAACTTATAAAGATTCTATCTATATCGTTTCCGGAGGATTCAAGGAATTTATTATCCCGGTAATGAAAGCTTTCAAAATTCCTAATTCAAATATTTTTGCTAATACTTTTATTTACGATAAAGCAGGGAATATTATTGGCTATGACCGAAGGAATCCTCTTGCCCAAGATAACGGAAAATATAATGCTGTTCAATTATTAAATTTAAAAGGTGAGGTTTATATTATTGGTGACGGATATACCGACTATCAGATCAAGCAATTAGGGGCAGCTAAGTATTTTATTGCTTTCACAGAAAATGTAACGCGGAAATCGGTTATAAAAGAGGCTGATCAGATTGCCCCTAATTTTGATGAATTTTTATACGCTAATAAACTCGACGCCTCTCTTTCTTATCCAAAGAACAGAATTAAGGTTTTGCTTTTAGAAAATATTAATCAAGAAGCCGTCAAAGCATTTGAAAAAGAAGGATATCCTGTTGAATATTATGGAAAAACCCTTCCTCACGATGAGTTGATGGAAAAAATAAAGAATATCTCCGTTTTATGTATTCGATCAAGAACAAAAATCAATGAAGAGCTGTTAAAAAAGGCCAGGCATTTGATTAGTCTTGGAGCTTTTTGTATCGGTACCAATCAGGTCAATCTATCTGAGGCTTCCCAAAAGGGGATTGCTATCTTTAATGCTCCTTATAGCAATACGAGAAGCGTCGTCGAACTAATGATAGGGGAAATTATTTTTTTGATGCGCAACATTATTGATAAAAATAATCTGCTTCATAAAGGTATCTGGGATAAATCAACTGTTAACTCACATGAAATTCGGGGAAAAACCCTCGGAATTATCGGTTATGGTAATATTGGTTCTCAACTGTCAGTACTGGCCGAATCACTTGGAATGCAGGTTTTATTTTATGACAAGGCAGAAAAGCTTGCTTTGGGTAATGCAAAAAAATGCTTATCCCTTAAAGAAGCACTTAAAAATTCCGATGTTATTTCCGTCCATATTGGGGGCAATTCGGATAATCAAAATTTTATTGGAGAAAAAGAGTTCCGATTAATGAAACCGGGGGTTATCTTTTTAAATGCCAGCCGCGGATTTGTCGTCGATTTACAAGCTTTATCAAAGTACATCCGTGAAGGAAAAATCGGGGGAGCAGCCGTTGATGTCTTTCCGAATGAACCAAAAAACAAGGGTAACCAATTTATATCCGAGTTACAAAATCTTCCCAATGTTATTCTTACCCCCCATATTGGCGGCAGTACCGAAGAAGCCCAAAAAAACATCGGCGAATTTGTCAGTCATAAAATAATTGACTATATTAACACCGGTAACACAATGTTGAGCGTTAATTTTCCAAATGTCCAACTGCCTGTTTTACACAATTCACATCGTTTACTGCATATTCACAAAAACGTCCCCGGTATTCTGGCCCAAATTAACAATATTTTAGCTAAAAATAATATTAATATCGAGGGACAATATTTAAAGACCAACGAAGAGATCGGCTACGTGATCACTGATATTAATAAGAGACACAACCATTCTTTCTTAGTTGAGTTAAAAAATATCAGAGATACTATTCGTTCCAGAATTCTTTATTAAATATTGAAAGAAGGTTAATTTTTTTCTCTAATAAGCAGCTCCACTTTACCATGAATTTTTTTTCCATTAATTGGTTTAAATACGAAGCCAATAATTTCACCTTCGGGCACAGTTGCAATGGCTTTAGGGCTACTTCCCGATACCCTCATAACAGCATAAGGTTCATTTTCATTAGGACCATCGACTGTAACTTGATCGCAACCCATTTTATTAATAAAATCTCCTAAAACTTTTACTATCGTAAAGGCATCGTCATATCTATTTCCTTTACTATCTATTTTTGGTTTTTCTCCACGAGCGCTGTTTCCAACATTATCTAAAACTGAAAAGCTTACTTGACCTTTGCTGTCACAATAAATGCCGATCCCAGTTGATGTAGTAACAGTATTCATTTCTATGAAGTCTAGAGCGTCATCTCTTTCACCATGTGACTCTATAGAAAATGCTGGATATCCATATCTATTATGGCGAGTTAGATTAAGTAATGAACGTGTAAATTGTTCTGCTGATGGAAAAAAATTTAATATTTGCTGATACTCAGGAACAGGTGCAAGATTTATTTGATTACTAATAGCTTGGATATTTTTCATTGATTTGTGTTCTAGTATTGTTACCATGCTCTGGATTATAACAAATCAAGTATGAGAGTGTCAAGCGGGGCTGAAATGCTTTATAATATACATTATGAAAGGTTTTATTGATTTTATCAGAGAACGGAGAGTGGTTGGATTTGCGGTCGCTTTTATTGTAGGTGGTGCCGTAACTAAACTTGTTTCGCCGCTAGTAACCGATATTGTTAATCCCATACTTGGTGTGATCTTATCAAAAACTAAAAGTTTGGAAACAATGTATTTTAGACTCGGACAAAGTAAAATTCTTTGGGGGCATTTTGTAAGCTCATGCATTGATTTTTCATCCTAGCCCTTGTTGTCTACTTCGTTGTTAAAGGTCTTAAACTTGAAAAAATTGATAAGAAAAAAAATAAATAAAATAAAGTTAGCAATTGACAAGAGCGAAGTTGTTACGTCATTTTTCAAAATTCCTACCCAATCCGCATACGGTACTGACCAGGAATAATAAAGATTCAAGAAAAATAATATTGAAAAAACAATATACCATTTGAGTAGTTTTTTTTCTTTTAAAGCGGTTAATAATAAAGGAGGGAGAAGATAAATATAATATCTTTCGTGCATCCTAGTTGAAAACATAATGTAACTGAATCCGGTTAAAAATAATGAATAAAAAAATACTGTTTTGCTTCCTGTTTTTTTTAAATATGAAACAATAATAATTAGATAAGTGATCGCAACAATGATTAATCCGACTGCCTGATAGGAAAGCGACCCAATCATTTGAACCGTGTCATTTGTCCTCATTAATACGGGAAAAACCGACCAGAAATTAAAGGCAGAATTGCTAACATTGGCCAGACTTTGACTGCTGATAATTTTTTGAAAGTAGGTGACATACGGATAAATAAAAATGTTCCCGCTTTTGTAAAAAGGTAAAAAAGATAGCCAAAAAATTACATTACCAATGATTGAAGAAAGAATTATTTTTTTCCAGCCATAATTTTTCAAAAAATAAACCAAATATACTGGTAAAAAAATTATTATGACCGGTTTCACCAGAAAAGATAAAACAAAAAAAACAACACTTAAGATCGGTTTTTTTGAAAAAACTAAAAAATATATTGAAATCAAAAAAAATGATAATACGATGGTTTCTATCTGTCCCCAGAGACTGCTAATATAAATAAACATTGGATTAAACAAAATTAAAGAAACAATCAATACATGTTTTTGTTTATCTTTTGGAAATAATTTCTTTGCAAATAAATAACATAGATACGCTAATATCAGGTCAAAGACGATCGCCGGTATTTTATAAAATCCCGTTGTGTATTCGCGGGTACCTAAAAAAGCAAATATCTTTGACGGAAAAAGCGGAATTTTTAAGTTCAACCACCAGAGAATATTGAAAACGGGTTGTTTAAGGACATAAACCAGATAAAAAATAAATATTGAAAACGGTGGATAGTTCGGATATTTCCAAGCATATATCTCTTTTGACTGGATTTCATAAAAGCCGGTAAATCCACGGCTATAGGCGTCCTGAGCCCAGGAAATATGGTTGTTGATATCAAAGCTTGACTTTGTAAACATAAGAAGAAATCTAAGAAGCAATCCTCCGGCAAAAATAAAAAACAAAGAATGTTTTTTTATAAACGACATTATGTGGAGATGGCGGGAGTTGAACCCGCGTCCGAGAAAACACCCTTAAAAATTTTTAGCTTAGAATAGATTATTTTTACTCGATTCCGATCGCTTGTGTAATCAAAGCGCTTCGGAAAGCCAGTTATAAGTTGTGGGCTCGATAACTAACTAGAAAAGTTATCTTGCCTTATTCCGATTGGTTTGCCCCTCTATAGATTGAATCGGACGAAATCTAAAGAAAGGGTCTTAAGCTGACAAAAAAGCAAATTCCCTTCCGGCAATCGCCTGTTCGTACTCAAGACGCTCTGACAGTTGATTATCAGTTAAGTTTTTCCATTTAACGCATAGGTGCGTCTAAGCGATTTTTAAAAGTGCAAATTTCCCGTCGATGCCTTGCATCCCCATTATATTTTAACATACTCTTTCATTTCTCTCTCTTCCCTGATCTTTATATCTCTTTTCTTTTCTATTTTTCTTTTTTCAATATCTTTTCGGCCCTTTACCAATGCTATTTCTAACTTGATATGAGGCCCTTTATTATAACAGGAAACCGGGGCTAAAGTCAATCCGCCGGAAGCCATTTTTACCTTTAGTTTCAGAAGCTCCTTTTTGTGTAAAAGCAATTTTCTGGTTCTTTTTGCTTCATAGATATTATTCCGGGCAAATTGATAGATAGAAATTTCCGCATTGATTAAATAGACCTCTGAGCCCATTATCCGGACAAAAGCATCATCAATCCGCAATCCTCCGGCCCGGATGGACTTGACTTCAGCTCCGGTCAAAACAATTCCCGCCTCATATTTTTCAATCTCACGATATTCTCGATGGAATTTCCGGTTAATGATTTTCATGAACTAATTATAGCTCAATTATTCGATTAACCGTCTCTTTTAAAATCATTTCTTCTTGACTCCGGGTTAAATGGTAAGTAATATGAAAATAGAGGATCGAAAGAAGGTGAGAGTATGGAAAAAAATATCAATAATTATTTAAGACATCACACTTTGGTTATTACTTTTATTATTTTTTCAGCTATTGTAATTTTATCCGCAGGAGAATATTTTCTTTATAAAAAAGTCATGCTTGTTAATAAAATGGTGTCCGAGGGATTTATGCAGATCAAAGAAGCCGCTAAAATCAATCCGAGCCCAACAATCGTCCTGAAGAAATAAAAATCTCAAATTATTCAGTCTACAACGAATTTCTAATTTCTTTATTTTTTCACCAGTTCTAGTTCCACTATAGTATTAGCCGGCATAATAATAGCTTTTTCTGCATTCAAACTTATTTCACCGCTTATTGCCTGCAAATTTGGCACCGTCTCCAATCGCCCGTCTGGATATTTTTTTGTCAGATTATAACTAATTCCGTCTAAGTTTTTGAAAGTAACCGGGACTGCTTCATAGTTACGGCCTAATTCATCATAATTAGTTAAAATTAATATAATTTTTTCATCCGTTTTACTCGCAATGGCGCTGACATTACTTCCTTCACCCTCAACTATCAATTGATTTCCTTCCAAAGAATTTAAAAGCTTTAAGGCTTGATAACGGGGCTTTGAACTTCCATCATAGTTTAAAATTCCCCAAGAAAGAGATGGACCATCTTTAATTTCAAAAAGAAAAGCCAATTCCAAACGAGCATTTAATAGATTTCTTAAAGAAGCGACTGTGTGAGCCGCTCCAACTTCAGTATCGGCAATTGGGTTTTTTTCGCTATCATAACCCCACTCGGAAATTATTTTTGGCAAATTTTCATATGGATCGTATTTTGGATCTTCGCTCAACCATTTATTTAAATTAATAATATCCTGCATATAATCGTCGGTTTTTTTTGAATAATGATGCCAGCTTAGAAAATCAATCCTTAAATTATTGGCGATGACAAAATCCAAAAATTTTTGTATCCAATTTTTATATAAAGCGGTTGTCACCGGGCCGCCGATTTTAAAAGGCAGAACATTTTGCGCTTGCTGAGCCCCTTTGACTGAATAAAAATAAAGATCGCTATAGCTTTTTGCTCCAGTATATTTCCATTTGCCAAAACTTTCCAAGTCCGGCTCATTCCAGACTTCATAATAAATGTCGGTCTTCCAAAAATTATCCATCGCTCCGCAGGATAAAACCGTTTCTTTATTACTATAATGTTCGACGGTTTTTTGAACTAAAAAAGTCCACTCATTCCAATTTTTCGGCTTGTCTACTAGTGAACCATCGTCAGACAAGGTTGGAGGCATATACCCTAAGGAAAAGAAAGGTTTTGCACCGGTGTTATATATATCACAAACCGTTTTATCTAATTTGGAAAAATCAAAGCTTAAATTATTAGAGGAGTTTCTGGAAACTACATCATAGAAATCGTATATATGGTCAAGCCTGATATATCTTGGATATAGTCCGGAGACTTGAGAAACAACATTTTCCAACATCCTTACCCCCGACTCTTCGCCGCCTTGAGCTAAAGCTTTCCAGCGGTCTGGAAATGGTCCGGAAGTTTTAGTTGCGTCAATAATAATATTAGCTTTTACCGCAGCTGCGCGGGAAAAATATTGGAAGGAAAGAAATAAGACAGGAATTGTGATTACTGAAATTACTATGAGAATCACCAGTCTTCTAAGCATATTTTATTCTAACAAAATTACCTTAATTAAAACGACCTATAAATATCTTTTCTGTAACCAATTTTTCTAATAATTATCTGTTTTAACTCAAAATTAATCATAAATAATGCCCTAATTTTTTTCATTTTTAATCTATAAAAATTTTCTCCACCAGAAAGTTTTGCAATATTTATACTTTTTTCTTCATTATCTCTTCTATTGGAATGCCTTTCCCTCGAGGTTCTTTTTCAAGTTTTATTGTCTCCTGTGAATCAAAATAATCTTCAAGTAGCTCTTGCATTCTAACAAATTCATCAATATCTAACATGACCGCTTTAGGTTCGGAGCGGTGAAAAATATAAGTGACACCATTTTTCTTTACCTGTTCAAGAAGGCCTAAAGCATCTTCTCTCATATCTGTAATGGTTTTAACATTCTTTGAAGTTGGGATTAACATAAGACTATTCTATAGATTAACCTAAGGTTTGTCAATAGTTTTTATTCTAACTTATTCATTTGCATAACGCTAAATAAAATTAAAATACCACCTAATGCTTCTTTCAATGAAGGAATTTCACTATAAAATAGAAGGCCTATTAATACGGCGAAAAACATCTCTAAAGTTAAAATATTTGCGGCAATTGATGTTTTTACATGTTCAAATCCGTAGTTGGTAAAAAATATCATCAATACATTTGCTAATCCAGATAATAGAACAATTAAAAAAACATTAATATCCCAATTGTTTACCGGAAATCCTTCTTTGGTTAATAACGAGGCGATAAATATGAAGATAAAGGCAAAGAATAGCTGGATTTGAGTTATTTCAACGTTATTAAGTAACTTTGTTTGATATTTTCTAAAGATGATGCTCAGAGAAACAAAAA